>Ga0308159_1003243_pt1 | contig 16854 bp, 10 predicted proteins | sample PhyCR1_FD_201040 | JGI IMG/M metagenome (GOLD analysis project Ga0308159, IMG submission 201040) | Phyllosphere microbial communities from UC Gill Tract Community Farm, Albany, California, United States - DLSLC.R1 | ecosystem: Host-associated > Plants > Phyllosphere > Unclassified | place: USA... | reverse complement strand
ACCGTGCCACGGACTGTTGCCAGCCGCGCGGTGCGCTCTTACCGCACCCTTTCACCCTTACCTGATCCCACTTGCGCGGGCCATCGGCGGTTTGCTCTCTGTTGCACTTGTCGTAGGCTCGCGCCTCCCAGGCGTTACCTGGCACCCTGCCCTATGGAGCCCGGACTTTCCTCCCCTCCATCTGTCTCCCCCGAAAGGGACGGCAACGAAGCGGCGACTGTCTGGTCAACTCCGGCGCGGATTATAGGGGGTTCACGCGCCGATGTATAGGGTAGATGTCACTTAAGGCCTTTCTCTGTGCAAAAGCCTAGGCTTCTTCGCCTGCCTCTTCGCCTTGCAGGTCAAGCGCGTGGCGATACAGCGCATTTTTCTTCACGCCGTGGATTTCCGCCGCCAGCGCCGCCGCCTTTTTCAGCGGCAACTCTTTTTGCAGCAGCGTCAGAGTGCGCAGTGCCTCGGCCGGCAGGGCTTCGCTGTCAGGAGTATGCCCCTCGACAATCAGCACCATCTCGCCGCGCTTGCGCACTTCATCTTCCTGCACCCACGCGAGCAACTCGCCGACCGGCGCGCCGTTGATTGATTCCCAGGTTTTGGTGATTTCGCGGGCCAGCACCACATAGCGCGCCGGACCCCAGACGGTGACCATATCTTGCAGGCTTTCCAGCAGGCGGTGCGTCGATTCATAGAAAATCATCGTGCGCGGCTCTTCAATCAGCGCCTGCAACGTGTCTTTTCGCGCTTTGGTCTTCGCCGGCAGAAAACCTTCATAGCAGAAGCGATCGGAAGGCAGACCTGCCGCACTCAGCGCAGCAATGGCGGCACAGGCACCCGGCAGCGGCACCACGCGGATCCCGGCTTCGCGACACCGGCGAACCAGATGGTAGCCAGGGTCGTTGATAAGTGGCGTACCTGCATCCGAAACCAGCGCAATGCTTTGACCTTCCTGGAGTTTTGCAATCAAGTGGTCCGCTTTTTGCTGCTCGTTATGGTCGTGCAGGGGGTACATTTTTGCGCTGATGGCGAAGTGCTGGAGCAGCAATCCGGTGTGACGCGTATCTTCGGCGGCAATCAAGTCGACACGGCTCAAAACGGCCAGGGCACGCTGCGTGATGTCTCCCAGATTGCCGATTGGCGTCGGTACCACGTAAAGCGTTGATGCAGAAATATCTGCTTGATCGTGTTGATTCATTGTTTCATCCGGATTGCCGATTTAATATTGAGCATCTTGAAAAAAACATCACTGGAAACAGCATGCCTTCCTCAACTACTTTTCGTACCCGCACGGGGCGTTTGATCCCTGCAATTATCGTGGCGATGTTACTTGCCAGCTGTTCGAGCCAGGCTCCGCAATCGCCGAAAGAGAGCGTACAGGATGCGGGCACCGGCAGCGCCGACTACTATTTGAAACAGGCGCAGCAGAGCAGTGATGATAACAAGGCTAACTGGCAATTACTTGCGATTCATGCCCTGTTACGTGAAAACCGCGTATCCGAAGCCGCGACCCAGCTGGGTCAACTGCCGCAACAGGGTTTGAACAATGCCCAGTTTATGGAACAGCAACTGCTCAACGGCGAACTGCTGAATGCGCAGAAAAACTATCCGGCGGCCAATACTGCGCTGAGTAAACTCGACGTCGACAACTTCTCCGCCGAACAGAAAGGCCGTTACTATCAGGCGCTGATCACCGCGAGTCAGGGCCATGCCAGCCTGCCGCTGCTGCGTGCCTATATTGCCCAGGAACCTCTGCTGCAAGGCAAGGCGCATCAAGACAACCTTGACGCGACCTGGCTCGCCCTGACCCAGCTGAGTCCGCAGGTGGTCAACGGCATCGCCATCAACGCCAATGAAAACGTGCTGCAAGGCTGGCTGGATCTCCTTAACCAGTGGCAAGCCAACAAGCAGGACCCCGATCGCCTGAAAGCGGCCATTCAGGACTGGCAGCAGCGTTATCCGTATAATCCGGCGGCAAAAACGCTGCCGACGGCACTCAACAACGTGCTGAATTACAAACCGGGCTCAACGGAAAGAGTGGCGCTGTTACTGCCGCTGAGCGGTGCCGCGCAGGTTTACGGCAACGCGATTCAGCAGGGCTTCAACGCCGCGGCAAACGGTCAGGCGAATGCGCCGACACCGGCTCAGCCCGTGACCGCGCCTCAGGCAACGCCTGCGGCAGACACCACGCCGGTCGACCCCAACGCGGCCGTCAGCCCTTCGGCTCCGGCGGACAACACCAGCGCCGCACAGACGCCTGCGACCGCCACACCCGCCGTAGCGACGCCAGTGCCTGCCCCGAGCACGCCGAGTAACAATGTGCAGGTAAAAGTCTACGACACCAACAGCCAGCCTATTCCTGCCCTGCTCGCACAGGCGCAGCAGGATGGCGCAACGCTCGTCGTCGGCCCGCTGCTGAAAGATCAGGTCACCGCGCTGTCGACCGAACAGACGTCGCTGAATGTTCTGGCATTGAACCAGCCGCAAAACGCGACGCCAAACAGCCCGAATATCTGCTACTTCGCGCTGTCGCCGGAAGATGAAGCCCGCGACGCCGCACGCCACATTCGCGCCCAGCAAAAGCAGATGCCACTGCTGATGGTGCCGCGTGGCGATTTTGGCGACCGCATCGCGCTGGCCTTTGCCGACGAATGGCAGAAGGAAGGCGGCCAAACCGTACTGAAACAGAGCATGGGTTCCTACGCCGACCTCAAGGCGCAGGTGAGCCGCGGCGGCGGTCTGCGTCTGTCCGGCACTCCGGTCAGCACGGCACCGGCGCAGCCTGCGGGCGTGACTATCGGCGGGATAACCATTCCTTCGCCGCCGACCGACGCGCAGGTGACCGGCGGTTCCGCAGAAAGCGCGGGCAACGTCGATGCCATTTATGTGGTCGCGACGCAGGACGAACTCGCGCTGATGAAGCCGATGATTGATTTGTCTATCAATACGCGCGTGAAACCGTCAATCTATGCCAGCTCGCGCAGCTATCAGGCGGGTGCGGGTCCGGATTATCGTCTGGAGATGGAAGGCTTGCAGTTCAGCGATATCCCGCTGCTGGCCGGCACCAACCCTGCGCTGATGCAGCAGGCGACCGGCAAGTTCCGCAACGATTACTCGCTGGTTCGTCTGTATGCAATGGGCATCGATGCCTACAATCTGGCCAATCACTTTACGCAAATTCGTCAGGTGCCGGGCTTCCAGCTTTCGGGAACTACCGGCAATCTATCTGCAAACAGCAATTGTGTGATACATCGCCAGCTACCTTGGTTACAATACCGTCAGGGCAGCCTTGTTCCGGTATCATCATAATCCTCCTGCAGGACATGACTGACAACACGGATGTACAAGGAATGAAGCCAGACAACCGCAAGGTCGGCGCGAATTACGAGGGCCTTGCCAGACGCTATCTCGAGCGGGCGGGGTTGACCTTCGTGGCGGCCAACGTTGGCTGCCGCGCCGGTGAAATAGACCTTATCATGCGCGACAGCCACACCTGGGTGTTTGTCGAAGTGCGTTACCGCCGCAATGCCGATTTTGGCGGCGCGGCGGCAAGCGTCACGCATTCCAAACGGCAGCGACTGTTGCGCGCTGCCGCCTTCTGGCTTGCGCAACACAATGCGAGCCTTGACACATCATCTTGCCGTTTTGATGTTTTAGCCATCACGGGGAGCCAGCTAGAATGGTTGCCGGATGCATTCAATGCGCAAGGATAGTTCCAAGACTGACGGACACGCAGCGGCGTTTTCCCTGCGTGCCAACACATTTGACTGACGAGAAAACAACGTGCTGGAAAGAATCAAAGCCTGCTTTACCGAAAGTATCCAAACTCAGATAGCCGCAGCAGAAGCTCTGCCTGATGCGATATCACGAGCCGCGATGACGCTGGTCCAATCGCTGCTGAACGGCAACAAGATCCTTTGCTGTGGGAACGGAACCTCGGCTGCAAACGCTCAGCATTTTGCCGCTTGTCTGATAAATCGTTTCGAGACTGAACGTCCGAGCCTTCCCGCAATCTCACTTTCAGCAGATAACGTTGTTCTGACCGCTATCGCCAACGATCGCCTGCATGAAGAGATTTATGCCAAGCAGGTTCGGGCGCTGGGTCAGGCAGGCGATGTGTTGCTGGCGATTTCGACGCGTGGTAACAGTCGTGATATCGTCAAGGCGGTAGAGGCAGCAGTGACACGGGATATGACCATTGTCGCCCTTACCGGTTATGACGGCGGCGAGCTGGCTGGATTGCTGGGTACGCATGACGTTGAGATCCGTATTCCTTCTCATCGCAGCGCCCGCATTCAGGAAATGCATATGCTCACCGTTAATTGCCTCTGTGATCTAATAGATAACACGCTATTTCCACACCAGGACGATTAAGGAGAACCAATGAAGGCAAACTACCTCTTTGCTGTAGTGCTGAGCGCCCTCTTGCTACAAGGCTGTGTTGCCGCCGCAGTCGTTGGCGTTGCTGGCGTCGCCACGAAGTCGGGCACTGACCCGCGTACCGTGGGCACCCAGGTCGATGACACCACACTGGAGGCGCGCGTTGCCAACGCTCTCAATGGTAACAAGGACTTGAAAGACAAGGCACGGATCGTGTCGACGGCTTACTCTGGCCGAGTCTTGCTGACCGGTCAGGCACCAACGCCGGATATGGCGACAACCGCGAAGCAGATTGCCCTGAAAGTGGATGGCGCAACGGATGTGTACAACGAGATCCGCACCGGCTCGCCTATCAGTCTGGGCACCGCCTCGATGGATACCTGGATAACGACCAAGGTTCGTTCACAGTTGCTGACAAGCGATCAGGTTAAATCTTCCAATGTGAAAGTGACCACTGAAAACGGCGAAGTGTTCCTGCTGGGTCTGGTGACGCAGGAAGAAGGCCAGTCGGCCGCCAAGATTGCAGCGGGCGTCAGCGGCGTGAAGCACGTCACGACTGCGTTCAGCTATGTAAAATAATCTCGTTTCACGGCCTTGCGGCGAAAAAAAGGACAGCTTCGGCTGTCCTTTTCTCGTTTTATTGCGCCGCTGTCAGTGCAACTTGTGGGCGGTGAGGAAACTGTCTCCGCCAAGCTGGCTCATCTGCCTCAGGATCCACTGTTGACGGCGAATCACATAGGCCGACGGCGCGTTGACCTTGAACTGATGCGGATTCGGCAAGACGGCGGCCAGCAATGCGGCCTGCGACGCGGTCAGGCGACTCGCCGGTTTGTTGAAATAGTGTTGAGCGGCCTCTTCAACGCCAAACACGCCGTCGCCAAACTCGACAATGTTCAGATAGACCGTCAGGATACGCCGCTTGCTCCACACCGTTTCGATGCCGACGGTCAGCCCGGCTTCCAGCCCCTTGCGCAGCCAGCTGCGCCCATCCCATAGAAACAGATTCTTGGCGGTTTGCTGAGAGAGCGTCGATGCGCCGCGAATTCGTGCATCTTCTTTTTCATTATTGGACAACGCAGACTGAATGGCACCCACGTCGAATCCCCAGTGTTCAGGAAACTTTTGATCCTCTGCGGCCATCACGGCGAGCGCCATGGGTGAAGAAATTTCACTCATTGGTACCCAGTCCGAGTGAGAAACATAGCCAAAGTTTCCGGTCGCCCAGGCGACAACCTGTCGCTCGACCATCACGGCCGAAAAGGGCACCGGCAAAAATGCAAACACCACGATGCCCGCCAACCAGAGGCCCAGCAGCCCAATAACTCCCCTTTTCAACCAGAGGAGCGGCCGATAAAACGGAGACTTCTTTATCGATTTACTCATTAGATACGATCCCTGACACATCTTGCCGACTTATCAATGCCCACAACAACCTCATTTGAAGCGCTAGCAAATCCTCCGCCAGCGAGGCTAACAATGTGGCTATCATCTTTAAAAAACGCTGTTTAACTGAGCTAAATTACGGTTTTGAAACGCAAGCCGTCAATGAAATCCTTATAATTCATCGCATTCGGCCAGCTCATGAGTTAACATAAATTTAACAAAATCAGGCAGTTTGCTCATGCCCCACTTCACCCCTCAAAACATTCACAATTCTTATGTATCAGGCCTTTTTACGTGCCCTGTCGAGGTATGATTCCGTAAGGATTGCTTCTCGATTTCTCTTGGATAACCGTCCGTTTCTGTTGACCGGGAGGTCAATCACCCAAAAATGGAACCAATCCCAGTCGGTTGACTAAAGTGAAATTTTTTCACTACCTGCGAAATCAGGAGGTTGAAATGAAGCTTGACCCGATTCAGCCAGAGATTTTAAAAATAATCGATAAATTACAATAATTTGCAAATAATAACCGGCGATATATTGTGCTTTGAAAGCACAACTTTTCAGCGAAAGAAGGCGAAGAATGCGACACATTCTCCAGGAACCTGCTTTGAACTACCTCTCTCAAGGTAGTCCGCCTTGCACCTGCGCCGACCTTATTAAAAATTAACTGAGATTAACGCTTGAACTTTTGTATAGACAAAGATTAATCTACATCACAGTTTTTAATGATTCTCGTAACAGGTTCGCTGATATTTGTTATGTTGAGTCGAGTAACTTGTATTACACTTATACATCTGATTAACCAAGACCTGCGAACGAAACCCTCAGTACAACAATACGCGGGTTACCATTTTCCCTGGTGTTGGCGCAGTATTCGCGCACCCCGGCCTAGGCTGGGGTTATTTTTTTCCAGCTTCCGCCTCCGCCGTCCAGTCACGCAGCGTTTGCACGTCATTGCGCCATTCCAGCTTCAACTCGTCGACCCAGTCCTGAACGTTGTCCCACCACGCCGGTAATGAAGGCGTTTGAATCTGTTGTGCTAGCTGTTGCAGATGCTTGAGGCCGACGGATCCCGCTGCGCCCTTGATCTTGTGGGCCTCTTCGGCAATGCCGTGCTGATCGCGCGCGGTCATGTTGGAATCCAGCACCTCCAGATAGCCCGGCATCATCTGTTCGAACATATCGGCGCTCTGATGAATCAATCCGGAGCCGACAAGCTCCATATACTGTTCAAGCATCGGAATATCGAGCAAGGCTTCATTGGTTTTCATTGGCTTGGTGTCCTCTGAGGAAGGGTCATTTTCCGGCGGACGATCCCAGTACTGCTGAATCATCGCGGTCAGCGCCGGGACAGAAAGCGGTTTGCTCAGCACATCGTCGATGCCCGCTTCCAGATACTCTTTCTTGTCTTTCAGCACGTTGGCGGTCAGCGCCACCAGAGGCGGCAAGTCCTGTCCGGCGAATTTTTCGCGCAGGATCCGCGCCACATCCAGTCCGGTCATGTCCGGCAGCTGAATATCCAGCAGCACCAGATCGAATTCATAAGGGTCGAACATCTCCAGCGCCTCGTGGCCTGTCATGGCGACCTCGACGCTGCTGCCCAGCTTCTCGAGCACGGAGCGGGCAACAATCACGTTCAGCTCGATGTCTTCCACCAGCAGAATATTCAGCGCCGGCAGCGGCAGAAGGTCGTCTTCGTCGATCGCTTTCTCGGGTTCATCCAGCGACGGCGCTGACACCGTCAGCGTAAAGCAGGAGCCTTTACCCAGCTCGCTGCTTACCGTGATGTCGCCGCCCATGCTCTGCGCCAGACGTTTGGAGACGGCCAGCCCGATGCCGGTCCCGGTCGCCGGTTTTCCGCCGTGCTGATCTTTCACCTGATAATACATGGCAAAGATTTTGTCCTGTTCGTCCTGCGGGATGCCCATGCCGGAATCCTGCACCTCGAAGCACAGACGATCGCCTTCGTCATGATGCACCCGCACCACGATCTCGCCTTTATGCGTGAATTTGACGGCGTTGCCAATCAGATTCCACAGAATCTGGCGCAGGCGTGTTCCGTCGGTAATCAGCGTGTGCGGCAGCGGAATATCAGGCTGCATTACAAATTTCAGCCCTTTCGGCTGCACCAGCAGACCGGTAAGGTTTTCCAGCTCGGAGAGGAAATCGGTAAAGTTGACCGGCGTGTTGTCGAGTTGCACCTTGCGGCGTTCGAGCTTATCCATCTCGATGATGTCATTGAAGATGTTCCCGAGCGTGATGGCGCTGACGTGAATAGTCTTCAGATAGTTGTGCTGTTCGTCATTGAGTTCGGTATCCAGCAGAATGCGGCTCAGGCCCACGATGCCGTTAAGCGGCGTACGCAGCTCGTGGCTAATCGTTGAAATAAAGGTGGTCTTCTCCCTGCTGGCGTTCTCCAGCGCGTCCTGGTAGCGCTTACGTTCGGTAATATCGCGACCAAAGCCCATCAGGCCGTGGCGCTTGCCGATGCGATCGTAGAACGGCACTTTACGCAGCTCGAAACAGGCCTTGCGCCCGTCGGGATAAACCAGCCACTGCTCGTAGGTAAGCGCCACGTTGTGACGAAACACTTTCTCGTCTGTTTCAATGACTTTTTCGGCGATATCGGGCGAGTAAACGTCATTGGGCGTCAGACCGATCAGCTGCTTCTCACTGAGGCCGGTCAGCAGTTCCATGGCACGGTTACAGCCTGAAAACTCTTTGTCTTCGTTGCGGTAGTAGACCAGGTCGGGCGACGCATCAAGGAAGGATCGCAGCAGGGCCGACTGCTGGCTGAGCTCGATTTGCGCCTGTTCGCGGTGATGCATTTCGAGCTTAAGTTTATCGACTACCGCCAGACGCGCTTCTTCGGCTTTGATACGGTCGGTAATTTCCTGATTAAGCTGGGAAATATTTTCGGTCAGCTGCTCGTTGAGGGTGAGATCGCGATGGCGCATCTCTTCGAGTTTGTCGACCAGTCGCGACAGGCGTTGGCGCGACTCTTCCAGCTGTTCGACCACGACCGACAGGAAATAGACCGCCCACGGGGTAATAATCAGACCAAAGAAGATTGAACGCACCACGTCGATGCTCTCTACCTGTCCTCGCAGCAGCATGGTTACCGCCATCTGCACAATCATGGCCAGCACGACCAGTGCCGAAGCCAGCAACAGCGAGAAACGGACCAGCCCGAGCTTGACCATCAGGTCAACGTAGTACTGGGCAAGTAATCTGATTTGCTTCATAGCCTTTCCTTGAGAAGAATGCGCCAATATCCCAACGAGACGGGAATAAAGTAGGCGGAAATCATACCGCAATTCGGCTACGGATGAGCTTTTGGACAGGAATTTTTCGACAACGCGCAGTTATGGGGCATGGGCGGGGGCTGCGCACTTAAATGGTGTTTATTGACTAATCACGGGCTTGAGATTATAAATACCGCCCCGCCTTGAATTGCCAAGGTCCAGCCTGTAAAGACTTTTCTCTTTTCCTTATTATCCCCTCTTGCTGACGACGCTAAATAGAAAGAATAACTATTCAGTATTACTGCAAATAAAGTCATTCTTTACACTATGAATATTTCTTATTATCCGGCCTCTATTAGCACATTATTACGGTATGATTAAAAACAGTAATAAAGCATCCGCCGACCCCCTTTACCAGAATAAAACGCTGGCAAACCCTTCTCCCCTAGCACGGTGCACAGTTATTGGCCTCACCGCATAGTGAGACAGCTCACACTTCGTCCAGTGCTCCACACAGTTAATATGGCTTCTAAAAAACCATTAAATTCATATAAATCATTTACTTAAATTGAAAAATGCCCTTTTTGGCTGTGAGTCAATGGATATTTGACCTACATCCGCTTTCTCGCTAAGTTGGAAGTCCGCTGGAAGCACTCTTTATCAGTTAAAAATCGATGAGCAAACAACTCGTCATATTTATGCAGTAATTGAAGACTCCCTCATTAAAACAAGTCATTTTCCACTTGTGAGAACCGTCACGAGGGGCCACTGACGGAGGATGTCAGCCACAAATCGCACCATAAGAGTGCGTCACTATGCTGAATCCCCGTTGTTACGCTCCCTCGCAGTAGGTGTGAGAGTCTCGCAGAGCCTGGGGAGGTTCCCGTTATGTTGTATGATGCATCCCATGAGAAGGACAACTGTGGTTTTGGTCTGATCGCCCACATTGAAGGCGAACCTAGCCATAAAGTTGTTCGTACGGCCATTCACGGATTGGCGCGTATGCAACACCGTGGCGCCATTCTTGCTGACGGCAAGACGGGCGACGGTTGCGGTCTGTCGTTGCAAAAACCTGACCGTTTCTTCCGTATGATCGCTGAAGAGCGCAACTGGCGCCTGGCGAAAAACTATGCCGTGGGCATGATCTTCCTCAATAAAGATGAACAGCTGGCCGCCGAAAGCCGCCGCATCATCGAAGAGGAGATCCTGAACGAGACGCTGTCCGTAGTGGGCTGGCGTGAAGTGCCGACCAACCCTGACGTTCTCGGCGAGATTGCGCTCTCCTCCATGCCGCGCATCGAACAGATTTTTATCAACGCGCCTGCCGGCTGGCGTCCGCGTGATATGGAGCGTCGCCTGTATATGGCGCGCCGCCGCATTGAAAAACGTATCAGCGAGTGCGAGAACCCGGATAAAGAGTTCTACGTGTGCAGCTTCTCCAACGCGGTGAACATCTATAAAGGCCTGTGCATGCCGATAGATTTGCCACGTTTCTATCTGGACCTCGCAGACCTGCGTCTGGAATCGGCCATCTGCCTGTTCCACCAGCGCTTCTCGACCAACACGGTGCCACGCTGGCCGCTGGCGCAGCCGTTCCGTTATCTGGCGCACAACGGTGAAATCAACACCATCACCGGCAACCGCCAGTGGGCGCGCGCGCGTGCCTATAAATTCAAGACTCCGCTTATCCCCGATTTGCAGGATGCTTCACCGTTTGTAAACGAAACCGGTTCCGACTCCAGTTCACTGGACAACATGCTCGAGCTGTTCCTGGCGGGCGGTATGGATCTGCTGCGCGCCATGCGTTTGCTGGTTCCACCGGCCTGGCAGCAGAACCCGGACATGGATCAGGACCTGCGTTCGTTCTTCGACTTCAACTCCATGCATATGGAACCGTGGGACGGCCCGGCGGGCATCGTCATGTCCGACGGTCGCTATGCGGCCTGTAACCTTGACCGTAACGGCCTGCGCCCTGCGCGCTATGTCATTACCAAAGACAAGCTCATCACCTGCGCGTCCGAAGTCGGGATCTGGGACTACCAGCCTGACGAAGTGGTCGAAAAAGGCCGCGTCGGTCCGGGCGAGCTGATGGTTATCGACACCCGCAGCGGCAAAATTCACCACTCCGGCGAAACGGACAACGACCTGAAGAGCCGCCACCCTTACCGGGAGTGGATGGAGAAAAACGTTCAGCGTCTGGTGCCGTTCGAAGACTTGCCTGCCGATCAGGTCGGTCAGCGCGAACTGGATGACACGCTGCTCGAAACCTATCAGAAGCAGTTCGGCTACAGCAGCGAAGAGCTGGATCAAATCATTCGCGTGCTGGGCGAAAACGGTCAGGAAGCGGTCGGTTCAATGGGCGATGACACCCCGTTTGCCGTGCTGTCCAGCCGTCCACGCATTATTTACGACTACTTCCGCCAGCAGTTTGCGCAGGTCACCAACCCGCCAATCGACCCGCTGCGCGAAGCACACGTCATGTCTCTGGCGACCAGCATTGGCCGCGAGATGAACGTGTTCTGCGAAGCCGAAGGCCAGGCACACCGTCTGAGCTTCAAGTCGCCGATTCTGCTGTACTCCGACTTCACCCAGTTGACCACGCTCGACAGCAAGCACTATCGCGCCGAGACGCTGGACCTGACGTTCGACCCGTCCGAAATGGATATGGAGCAGTTCGTTCAGCAACTGTGTGACGAAGGCGAGCGCAAAGTGCGTGAAGGGGCCGTATTGCTGGTGCTGTCTGACCGCAACATCGCCGCCAACCGCCTGCCGCTGCCTGCACCGATGGCAGTCGGTGCGCTGCAGTATCGTCTGGTCGAAAAAAGCCTGCGCTGCGATGCCAATATCATCGTAGAAACCGCGAGCGCCCGTGACCCGCACCACTTCGCCGTGCTGCTGGGCTTCGGTGCCACCGCCGTCTACCCGTATCTGGCCTACGAAACGCTGGCCAAACTGGTTGATGCGCGCGTGATCGACAAAGATTATCGCGAAGTGATGCTGAACTACCGTAACGGCATCAACAAGGGTCTGTACAAGATCATGTCCAAAATGGGCATCTCGACCATTGCCTCCTACCGCTGTGCACGTCTGTTCGAAGCCGTAGGTCTGCATAAAGAGTTGAGCAACGTCTGCTTCCCGGGCGTGGTAAGCCGTATCGGTGGCGCAAGCTACAGCGACTTCCAGCAGGATCTGCAAAACCTGTCCAAACGTGCCTGGCTGAAACGCAAGACGCTGGACAACGGCGGCCTGCTGAAATACATGCACGACGGCGAATATCACGCATATAACCCTGATGTGGTGCAAACCCTGCAGGCAGCGGTCAACAGCGGCGATTACGACGACTATAAAAAATACGCCAAACTGGTGAACGAGCGTCCGGCGTCAATGCTGCGCGACATGCTGAAAATCACCCCGAACGGCGAGCCGATTCCTGTGGATCAGGTTGAACCGGCCGAAGGTCTGTTTGCCCGTTTCGACTCGGCGGCCATGTCTATCGGCGCATTGAGCCCGGAGGCGCACGAGTCTCTGGCCGAAGCGATGAACAGCATCGGCGGTCGTTCCAACTCCGGTGAAGGCGGTGAAGATCCTGCGCGTTACGGCACCAACAAAGTGTCCCGTATCAAGCAGGTCGCTTCCGGCCGCTTTGGTGTCACCCCTGCCTATCTGGTCAACGCCGACGTTATCCAGATAAAAGTGGCACAGGGTGCAAAACCGGGCGAAGGCGGTCAGCTGCCGGGCGACAAAGTGACGCCGTACATCGCGAAACTGCGTTATTCCGTGCCGGGCGTGACATTGATTTCGCCGCCGCCGCACCACGACATCTATTCCATCGAAGACTTGGCGCAGTTGATTTTCGACCTGAAACAGGTGAATCCGAAGGCGATGATCTCCGTCAAACTGGTTTCCGAACCGGGTGTCGGCACAATCGCCACCGGTGTCGCGAAAGCCTATGCCGATCTGATAACCATTTCCGGCTACGACGGCGGAACAGGCGCAAGCCCGCTGACGTCGGTGAAATATGCCGGTAGCCCGTGGGAGCTGGGTCTGGTTGAAACACAGCAGGCGCTGGTCGCCAACGGTCTGCGTCACAAAATCCGTCTACAGGTGGATGGCGGCCTGAAAACCGGCGTCGATATTATCAAGGCGGCGATTCTGGGTGCCGAGAGCTTTGGCTTTGGTACCGGCCCGATGGTGGCGCTGGGTTGTAAATACCTGCGTATTTGCCATCTGAACAACTGCGCAACCGGTGTGGCGACCCAAGACGAAAAACTGCGCCGCAACCATTACCACGGTTTGCCGGAGCGCGTGACGAACTACTTCAAGTTCATCACACAGGAAACACGCGAGATAATGGCCGAGCTGGGTATTCGTCAGTTAACCGACCTGATTGGCAGAACCGATCTGCTGGTCGAACTCGACGGTTTCACGGCGAAACAGAACAAGCTGGACCTGTCTCCTCTGCTGACCACCGCGACCCCGCATCCGGGCAAAGCCGTGTACTGCACCGAGAGCAACCCGTCATTCGACAAGGGCCAGCTGAACAAGGATATTCTGGAGCAGGCCGCGCCCCATATCGACTCGAAGCAGAGCAAGGCGTTCTACTTCGATATCCGCAACACCGACCGCTCCGTCGGCGCGCTGCTGTCAGGTGCCATCGCCGAGAAACATGGCGATCAGGGCATGTCGGCCGATCCGGTGCGTATCCACTTCAACGGTACCGCAGGCCAGAGCTTCGGCGTGTGGAATGCGGGTGGCGTCGACCTGATGCTGACCGGTGATGCCAACGACTATGTGGGTAAAGGCATGGCCGGTGGCCGTATCGCCATCCGTCCTCCGATTGGTTCGGCGTATCGCAGTCACGAAGCCGTAATCGCGGGCAACACCTGCCTCTACGGCGCAACCGGCGGCAAGATGTTTGCAGCGGGCCGTGCGGGCGAGCGTTTCGCAGTGCGTAACTCCGGCGCCATTACCGTGGTTGAAGGCATTGGCGACAACGGCTGTGAATACATGACCGGCGGCATTGTTTGTGTGCTGGGCCGTACCGGCGTCAACTTCGGCGCAGGCATGACCGGCGGCTTCGCCTACGTCCTCGACGAAGACGGCGAATTCCGCAAGCGCGTCAACCCGGAGTTGGTCGAAGTGCTTGAAGTAGCAGATTTGGCGATTCATGAAGAGCATCTGCGTGGATTGATTACCGAACACGTACAGCTGACCGCGTCGACCCGTGGTGAAGAGATTTTGGCGAACTGGCCTCAGTGGGCGGCTAAATTTGCCCTGGTTAAACCGAAGTCCAGTGATGTTAAAGCATTGTTGGGTCACCGTAGTCGTTCCGCAGCCGAGCTGCGGGTACAAGCGCAGTAAGAGGTTAAGATGAGTCAAAACGTTTATCAATTTGTCGACTTACAGCGCGTTGATCCGCCAAAGAAGCCGCTGAAGATCCGTAAAATTGAGTTTGTAGAAATTTACGAGCCGTTCTCGGCAACTCAGGCTGCATCACAGGCAGACCGCTGTCTGTCCTGCGGTAACCCGTATTGCGAATGGAAATGTCCGGTCCATAACTACATCCCGAACTGGCTGAAGCTCGCCAACGAAGGACGTATCATGGAAGCCGCCGATCTGGCGCACCAGACCAACAGTCTGCCGGAAGTCTGCGGGCGCGTCTGCCCGCAGGACCGCCTGTGCGAAGGCTCCTGTACGCTGAACGACGAGTTCGGCGCAGTGACCATCGGTAACATCGAGCGCTATATCAATGATAAAGCCATCGAGATGGGCTGGCGTCCCAACATGTCTCACGTGCACCCTACCGGCAAGCGCGTGGCGATTGTCGGCGCAGGTCCCGCAGGTCTGGCGTGTGCCGACGTGCTGACCCGCAACGGCGTGAAGGCGGTCGTGTTTGACCGCCATCCGGAAATCGGCGGTCTGCTGACCTTCGGGATCCCGTCGTTCAAGCTGGAAAAATCCGTGATGACCACACGTCGCGAGATCTTCACCGAGATGGGTATCGAGTTCCAGCTCAATACCGAAGTCGGCAAAGATGTGACGATGGATGCGCTGCTGGCCGAATACGATGCCGTGTTCCTCGGCGTGGGCACCTATCAGTCCATGCGCGGTGGCCTGGAAAATGAAGATGCGCCGGGCGTGTTCGATGCCCTGCCGTTCCTGATTGCCAACACCAAGCAGCTGATGGGCTTTGAAGCCCAGCAGGACGAGCCGTACATCAGCATGGAACACAAGCGCGTTGTCGTTCTGGGCGGCGGTGATACCGCGATGGACTGCGTGCGTACGTCCATTCGTCAGGGCGCAAGCGCAGTGACCTGTGCTTACCGTCGTGACGAAGAAAACATGCCTGGCTCACGTCGTGAAGTGAAGAATGCGCGTGAAGAAGGGGTGGATTTCAAGTTCAACCTGCAACCTCTGAGCATTGAGCTGAACGATTCCGGCCGCGTGAAAGGGGTGCGCATGGCGCGTACCGAGCTAGGCGCACCGGATGCCCAGGGCCGTCGTCGTGCAGAAATCGTTGCGGGTTCCGAGCACGTGATGGACGCCGATGCCGTAGTGATGGCGTTTGGTTTCCGTCCGCACAAGATGGAGTGGCTGGCCGCGCACGACGTCGAGCTGGACAGTCAGGGCCGTATCGTTGCGCCGGAAGGCAGCGACAACGCATTCCAGACCAGCAACCCGAAAATCTTCGCCGGTGGCGATGCGGTTCGCGGTTCTGATCTGGTGGTGACGGCGATTGCCGAAGGCCGTAAAGCCGCTGACGGGATTATGTGCTTCCTGGAAGTCTAAATCCTCTACGGGTTTCATGACCCTCTGATGTGAAAAGAGACCGCAATGCGGTCTCTTTTTTTATGCCTGTGACACCGGAAACGAGGTCCAGGTAACTGCGACGTGATTTACTTCACCACGCGCAGCGACGGACGCCCACCGCGTGGCGGCGTTGGCGGCTCGTCATCACCGTCTTCGGCGTTGTCCGGCAAATCGCCGTCAATGACCGACATGGTCGGCTCGGGATTCTGCTCTTCAAGCGCTTCGAAGGCAGCTTCACCGTCAAGACCCGGCTCAGGTTCGAACATCGTTCCTGCGCCGTTTTCACGGGCATAGATGGCGAGCACAGCGGCGATCGGCACGAATACTTCGCGCGGAACGCCACCGAAACGTGCGTTGAAGCGAACGTCGGCATTGCCGAGCTCAAGACTGCCAACCGCACGCGGCGCAATATTGAGAACGATTTGCCCGTCGCGCGCAAACTCCATCGGCACGCTGACACCCGGCTGGGTAACGTCGACCACCAGATGCGGCGTCAGCTGGTTGTCGAGCAACCAGTCATAGAATGCACGCAGCAGGAAGGGACGGCGAGGAGACATTTCAGTCATCTCCATAACTTAACCCCGAGCACCGTTCAGACGCATTTCGCGCTCTGGCTCAGTCAGAGACGCCAGGAATGCATCGCGTTCGAAGACGCGCGTCATGTAGCCTTTCAGCTCTTTGGAACCGGCGCCCGACAGCTCGATGCCCAGTTCAGGCAAGCGCCACAGCAGCGGAGCCAGGTAGCAATCGACCAGACTGAACTCTTCGCTCTTGAAGTAAGGCATGTAAGAGAAGATTGGCGCAATGGCCAGCAGCTCTTCACGCAGTTGCTTGCGCGCGGCATCAGCTTCGGCGGCAGAACCCTGCTCGATTTGACGCAGCAGCGTGTACCAGTCGTTTTCGATGCGGTGCATCATCAGACGGCTTTCACCACGGGCAACCGGGTAAACCGGCATCAGAGGTGGATGCGGGAAACGCTCATCAAGGTATTCCATGATGATGCGCGATTCGAAAAGGGTCAGCTCACGATCGACCAGCGTAGGC
>Ga0308159_1003242_pt1 | contig 16855 bp, 15 predicted proteins | sample PhyCR1_FD_201040 | JGI IMG/M metagenome (GOLD analysis project Ga0308159, IMG submission 201040) | Phyllosphere microbial communities from UC Gill Tract Community Farm, Albany, California, United States - DLSLC.R1 | ecosystem: Host-associated > Plants > Phyllosphere > Unclassified | place: USA... | reverse complement strand
GGCCCCGCTTGATCAGGTCAGTCCCATCACACCTTGGGCAACGCATTCCATCCCCCCGTCTCAAATCACAGGAACAGACAAGAATCCACAATGCGGCCGGTGTAAACAGTCCCCCTGCAAGGGGAGGGGGACCAGCGAAGCTGGTGGAGGGGTGTCACCACTTGCGAGGATGGCGGAACCTCGCACAGCGGGACACCCCTCCGTCAGGGCTTCGCCCTGCCACCTCCCCTTGCAGGGGAGGAAAAAAAGGGGGCCGGACAACCCGCGTTGCCCGGCCCCCTTTCCTACCGATCTTCGAAGATCAGCGCGCGATGCCGCCCGCCGCCAGCACCGCCAGCGTGACCAGGTCACCCGCGGTCGAGGTCATGGGCGCGATCTGCACCGGCTTTTCCATGCCGATCAGCATCGGGCCGATCATGCTGTCGCCGCCCAGTTCGCGCAGCAGCTTGGCCGAGATATTGGCCGACTGGAGACCCGGCATGATGAGGACGTTCGCCGGCCCCGACAGGCGCGAGAAGGGGAAGTTCGCCATCTGCTTGGGGTTCAGCGCGACGTCGGGGGCCATGTCGCCTTCATATTCGAAGCCGACCTGCCGCTTGTCGAGCTCCGCCACGCCGTCGCGGATATTGTCGATCCACTGCCCCTCGGGATTGCCGAAGGTCGAATAGGACAGGAAGGCGACGCGCGGCTCATGCCCCATGCGGCGCGCCACCGCCGCGGTGCGCTCGGCGATGTCGGCCAGTTCCTCGGCGGAGGGGCGTTCGTTGACCGTGGTGTCGGCGATGAAGACGGTGTGACTCTGCCCGACGAGCAGGTGGATGCCGAACGGCACCTTGCCGTCGACCGGATCGATGACCCGGCGGATCTCGCGGAAGCTCTGCGCATAGGTGCGGGTGATGCCGGTGATCATCGCATCCGCCATGCCCAGTTGCAGCATGACCGAGCCGAAGATGTTGCGGTCCTGGTTGATCAGCCGCTCGGCATCGCGCTTCAGGTAACCGCGCCGCTGGAGCCGCTCATAGAGGAAGTCGACCATCTGCGGCACCATCTCCGAGGTGCGGCTGTTATGGACTTCATATTCCTTGGGGTTGGTGACGCCCAGCGCGGCCAGACGGTCATAGACGTCGTCGCGCCCGACCAGCACCGGAATGCCGTAGCCACCCTCCTTGAAGGCGATGGCGGCGCGCAGCACGACTTCCTCTTCGCCCTCGGCGAACAGCACGCGCTTGGGATGCGCCTTGGCGCCCTCATAGGCCAAAGTCAGGACCGAGGTGGTCGGGTTGAGACGCGCGCGCAGTTTCTGGCGATAGGCGTCCATGTCGAGGATCGGCCGCGTCGCGACGCCCGAATCCATCGCCGCCTTGGCCACTGCCGAGGGGACCAGCTCCATCAGGCGCGGATCGAACGGCGCGGGGATGATATATTCGGGGCCGAAGCTGTGCTGCGTGCCGTAAGCCAGCGCCACTTCCTCCGGCACGCGCTGGCGTGCCAGTTCGGCGATGGCGTTGGCGGCGGCGATCTTCATCTCGTCATTGATGCCGGTCGCGCGCACGTCGAGCGCGCCGCGGAAGATGAAGGGGAAGCCGATGACGTTGTTGACCTGGTTCGGATAGTCCGACCGACCGGTCGCGACGATCGCGTCGGGCCGCGCGGCCTTGGCGAGTTCGGGGCGGATTTCCGGTTCCGGGTTCGCCATCGCGAAGATGATCGGAGAGGGCGCCATGTCCTTGACCATCTCGGGCTTGAGCGCGCCCGCCGCCGACAGCCCCAGGAACACGTCGGCGCCGTGCAGCGCCTCGGTCAGGGTGCGGCGGTCGGTGACGGCGGCGTGCGCCGACTGCCACTGGTTGATGTCGTCGCGGCCCTGATAGATCACGCCGGTGCGGTCGCACATGATGACATTGTCGTGGCGCACGCCCATCGCCTTCATCAGCTCGGTACAGGCGATCGCCGCCGCGCCCGCGCCGTTGACGACGACCTTGATCTCGTCCAGCCGCCGCTTGGTCAGCAGGCAGGCGTTGATGAGACCCGCCGCGCAGATGATCGCGGTGCCGTGCTGGTCGTCATGGAAGACCGGGATGTTCATCCGCTCGCGCAGCGTCTGCTCGATGATGAAGCATTCGGGGGCCTTGATGTCTTCCAGGTTGATGCCGCCGAAGCTCGGCTCCATCAGCTCGATCGCGTCGATGATCCGGTCGACATCCTCGGTCTTCAGCTCGATATCGATCGAGTCGACATCGGCGAAGCGCTTGAAGAGCACCGCCTTGCCCTCCATCACCGGCTTGGAGGCGAGCGCGCCCAGATTGCCGAGGCCCAGGATCGCGGTGCCGTTGGAGATGACCGCGACCAGATTGCCCTTGGCGGTATAGTCATAGGCGGTGGCGGGATCGTCGGCGATGGCCAGCACCGGCACCGCGACGCCGGGCGAATAGGCCAGCGCCAGGTCGCGCTGCGTCGCCATCGGCTTGGACGCGATGATCTCGATCTTGCCGGGCCGCCCCTCGGAATGGAATAGCAGGGCCTCGCGCTCGGAGAACTGATCGGTGGGTTCGTCGGTCATGCGCGCGGCCTTCGATGCTGTGGATACTAAGGACGCTACGGCTCTTGAAGGTTTCGGACACGGCTGACAACCCTGTCGCGCAGCCCTTTTGCCGCCCTAGGCAAGTCCGGGCATCAGCCTTATACGTTGATCCATGGAGCATGAGCCGGGCATTTTCGAGCAGCGTGACGAGGCGGCGGAAGCGCTGTCGCTGGAACGCGCTCGGGCGGATTACGCCGCCGGGCGCTATCATGACCACGCCACCGTTTCCGCCTGGCTCCGCACCTGGGGAACCCCGAACCGCAAATCGTTTCGCGAATGGCTCAAGTCGTCTGGCTGAACGAGGCCCTCGACCAGCTCGATCTCATCGTCGCCTATCTGGAAGCCTTTGATCCCGAGGCCGCCGCTCGAATCGCGCAGCGACTCGTGGATCTCGGCGAAAGCCTGCGAGACTTTCCTCGCCGTGGCCGTCCCGCTGCGGATGGCACCCGCGAGCTGGTGACGGTTCCTCCTTACATTCTCAGCTATGACGTGAACGGCGACATCGTATCGATCGTCGGCATCCGCCATGGTGCACGCAATCTGGATTCTCGCCCCCAATGACCACCCCCACCCCGATGATGGCCCAGTATCTGACGCTGAAGGCCGAGGCCGAGGATTGCCTGCTCTTCTATCGCATGGGCGATTTTTTCGAGCTGTTCTTCGACGATGCGCGGATCGCCTCGGGCGTGCTCGACATCGCGCTGACGTCGCGCGGGGAGCATGGCGGCGAGAAGATTCCGATGTGCGGCGTGCCGGTCCATGCCGCGACCGCCTATCTGCAACGGCTGATCAAGGCCGGGCACCGCGTCGCCATCGCCGAGCAGACCGAGACCCCCGCCGAGGCCAAGGCGCGCGGCGGGTCCAAGGCGCTGGTCGCGCGCGGCATCGTACGCGTGGTGACGGCGGGCACGCTGACCGAGGAAGCGCTGCTCGACGCCAAGTGCGACAATTGGTGCGTCGCGATCGGTGAGGCGGGCGGCGCGGTGGCGCTGGCCGCCGCCGACATCTCGACCGGGCGGTTCGTGGTCATCGACGTGAAGCCCGATGCGCTGGGCGCCGAACTCGCCCGGCTGACCGCCGCCGAGGTGGTCGCGGCCGAGAATGCGACCCATGCCGAGGCCGCCACCACGCTGCGCCCTTCCGCCACGTTCGACAGCGGCCAGGGCGAGGATCGGCTCAAGCGACTCTACGGCGTCGCCACGCTGGACGGGTTCGGGCAGTTCAGCCGCGCGGGGCTCTCGGCGGCGGGCGGGCTGGTCGCCTATCTCGACCACACCGCCAAGGGCGCGCTGCCCTTCCTGCGCCCGCCGGTATTGATGCAGGCGGCCGGGGCGATGGCGATCGATGCGGCGACGCGCGAGAGCCTGGAGCTGACCCAGACCGCGAACGGCCAGCGCAAGGGCTCGCTGCTCGACGCGGTGGACCGGACGGTGACGGGCGCAGGCGCCCGCGCGCTGGCCGGGGATATCGGCGCGCCGTTGATGGACCGCGACGCGATCGAGGCCCGGCTCGACCTCGTGCAGCATTTCCATGACGATGCCGCGCTTCGCGAGCGGCTGCGCGCGGCGCTGCGGGCGCTGCCCGATATCGGTCGTGCGATCGGGCGGATCGCGGCGGGGCGCGGTTCTCCCCGCGATCTGGGGCAGTTGCGCGACGGGCTCGACGGGGCCTGGGCGTTGTCCGAACAGTTGAGCGACGGCCCTCCCCTGTTGCGCGAGACGACGCCGCGCCTGCGCGGGCATGGCGAACTGATCGACCTGCTGCGCCGCGCGCTCGTCCCCTCGCCCCCTATCGAGGCCAGCGAAGGGGGCTATATCGCGGCGGGCTATGACGTCGCGCTCGACGATCTGCGCGATGCGGGTGCGGGCGGACGCCGCGCCATCGCCGCGCTGGAGGCCGAGTTCCGCCAGAAGACCGGCATCACCGCGCTGAAGATCCGCCACAACGGCGTGCTCGGCTATCATGTCGAGGTGCCCGCGCGGTCGGCCGATGCACTGATGAAGCCGGATTCGGGTTTCACCCACCGCCAGACGCTGGCGGGCGTGGTCCGCTTCAACACGCCCGAGCTGCACGAGGTCGCCAGCAAGGTCGCACAGGCCGGTGCCCATGCACTCGCCGCCGAGGCCGCGCATCTGGAGGAGCTGACCGCCGCCGCGCTGGCCTCGCGCGAAGCCATCGCCGCGACGGCGGACGCGCTCGCCCGGCTCGACGTGGCGAGCGGCTTGGCCGAGCGCGCGGTCGAAGGCGGCTGGGTGCGGCCCGAGCTGGTCGACCATAGCTGTTTCGAGGTGACGGGCGGCCGCCATCCGGTGGTCGAGGCGGCGGTGGCGCGCTCGGGCGAGCGGTTCGTGGCCAATGACTGTTCGCTGTCGGAGGCTTCGCGGCTCTGGCTGGTCACCGGCCCGAATATGGGCGGCAAGTCGACCTTCCTGCGCCAGAACGCCCTGATCGCGGTGCTGGCGCAGGCCGGCTCCTATGTCCCCGCCACCCAGGCGAAGATCGGGCTGGTCGACCGGCTGTTCAGCCGGGTCGGCGCGTCGGACAATCTCGCGCGGGGCCGCTCCACCTTCATGGTCGAGATGGTCGAGACCGCCGCGATCCTGGCGCAGGCGACCCCGCGCAGCTTCGTCATCCTGGACGAAGTGGGGCGCGGCACCTCCACCTATGACGGCCTCGCCATCGCCTGGGCGGTGGTGGAGGCGATCCATGAGGATAATCGCTGCCGCTGCCTGTTCGCGACCCATTATCATGAACTGACCCGGCTGGCGGAACGCTGCGAGGCGCTGTCGCTGCACCATGTCCGCGCGCGCGAGTGGAAGGGCGAGCTCGTCCTGCTGCACGAGGTGTCCGAAGGCCCGGCGGATCGCTCCTATGGCCTGGCCGTCGCACGCCTTGCGGGCATGCCGCCGACGACGGTCGCGCGCGCAAAGGCGGTGCTCGCCAAGCTGGAGGCGGGCCGGGCCAAGACCGGCGGGCTGGCGGCGGGGCTGGACGACCTCCCCCTCTTCGCCGCCGCCGCACAGGCCGAGGAGGAACAGTGCGACGCGATCCGGGCCGAGGTGGAGAAACTGGACGTCGACAGCCTGTCGCCGCGCGAGGCGCTGGATGCGCTGTACCGGTTGAAGGCCCTGGCGCGGGAGGGGTAAGCCGCTCCCGTCTTCCACCCCGGCCGAGGCCGGGGTCCAGTTGCGGTGCATTTCCGGAGGCGCAAATGGGTCTGCCTTCCCCGCACCGTCTGGCGCACCATCGACTGGGTGGAACCTGGGCCCCGGCCTCCGCCGGGGTGCGGGAATGGAGGCATTCCCACCCCCGTTCAGCCTGAGCGAAGTCGAAGGCCACGCCCCATCGCCTCACCGCGAGCGTCGCCCGTGCACTTCGACTTCGCTCAGTGCGAACGGACGTTGGGAGGGCAGCCGACCAGCAAGCATCCACCCGCCGCCTACCCCAAGGCCCAGGAAGATTCAGCTCACCCGAAAATCCGGAAAGTGGGGAGCTTCTGTTGCCCGGTGCTCCCCGTACCGCTGGAATCCGATTCTGTTGCCCGGTTCGGTCCAACCGCGCTATTTTGGAGTAACTTCAGGCCGTGAGGCCCTCAATTACGCCGCAATCGCGAGTGCTTCGTTATCGTTGGCACTTGTGTGTATGGGCCGTTGCGGTGGTCCCATTCCGAACGAAAACAGCGCTTTTCAACACACGTCGATCCTGGTTCGGCCCCGTCAGAAACGGTGTCCAAGTACACCACCTTTTATGGTGGAGCCGCCGGGTACTGCCCCCGGGTCCGCTGCGTCTATTACTCGCCGCAGTTTATCGTCATAGCCGGGTGAAACCCGGCACGAAGAGATATAGTTAGCCATGCGCGTTTACGCAAATGCCTTTCGCTCGCCCCATTTTGGGTCCATGGAAGCGCCATGTTGACCCAGCGGTCCCGTTATGCGTTGCGCGCGATGCTGTTCCTTGCGGAAATGCCCGTCGAAGGGCCGCCGACCTCGATGACTCGCATCGCGGCCGAGGCGAATGTGCCGCGCAAGTTCCTGGAACTGATCCTCGCCGATCTGAAGGGCGCGAATCTGCTCGACAGCCAGCGGGGCAAGATGGGCGGATACCGCCTCGCGCGCCCGGCGCATCTGATCTCGCTGGGCGACATCATCCGCACGATCGAGGGGCCGCTGGCGCTGGTCCCCTGCGTCAGCCGGACCGCCTATCGCCCCTGTAACGACTGCAAGAGCGAGGCCGACTGCGCCATCCGCCATGCGATGATGCGCGTGCGCGACGAAACGGCGCGGATCCTCGACGGCACCAGCCTGGCGGATGCCACGGCCAGGAAGCTGGCGGCGGCGTAAGCCCCCCCTAACCGCGCCACCCCGGCGAAGGCCGGGATGAAGTGGCGGCAGCGGGACAAGTTCGCCTCCCACGCAAAGTTGTCACGTCCCACAGCCTTGATGGCAACTGGGCCCCGGCCTTCGCCGGGGAACACCAGCCTTCTGATTGGACCGCTCAGGAACGCCGCGCGCGCAGTTCGTCGCGGATTTCGCGCAGCAGCGCGATATCGGTCGGCTCGGCCTTGGGTTCTTCGGCCGCCTTGGCCTTTTCCTTCTCGAAGAGCGTCGTCGCGCGGTTCACCGTGCGGACCAGCAGGAAGATGATGAAGGCGACGATGACGAAATTGACCGCCTGGGTCACGAACGCGCCGTAACCGAGCAGCGGCACCCCCGCCTTCTTCAGCGCGGCATAATCGGTCAGCGAGCCCGTATAGCTGGCGGGGATCGGCCCCATGCGCAGGAAATAGCTGGAGAAATCCAGCCCCCCGAAAATCTTGCCGATCACCGGCATCAGCACGTCGTCGGTCAGCGAGGTCACGATCTTGCTGAACGCGGCCCCGATGATGACCGCCACCGCCAGGTCGAGGACATTGCCCCGCGCGATGAAGGCGCGAAATTCTTTTAGCATCGCCAACTCCCTCCGTTCGATGAGCGTTACGCCTATCGTCGCTTTTCCCCTTCGCCAAGCGGGGTCGGCGTCTTATATGGATCGGACAGTTGACGGAGGAATATTCGAATGCGTCGTCCCGTTCTTGCCCTGACCCCGGTCGTGATGGCCGTCGCCCTGTCCGGCTGCGGCATGAACAGCGTGCCCACGGCGGAGGAAAATGCGAAGGCGAAATGGGCCGACGTCCAGGCCGCCTATCAGCGCCGTGCCAACCTGATCCCCAACCTCGAAGCGACCGTGAAGGGCGCCGCCGCGTCCGAAAAGGCGATCCTGACCGATGTGGTCAACGCCCGCGCCAAGGCGACCTCGGTCCAGGTCAGCGCCGACGACCTGTCCGACCCCGCCAAGATGCAGCAGTTCGCACCGGCCCAGGGCCAGCTCAGCGGTTCGCTCGGCCGATTGCTGGCGAATGTCGAGGCCTATCCGAACCTGAAGAGCCAGGATAATTTCCAGACCTTCATGAGCCAGCTCGAGGGCACCGAGAACCGCATCAATATCGCGATCCGCGACTATAATGGCGCGGTGCAGGAATATAACACCCGCATCCGCACCTTCCCCGACGCGATCGGTGCGAAGGTCTTCTACGGCGCCAAGCCGATCACCCCCTATCAGGCGACGACGCCGGGGGCCGAGAATGCGCCCAAGGTGAATTTCGGCAGCTGATCGGGCACCCATGACCCGGTTCACCCGGTTGCTTCGCCCGGTCCTCGGGCTCTGGCTGATCCTCTGCGCCGTCCCCGTGATGGCGCAGAGCTTTCCCAAGTTCGACGGCCTGGTCGTCGATGCGGCGAACAAGATCGACCCCGCCACCAAGGCGCAGCTCGAACAGAAGCTGGAGGCGCTGCAAAAGGATACCGGCCGCCAGCTGGTGGTCGCGACCATCCCCGATCTTCAGGGTTATCCGATCGAGGATTATGGCTATCGGCTGGGCCGCGCCTGGGGTGTCGGCCTGAAGGATGCGGACAATGGCGCGATCCTGTTCGTCGCGCCGAATGAGGGCAAGGGCCAGCGCGGCCCCCGGCTGGAGGTCGGACGCAAGTTGGAGCCGATCCTGACCGACGCCTGGTCGTCCCAGATGATCCGCACCCTGATGATCCCGCGCCTGCGTGAGTCGAGCGACATATCGGGCGCGCTGAATGCGGGCGCGGACGCGGTGATCGCGCAGCTCCGCGCCTCGCCCGAGGAAGCCCAGGCCAAGGTGGCCGAGGCGGCGAAGCAATTCGACCGGCAACACCGGCGCGGCGGCGGCGATTCCAACGGCTTTCCGATCCTGATCGTCCTGGTCATCTTCATCGGCGGCTTCGTCCTGCTGTCCATCCTGCGCCGCAAGCAGGGCCAGCGTTTCCACGATGACGATGACGACGATCGTGGCGGCGGTGGCGGGCGACGCGGTGGAGGCGGCTGGCCGATCATTCTCTGGGGTCCCGGCTGGGGCAGCGGTGGCGGATCGGGTAGCGGCTGGAGTTCGGGCGGATCGTCGGGCGGCGGCAGCGACGGATCGTGGTTCGGCGGCGGCTTTACCGGCGGCGGCGGGGGTGATTTCGGCGGCGGCGGCGCTTCGGGGGATTGGTGAGATGTTGAGTGAAGCCGATAGCGATCTGGTCACCGCCGCCGTGGCGCGCGCCGAGGCCGCGACCGATGCCGAGATCGTGACCATCGTCGCCCCCCGATCGGATGACTATCGCGACGTGGCGCTATGGTTCGCCGCCGCCGCGATGCTGCTGGTGCCGCTGTTCGCCGCGCTGTTTCCGGGCCTGGGCCTGAAACTGCTCGCGCTGGTGCATGACGGATGGAGCGACGCGGGCGAGGATCTGGTCCTGGGCGTGCTGATGATCGCGCAGATCCTGATCTTCGCGGTCGTCGTCGCGGCGCTGGGGCCGGTGAAGCGCCGGATCGCTCTGATCCCGAAAAGCATCCGCCATGCCCGCGTCCGGGCGCGCGCCGTCCTGCTCTTCCGCGTCTCGGCCGAGCGGCGGACCGACAGCCGCTACGGCGTGCTGCTCTACCTTTCCGAGGACGAGCATATGGCGGAGATCGTCGCCGACTCCGGCCTGACCGGCAAGGTGGGACCGGAAACCTGGGGCCGCGCCATGGCGGTGATGCTGCCCCATGTCGCGAAGGGCCATGTCGGTGAGGGGCTGGGCGCGGCGGTCGAGCGGATCGGGCTTGTGCTCGCCGAGCATTTCCCCAAGACGGCGGCCGATACCAACGAACTGCCGGACAGACCCATTTCGCTATGACCGATCCCCGTATGGACGCCCCCCTCGAAACCATGGCCGAGGGACGGTTCCTGGCGCTGCGCAAGCGCGGCACATGGGAATATGCCGACCGCCCGCGTGACATCCGCGCCGCCGTCATCCTGGCGATCGACGACGACCATATCCTGCTGGTCGAACAGTTCCGCGTGCCCCTGGGCGCGCCCTGCCTGGAAATGCCCGCCGGGCTGATTGGCGACGAGACCGCGGGCGAGGCGGTGCTGGACGGTGCGGCGCGCGAGCTGGAAGAGGAAACCGGCTATCGCCCTTCGCGGATCGAGGCGCTGGGCGAATTCTGCTCCTCGCCCGGCATGACCTCGGAACGCTTCACCCTGGTCCGCGCGAGCGGCTTGGTGAAGGTCGGTGAAGGTGGCGGCGATTCGGACGAGCAGATCACCGTCCACCGGGTAAAGCTGTCGGAGGTTCCGGCCTTCATCGCCGAACGCCGTGCGGCGGGGGTGGTGATGGATGCCAAGTTGCTGCTGCTGTTGGGCGGCGGCATCCTGGGCTTTTGATTTCACGCGAAGCCGCGAAGGCGCGAAGAGAAGAAGGTTGGTTCGCGCGGAGACGCGGAGACGCAGAGGAGTTTCGCTCGCGGCAGCGAGATTCCTCTGCCATCGGCCAAGATCGAAGAACGGCCGGAGCCGCTGGGTTCGACACCTCTGCGCCCTCTGCGCCTCTGCGCGAAAAAATCTCTATGATCTTCGCGCCTTCGCGGCTTCGCGCTAATCAAATCCATCCGGGGTCCTCGCCGAACGCTGCGCGGCGGACGTGACGATCGATGCCAGGATGCTGCTGGGCGGCGGTATCCAGGGCTCTTGATTTCACGCGAAGCCGCGAAGGCGCGAAGAGAAGAAGGTTGGTTCGCGCGGAGACGCGGAGACGCGGAGACGCGGAGACGCGGGGATGTCGTATTCGCGGCAGCGAAATATCTCTTCAACCAGCTGTTTGTGGTGCGCATCCGATACCACCGGACAGGTCACCTCCGCGCTCTCTGCGCCTCTGCGCCTCTGCGCGAACCCATTCTGGCAATCTTCGCGTCATCGCGGCTTCGCGAGAACTCATCGCGACACGCCGCAACGGACGGGAAGGCGCCAAGAAACTTTGTTCGCGCAGAGGCGCGGAGGGCGCAGAGAGGGATTGCTCGCGAAAGCGACACGCCGCTCCAACAGATCGGTCGTGATGCGATCCCGATGCCGCCGGGCGCGACACCTCCGCGTCTCCGCGTCTCCGCGCGAACCAACCTTCTCAAGCGCTGCGCGCGAAAGAAAAGCGCCCCGGCCTTGACCGGAGCGCTCGAACCTCAGCGGAAATTGTCGGCGTAGCTTTGCAGCTTGAGCGTCTTTTGCGGCGTCGGCACGACGTGATGGTCGAGCCCCTCGCGCTGGCAATAGGCGATCGCCTCTTCCAGCGTCGCGAAGGTCAGGCGAACCTGCTCCCGCGTATCGCCGCTTCCGGCCCAGCCGGTGAGGGGATCGGGCTTTTTCGCCTCGGTGGATTCGAATTCGAGTTGCCAGCGATCGGTCCGGTACTTGCCGGATTGCATCGCGTTCTTGGGGCGCTGGAAGATGCGAGCAGTGGCCATAATCCACGTCCCTTATCGCGAACCGGCGGCTCTTGCATCCGCCTTTTTCGTGCGCAGCGTCGCGGAGGCCGCCGCGGGGTCGTCGGGCCAGGGATGGCGGGGGTAGCGGCCGCGCATTTCCTTGGCCACCGCGCTCCAGCTTCCCGCCCAGAAACCGGGCAGGTCGCGCGTCGTCTGGATCGGGCGACCGGCGGGCGAGGTCAGGCTAAGGACCAGCGGCACCCGCTCGGTGCCGATCACCGGATGCTCGGCCAGGCCGAACAGCGCCTGGACGCGCAGCTCCACCCTGGGACCACCTTCCGCCGCATAATCAATCGCGTGGCTGCTGCCAGCCGGGCTGGTGAACTGGGCGGGCGCCATCGAATCGATCCGCCGCTGGTCGTTCCAGTCGATCAGGTTGCGGATCGCCTCGGTCAGCGCGCCGGGGGCAATCGCATCCAGCCGCCTCTTGCCCGCCACCAGCGCGGGCAGCCAGTCGTCCAGCCGCGCGATCAGCGTCGCATCGTCCAGCGCCACCCCGGCATAGGCTGCGCGCGCCCGGTATGCCCCCGCCCCGTCGCTCCATGGGAGCAGCGACAGGCCGTGCGTCCGCACCCCCTCGACCAGCGCCTCCGCGATCGCCTCGGGGGAAGCGCCCGAATCGGGGCCGCTCGACAGGCGCAGCCCGCCCAGCCGCCGTTCGCGCAACGCCTCGACGCCCCCGGTCGCGGGGTTGAAGGTGACGGTGCGTCTGGTCTCGATCCGATCGGCGAACAGCGCCTCGACGGTGGCGAGGTCGAGCGGCGCGGCGGACAGGATGCGCGCGCCCGACGCCGCGCCCTGCGTCTCGCCCACCGCCAGCCACTCCGCACCGGCCAGCGCCGATGCCGGATCGAGCCGGAAGCCCCGCCCGCCGACGCTCGCCCAATTCTCACCGGTCGAATCACGGCGCCGCGCGACCCGGTCGGGATAGGCCAGCGCCAGGCAGACGCCCGCCGGATGGTCCCACGCCTCGCGCTCGACCGGCCTGGGGGCCAGGCTGGTCCAGCGCTTCGCCATCTGGCGCGCCGCCGCCGCCTTGGGACCACGCTCGGTCCGCCAGCGGCGCAGGCGTTGTTCGACATCGACATCCTGCCCGCCAATGCCGCGCTCGCCCAGCAGCACCGCGACCTCGGCGGCGACGGAGGCCAGCCCGCGCTCGCCGCTGCGGATCAGCATATGCGCCAGGCGCGGCGGCATCGGCAGCGCGGCGATCGCCTTGCCATGCGCGGTCGGGCGGCCGGTGTCGTCCAGCGCCTCCAGCACGGTCAGCCGCGCGCGCGCCTCGGCGACCGCAGCCTCGGGCGGCGGGTCGAGCCAGGGGAGCGCGTGCGGATCGCCGACGCCCCAGAGCGCAGTACCGAGCAGCAGCGCGGACAGGTCGGCCTCCAGGATTTCGGGCGGGTCGAAGCGCGGCAGCCCCGCCGTGGCCGCCTCTTCCCACAGGCGATAGGCGACGCCGGGCGACTGGCGGGCGGCGCGGCCCGCGCGCTGGGTGACGGCGGCCTGGCTGGCGCGCTCGGTAACCAGCCGGGTCATCCCCGCCGCGCGGTCGTAGCGGGGACGGCGCGCCAGCCCCGAATCGACCACGATCCGTACCCCGTCGAGCGTCAGGCTGGTCTCCGCGATCGAGGTGGCAAGGACGATGCGCCGCCGCCCCTCCGGATCGCGCCGGATCGCCGCGCGCTGTGCCGCCGGGTCGAGCGAACCGTGGAGTTCATGGACCGCGATCCCGGCGGGCAGGCTCGCCAGCCGCTCGGCGGTGCGCGCGATCTCGGCGGTGCCGGGCAGGAAGGCCAGGATGTCGCCCTCCGCCTCATCGGCCAGCGCGCGGCGGATGGCGGCGGCGACCGAATCCTCGATCCGCGCCTCCGCCGCCCGGCCGAGATGGCGAAGCGTCAGCGGATGGCTTCGTCCTTCACTCTCGATGACGGGGGCATCGCCCATCAGGCTGGAGAAGCGGCGGCCGTCGAGCGTCGCCGACATCGCGACCAATCGCAGGTCGGGACGCAGGCCCGCTTGCGCATCTAGCGCCAGCGCGAGGCCGAAATCGCCGTCGAGGCTGCGTTCGTGGACCTCGTCGAACAGCACCGCAGAGACGCCCGCCAGCTCGGGATCAGCTTGGATGCGTGCGACGAAGATGCCCTCGGTCACCACGGTCACGCGGGTCGCGGCGCTGACCCTCATGTCCATGCGGGTGGCATAGCCGAAGGTGCGGCCGACCGGCTCCCCGGCCAGCGCGGCCATGCGTTCGGCGGCGGCACGGGCGGCAAGGCGGCGGGGGGAGAGGAGCAGGACCTCCCCGGTGCACCAGGGCTGGTCGAGAAGAGCGGGCGCGACGGCGGTGGTCTTGCCCGCGCCCGGCGGTGCGACGAGGACGGCGTTGGGCGCGGCCGCGAGCGCGGTCAGCAGGTCGGGCAGGACGGCGGTGACGGGTAAGGTCATGCCGCTCGCGATACGGGGTTTGCCGGGCGGGGTGAAGGACCTCGCCCCAATTCCCCTTCCCCCCGTTCAGGCTGAGCGAAGTCGAAGCCCATGCCTGGGCATTTGCCCAGCGGACAGGCTTTCCCTTGGCCTTCGACTACGCTCAGGCTGAACGGAGGTGGGGTGCATTGTCAGCAAAGCCATTCCCTGCGAAGGCCGGGGCCCAGGCTCCACCAAGCCGGAGGCGCGCCACGCAACGCGGGGGAGGCAAACCGCCCCGCGCCCTCATGAATTTACCGCGACTGGGCCCCGGCCTTCGCCGGGGAACGGCCTCAATAGGCCCGCGCGACCGCGAACTCGACCGCTTCGATCATCGCCGCCTTGGCGGGGCTATCGGCAAAGCCCTTGATCGCCTCGATCGCCAGCCCGCCATAATGGCGCGCGCGCGCCATCGTGTCGTCGACCGCACGGCTCTTGCGGACCAGCGCGATGGCATGGGCGAAGTCCTCGTCCGAGGTACGCCGCCCCTCGACCGCGTCCTTCCAGAACTGGCGTTCCTCGTCATTGGCGCGGGCATAGGCCAGGATCACCGGCAGGGTCATCTTGCCCTCGCGGAAATCGTCACCCGCATCCTTGCCCATGGTTCCGGCGTCGGAGACATAGTCGATCGCATCGTCGATCAGCTGGAACGCGATGCCCAGGTTGCGGCCATAGGCCTCCAGCGCCAGCTCCTCCGCCTCGGGCCGCTCGGCGACGACCGCCGCGATGCGGCAGGCGGCGGCGAACAGCGCGGCGGTCTTGGCGTCGATGATCGAGAGGTAACGCTCTTCGGGCAGGCCCACCTGCCGCACCGCGGTCAGCTGGTTCACCTCGCCCTCGGCGATCACCGCCGAGGCGCCCGACAGGATGTTCAGCACCTTCAGGCTGCCCGCATCGACCATCAGCTGGAAGGACCGGCTGAACAGGAAGTCGCCGACCAGCACGCTCGCCGGATTGCCCCAGATGATGTTGGCGGTCCGCCGCCCGCGCCGCAGGTCGGAGCCGTCGACCACATCGTCGTGCAGCAGCGTCGCGGTGTGGATGAACTCCACCGCCGCGGCCAGCACATGGTGGCAGGTCCCCTGATAGCCGAGCAGCTGCGCGCTCGCGAGCGTCAGCATCGGGCGCATCCGCTTGCCCCCGCCAGCGATCAGATGACCGGCCAGTTGCGGGATCAGCGGAATCTCCGACCGCATCCGGTCGATGATCACCTGGTTGACCTGATTCATGTCGTCGGCCACCAGCCGGATCATCGTGTCCAGCGAGGGCGCGGGCTTGGCGAGGCGGGTGGCGGTTACGGTCATGGGCAGGTAAGAGCCTCTGGCGACAACGCTTGCCGAACGCAAGCCTAAGCGCGAAAGGACGCGCGCGAAATTGCGCGAGCCCACGCGCCAGAGGGAGACAGGTCCACCATGTCCGACACCGTGCTGACCGGCTATCGCCAGTCGATCGACAATATCGATGCCGCGCTCGTCTTCATGCTGGCCGAACGGTTCAAGGTGACGCAGGCGGTCGGCGAATATAAGGCGAAGAACGGCCTGCCCCCCGCCGATCCGGGTCGCGAGGAGGCGCAGATCGCCCGGCTTCGGCAATTGGCGATCGATGCGCAGCTGGACCCCGAATTTTCCGAGAAATTCCTGCGCTTCATCATCGACGAGGTGATCCGCCACCACGAACGCCTGCGCGGCTGACATGGCCTTTCTCCTGGCGATCGAAGGGGCCGATGGCGCCGGCAAGGCGACCGCGACGGCCGCCGTCACCGAGCGGCTGAACGCGGCGGGCCTGTCGGCGGCGGCGCTGTCCTTTCCGCGTTACGGCGACACGATCGGCGGCTGGGCGCTGGGCGAATATCTGGCAGGGCGCCTGCCCCATGCCGCCGCGCCCGAGACGGCGGCGACGCTCTATGCGCTCGACCGATTCGAATCGCGCCCGCACCTGATCGCGCTGGCCGAGCGCCACGACGTCATCGTCTTCGACCGCTATATCGCGTCCAACATGGCCTATCAGGCGGCGCAGGTGCCCCCCGAACAGGCCGAGGCGCTGCTGCAATGGATCGAACGGCTGGAGACGGTGCAGTTCCGCCTGCCCGCGCCGCATCTGTCGGTCTATCTCGACACGCCGCTGACCGTCGCGCGCGACCTGATCGCCCGCAAGCGCAAGCGCAGCTATACCGACGAGACCTATGATGCCTATGAGGCCGATCTGGGGCTCCAGGCGCGGGTCCGGGCCAACTATGCCGCGATGGCGGACGGCGCGATGCTGGGCGAATGGGCGACGGTGTCGACCGTGGCGCATGGGAATTTGCGCGATCCGGCGGAGATCGCCGACGAGATTGCCGCGCTGGTGACGGGACGGCTGGGGTAATCTTCATTTCGCGCGAGGCCGCGAGGGCGCGAGAAGAAAGAGGAGGGTTCGCGCGGAGGCGCAGAGAACGCGGAGATGTCGTACGCTTTGGGTGACGCAGCCCTTCTTCCTCATATGATCGAAGAAAGGATTGCGCGCGGTCGCACGCGATCGATCTATCTCGGCGTCCTCCGCGCCTCCGCGCCTCCGCGCGAAATCAAAATCTTTGCGGCTTCGCGTGACCAAAATTTGTGTGCGCTAGCGCCCCTCAATTCGACGCGCGAATCGTCCCTGCCAGCGGTGCGAAGCGGGCGACCTGCTGGCCGACCAACCGCAATTGCCCCTCCACCGAGGCATCATTAATCCGGCCATCCTCATCGAACCGCGTCTGTTGCGAATTCACCGCCGCCGCGAAGGGCGTCGGCCAGCCGCGCAGCGCATGGACGATCGAACGTAGCGCCGCGATGGTCGATCCCGTCGCCTGCCAGCCATAGGCAGTCGCGATCAGCCCGACCGGCAGATCGGCCAGATAGGGGCGTTCGTCCTTCGCCGTCTCTTCGAGCAGGTCGAGCGCGTTCTTCACCAGCCCCGAGATGCTGCCATGATAGCCCGGACTGGCGATGA
>Ga0308159_1003241_pt1 | contig 16862 bp, 22 predicted proteins | sample PhyCR1_FD_201040 | JGI IMG/M metagenome (GOLD analysis project Ga0308159, IMG submission 201040) | Phyllosphere microbial communities from UC Gill Tract Community Farm, Albany, California, United States - DLSLC.R1 | ecosystem: Host-associated > Plants > Phyllosphere > Unclassified | place: USA... | reverse complement strand
TACCAAGAGAGCCAGACCTTCGCCCGGAAACAGGCCGCCCAGGCGTGGACGCGCAAGCGTGAATCGGAGCTGGACCAGCCTGGCGCGATCGAGCGGGCCAGTCGGAAGGGCGTTACCGTGAAAGACATGATCGACCAGTACCTGTTGGAAGTGGGAAAGGCCCGGCCGCTGGGTAAAACCAAGAAGGCCACGCTTGAAGCCATCGGCAAGATGGACATCGGCCAACTGAGCGATACCGACATCACTACCCAATGCCTGGTCGACTTTGCCCTGTTTCGGATGAGCCGCGAGGGCGGCAATGTCCAACCGCAGACCGCCGGCAACGACCTGGCGCATCTCGGCGCCGTTCTCGCGATCGCCAAAGACGCCTGGGGCTATCAGGTAGATCCGCTCGCCATGGGCGGCGCCCGACGGGTGCTGCGTAAGTTGGGCTACAACCTGAAAAGCCGCGAGCGTGACCGCCGGCCGACTTTGGACGAGCTGGATAAGGTTCTCACGCACTATCAGGCCATGCAGGCGCGGCGCCCAACGGTCATCAATATGCTCAAGGTCGTGGGCTTTGCCCTGTTCTCCACGCGCCGGTTGGATGAAATAACCCGCATCCGCTGGGCCGACGTCGACGAGCCTGGCCAGCGGGTGCTGGTGCGTGACATGAAGAACCCTGGGCAGAAGATCGGCAACGACGTGTGGTGCTACCTGCCAGACGAAGCGTGGCAGATTCTCCAGACCATGCCGAAGGCGGGTGAGGACATCTTCCCCTACAGCCCTGAATCCATCTCCACGTCCTGGGCCAAAGCCTGCAAATTCCTGGAAGTTGCGGACCTGCACTTCCACGACCTTCGCCATGAAGGCGTCAGCCGCCTGTTTGAAATGGACTGGGACATTCCACGCGTGGCAAGTGTGTCCGGCCACCGGGATTGGAATTCAATGCGGCGCTACACCCACCTGCGTGGCAAGGGTGACCGCTATGTGGGCTGGGAATGGCACGAAAAGATACTGAGGGCGCCCGTCCAACTGGGCGCCGCATCAGAGAAGTGGCTCACACGGCGTGTTTTATCCCGTTGAGCTGGTTGTGTTCCTTCACAGCGGCGGCGCGCTGCAAGTCGAGGTAGGCAGCGAAGTCGGAGAGGTGGATGCCCTTGGCCGACTTCTGGCTGACCTCCAGGCGGGTAATGGGCAGCTTGATCTGACCGCTCATCACCTTGCGCTGGAACATCTCCGGCGTCAGGTGCGTGAAGTAATCACGGCACACCAGCTCCAGCGGGATGATGACCTGGCCGTCGTATTGGGCCATCAAGATAAAGGCTGTATTCATGGTGGCTCCCTCACATCCGAAACGATTGATGAATAAACGCCGGCTGCGCTTTGTGTTCTGCGGGTTTCGCGTCATTACCCTGGGGCTCGCAAACGAACCGATGCCGCTTTCGGTTGGGCGCAGTCAGGGCCTCGGTAAGGCCTGGCACTACAGCAGCGCATTGCTCGTAGGCGAGAGGGCCATTCCAGCTGTCGGCCTTCACCACCTGGCAATCCGTTCGGGTTGCATCTGCGCATAGGTAAAGCAGAAGAAATACCGTCATACGCTAACCTCCCATGAGCATGCGCGTTAGTGCATTGGGCTGACCGTCCGGCGCCAGCTTTTCGAGTGGTTGGCTGATGATGCGACCCTTTGCGGTGCGCAAGGTGGCAACGCCGCCATCGATCGCTTCAATCACGCCGGTACGAGCACTGAGACGGTATTCCCGACCACCGCCGCTCATTTCGACGTAGTTGACCTTGTCGCCGACAGCCAGCGGCGTTGTGGTAGCCTCTGCGGTGCCGCCTTTGGGTTGATTCACTTGCATGGTGCTTCTCCTTTGGGTGGTCGGTGTCGAGGGGTTGCAGCCCCTCGGCACCACCTTCTTATTGGCTTTCGCCGGTTGGGTTTTGCTTGCGCATCAGGTGCAGCAGCAGGTTTTCAAACTCAACAACCTCATCAGTTGCTGACTGCCATTCCAGGACTGCCTGGATCTGATCCCGGCTGCACTCCAGCACCAGGATTTCTTTGTCACTCACCGCACGAACCTCAAGTATCGCGACCAGACCGGCCGGGTCGTAGGCTTCGGCGTGAACGATTTTCCCGGACTCGTTAAACCAGTCTTTCAGCTCTTTCAGGTGCCGCAGGCGGTTGGTTTCGCCGTGCTGGCCGTCACCCGTGATGACTTGTACGTGCATGGTGCTTCTCCTTTGGGTGGCAGACGTTGCAGCGCCTGGCAGGTGAGTTGTTAAGCCTGGAAGTGCCAGCACTTAACGATGGGTTGCTTGGTAATGACGGCATTGCTGTTCTTGGCCTGGTGAGCCCGCACCGCGCTATCCGTCGCTTTATTGGTGTCGATCAACTTGCGCGAACGTGAGTCTTTCAAGCGCTCGCGCAGCTCGCTGACGTCGGCAATCTTCTGTCGATGCTCGGCTGCGCACTTCACAAAGTCGTTGAGGTTGATCGCGATGATGTTGTCTTTCTTGCTGTGGTTGACCACTGGGCCGTCGGCGTCAAGGCCTTCCAGGTATTCGTAGACTTCCCAGAATTCAGCCACCACCGGATGGTCGGAGCTTATCGAGGACTGGCGCTCGATCGCCATGCGGATGATCTGCGTGCGGGTGTGGCTGATTTGCGGTTCAGTGAGCGGGACCACCATGCGCAGGCAGTCGAGCAGGGCGAGCAGTTGTGCGTGGTTTTTGTTGATCCGCTCCACCCGGATGTACCCACGCAGCTTGTTGCCGCAGTGCTGACAATCGGCTTGCTCGTCCTGAAACGGTGTCTCGCAGGCAAAGCAATGCGAATGCAGGTTGCGCAACTTAGCCTCGTAGCCAGGGATGCGCTGGGCGAACAGCTCCATCACTTCCAGCTCTTTGCGAACCGCCTGCAAGACAAAATTGCTGAGCGTCGAGCCTTCCAGGGCATTGAGCCGATCTGCCGCCGCTCGGCTCTCTGGCGTCACGTTCGGGCGCACAAAGTGCAGTTTCACAATACGGGTCATGATCGCTTCAGATGCGACCACAGGGGCGTTCTGGCTGATGGCGATCGTGCCGCGAAACGGCGGTTCGTAGGTTTCGTTGCCGGCGGTTTTGACGCCCTTGGTCGCGAGTGTGCCCCCGCCGTAGTAGTCCTTGAGTTCGTCCCATTCGAAGGTCTTGGCGTGGGCCTTGTCATCGCCGCTACGGTCCGACTCCAGCAGCACGATTGGCATGCCCGATACCTGGCCCATCAGGCGGCTACGGCCTGCCTTGGTGGACTTGGACGGGTCGAACCCTTCGTATCCGTCCCGGCCTGCCAGTTTCCAGAGCAGGGTAAGCAAGGTGGTTTTACCGGCGCCGGCCTCGCCCGTGGCTTCAAGGAACGGAAACGACTGGTAGCGGCTGCGGATCTGTTCGGCAAACAGTGAGCCAAACCAGAACGTCAGCGCGACGATTCCCTGGGCGCCAAAGCACTGCCACAGAAGCCCCAGCCACTGTTGGTCGTATTTTTTACTGTCCTTCTCCAGATCGATCTTCACACCCTTTTGCAGAGTCTTGAGCTTCAGCTTGCCCATCTCAAAAAATTCCTCCTCGTTAATGTGGATCACCTGGCCTTCGCGGACGGCAACGTCGTTGAACACGTAACAGTGGTATTCCTTGCTGTAGCCCACATAGTCGATGGTCTGTACCGTCTTGATGCCGAAAAGCTGGTCTTTCATGAGTTTGTCCAACTGTTGTCCACTGCCGGTGAACACGGCCCCGGCGCCCATGCCGAGAAGTCTCTTTTTGAATTCGCTGGCGGCAGCGACCTGGCCGCCTGTGAAGGTGTTTTTCACTGAGCCACCGTCGTGAGGAAAGTCGACGCGGAAGAAGTACCAGGACTCGTCGGTAATCTCGTTGCGCTGGAAATAGAGGGCTTTGGGGTAGCAGTTGGCGATTTCTACGACGCAGCCGGCCACGTTCAGCGCCTTCTCCCGCAGCTGCTTTTCGTTCAGTACCTGGGCTTCCTGGTCGTCGCTTTTCTCCAATGCCTGCTTGGCGCTGTTGTATTTCGCAAGGTCCAACTTCCACCAGTACAGGCGGGAGTCGAAGCAGAAGTGAAACTCCTCGCGCTCGCGCCACTGGTACATGAGCAACGCCTTGTCGCTGGCACTGTCTGCGATCAGCAGGGCGCCCTGGTGGCGGGCTTCCTTCAGGTCTTTTTCGATGCGTTCCGCGCGGGCTTTCTCGTCGTCTATAAAGGCCCAGCGCTGGTGCAGATCGTTCCAGTCAACCTTGCGTGCATCCGGCTGCGTGACCTGGGCGGCTTCGCAGGTAAAGCCAAGTTCGCGGGCACGTTTCACCCAGGTGCGGGTGTATTTGTGAGCCCCTGGCTCGTTGTCCAAGGCCCAAACCAACTTGGGAGTTTTGCCGCCGCGAGCGGTGATGAGCGCCTTCAGCGACTCGTCTGGAAAGGCGTTTGATGACAGGGCGGCGACGGCGGAGATACCGTTTTGAATGAGCGCAATGGCATCGAAAATGCCTTCAACGATCCACAGTTCGTTCACTTCCAACAGGTCCAAGCACGGTGGGCACCACCAATGCCCCCTGTAGCTCTTGAGGGGCTGGAAGCGGGCTTTCTTCTTGCCGAAGCGGGAAGGCTGATCAATCAAGCGCTCCCAGTACCCGCCGTGCTCCAGGGGAAAGCGGACCGTTGCGGAGCCGATATTCAGGTCGCGATCGAAGTAGCTCTCTTGGGTGAACCACCCGTCAAGCAACTCGACTTGGAAACCCCGCGCAAACGACAAATACGCTCTTGCGCTTGCGGCTGGCTCATCGCGGGTAGCCGGCGCACGCTTGCTCCAGTCGTCGAACAGGTCCGGGTACAGCTCTTTGGTCGGCGCCATATACCGGCATTTTTCCTCGCGGCCGCAGCGTATGAACCATGGTTCATCGTGACGCGAGAACAGGCGTTTCTGATTGCACTGGGGGCAGGTACCCTTGCGCATGTAATGCGTGCCGGTCATGTGCTGAAGGCCGTAATCGGACTCCAGACGCTGAAGTACGTCAGCCCGGATCTTTTCTTCCATAGGCTTACGTATCACTGCGGACGCTCCGCAATAGGTACAACGAGCTGTTTTTTCAGCTCGCTGCGCGTTTTGCAGATACCAGCCAGGTACGGCAAGTCCTCAAGCACCTTTGGCGCCCGTTGACCGCTCGGCACGTTCCGGTAGCGGTCGGAGTACCAAATATCAGCCATGGTGACTTCGTACTGAGTGGTCAACCACAGCAGGTAGTGCTGCGCCTGCTGTTCGTCCAGCTCCAGTTTTATGGTGATTTTGCTCATTTCGGTCACCAGTAAGTTGCAAATTTCCCCTACCCACGCGGTGCGGGCATCCATCAGGGATTGACTTCGGGTTAGTGCGGGAGGTTGCGGGTCAGCAGCAGGCGCGTAGGAAGCAAGCGTGCCGAGACGCGGTAGCGCTGGTTGGTGCAGTTGTCCAGCAGCAGAATGACCGGACGGTATGGGCCGCTGTTGGGGTGAATGCCAAGCCAGGCGATCCGCTTGCAGGTCATGCTTTCGAACTCGGCAATGGCCAGTTCAGCAATGCGTTGCACCAGGGGCTGTGGTACTTCAAGCGACAGCGTCAGATACCGCGTGCAGTTGTCGAGCAACTGGCTGTCTCCGGCCAAGTGCGCGCAACGGTGGCGGTAGAGGTAGGCAACTGCGGCCTGTTGCATCGCGGCACGGTAGTCGCTGGTGGGGTTGGTAGTAAGGGCGATGGTGTTCATACAGTTGCGGCCTCCATATCCAATTGATCCAGCAGGTCGGGTTGATCGTTGGCGGTTTTCATTGCCTGGCGCCGAATGACCACGTCCGCAACCGGCAGCTTTACAGCTGGGTTGGGCATGCCGCTAGGGCTCAGTTCGTGGGTCATCTGAAATTCAGCGCGCACCGCCCAGCCGCACGCTTCGTTGGTGCATTGCATGTAGGTGATACGCAGGAAAATATGTTGGCCTTCGCTGGTGCGGATACGCATGCGGCCGTGGCAGTGGGGGCAAACCAGTTTGTAAGTGCTCATTGAACAGCTCCCTGGCTGTAGAGCTGGATAGTCGCAAACACCTCGGCGTAACGGGCCGACATGTAAGTAACCAGCGCGGCGATGATTGCATCGGCTTCACGCTTTTCAATGACCCCATCATCCAGAGCCGCAGACATGATCTGATCGACCGTGCCGCGCTTGGCAGAGGCCTTGAGCGAGCGGCTATACAACTCCACGTTGTCCAGGTTCTCCGGGAGGCTCAGCGGTACGAACATACCGCCATACATTGCAGCGATGTAGTCGGCCAGGAATGTGGTCCCGGCGACTTGCTCTAGTCGGTGAATGTGTTCATCGGTCAGCGGGCGGCTGCCGGCGTTCTCGTAGGCCTGGTTGTCGAACTTCTTAAGTGGCATGCCTAGATCGGCCGAGGCGTACATGCGGCCACCTGGGTAGGCGCTGATGACGGCCATAACGACGCTCTTTCTGCTGTCTAGAAGTGGGCGTTTCATCTTCTGGTTTCCCCGCGGAGCCAGAGGCTCTAGTTTGGTATCACGCCGTCTTTGATACCGAGCAGCACAGCGGCGCGGTGAGCTTCACCACGCAAGCACTTTTTCTGGCCGTTCAAAACTGCGTAAACCGTCGAAGGGTTGAATTCATGTTCTTCAGCCCAGTCTTTTGCCGATATCCCGAGTCGTGCGAGACGGTCACGGGCCTCTTGGCATGCTTGCTCAATGGGGGATGCGTTCGGCATAGTCTCGTTTCGTGTGATTTCGTGTGATGACAGGGGAAGATTATTCAACGAGTGTTGAATAGTCAACTCAAAAAGGGGTTGTTTTGTTGAATATCGGTGAAAGACTGAGGGAAGAGCGCGTCCGCTTGGGATTCAATCAAGCGGATTTCGCCGCATTTGCAGGCGTGGCAAAGACCTCTCAGTTCAACTACGAAAAGGGTGATCGGAGCCCGGATGCGGATTATCTCGCCGCTGTAGCGGAGCGAGGCGTTGACATCCTTTACGTAGTGACCGGTGAGCGTAAACGACAAGCCTTCGACAGTATCGGAGCCGACGCGTCGAAGTTTCTTGAGGTGTACGAGCATGTGAGCGAGGCTGACCGGCAGCTATTGCTGCGCACCGCCTCAGCATTTGCCAGTGTTGCTGGACTCCAGGTAAAGACTCCCAGTAGCTGAGTGGGAGTAGGTTTCGGCAGGTACTCGAATGTCATACGCCGCCCCAAAAGATAGTTTTTCAGGGATGTCAAAGGAATAAAGGAGTGGCGCTGAAGCCTTGTAAATCTTGCAAGCACACCGTAGCCGCATCGGCGAAGACCTGTCCCAACTGTGGCGTTGCGGACCCGGGCGTTACGACAGCAAGCGCTATTGGCGGACTCTTGGTTTTGGTGATGATCATTGGTATTGCTGTTTCCATGTGTTCTAGCGGGAAAAGCGACAAGCTAGAAGACGCGCAAGCGGACATAGAAGCAGATATTGATGACGCGGCCTGCCGTAAAGATCTTCAATGCGCGGGAGATAAGTTCACCGTGGCGGAAAGTTTGTATTGAGAGGCCTCGGTGGAACGGCTTGCTAAGTACAGTTCACAGTGCACTGATGGCACCTTTGAAACGAAATTTAGCCATTTCCATTGGTTAAACCAAAAAAACGTCGCTATTAATTACATAGGTGACGAAATCGAATTTCAGAACGGTTTTTGAGTTTCCAAAAACATATCTATGAATGTGAATTCAACCCTATGAATAAATGGATAATTGATGTTCGCGCTCCTTCAGGGCGTCTATGAACTGATAATATTTCATGGTTTTTTTTTGAGTGGGTCAACTACATATACGCATGTCAGGGAAATTAGCTGTTCTCCGGAGCACTTTAGTGGCGCCATTGTGGTGCCCGGCTCCGGTTATGTGTGAAAGGAGTACTCGCATGATAGAGAGCAGCGGTTTGTCGGAAAGCCAAGAGTCAATCGTGGACGCTTATTGCCGTACTGATAAGGAGGTGATGTTGCTGACAGTGTTCAGGGTCTTAAGCGATCAGCGTCAGCAAGACTTGCTGCGCTTGGCAAAAGTTTTCGAGTATGCTCCCGAATAGTAAATTTGTGGACCCCGACTAAATTAGGGGTCCACATACATTTCAAATTTTAGGGTGTTTTCATAAGCTTCGACTTCACCGCATCCACTGCGCTTTCGGATTCACTTACTGACACTCCCGTCACCCCAATCAAGTTTGGTTCGAGATTGGTTTCGTCTAAGCTAATCAGCAATCGTACAGTTGCAGCGGCTTCAAAAGCTTTTTGTATCCCTGATACATCTAGCACTTGTCTGTCTGCTGGGATAAGAGACGCCACCTTGTCATTACTCAATCCATAAGCTTTGAAGCGAAGATTTCCGCTGACTTTATTGTCTTGGAATGCAATACCTAACGGTAACAATCCTCCTATATCAACATCATTTGTAAAAGTCGTGACTTCTGCTGTTATTTTTAGTCCTACACCGATCTGGCCGTTGGCTTTCTTTGCTGAGCCATTAAAGGAAACTTCCTGAATTGTATAGTTAACATAATCAAAAGTTATTATGTAAGTCCCTTTGCCGACTTTTGCGCTATTTCCTATATAGGTCAAACCGCCTGAAGTGTCTCTCTTCTGTATTGTGGTAAAGCTTTCATATGTTGTTAGTCTTTTCCTGATTTCAGATGATGTCATAGTCAGGATGTCTTTCTCTACGCGTTTATTGGTTTTTTTATCTATCGTATCGATAGTGCGTATTGGAATGGGCGTAGCTAGTGGTATCATCTTTAGCTGTGGGTCAAAAGTTTTTCCATCAGTTACCGGAACTGTTGCTGTAGCGCATCCTGTAAGCCAAGCTCCAAGTAAGGTGATGGAAGCAATTTTTACTAGCTCGTAGTTGAAATGTTTGCTCATTTTTTTCTCTTCTTTGTGTTGGCTGCAGGCTCTTTTCTTGCTGAAAGAGTGAGTAATCATGCTAGCTCATGAAAGCTGATTGGCAATTTTCAAATTTCCTCGATACCAATAAAAGACTAAGAAATATTGTTTTTGGTTTTTTTCCATTCCCTATCTACCGCTCGCTTAGCCGTCCTCTCACTGGCATACAACCAACGTAGACGTCTCGGCTTCGCTTGATCTCCCGCCGTAATCGTCTTTTCCTTGCCAGTTTTCTGGTCGCGGTAGTACGCAATGATCCCTGTGTAATCGCCTCGATTCTCTTCTGCCAGGTCTTCAACGTTGTCCTCCGGCAGCTTGCACTCAAGTTCCAGGCTCACGGTATACCCGCCGCTGTCAGTGAGGCTGTGCTGCACGTTTCCGCCGTACCAGATGATCTCGTCGATCTCCGCTTTCACGCCCTGGAGCGTGTACGTCAGTTCGGGAATCAGATCCGGTCGGCCCATTGCCAGGGTGTAACTGAGCGTGGCGCTGCCGCGTTGCAGGCGTCTGAGTTCCGCCCGGGCGGCGCGCAATGCGGATTGCTGGTCGCTGTACGTGTGGCGTAGGTCTTTAAGATTGTCGCCGCCGCCGGCAACGGCTTCCTGTTTTTTAGCGCTGTTCACGTCGTAGTAATAAGCGCGCACGCCGTCGTAGCTGTCGCGGTCAGCTTGCAGGTAGCGGTGCTGGTCACCGTCGGCGCGGGTGAGCGTGATGTGGGGCAGGTCCATGCCGCTGGCGGTCTTGCCGCCACCTGCCGGCAGGCACAGCAGGCACCCGGCCTTGACGCTGGCCACCGCGTCGAACTCTTCGCCCAGGCGGCTGATCAGGTTTGCGTCGGACTCGTTCGCCTGGTCGAGCTGCAGGATGGGCAAACCGTCGAGTGCACCGGAAATGGTGGCGGTGAGTCCGTTGCCGATGGCGATATCGCCCAGGACGTCGCCGAGGGTGGTGTTGCTCCAACTGCGCTCGCGCTTGGTTTTCAGGCCCTTACGCAGATCTGCCGATCGAGCGCGGATGCTGAGCACGTCCGGTGCGCCGCTATGTTCGGTTTCGTCGACGGTGTAGGTGCCTTTGTCCACCAGGCCGGTGTCGCTCCAGCCCAACCACAATCGGACCACTGCACCCTTCGGTGGAATCGTCAGCAGGCCGTCATGGTCGCTGAGGGTAATGCTGAGTTGGTCTGCCTCGACGCCGCGATTGTCGGTCAACTCCAAGCTCATCAAGCGTGGGCTGATTATTTGGGCGATGTCCAGGCCGTCGACGGCGATCCGGAATGCCGGCACCGGATAGGCTGCGTCCCGGACGAGGCGTTCTGCGGTGTTGCGCAGGTAGCCAGTGACCTTGGCAATAATTGGATCGATCACAGCAGGCCCCTCAGGATATTTACGCCGATGCTGGCACCGGCGCCGAGAAGGTCGATACGGTCATCGTCGGTCCGCTTCAAACTCAGGGTGAACTCAATACGCCGTGCCGTGCCGTCGGGAAAGAATATGGTCCTGGTTTCGCTGAGACTTTCGATCACCCACAGGCCGTAGATCCGCCCGGTGCCCTCGACCATGGGCCATGCCTTGCCGGTGTTTGCCATCAGGCGTAGCGAGTCGAGGCTTAGCGCTGTGCCGGCCAGCTCGGGGAAGAGGATGCCGGGGAGGGTGATGGCGTCTTCGCCCCGGCCAACGAATTGCCGCGCGGGCGCTGCACCAATGCGGTTGTTGCTGGCGTGGCGCCAATCGGTTTGGCGTTGCAGCTCCTGGTAGGCGGCAGTGTGGAGGCTGAACACGAACATGCCGAGGGCCATCATCATGGTGGTTATTCCAGATCGGAGAGTTTGCTGCGCTGACGCGCTTTCTTTTCGTTTTCGATGCGGGTCAGCATCGCGCGCAGGCTTTTTTCCAGGCTTTGCATATCGGTGCCTGGTCCTGCCGTGATGGTGATTTGGTAGGTGTCGTGGCTGTCGTAAACAGCGGCTGAGGACGATCCGCTGATCGGGGGCGCGTTATCCACGGAAAACGCCGGCATCGCGGTGGCGCCGAGCGCCAATGTGCCTGCGGCAGTCATCTGCTTGCCCAAGCTGGTCAGGGCGTTCAGCGGGCCTTTCTGCCCTCCCTCAAGGCCCTGAGTAAGCCCGGCCATGGTGAACCCGCCAAGCTCCGCAAACACCCGCGAAGGGCTATGGATGCCGAGCTTTTCCTTGAACCAACCAATGCTGGCGTCCCCGATCGAGCCGATGGCGCTTTTGACGGCGTCGATTCCGGCCGTCAGCCCATTGATCAAGCCGTTGACGATCATGCCGCCGAACTCGGTGAAGCGGCCGGGTAGTTCGATGCCCAGGTAACTCATCACGCCGGCGAACGCTTGATACACCAAGCCGAGCGGGCTGAAGTTAACCAGGGTTGTGATGATGCCGCCGATCCCACCATCGAAACCCGCTTTGATTTCGGTCCATGCGTTGGCGAAGTAGTTCTTCACCGCATCCCAGTTTTTGTAGATCAGGTAGGCCCCGCCGGCGAGCGCGGCGACAACGGCGGCGATGATCAGAACGATTGGGTTCGCTGCCAGCCCCCACAGAGCAACGCCTACGGTGCGCAGGGCGCCGCCCATTGTCGTGGCGACCATACGAACACCCTGGGCAAACATGGGGAACGCATTGCGGGCCAGTCCGGTCAGCGTGGGCATCAACCGGCCGAGCATTTTGGTGATGCCGCCGCCCTGGAGGCCGAACAGGGTCATGCCGTAACGCAGCACCGCAAACGGCCCCAGCATGCTTGCCATGGTCAGCGCCAGACCGCCGAAAACGAATGCCAGCGCAGCAATTGCGGCCACTACCTTGACCAGTCCACCGGCCAACTTGGGATTCTCACGAGCCCAAGCGCCGATGTTGTTGGCGATTTCACTCAAATACTTGAGCAGATCTTTCAACTCAGGTGCGACTGCGTCACCGAACTCTGACATGGCGTTGGTGAAGCTGCCCTCTGCGGCTTCCATTACGTTGGTAAGGGTGTTGAGCTGCTCGTTGACGCGGGTACGCAGATCGGCCTGGGTTTGCAGCTTCTGCTGGACCTCCTTATACCCGGCCAGCCCCTTATTCATCATGGTGTTCAAGGTGGTCATCGTTTCGGAGTCATCACCGAACAGAGCCTTGATGGTGGCGGTGCGGTCTTCGTCGTTCAGGATCTTGAGCTTTTCGACTTGGGCGAACAGGTTTTCCAGGCCGGCGAAGTTGCCCTTGTCATCGGTGAACTTGAAACGGATGGGCTTTCCTTCGATCGCCATAATCTCGTTGACGTCCTTGACCCCATCTTTGTCCAAGCCCGCCTGGAAGATCTTCCGGTATGCGTTACCGGCGGCGCCGCCTTCCATGCCAGCCTGATCCATCATGACCAGCAGCGGCGCCAGCTCAGCGGCGGCGTCGATGCCCGATTTTTTGATGGTGTCCATCACCGGCGCGATCTTGCTGAAGCCCTGGAGCATGTTGGTCGGGTCAACGCCCGCGTAGAAACCACGCTGGATGGTGTCCATCAGCGACATCATGTCTTTTTCGGAGGTGCGGGTAGCGTCCTGCATTTTGGCCGCAAACTCAGCGGCCTCGGCCACCGGCATTTTGAGCTGCACACCTAAGTACGCGGCTGCCTCACCTGTCCCACCGAGAATGCTTTGGGCACTGAGGCCCTGGCGCCTCAGCATGGTCATCATTTCCTGGAAGTCAGCGGTGGTGCCTGGCAAACGGTCACCCAGCTTTGTGGCCAGGTCCGTGATCTTCTGGAAGTCCTCGGCTACCTTGCCGGTGTCGTCCATCATCGACACTTTGAGCTGTGTTGCGGAATCCTCATTAGGTGCAAACGCCTTCACTACGGCAGCGACGGGGCGGCTGGCGGCGTAGCCAACGCCCAAGCCGGCGGCACCGTTCACGGCAAGGTTACCGGCGGCGCGCTGTGACTTCTCCATCTGGCTGCGAGCCGCCGCCGCATGCTTATGCTGGGCGCTCAGCTCGGCCATGCGCTTGGATTGCGTACTGATGCTGGCGTTGGTGGCGTTTACTTGCTCGCGCAGCTGGCGCTCATGGGTGCCGAGATTTTTAGTGCTGATGCCGGCGTCGTGGAGCTTCGATCGCAGCCCTTGCAACTGCACGTTCTGTTGCTGGTGCTGCTGCTTGAGCCGGGTGGCCTCGCGCACTGCTGCCTGGAAGCTGCGGGTCATTGCCCTGGTCGGCGCGTCGGTCGCGGCGAGTTCCTGGCTGAGGGATTTGACTCGATCACGTGCCGCAGCGAGCGAAGCACCGGTTTGCTCGGCAGCTGCACGCTGAGCCCGCCAGGCGTTGACGTCTTTCTGTTGGGAGGTGAGTTCTTTCAGGCGGTCGCGAGCGGCCTTGAGGGCACGCGCCGTCTCGATGCCCCCTTCGCTGATGTGCTTCAGCGGGCGGGTAGCCTTGTCGATGGTACTGAGCAGCACCTGAAGTCTCAGATCATTTGCCATCGGTGGAGCTCCGCACCCTGGCGCGCTCGCGCCAGTCCATCAGTTCCTTCAGACCCAACTGATCCATGTCAGTCGGTGCCCAGTGAAAAACCACGGCCAGGTCGGCCATGGCGTCCTCTACGCAACGAGGGATGCGTCCGTCTTCATCGATTTCTGCAACAAAAAACCGCACACCTTGGTGCCAAGCGCGAACAGATCGGCCGGGTCCATCGACGTGACTTCAATGGAGGTGACGGTAGGGTTGCTGATGCGCGGCACCACCTTTACAAGGCTGTTGACGTCCATCTGCAACAACTCGGACAGGCTCACGCCACGCAGCTCGCCCGAGTTGGGCTTGCGCAGGGTGATGCTGTCGATGCTGGTGGTGCCACGGCGGATCGGCGTGTCGAGGATGACGGTGTTGTCGTCAGCCAGGGGTTTAACGTCGGGTTGCTCGGTATCCAGATTTTTCATGGGAAAGCTCCTGTTTATGAGGGTATGCGGTTAGCGATCGATACCGCCGATCAAAGGCCGATGGCGCTGCGTTGTTTCTCCAGCATGTCGACGCCGCCGACCTTTTCGATGAAGTTGAGCAGGTCGATTTCGATGATGTCTTCGTTGTCGACGGTCAGCTTGTAGTAGGTGCAGGTGGTGGTGACGGAATGCTCGGTGTCTTCACCAGGTGTGGCGTCGCCCATTTCAATGGTTTCGTGACGGCCGCGAACAGTCACCTCTACGGCGCTGATTTCACCGGTGTCGTCCTGCTGGAAGGCACCGGCGAAACGCAGGGGAATCCCCGCTGCGTTGACCGCGCCGAACTGCTTGAGCACGATCAGGTCCAGACCGCCCAGCTTCCATTCCAGCTGGATGCCGTCGTCGGACATGCCCAGGTCAGCCTTGACCGGGCCATTCATGCCGGCGGCGCGCCAGGCCTCCATCTTGCGGCCCAAGGCGGGCAGGGTGACGGTCTTGACCTTGCCTGCGTAGCTTCCGCCGTCGTTGAACAGGTTCATGTTTTTCAGTTTGTGAGGCATGGCCATGGCGGGAATCTCCGGAGTTATGGCACAGGGTTAACTCCCCTCGCGGGGAGGCCCGGTTTAAGCGTTGACGGCGGCGGCGAACTGCATCAGGTAGCGGTCGGTGATTCGCTGACGGAACGTGAGGTCTTCCAGGGGCGGCACGGGGGTGTAGTCGTAGTCGAGGGTCAGCTTGCCAGCCTTGAGGGTGACCTCGTCGTTTACGTCTTCGGGATACCAGCAACTGCCACCGATCAGATAGCCCTGGTTAACCAGCTCGCGGAACTTGGCATTGACCCCGTTGATGATGTCTTTGACTAGGGACGCGTGCATGGGCTTGTCCATGGCCCACATGTGCGCTTCGGCCATGGTGTCGGCGATGATTTGCGCGGTACGGGTGTAGTTTTCGAACGCGAACAGCGGATCGTCGCTGCACGTGCGGCTGCCCCAGAAGCGGAAGCCACCCTCGTTGATCAGAGTGGTGACCTCGTTGCTATTGAGGTAGTTGGCGTCGGTAGCTGGGTTTTGCAGGTCCCAGAACACGTCCGCGCTGATGCCGGTCACGCCGTTGACCGCGACGTTGGAGAGGGTCTTGTGCCAGCCAACGTCCTTGTCGATCAGGGCCCGCAGGCCCAGCGCACGTGCTACCGCCGACGTGGTGACGGTAGCGTTGGTGACGGTGCTCCAGTTCATGAACTCCGGCCAGATCACCATGACCTCACGCGCGCCGAAGTTTTGGCGATAGGCGACCACTTCTTCCTTGGTTTTGCAGCCCCACGCACTTACGTAGGCGAAGGCGCGCAGGTCTTTGGCAATCGAGACGAGAGCAGTAGCCACTGGCTGGCTGTCGAGGCCTGGCACGCCGAGAATGCGTGGAGTCATGCCCACACGGGCCTTGGCCGCGAGCAGGGCTTTCATGCCGGTGTATTTGCCGTCAGCGGTGGTGGTGCCGATCAGTGCGGTGGAGGTAGCAGCTGCGTCTGCGCCTTCCTTCACCCGCACCACGATGGTGTAAGGCTTGGTCTGGTCCGCGATGGCCTGCAGGCTCTTCGCCAGGGTGCCTTTGACACCGGCTTTGGCGATGGCGGTTTGCACGTTGGTCAGCAGGACGGGAGTGTCCAGCGGGAAAGCGAGCGGGTCTGCATCTTCAGCCGTACATACCAGGCCGATGACTGCGGTTGCGATGGTGCGAATGGGGCGGGTGCCGTCGTTGAGTTCGAGAACCCGCACGCCGTGGAGATAGTCTGAACCGGCCATGGGTGGTTGCCTGCGCTGTGATGGAATGACAGTGCACAGGCTGCCGCGCGCGCGCCGGATGGGCGAGCGCGGGGAGTTGTAAAAGAGTGGTGTACAAGAGGCACCACGCTTACCGGATGTGATCAGGTGAGCGAGGCCGGCGGCTGTGGCCGCTTCGACTGATCGGGAAATTCTGGCGATTGAGGCCAATCGCGCAGCTTTTGGATATAAGCCAGCAGCTCTGCGAACTGCGCAGCTGTAAGAGTCGTATCAATCCCAAGCTCGACCTCGTCGCGGTGACGATCTCGAGATTCGATCAGCAGCGATATAACCCCGTCACGCCAAGCGCGCTCACGCGTATCTGGATCTATTACTACAGATTGAACCATTGCCGCTAAAGCGGCCGGTACTTTCACGGGCTCAGGCACCACAGGGCGCATCGCCTCAATTCGCTCCTCGATCTCCGCAGCCGAAAGGCTATCAGCCCCAGCTAACTCGGCAGGTATAAAGTGATTCAGGGTTACCGAACCCCAGTTAATGACCATCGTCCCCATTTCCGGAGAGATTGAGACAATTGAAAATTTGCTCAAGATACAACCCCCTTTACACGATCAGAAGAATTACCCGCCACGAAAGTTAAGACATTACCTCCCGAAATAATCGCGGCACCTGGCGCACCACCGGCCCACGGCCCGTAAGTGGCATAAGTAGTGTTTGACCACCCGACATAGCCCGCCGAACCAGCCACGCCGGCTGCTCCGCCGACGCCGCCGTAACCGCCAGAACCGTCGTCCGATATCGCTTGCCCCGCTGCTCCAGGTTTTGCCGGGTTAACCCCCTCGCCAGCGCCGCCTGCGCCGCCGTAACCGGTTTGGGTGGCACCATCTGATCTAAAAGTACGGTGCTGTCCCAAGCCTCCACCGCCGCCACCGCCTCGTATATACCCGGCAGAGTTATCTAAGGTTGTCGCGAACTCAATCAAAAGCCCGTGATTGCCTGGCATGCCCGCACCCGCTGTACCGCCAGCGCCTCCGGCGCCTTTGATAAATCCCTGATTAATCACCAGAAGCTTGGAACCAGCAGGGAAAACACCCGTTCGAAGCGCAGCAGCAGACACCCCCCGCAGCACCGCTCTATTAATAAATACGTACTCTCGTGCCTTTGTCGGCGAGCCCATAAGGGCAAAGATGCTGGCGTCTGCCA
>Ga0308159_1003240_pt1 | contig 16862 bp, 13 predicted proteins | sample PhyCR1_FD_201040 | JGI IMG/M metagenome (GOLD analysis project Ga0308159, IMG submission 201040) | Phyllosphere microbial communities from UC Gill Tract Community Farm, Albany, California, United States - DLSLC.R1 | ecosystem: Host-associated > Plants > Phyllosphere > Unclassified | place: USA... | reverse complement strand
GCTTGCGCACGAGGACGGCCTGCGCCAGGCCGCGGCAGACGGCGAACTGTGGAACGTGCGCGTGACCTCGGTGCCCGAGCCGGAGAACACGCGCGGGTACATCGAGTCCGCACTGAAGATGAAGGACGAAGGGAGCCGCTTCGCGTTTGCCGTGACCGACGAAGCCACGGGCGCCGTGCTGGGCACCACGAGCTTCCACGACATCGTGCCGGCGATCAAGCGGGTCGAGGTAGGCTACACCTGGTACGCAAAGCGCTGCCAGCGCACCCACGTCAACACGACGTGCAAGCTGCTCATGCTCACTCACGCCTTCGAGGCGCTCGGTTGCGCGACGGTGGGCTGGCGAACCGACAACTTCAACTTCGCCTCCCAACGCGCCATCGAGCGGCTGGGCGCCAGGAAGGATGGCGTGATCCGCGGCCACGCGCTACGCCGCGACGGCACGGTGCGCGACACGGTGATGTACAGCATGACCGCGGGAGAGTGGCCCGAGGTCAAGGCCCACCTGCGCCACCTGCTGGACAAACCGCGCACAGCCCGCGAGTAACAAGCATGCTGATCGACTTCTTCTACACCCTGCGTTCGGCCAAGCTGCCGGTGTCGGTCAAGGAGTACCTGGTGCTGCTGGAGGCGCTCAAGGCCGACGTGGTCGGACCCAACTCCGACGGCAACTTCGCGCTCGATGACTTCTATTACCTGAGCCGCACGGCGCTGGTGAAGGACGAAAAGCACTTCGACAAGTTCGACCGCGCCTTCGCTGGCTACTTCAAGGGCGTGGAGTTGCTCACCGACTTCACCAAGGACGTACCGCTCGATTGGCTGCGCAAGACGCTGGAGCGCGAGTTCTCGGCCGAGGAAAAGGCGAAGATCGAGAAGATGGGCTGGGACGAGCTCATGGAAACGCTCAAGAAACGCTTCGAGGAACAGAAGGAGCGGCACGAGGGCGGCAACAAGTGGATCGGCACCGGGGGCACCTCGCCGTTCGGCAACGGCGGCTACAACCCGCAGGGCGTACGCATCGGCGGCGCCGGCAAGAACAAGAGCGCGGTGAAGGTGTGGGACCAGCGCGCCTACAAGGATTACGACGACACGCAGGAACTCGGCACGCGCAACATCAAGGTGGCGCTGCGCCGGCTGCGCAAGTTCGCGCGCGAGGGCAACGTCGAAGAACTGGACCTCGACGAGACCATCAGCAAGACAGCGGCCAATGCAGGCTATCTCGACATCAAGATGCGCCCGGAGCGGCACAACAACGTCAAGGTGCTGCTGCTGATGGACGTGGGCGGCACGATGGACGAGCACATCCAGCGCGTCGAAGAGCTCTTCTCCGCGGTCAAGACCGAGTTCAAGCACCTGGAGTTCTACTACTTCCACAACTGCGTGTACGACTTCGTGTGGAAGAACAACAAGCGCCGCTTCTCCGAGAAGTTCGCGACCTTCGACATCCTGCGCAAGTACAACAAGGACTACAAGCTCATCTTCGTCGGCGACGCGACCATGAGCCCCTACGAGATCCTGCAGCCCGGCGGCAGCGTGGAATACAACAACGAAGAGGCGGGCGCCGAATGGCTGCAGCGCCTGACGCACACCTTCCCCAAGTTCGCCTGGATCAACCCTGAGCCCCAGGGTGTGTGGCAATACCGCCAGAGCATCGCCGTGGTTCAGCAGCTGATGTCCAACCGCATGTATCCGCTGACGCTCAGGGGACTTGAAGAAGCCATGCGAATGCTGTCAAAGTAGACGCTGCACCTCACCCGTCGTCCTGCGCCTACAAGGGCGGCACCTGGCATGCTGTCAGAATGCGGCGATGCTCAGGGTGGAACCGTTTTTGTCGTCGGCTTGGATGCCGACGCTGCTTGTCGCTGGCGTCCTGCTCTTGCAGGGCTGCAGCTTGCTGCCTAAAAAAGAGGCAGAGGCCACAGCGGGTGCGCGCCCCGTGGTGGGCGACACGTCGTCCGACGCTTCAGGTGAAGACGCCGACAAGCGCGAAGCCTTCACGCTCGACGTCAGGGGCCCAGACAAGGTCCGCGATTACCTGGCCCAGAACCTGGAAATCCAGCGCTATAGCCGTATCCCCGACCTGGGCGCCACCGAGCTCTCGCGCCTCATGGTCGCGGCCGAAGCCAATGCACGCGAACTGCTGGCCACCCTGGGCTATTTCACGCCGACGCTGACCCTGGAGCTCAACGAAACGCCGGGCGGCAGCAAGGCGCCGCGCGAAGTGGTGGTCACGGTCGACCCGGGTCCCACCACCCAGGTGACAAGCGCGCAGATCCTGTTCAACGGCCCCATCGAAAACGATGCGAGTGCCGCCGAACAGCGCGAAGGCGTTCGCCGGGCCTGGTCGCTGCCCCCGGGCACCTTGTTCACCCAACAGGCGTGGGACAACGCCAAGACCGTAGGCTTGCGCAACCTCACGGCCAAGCGATACGCCACGGCCAGCGTGGTCACCAGCCGCGCCGACATCGATGCCGACACGCAGCAGGCCAAGCTCGGCATCACCTACCAGTCGGGCCCGGCCTATCGCTTCGGTCCCCTGAAGATCAGCGAAAGCCAGCGCTACGACCCCGACGCCATGCGCCGGGTGGCCCGCGTGCCCACCGGCGAGGACTACGACCAGCAAAAGCTGCTCGACGCGCAGCAGCGCATGGCCAGCAGCGGCTATTTCGATTCGGTCTTCCTCACGCTCGACACCGAAGCCAGCGATCCGCTGGCTGCACCGGTCCTGGCGCAGGTGCGCGAAGCACCGCTGCAGAAGGTGGTGGCCGGCGTCGGCTTCACCACCGACAGCGGCCCGCGCCTGTCGCTGGACCACATTCACAACCAGGTGCCGCTGCTGGGCTGGCGCGCGGTGTCCAAGCTGTCGATCGACAACAACACGCGCTCGCTGGGCACCGAGCTCAATTCGATCCCCAACGACAACGGCTGGCGCTGGGTCAATTCCGCGCAGGTCAAGCGCGAGAACGCCGGCACGTACGACGTCGACAGTGGCCGCTTGCGCAGCGGCCGCAGCAAGGCCGACGACCACATCGATCGCGGCTACTACCTGCAGTACGACTACGCCAAGAACCGAGGCGCGGGCGCTCCGCCCTCCGCAGCTGCCGTGAGCGGCAACTGGGCCTGGACGGCCCGCTACTTCGACAACAACGCCACGCCTTCGCGCGGCTTTGGCGTGGCGCTGGAACTGGGCGCGGGGTATACGCTCATCGGCGAGCGGCTGCCTTTCACCCGCACCTTCGTGCGCGGCATGGGCTTCATTCCGCTGGGCGACGTGACCGCAGCCGATGGCAGCCAGGCACGCAACAGCCGCATCCAGTTGCGCGGCGACCTGGGCGCCGTGATCGCCAAGGACGCTGCGCAGATTCCGTCCACGCTGATGTTCCTGACCGGCGGCGACACCACGGTGCGCGGCTACAGCTACCAGCAGATCGGTACCGAACGCGCCGACGGCACGATCGTCGCCGGCCGCTACCTGAGCGTGCTCAGCGCCGAGTGGCAGAGACCCGTCGTCTGGAACGGCAAGCTGACCGAATGGGAAAGCGCGGTGTTCGTCGATGCGGGTGCCGTGGCCGACAACCCGGGCGATCTCAAGACCAAGGTCGGGGTCGGCGTGGGCGCACGCTGGCGCAGCCCGTTCGGCCCGGTTCAGGCCGACATCGCGTATGGCGAAGCCACCCGCAAGTTCAGGCTGCACCTGCGGCTGGGCTTCACCTTTTGAGCCGCGCCCTGCATGACGCCTGAAGATTCGATCCCCTCCACTGCCCCCGTATCGCCTTCTTCTGCGGCTTCTCCTGCCGCACCCTTACGGCGTTCGCGCACGCGCCGCGTCCTGCGCGCCGTCGCATGGACACTGGGTGGCCTGCTCGTCCTGCTGCTCGTACTCGGCGTCGGCAGCTGGTGGTGGCTGGGCACCAACCAGTCGCTGGCCTTCGCGTTGAACAAGGCAGCCAACTACCTGCCCGCTGGACAGACCTTGCAGAGCCGCGACGTGACCGGTTCGCTGCGCGCCGGCGGCCGCATCGGCTATCTGCGCTACGAGAGCCCCACGATCGCGGTCGAGGTGAAGAACGCCGACATCGGCTGGCTGCTCAAGCCCCTGCTCAGCCGCAAGGTCGAGCTCGGCAAGGTGAATGCGGCAGAAGTGCTGATCGAGCGGCGCGGGCCAGTGGCCGACGACAAGCCGACACAGCCTCTCGAACAGCTCGCGCTGCCTGTGGACGTCGACCTGCCCTTCCACATCGACCGCCTGCGCTGGGCCGGCCCGCCGGTGCTCGAAGCCATGCAGCTCGACGGGCATTACCGCTATGCCGATGCGCACCACCAGTTGGAGGTGAAAGGCGTCGACATCGCCGACGGCCACTACAGCGCCCGTGTGCGGCTGCAGGGCCCGGCCCCCATGGCCATCGACGCGGCGCTCGACGGGCGCGTGAAAGCGCCGATTTCCGAAGGCCGCAGCATCGACGTGATCGCCGATGCGACCGCCAAGGGCACACTGTCGGGCGAGGCCGCGCGGTTGCAGGTGGCCGCCAACCTGAAGCCCGCCGAGGAAAACGCCGACGCCCCGATGCGGGCCCAGCTGAAGGCGCAGATCGCACCGTGGGTGCCACAGCCGGTCATCGACGCCAAGGCCGATCTGCAGAACGTCGACCTGGCCAGCCTCGTGCCAGCCGCACCGGCAACACGCCTGACGGGCAGCGTTCTGGCCGGCCCGGGCGCCGCCGGCAGCGGCATCACGTGGCAGGGCAGCGCAGACATTCGCAATGCGCTGCCAGGGCCATGGGACAGCGGCAAGCTGCCTGTGGCGCAGGTCGAAGCCCGCGCGCAGTTCAATGGCAGCACCTGGACGATTCCCCAGGCCACCGTGCATGCCGGCGGAGGCCGTGTCGATGCCGCAGGCGAATGGCGCCCGGCGCCAAACCCCTGGAAGATCGATGCCACCGTGCGCAACGTGCGCCCGGGCGAACTGCACACGCAGCTGGCCGGTGCGCCCGTCAGCGGTACGGTGAAGGCCGAACAACGTGACACCGCGCTGGCCTTCGATGTCGCGCTGCAGGCGGCGCGCGGCGGCGCCGGCACCACGGCGATGCAGGGCATTCAGCTCGAACGCGCGCTCGCCAAGGGCCAGTGGAAAGACGAGGTGCTGGACCTGGACACACTGCGTATCGATGCGGCCCAGGTGCGCATCGACGGCAAGTTGCAGGTGCGCGTGGCCGAGCAGGCGGGCAGCGGCAAGCTGAGCGCCGTGCTGCCGGGTGCCACAGCCCAGGTGCAGGGGCGCATCGCGCCAACGAAAGGGGGTGGCGACGTCCAGGCCACCGTCGCCGATGCGGCGGTGCTGCAGCGCTGGGTGGAAAAGCTGCCGGGCCTCTCCAAGGTGTTCGGCGGCACGACGGCCGAGGGCAACGCGCAGCTCGACGCAGGCTGGCAAGGCGGCTGGAAAGCAGTCCAGCAGCGCCTGCAGAATTCCGGCCAACCCGCGCCGCGGGGCGTCAACGAGCCCACGATCAAGGCGACGCTGAGCGTTCCGCGCCTCGACGTTCGACAGCCCCCGACATCCCCTGGCGCGCCGGCCACGCCCATCGCCTTGCGCGGGTTGCGCGCGGAGCTCGACGGCAGCCTGGCCAATGCCAGCCTCGTGCTGCAGGGCGACGCCACACTCGGCACGCAGAAGATCACGCTCGACACCCGCGCCAGTGGCGGCCTGGAGCGTGCCAACCAGTGGCGTGCGGCCATCGCCAGCCTGCGCGTGCAGGCGCAGGACAGCAACCGGCCCGGTCCCTGGACGCTCACGTTGAACGACCCGCTGACCGCCACCGTGCGTGCGGGCGCGGCGCGGCTCGAGGTCGACACGTCTGGCGGCAGCGCCAGCATGCAGGGACCCGTGCCGGGCACCGTGCGGCTCGCGTGGCAACCAATGCAATTGCGCCAGTCGGGCAGCGGCGCAACTGCAGGCGTGCGGCTGCAGTCAAAGGGCACCCTGCAGGGCCTGCCGATGGCTTGGGCGCAGGCGCTCAGCGGCAACACGACGCTCTCGGACGCCGGCATCACCGGCAACCTGCTGTTCGACGGCCAGTGGGACATCGACGCAGGCGACACGCTGCGCGCCAGCGCCCGGCTCGCGCGCCAGAGCGGCGACATCCGCGTGCAGGCCGGCGAGGCTGCGCTGGTCACGCGCATCCGCAGCACCGGCACGGGCACCGCGAGCGAGATGAAGATGGAGACCGCGACCGGCACCGCCGCCAGCGGCCCCGCCACGCCCGCCGGCTTGCGGCAGGCGGAACTGCGCATCGACGCCAACGGTGACGCCGTGCGCGCCAACCTTGTCTGGGACAGCGAACGCGCCGGCGAGGTTCGCGCCAACATCGAGACGCGCCTGCAGCAACGCGACGGCGGCTGGCAATGGGCAGAAGACGCGCCGCTCAACGGCCGTATCACCGCACGACTGCCGAGTCTGGGGGTCTGGTCGATGCTGGCACCGCCGGGCTGGCGCATCGCGGGCACCTTGAATGCCGATGCCACGCTCTCGGGCAACCGCGCTGCGCCGCGCTGGAACGGCACGCTGGGCGCCGACCAGCTTGCACTGCGCGCACTGGTCGAAGGACTCGACCTCCGGGACGGCCGGATGCGCGCCACGCTGTCGGGCGACCGCGTCGAGATCAGCGAATTCATCCTCAAGGGTGGCACCGGCAGCACCGCCCGCATTGCGGGCCAGAGCGGCAATCTCAGCACCGTGTCGAGCGAGGCGGCGCGCGACGGCGGCACGCTGTCGCTCACCGGCAACCTGAGCTGGGGCGCGGCCAGCGGCAGTACGTCGGGCATCCGCATGGCGATGCAGGGTCAATTGCGGTCGCTTCGCCTCTTGGTTCGGTCGGACCGTCAGGTGACCGTTTCGGGCAATCTGAATGCGCGGCTCGAGGCTGGCCAGATCACCGTGCGCGGCGACGTGAAGACCGACCGCGCCGTCATCATCCTGCCCGACGAGACGGCGCCCAGCCTGGGCTCCGACGTGGTGGTGCGCTCGGCGGCCAAGGACAAGGAAATTGCGGCGGCTGCGCAGCGCGAGGCGGCGCGCAACAACGAACAGGTGACCAAGCCCGAAACCGCGAAGGCACCCGACATTGCCATCAACTTCGACCTGGGCAACGACTTCGCAGTCCAGGGCCGCGGCATCACGACGCGCCTCGAAGGTGCGTTGGACATCCGCACCGGCGCGTTGAACGCGCCGCCGCGCATCACGGGCGAGGTGCGCACCGTCAAGGGCCAGTACCGCGCCTACGGCCAGCAACTCGATGTCGAGACCGGCATCGCGCGCTTCAACGGCCCTTACGACAATCCATCTCTCGACATCCTGGCCATCCGGCCCAACATCGCGCAGCGCGCGGGTGTGCAGGTCACCGGCACGGCCCAGGCGCCGCGCGTCAAGCTGTATTCCGAGCCGGTGCTGTCGGACGCCGAAACGCTGTCATGGGTGGTGCTGGGCCGCGCGTCGGCCACCAGCGGCGGCGAATCGCTGCTGCTGCAGCAGGCGGCACTGGCCGTGCTCGGCGGCCTGGGCAAGGGCGGTTCCGGTGGCAGCCTGGCGAGCCGTTTCGGCCTCGACGAAGTCGGCTTCAAGGGCCCGGGCAGCGGCGGCGACGTGCGCGAATCGGCTGTCACGCTGGGCAAACGCCTGGCCAACGACTTCTACGTGACCTACGAGCGCAGCCTGTCGGGCACCTTCGGCACCCTCTTCATCTTCTACGACCTGACGCGGCGCCTGACGCTGCGCGGCCAGGCCGGCCAGCAAAGCGGCATCGACCTGACCTACACGGTGAAGTACGACTGAATGAACTGGTAAAGTCACGCTCGCGCCGTCTTCGTAGTTCAATGGATAGAACGGGGTCCTCCTAAGACTCAGATACAGGTTCGATTCCTGTCGAAGGCACCATGAGAGCATGTTGCGCTTGTCATGGTTGCGTCTCCACGGAACACCCGAGCGCCACTGATCATGGCAGCTCGCCACTTTGACGACAGTTTGGCAAGGTAGACGCAAATGCCGCCTGAGGAAGCGAAGTTTTCCATGGGACACCTCCGTGCCTGACGCCTCCTTTGCACCCGGCACATCGCCCCAGCCGGTCTCCTTCATGGAGGCCCTGCGTTTCTGGCTCAAGCTCGGCTTCATCAGCTTCGGTGGTCCCGCCGGACAGATCGCCATCATGCATGCCGAGTTGGTCGAGCGCAGGCGCTGGATCAGCGAGAAGCGCTTCCTGCACGCACTCAACTTCTGCATGCTGCTGCCTGGGCCGGAGGCGCAGCAGCTGGCGACCTACATCGGCTGGCTGATGCATCGAACCCGCGGCGGCCTCGTCGCCGGTGCGCTGTTCGTGCTGCCCTCCTTGTTCATCCTGATCGCGCTGTCGTGGGTCTACCTGCGATTCGGCCATGTCCCTGTGGTCGCTGGCATCTTCTACGGCATCAAGCCTGCGGTTACAGCCCTTGTGCTTCATGCGGCCCATCGCATCGGCACCCGCGCGTTGAAGAACGGGTGGATGTGGGGCATCGCCGCCGCGGCGTTCCTCGCCATCTTCGCCTTCGACGCGCCCTTTCCCGCCATCGTCCTGGCAGCCGGTTTGATCGGGCACTTCGGTGCGCGCAAGGCGCCTGCGGTCTTCGCGCTGGGGGGCGGCCACGGAAAAAACTCAGCGCAAAGTTATGGCCCTGCGCTCATCGACGACGACACGCCGACCCCGGCGCACGCCCGATTTTCGCGAAAACGGCTGCTCAAGGTCATGGCGGTGGGCCTGGGTCTCTGGCTGGTGGCGATGAGCCTGTTGGTCGCCACCCACGGCGTCGAGGGCACGCTCACGCAGATGGGCTGGTTCTTCACCAAGGCTGCGCTGCTGACGTTCGGAGGCGCCTACGCGGTGCTGCCCTACGTCTACCAAGGCGCGGTCGAACAATTCCATTGGCTCTCGGGCACGCAGATGATCGACGGGCTCGCGCTGGGCGAGACCACGCCCGGCCCGCTGATCATGGTGGTCGCTTTCGTCGGCTTCGTGGGCGGGTGGCTGAAGCAGGTCCTGGGTCCTGATTCGCTCTTTCTCGCCGGCGCACTGGCGGCGAGCGTCGTGACCTTCTTCACCTTCCTGCCTTCCTTCATCTTCATCCTCGCGGGCGGCCCTGCGATCGAGGCGACGCACGGAAAGCTGGGCTATACGGCGCCCCTGTCGGCAATCACGGCAGCAGTGGTCGGCGTCATCCTGAATCTGGCGCTCTTCTTCGCGTACCACGTGCTATGGCCTCGAGGCTTCGCGGGGCCGTTCGATGCGGTCTCCGCGGCCATCGCAGCACTTGCGGCCGTGGCTTTGTTTCGTTTCAAGCTCGGCGTTCTGACGCTTCTTGCGAGCTGCGCGCTCCTGGGACTTGGCGCCACATTCATCCGGTCCGCACTTTGATCCGCCGGACCGCCAAGCTCATTGCTCATGTTGACGCTTACGGCGTGGCGGCACCGAGCGAAAGCCTTCACTCCCGCGACTGTGATGTAGCCGCCCAGGCGATGTAGGCAGGGGACCACGCCATCGGATTGCGTTTTCCCGCACGCACCCGCCGTGCGGCGGCCTTAGGCTGAACGCTTACTCAATCAATGGACCGGAGACATTCCATGAAAAGCATCATCCTGTGGCTGTGCGGCGTGCCCGTGGTGGCGATCATCGCGCTGAAGATCTTCGGCATCCTCTGATTGCAGCGCTCAAGCACCCATCTTTTCAAACTCGATTTCCTCTGACATCGTTTTCCTCCTCCGGCGCATCCGCGCCGTTGAAGCGCCCTTCGGGGCGCTTTTTTTTGCGCCCGTACAGGCAGCAGAACCTGCTCAAGACGCAGAGGGGGGTTCAGTCAACCACGTGTAGACCTGCATCGCCGCCGCCAGATCCTCCAGCGCCGTTCCAACCGACTTGAAGACCGTGCGGCCGTCAGCATCGCCCCGACACGGCGCGCGCCCGCTGCACAGGTCGGCCAGCGTGCCAGCCACCTGCGAGGCCGCAAACACACCGCGCGCCATCGGCCCGAGCAGTTCGCCGCTTTTGTGCAGCGCCTCCGCGGTGTCGACATACAGGCGCACATTGCCGCCGAAGCACGCATCGTCGGCCTCGCGCATTTGCGGCGTGAAGCTTCCGATCAGGTCGAGGTGGCTGTCGTGGCGCAACCAGGCACCTTGCACCACCGGTTGCGTCGCGAGCGTGGCGCAGCTGACGATGTCGGCCTCGCTCGCCGCAGTCGGCAGGTCGGCGACCGCGTGCGCGTCGACGCCTTCGATGCGCCACTGCTGCGCCAACGCCTCGGCCTGCGCCGCATTGCGTGCCCAGACGCTCACTTGCTCGATCGGCCGTACCGCACGGTAAGCGTCCGGCAGCAGCGCTGCAACCCGGCCCGCGCCGACCACCAGCAGGTGCCGGGCATCGGCCCGCGCCAGGTACGACGCCGCCAGCGCCGATGCCGCGGCCGTGCGCCGCGATGTGATCTCGTTGCCGTCCATCCATGCCAGCGGAACGCCGGTCTGCGCGTCGTACAGCATGTAGGTCGAATGCAGCCCCGGCAATCCGCGCTGCGCATTGCCGGGAAAGATGCCCACCGTCTTGACGCCCAGGTACCCACCTGGCTGCCAAGCGGGCATGAGCAGCAGCGTGCCCGCAGGCGCGCCCGACGGATCGGCGAGCGCGTGGGTGTGTCGCAACGGGACTTCGCAGCCGGCAGCGAACATGTCGCGCAGTGCCGGGATGAGCGCGTCGAAAGGCAGCGCGGCGCGGGTGGCTGCGGCGTCGATGAGCTTCACGCCGGTGTCGCCGTCGCGTGCATCGGCGGTCGCCTCAATGCGTTTGGCGACGCAGCGCCTGCACGTCGGCGTGCAGCGACTGCGCCCAGCCACGGCGGTCGCGGGCGAACGACGACTGCGGCTCGCCAAAACGCACGATGGCCAGCAACGGCGGCGCCTTGAGCGTGTTCCACACGGAGACGGCCAGGTTGTCGTCGTCGATGTAGCGAGGCGCCTGGCTGGTCTCACCGGTGGCGGCGTCGGCATAGCGCAACGCTGCCGGCATCACGGGCGCGCCCGACGAGATGGCGGCCTGCAGCAGGTTGGCGTGAAAGGGCAGCAGGCCGCGGCCGTCGCTGGTGGTGCCTTCCGGAAACACGGCGATCAGGTCGCCTTCACGCAGTGCTTCGGTCATGTGGTGCACGACGCGCATGGCGTCGCGGCGTCGCTCGCGCTCGATGTAGAGCGAGCCCGCACCGTCCGACAGGGTGCCGATCACCGGCCACTGGCGCACGCCCGACTTGGACACGAAGCGCACGTGGCGCGCGGCGTGGATCGACAGGATGTCGAGCCACGACAGGTGGTTGATGACGAGCAGCAGCGGCCCCTGCCCGGGCGGCGTGCCCTGTACCACCAAGCGGATGCCCATGATCTCGAGCATGCGCAGCGCCCAGCGCTGCACGCGCGCTTCGCGCTCGGCAACCGGCAGCCTGGGGAAGGTGCGGCGGATGGTCCACCAGCCGCTCAGCACGTGCACCAAGGCGCGCACCAGCCTGCCTGCAGCGGTCATGGCCTGCATCGCTTTTTCTCGATCAACGTTCGAACACGACCCGGCCGCCCACCACCGTCACGCGGGCATGGCCCTGCAACGGATATTCGGCGAACGGCGTGTGCTTGCCCTGGCTCAGCAGCGCATCGGGCAGCGCCTGCCACTCCACGGCCGGATCGATCACGCACAAGTCGGCCACGCCGCCTGCCTCGAGGCGACCCACGCCGGCCGGCGCCGCCGATTGAAGCAGCGCGGCGGGCGCCGAGGTCACGACCTGCAACGCACGCGCCAGCCCGGCGCCGCTTTGCGTGCCCCACTGCAACGCGAGCGGCAGCAGCAGTTCGAGGCCGGTCGCGCCGGGTTCGCTCTCTGCAAACGGCAGCGTCTTGGCGTCGGCGTCGACCGGCGTGTGGTCGGACACCAGCGCGTCGATGGTGCCGTCGGCCAGCGCAGCGGACAGCGCATCACGGTCGCGCTGCTGGCGCAGCGGCGGGTTCAAGCGCGCACGGCTGTCGAAGTAGCCGATGTCGGCATCGGTGAGGTGCAATGAATTGATGCTGACGTCGCAAGTCACGGGCAGGCCCTCGGCCCTGGCTGCGCGCACCAACGCCACGCCGGCCGCGCTCGACAGGCGGCACAGGTGCACGCGCGCGCCCGTGCTCTTCATCATCTCGAAGAGCGTGAAGAGGGCGATGGTCTCGGCCGCCACGGGCACGCCCGCCAGGCCCAGGCGCGTGGCGATGGCGCCGCTGGCGGCCACGCCCTTGCCCAGGTCGCGGTCCTGCGGTCGCAGCCACACGGTGTAGCCGAAGGTGCTGGCGTACTGCAGCGCGCGTTGCAGCACCTGCGTGTTACCGAGCGGCACGTCGGCCTGCGTGAAGCCCACGCAGCCAGCCTCGGTCAGCGCCACCATCTCGGTGAGCACCTCGCCGGCCAGCCCACGCGTGAGCGCGGCCAACGGGAACAGGCGCGAGCGCTGGAGCTTCTGCGCGCGGAACTGCAGCATCTCGACCAGTCCGGCCTCGTCGAGCACCGGGTCGGTGTCGGGCAGGCAGACCAGGCTGGTAATGCCGCCGGCCACTGCAGCCGCGGTTTCGCTGTCCAGCATGCCTTCGTGTTCGAAGCCGGGCTCGCGCAGGCGGGCAGCCAGGTCGACCAGGCCGGGCGCCACCAGGCAGCCGGACGCGTCGATGGTGCGCTCGGCCTTGAAGTCGCCGGGCGTGTTGCCGATGGAGAGGATCTTGCCGTCGGCCATGGCGACATCGCCCTGCTGGTCGACGCCGGACGCCGGGTCGATCACCCGGCCATTCGTGATGAGGATGTTCATGCTTCGTTGCCTGCGACGATGCTCATGACCGCCATGCGCACGGCGATCCCGAAAGTGACCTGCGGCAGGATCACGCTCTGCTTGCCGTCGACCACTTCGGAGTCGATCTCGACGCCGCGATTGATCGGCCCCGGGTGCATCACGATGCAGTCGGGCTTGGCCAGCTGCAGCTTCTCGGGCGTGAGGCCGTAGGTCTTGAAGAACTCCTGGCTCGACGGCAGCAGCGCGCCGCTCATGCGCTCGTTCTGCAGGCGCAGCATGATGACCACGTCGCAGTCCTTGATGCCCTCTTCGAGCGTGTGGCACACGCGCACGCCCATGCCGGCCATGTCGCCGGGCACCAGGGTTTTGGGACCAACCACGCGCACTTCGGCACAGCCGAGCGTGGTGAGTGCATGGATGTCCGAGCGTGCCACGCGCGAATGCAGCACGTCGCCGACGATGGCCACCGTGAGGTTCGCGAAGTCCTTCTTGTAGTGGCGGATGGTGAACATGTCGAGCAAACCCTGCGTCGGGTGCGCATGGCGACCGTCACCGGCGTTCACGACGTGCACATGCGGCGCCACGTGCTGCGCGATCAGGTAGGGCGCGCCCGACTCGCTGTGGCGCACGACGAAGATGTCGGCCGCCATTGCGGAAAGGTTGGCGATGGTGTCGAGCAGCGACTCGCCCTTGCTCGCCGACGAGCGCGCGATGTCGAGGTTGAGCACGTCGGCCGACAGCCGCTTGGCCGCGATCTCGAAGGTGGTGCGGGTGCGCGTCGAGTTCTCGAAGAACAGGTTGAACACGCTCTTGCCGCGCAGCAGCGGTACCTTCTTCACTTCGCGGTCGTTCACACTGGTGAAGTTGGCGGCAGTGTCGAGGATGTGCGTGAGGATGCTCTTGGGCAGGCCCTCGATCGATAGCAGGTGGACCAGCTCGCCGTTCTTGTTGAGCTGCGGATTGCGCTTGTAGAGCACCTCAGGCCTCCTTCACGTCGAAGCTGAAGGCGCCGGATTCGGCGCGCGCCAGTGCGAGCGACCGGGTGTCGGCCAGCGTGAGCCGGGTCGCGGCGAAATCGGCCGCCACCGGCAACTCACGCCCGCCGCGATCGACCATCACCGCCAGCCGCACGCAGGCCGGCCGTCCGAAGTCGAACAGCTCGTTGAGCACCGCGCGGATGGTGCGGCCGGTGTAGAGCACGTCGTCGAGCAGCAGCACGTCGGCGCCGTTCACGTCGAAGGGCAGCGCCGTCTGAGCGCTGGCCGACAGGCCACGTCGCGCGAAGTCGTCGCGGTGCATGGCCGACGAGATGACGCCGGGTGCGCCGGGCAGGCCCAGGTCCTTCTGCAGGCGCTCCACCAGCCAGGCACCGCCCGAGGTGATGCCGACCAGGCGGGTGTCGGGCCGCATCAGCGCTTGCACGCCGCGCAACAGATCGCCATAGAGCGACTCGGCTTCAGGAATGGAATTCACGGGAGGGTCCTCAAAAATTGCTCCAGGATGATGCACGCCGACGCCGCATCGGCGTCGCGCGCGCCCGCGGACAGCGCCTCGGTCGTGCTGTAGCGTTCGTCGACTTCGTAGACGATCAGGTTGAAGCGCCCGCGCAACTGGCGCGCGAACTTCTGCGCGGCGCGCGTGTTGTCGTGCGGCGCACCGTCGGGATGCAGAGGCACGCCGATCACCAGCGCGTCGGGCTGCCACTCGCGGATGCGCGCCTCGACCAGCGCAAAGCGCGCGTCGCCCTCGGCCTTGATGGTGGGCTGCGGCGAGGCCGTACCCAACAGGCGGTTTCCGGTGGCCACGCCCGTGCGCTTCTTGCCGTAGTCGAAGGCAAGGAAGCTCTGGAAATGCGCAGGAACGGGAGCCTTTTCAGGCGGCGTCGCGCTGTTCACGCGTGGCCCGCGTCCGGCGACAGCTTCCAGGCTTCCAGGCCCAGCAGCAGCAAGGCCTTGTCGTAGCGCTCGCCGATCGGCGTGTCGAAGATCACGGAAGGGTCTGCGCCCACGGTCAGCCAGCTGTTCTCGGCCAGTTCGGATTCGAGCTGGCCCTCGCCCCACGCGGCGTAGCCGAGCGACACCAGCACGCGACGCGGGCCGGAGCCCGTGGCCATGGCCTCGAGCACGTCCTTGGACGTGGTCATCTCCAGCCCCCCCGGAATGGTCATGGTCGACGCATAGACCGATTCCTCGGGTTTGTCGGCATCCGCGAACACCGGCTCGTGCAGCACGAAGCCGCGCTCGGTCTGCACCGGGCCGCCCTGGAACACGGGCGCATTGCCGAGTTCGGGGCGTGAGAGGTGAAGCTCGATCTTCTCGAACAGCACCTTGAGGTTGATGTCGCTGGGTTTGTTGATGACGAGACCGAGCGCACCGCGCTCGCTGTGCTCGCAAAGGTAGACGACGCTGCGATGGAACGCCTCGTCTTGCAAACCTGGCATCGCGATCAAAAAATGATGCGTGAGGTTCATCGGGGCAGAATCGGAAGCCATGCCCCCGATTTTACTTGCCGTCGATAAGACCTACCCCAAGGGACTCATGTGGTTCCGCCGAGACCTCCGCGTCGACGACAACGCCGCCCTGTGGCATGCGCTGCGTGCCTGTCGACAGGTGGTCTGCGTGTTCGTGTTCGACAGGGCCATCCTCGACCCGCTGCCGCGCGCCGACCGGCGCGTCGAGTTCATCCGCGAATCGCTGGTCGAGCTCGACGCCGAGTTGCAGGCACTCGGCGGCGGACTCATCGTGCGCCATGCCGTGGCCGAGGAAGAAATCGCCACGCTGGCCAAGGCGCTCGACGTGCAAGCGGTCTTTGCCAACCGCGACGACGAACCCGACGCCATCGCGCGCGACGCCCGCGTGTTCGGCGCGCTGGCCGATGTCGGTGTGTTGCTGAACATGGTCAAGGACAAGGCGGTGTTCGAGCGCGACGAGGTGCTGACGAAGACCAGCCAGCCCTACACCGTGTTCACGCCCTACAAGCGCGCCTGGCTCGCCAAGCTGGACGACGTGTTCTACCTCAAGCCCTACCCGGTGCGCAGCTACGTCGATGCGCTGGTGCCACCGCCGGCAGCCTATCGGGGGCCCGTGCCGTCGCTGGACGCCATCGGCTTCAAGCCGACCAACCTGGCGGCCCTGGAGATTCCGACGGGCGCCCAGGGCGGCGCGGCGCTGTTCGAGGATTTCCTGGAGCGCATCGACCGCTACGACACGGCACGCAACTTTCCGGCCGTGCGCGGCCCGAGCTACCTGAGCGTGCACCTTCGCTTCGGCACCGTGTCCGTCCGGCAACTGGCCGGCGCGGCGCACCGGCTGTCGCTCCAGGGCAACCAGGGCGCGGCCACCTGGCTGAGCGAGCTGGTCTGGCGCGACTTCTACTTCCAGGTGCTCGCGCACCGGCCGGACGTGGCCGAGGGCAAGAGCTTCAAGCCCGAGTACGACAAGATCGTGTGGCACCACGGCAAGCATGCCGACGGGCTGTTCGCCGCCTGGTGCCAGGGCCGCACCGGCTACCCGTTGATCGACGCGGCCATGGCGCAGATCAACCAGAGCGGCTACATGCACAACCGCCTGCGCATGGTGGTGGGCAGCTTCCTGTGCAAGGACCTGGGGCTGGACTGGCGGCGCGGCGAGGCCTACTTCGCCACCCACCTCAACGATTTCGAGTTTTCGTCGAACAACGGCGGCTGGCAGTGGGCGAGTTCGAGCGGCTGCGACGCGCAACCCTATTTCCGCATCTTCAACCCCATCACGCAGAGCGAACGCTTCGACCCCGAAGGCAAGTTCATCCGGCGCTACCTGCCGCAGCTCGCCAAGCTCGACAACAAGGTGATCCATGCGCCATGGACGGCATCGCCCGTGGAACTGGAGGCGGCCGGCCTGAAGCTCGGTGAGCACTACCCCAAGCCGATCGTCGACCACGCCGAGGCGCGGGAGCGCACGCTGCAGCGTTATGCGGTGGTGCGCAAGGTGACGGCGGGCGCCTAGCGAAGCTGCAGC
>Ga0308159_1003239_pt1 | contig 16864 bp, 17 predicted proteins | sample PhyCR1_FD_201040 | JGI IMG/M metagenome (GOLD analysis project Ga0308159, IMG submission 201040) | Phyllosphere microbial communities from UC Gill Tract Community Farm, Albany, California, United States - DLSLC.R1 | ecosystem: Host-associated > Plants > Phyllosphere > Unclassified | place: USA... | reverse complement strand
GGCCGGCGGCCTGCAGCAGCCGCGCGATGTAGGCCGCGGGCACCTGGTGCGCATCGGCGAGTCCGGGCGCACGCGTGCTGCCGATGGCCTCGACCAGGTCGAGCAGCAGCGGGTCGAGGTCGAGCAGGCTGCGCAGCAGGCCGCAGCGTGCAGCCAGGGCCAGTGCCTCGTCGAGCGTGCGCAGCGCCTGGGCGCGGTCGAGGCTGCGGTGCTGCTGCACCGCCTTGAGCGCCAGCAGCCGCGCCGCGTGCGCGAGGTGGCCCTGGTGCTGTGCGCGGCGGATGGCTGCGGCCAACGGACCGGCCGCCTCGGCGCCCTGGCCGCGCGCGATGCGAAGGCGCAGGGCCAGCAGCTCGACGCCGTCTTCGTGCACGGGCGCATCGGCGGCCTCGGCGCGCACGGGCGCCAGTGGCAACCCGGCGTCGACGAAGCCGTAGGACCGTGCCAGCCGCACCGCGTCGTCGAGCGAGGCCACGGCCAGCCGCAGCGCGCAGCGCTCGGCAGCGAGGATGCGCGCCAGCCGTGGCAGCCGCAGCCGGTGGCCCAGCGACTCGCCCTCCAGCAGGCAGGCGTCGGCACCCGCCGCGTCGCCGCGGTGGCGCAGCAGGCGTGCCCGCGTGAGGTAGCCGGCCGTGCTCATCTCCACCAGGCCGTGCTCGTCGATGAAGGGCAGGCCGAGGTCGAGGTAGCGCTGCGCCTGCGTCGCCTCGTCCTGCTCCCAGCAGGCTTCGGCGGCGAGCAGCGTGAGCATGGAGCCGGCGTACGAGGCCACGCCCAGGCTGTGTTCCACCGTCGCGATGCCGTGGCGCGCCTGCTCCAGCGCCTGGCCGTGGTCGCCGCGGCGCAGCGCGATCATGGTCGCCAGCGCGCTGGCCCAGGCCAGGCCGTAGTGGGCGCCGCATTCCTCGAAGGCGCGGCGCGCGATGGCCAGGGCCTGCGTGCCCTGCTCGAAGGCATCGGTGGCGCAGCAGCCGGCGGCCAGCACGTTGGCCACCACGCCGGTACGGAAGGCCTCGGCCTGGGGCCAGCAGCGCAGCCAGGCCTCGCCGGCGGCCTTGGCGCGCAGGGGCTGGTCCGACAGCGCGTAGTACACGCAGCGGATCATCTCGACCACGCAGCGCACCGAGCCGTCGTGGTCCATGCCGTCCAGGCCGTCGCCCTCGAGCGCGCGCAGCTCGGCGTCCGCCTCCACATGCCGGCGCGTGAGCACCAGCGACCACGCGTGCCCCGTGCGGATGCCGGGCCGTGCATGCACCAGCGCCTGCGGCAGCCGCGTCAGCCAGCCCAGCAGCGTCGCGTGCTCGCCGCGGTGCTGCACCAGCTCCGCCGAGAAGGCCGCCACCAGGTCGGCCGCGCGCTCCAGGTCGTGCGCATCGAAGGCGTAGCGCACCGCCTCGTGCGGCAGGCCGTGGCGGTCGAACCAGTCGCTAGCACGCCGGCACACGGTGCGCGCCGTGTCGCCGGGGCGCTCGGGGCCGCGGCCGCGCAGGTAGTCGGCAAAGAGGTGGTGGTAGCGGAACCAGGTGCGCGAGCGGTCCAGGCCCGAGAGGAAGAGGTGGCGCGCCTGCACCTCGGCCAGCATCGCGCGGCTGTCGTCACGCGCCAGCACCTCGTCGCACAGCTCGGCGCAGAAGCGGTCCAGCGGGGCGGTGTCGAGCAGGAAGGCGCGCAGCTCGGGCCGCAGGCTGTCGAGCACCTGCTCGCCCAGGTAGTCGGTGATGTCGCGGTCGCTGCCCGAGAACGCGGCCAGGAAGGCGGCCCGGTCCCCACTCTCGCGCAGGGCGAGCGATGCGAGCTGCAGGCCGGCGATCCAGCCTTCGGTGCGTTCGTGCAGCGCCTCGAGCTGGGCCCGGTCGAGCGCGGCGCCGCTCACCCGGCCCACGAAGTCGGCCGCCTCGTCCAGGCCGAGGCCGAAGTGCGCGGTGTCCAGCTCCAGCAGCTCGCTGCGCAGTCGCCATTGGCTCAGCGACATGGGCAGGCGCCGCCGGCTCGCGAGCACCAGCCCGACGGTGGGCGGTAGGTGCGCCATGAGCCATTCGAGCTTGCGGTGCACGCCCTCGGCCTGCACGAGGTGGAAGTCGTCCAGCACCAGGAGCAGGCGCCCCGTGTGGCCGGTGAGGTCGTGCAGCAGGGAGGCGACGATGGCGTCGAGCGAGACCATGGTCCCGCCCTCCGTCTGCGCCAGCGCGCCGCGGCCCAGCGTCGCGTCGGCACGGTTCAGCGCCGCGGCCAGGTAGCGCATGAAGCGCAGCGGGTCGTTGTCTTCCGCATCGAGGCTGAGCCACGCGCAGGCCGCGCCCAGCGGTTCCACCTGGGCGACGAACTGGGCCAGCGCCGTGGTCTTGCCGTAGCCGGCCGGCGCGGTGATGCTGACCAGCCGCTTGGTGAGGCCGGCGTGCAGCAGGGCCGAGAGCTGGGGGCGCGCCAGCATCTGCGGCGCGAGCTGCGGCGGCGCCAGCTTCGATTCGATGAGCAAGGCCGCCGTGCCCGGCGGGGGTGTCTCCTGCATGGCCATCCTCTGCGGGGATTGAACGGCCTCAGTGTGCCTCATGCGCCTCGTACAGGGTGACGACGCAGGCCCCGCCCAGCCCCAGGTTGTGCTGCAGCGCGATGCGCGCACCGCCGACCTGGCGCGCCTCGGCGCTGCCGCGCAGCTGGTGCGTGAGCTCGTAGCACTGCGCGAGGCCGGTGGCGCCCAGCGGGTGGCCCTTGGACAGCAGGCCGCCCGAGGGATTGGTCACGACGCGGCCGCCGTAGGTGTTGTCGCCCGCGTCGACGAAAGCGGCGGCACCGCCCTCGGCGCACAGGCCCAGCGCCTCGTAGCTGATGAGTTCGTTCTGCGCGAAGCAGTCGTGCAGCTCGACCACGTCGACGTCCTCCGGGCCGATGCCGGCCTGCGCATAGACCTGCTGCGCCGCGTCCTGGCTCACGCCGTAGCCGACGACGCGCATCATGTCGTGGCTCTCCAGGCTGTCGGCCTTGTCGGTGGTCATGGCCTGCGCGGCGATGCGCACGTCGGTGCGCAGGCCGTGCTCGCGGGCGTAGCGTTCCGACACGAGCACCGCCGCCGCCGCGCCGCAGGTGGGCGGGCAGGCCATGAGGCGCGTGAGCACGCCGGGCCACAGCATCGGCGCGTTCATCACCTCGTCTTCGCTCAGTTCCCTGCGCAGCAGCGCGAGCGGGTTGCGCGCCGCATGGCGGCTGGCCTTGGCACGCACCTTGGCAAAGGTCGACAACGGCGTGCCGTACTTCTGCATGTGGGCCAGGCCCGCGCCGCCGAAGTAGCGCAGCGCCAGCGGCAGATCGGGCATGCCCACCAGCGCGCCGACCTCGCGGTCGAAGTCCTCGAAGGGGCTGGGCCGGTCGTCGAACACGGTGCCCAGCTCCCCGGGCTTCATCTGCTCGAAGCCCAACGCCAGCACGCAGTCGGCGGCGCCGGAGGCGATGGCCTGGCGCGCCAGGAAGAGGGCGGTGGACCCGGTGGAGCAGTTGTTGTTGACGTTGACCACCGGGATGCCGGTGAGGCCCAGGCCATACACCGCCTTCTGCCCGCTGGTGGAGTCCCCATACACGTAGCCCACGTAGGCCTGCTGAATGGCCCCGTAGGCGACGCCCGCGTCGTCCAGCGCCAGGCGGCCCGCGGCGGCGCCCATGCGGTGGTAGGGCTCGCTCGCGCCGGGTTTGGCGAAGGGGATCATGCCGACGCCGGCAACGCAAACCGTCTGACTCATGTTCGTGCGTCCTTCATGCGCTTCAACAGCTCGGCGCGAATGTCCTTCTTGAGCACCTTGCCCACCTTCGAGCGCGGCAGATCGGGCCAGACCTCGACCTGCTTGGGCGCCTTCACGCTGCCGATGCGGGCCTTGACGAAGGCCTGCACCTCCTCGGGCTGCAGCGTTCGGCCGGCGTGCGGCTGGAGTACGGCCACCACGCGCTCGCCCCACTTGTCGTCGGGCAGGCCGACGACGGCACCATCCTGCACGTCGGGGTGCTGCAGCAGCGCCTGCTCGACCTCGACCGAGTAGACGTTGAAGCCACCCGTGATGATCATGTCCTTGGCGCGGTCGACGATGTAGAGGTAGCCCTCGGTGTCGAGCCGGCCGATGTCGCCCGTGTGGTGCCATCCGTGCAGGCCGGCCTCGGCGGTGGCCGCGGGGTTCTTGTAGTAGCCGGCCATCACCAGCGAGCCGCGGACCACGATCTCGCCGGTCTCGCCGGTCGGCAGGATCTCGCCGTCGGCATTCATGGTGGCGACCTGCACCAGCGGGCCGGGGCGTCCGGCGGACGAGAGCCGCTCGCGCGCGACGCTGCCGTCCGCACGGAAGTGCTCGCTGGGCGCCATCATCGAGATCATCATCGGCGCCTCGGTCTGGCCGAAGAGTTGCGCCATCACGGGGCCGATCTTCGTCAACGCCTCTTCCAGCCGCGCAGCCGAGATGGGCGCCGCGCCGTACCAGAAACACTGCAGCGAATCGCGCTTCGTCGCCGCCAGTTGCTCGTGCGCCAGCAGCATGTAGATGAGCGTGGGCGGCAGGAAGGTGTGGGTGACGCGGTGGCGCTCGACCAGCGCCAGGAACTCCGTCAGGTCCGGCTTGGGCATGACGACGATGCGCCCGCCCAGCGTCATGATCGGGAAGCACAGCACACCGGCCGCGTGCGTGAGCGGCGCGAGTGCCAGGTAGCAGGGGCGGCCTTCGAAGGGGTAGCCCATGAGCGTGAGGGCGGACATGCTCTCCAGGTTGGCGCCGGTGAGCATCACGCCCTTGGGCTGGCCCGTGGTGCCGCCGGTGCCGGCGATCATGGCCAGGTCGTCCACGGGGGTGAGGTGCAGCGGGGCATCGGCCACGCCCTCCAGCCACTGCGCGAGCGACGGGGCCAAGGGCTGCGGCTGGTCCAGGCAGACCCATTGGCGCACCTTGGGCAGCCCTGAACGCATCTGCTCGACCATCGGTGCGTAGTTGCTGTGGAAGAACAGGCACACGCAGTCGAAGGCGTCGAGCACGTAGCGGTTCTCGGCCGCCTCGTTGCGCGGGTTGATGGGGCACCAGACTCCGCCCGCGCGCGAGATGCCGAACACGCAGGCGAAGGCGGTGGCGTCGTTGCTCGACAGCACCGCCACCTTCTCGCCCGGTGCGACGCCCGAGCGCTGCAGCCTGCGGCCCACGCGGTGGCTGATGCGCTGCACCTCGCCATAGCTCAGGTCCGCGTCGCCCATCGTGAGGCAGGGGCGATCGGCGCCGAGCTGGGCGCCCTTGTCGAGGTAGTCGACCAGTCGCATCGCGCTCCTCAGTTCTGCACGGTGAGGATCGGCGCCTGCACCAGGCCGAAGCTGCGCAGCACGCCCAGCAGCTCGTGGTGGCCGAAGGCCTGGCAGCCCGAGGCGAAGCCTGCGCGCCTGGGTGCCTGCTGCAGCAGCGAGGCGGCCGCGAAGGCCTGCAGCAGCCCGGTCTGCTTGTAGTTGCAGTTGCCGAAGATCACGCAGTGCGCGCGGCCCAGCGGCCCCTGCGCATGCACCGAGTCGACGGACTTGTTGACGCGCGGGTTCTCGCGCGGCGGCATGGTGTTCATCACGCCGGCGGCAGTCTGCGCCAGCGCGGCGTAGCGTGCCTCGGGGTCCATGTCCTTGGTGGCCTCGAGCGCGGCCTCCACGATCTTGGGCACGCCCAGCATCAGCGGCTTGTTGAACACGCCCCCCAGCACCTTCACGGTGGCCACGCGCGGATCGCGCTTGAACCACACCGGGTGCGAGGTGCCGCCCCAGGGCAGGGCCAGCGCCGTCTCGTGCTGGCCGGGGATGGCGAGGGTGTACAGGCCGGCATCGGGCTGCCATTCCTTGTACTGGTTCTGCTCCAGATAGAAGGCCTTGGAGGTGGCGGCGTTCACCAGGATGGTCTGGGTCGATGCGATGGTCGGGCTGCCGCCCCAGAAGACGGCGATGTCCAGCGTGTCCAGGCCGGGCGTTTCCAGGCACAGCTGCGCCGCGATCTCGCCGGTGGTGTACATCTGCGCCAGGCCGGGCGAGAGCAGCAGGCCCGCTTCGGCGAACTTCGCGCCGTACTGCTCGTCGAGCGTGATGAGCCAGTCCTGCTCGCCAGTGGTGTCGGTGTAGTGGCACTTGGCGGCCAGGCAGGCCTGCACCACCTCCGGACCGAACCTGGCGAAGGGGCCGACGGTGTTGAGCACCACCGAGGCGCCGCGGAACAGCTCCGTCAGCGCCTCGGTGGTGTGCAGCACCTCCACCACCTCGTAGTCGGCAGTTTCAATGCCGGGCACGTTGGCTTTCATGGCGGCATCGAGCTTGTCCTTGCTGCGGCCGGCGGCGATGAAGGGGATGCCGTACTCGCGCAGGTATTCGCAGACGAGGCGGCCGGTGTAGCCGCTGGCGCCGTAGACGACGACGGGTTTCTTCTTGCTCATGGATGTGTCTCCTTGGATGTGATGCGTCGCACCGTTCGGGCTGAGCCTGTCGAAGCCTCGCGCGGCGCTTCGACCCTTCGACAAGCTCAGGACAGGCCAAGCTCAGCGTGAACGGTTTGATAACGTGAAAGGTCTGAAATGGCGCGCGAGTTAGAGCAATGACGAGCTCACGCCGCCGTCCAGCACATAGCCGCTGCCGTTCGAGAAGCTCGCGCGCCCGCTGGCCAGGAAAACGGCCAGCTGCGCCACTTCCTCGGGCGTGCCGTAGCGCCCCTGGCGCTGGGCGATCACGGCGTTGAAGTCCGGGATGCCGAGTTGCTCCTCGAACTCGGCGCGGTGCGCCTTGACCAGGTCGGTCTCGATGAAGGCCGGCAGGATGGCGTTGACCTGCACCTTGTGGGCGCGCAGCTCGATGGCCGCCGTCTGCGCCAGCGACACCACGCCCGCCTTGGCCGCCGCGTAGCTGCCGATCAGTGCACACGCCGCCTTGGCCGTGACCGAGGCCATCGGGATGATGTGCCCGCCGCCGGCCGCGATGAGGGCCGGCGCCGCGTAGCGGATGCAGAGGAACACGCCGTCGAGGTTGACCGAGGTGACGTCGCGCCACGCTTCGTAGCTGGTGGCGATGAGCGGCGCCACGCGCGCCACGCCGGCGTTGGGCACCATGATGTCGAGCCGGCCGTGGCGGTCCACGGCGGCCTGCACCAGCGCTTCGACCTGGGCGGGCACCCGCACGTCGCAGGCCACGGCCACGGCGCCGGGCAGCGAGTCGGCCACGCGCTGCGCGCCCGCCGCGTCGATGTCGGAGACGACCACCCTGGCGCCTTCGGCCGCATAGGCGCGGGCCACCGCTTCACCCAGGCCGCGCGCGGCGCCGGTGACGATGGCGACCTTGTCTTGGAGGAGGAGGGGGCTGCTGCTCATAGCAATCCGGCGGACAGGCCGCCGTCCAGGATGTAGTGGGAGCCGGTGGTCCAGCTGGCGGCGTCGGAGGCGAGGAAGGCCGTCATCTCGGCCACCTCGCGGGGGGTGCCCAGCCGAAGCTGCTTGACGGCCACCAGCGCGCTGAAGGGCACGCCGACGATCGCCTCGACGGTGGGGATCAGCCGGTCGACCATCGCGGTGCCGACGAAACCCGGGCACACGGCATTGACGCGGATGCCGGCCGGCCGCAGCTCGGCCGCGGCCGTGCGGCTGAGCTGGATCACGGCCGACTTCGACGCCGCGTAGGTGCCGAAGAGCGGCACGCCGTTGGTGCCGGCCAGCGACGAGATGTTGACGATCGCGCCGCGGCCCGAGGCCGCCAGCGGCCCCAGCGCGTGCTTCATGCCCAAAAACACGCCCTTGACGTTGATGGCCATGAGCCGCTCGTACTCCTCCTCGGAGTTGTCGAACAGCGGCTTGACGATCTCGATGCCGGCGTTGTTGACCAGCGTGTCCAGCCCGTCGAAGGCGGCCACCGTGGCCTGCACCGCGGCGGCGACCTCGGCCGAGTTCGTGACGTTGCAGCGCACCGAACGCGCCTGCGGGCCCAGCGCGTCGGCCGTGCGGGCCGCGCCTTCGGCGTCGATGTCGGCGAGCATCACCTGCGCGCCGCGCTCGACGAAGAGTTCGGCGATGGCCTTGCCCAGGCCCTGCGCCGCCCCCGTGATGAGGGCCTTGCGGCCCTGCAGCTCGATCATGCGTCTGTCTCCTTGTTCGAATGCCTCGGGCCAGGCGCCGGGGCTGGCGCATTCGAGCAGGGACAGGCGCGCCGGGGCGCCCACCTAAAGGTTGGTTTTTTGTGCTGCGACGCAGCAGTCAGCTATTCAAAAGATAGCCGGGCGCTGCGGCTGCACGGGCGTTGCTGGCGCCTTTTGGGCAAGCCGCGGTTCAGGACTTCCACGCGCCGTCGTGCGCCGCGCCAGCTTCGCCCAGCAGTGCGGGGCCGATGCATTCGATGGGATGCGGCGAGGCGCGAAACACGTCGCGGCAGGACAGCTCGGCATCGCGCTGGTCGGAGCGTTCGCCGCGAAAGGCGCGCAGCCGCTCGGCGTCGATGCCGAAGACGACGCGGCCGATGTTGGCCCAGAAGATGGCGCCGGCGCACATCACGCAGGGCTCGGCCGAGGAGTAGATCGTCGCCCCGGCCAGCTGCTCGCGGGTGAAGCCGCGGCCGGCCAGCTTGCGCACGGCGTTGGTTTCGGCGTGGCCGGTGACGTCGCCGGTCTCGGTGCTGTTGCAGTAGTCCTCGGCCAGCACCTGGCCGTCGGCCGAGACGATCACGGCGCCGAAGGGGCGGTTGCCGCGCCGGCGGCCGGCGTGCGACCAGGCAATGGCCTTGCGCAGGTAGCGGCCGTCGCGCTCGTCGAGCGGGGTTTCGGGGGGAAGGGAGAGCGTGAATGGCATGGTGCGCGTGCACCGCCAGCGGGCGGCCACGGAAAGAAAGCGGCGAGTGCGTAGGATGGCGGCACCCGATGCACGACGCATGCCAGACGGCGCCCCGACCGCGCGCGGGCGGCCGGCACGGGCGGCGCCGGCTGCGTCAGTCGTCGTCCAGCGGGTGACGGCCGCGCCGCAGGGGCGCCTCGGGCGGCAGGCGCGACTGCCGCAGCACCCGCTCGCCCAGCTCGGTCAGGCCGAACACCACCGCTTCGCCTTCCTCGCTGAAGGCGAGGTTCAGGGTGCCCCGCGGGACCGAGGCGGTGATGAGTTCCGCCGCCTTGAGCAACCTGACGCTGTCCACCTCGTGCGAATGCCTCACCACCAGCGGGAAACGGGCCTTTTCGATGAGGGCGAGGTAGTCGAGTGACATGGATCTCTCCGGTCGGGTGCGGGCCATTGTGCAGAGCGAAGCTGAGCCCGGCATGAGGGCGCCGGAACACCCCTGCACGCCGTATGAGAACGAAGGTGGGCCATCGCAGCGGGGCCCCGCGCCGCGGCCGGCGGCGCTACCATCGTTGCGCTTCACAGGAGCGACACATGGCCACCACACGCGGCTTCACCGGCCGGCGCATCGGCACCGAGAGCGCCCGGCGCCTGCCCCCGGGGCAGTACCTCACGCACGACTTCCCGGTGCTCAGCAAGGGCCCCGCGCCAACCATCGACCTGGCGCACTGGAGCTTCACCATCAGCCACGGGCCGCGCCCGCTGGCACGCTGGAGCTGGGACGAGCTGCAGGCGCTGCCGCGCAGCCGCTGGGCCGGCGACATCCATTGCGTCACGCAGTGGAGCAAGTTCGACACCGAGTGGCAGGGCGTGTGGATCGACGACCTGCTGGCCGCCGCGGGCCTCACGCCGCCCACCGGCTTCGCGCTCGCGCTTTCGTACGACGACTACGACACCAACGTGCCGGTGCCCGACCTGATCGGCGGCCGCGCCATGGTCGCCACCCACTTCGATGGCGCGCCGCTGACGCCCGAGCACGGCGGCCCGGCGCGGCTGCTGGTGCCGCACCTGTACCTGTGGAAGAGCGCCAAGTGGCTGCGCGGCCTGCGCTTCACCGAGCGCGACGAGGCCGGCTTCTGGGAGCTGCGCGGCTACCACATGTACGGCGATCCGTGGCGGCAGCAGCGCTACTCGGACGACCCGTGAGCGCGCCGCCGGACACGCTGGCGCCCACGGCCTGGCAGGAGGCCACCCTCGTGCGCATCGACCCCGTCACGGCACACATGCGCGCCTTCGGCTTCGATGCGCCGCGCATGGCGCCGCACCGCGCCGGCCAGCATGTGGACGTGCGCCTCACCGCGCCCGATGGCTACCAGGCCCAGCGCAGCTACTCGATCACCTCCGCGCCCGGCACCGGCCTGCAGCTGCTGATTGACCGCATCGACGATGGCGAGGTCTCGCCCTTCTTCCACGACGTGGCGGCGGTCGGCGACACGATCGAGCTGCGCGGGCCGCTGGGTGGCCATTTCGTGTGGCAGCCGGCGGACGGCGGGCCGCTGCTGCTGGTCGGCGGCGGTTCGGGCCTGGCGCCGCTGGTGGCCATGGCGCGTGCGTGGGCGACCGCCCCCGAGGTGCCGGTGCTGATGCTCGCCTCCGCCCGCACCTGGGCCGACGTGCCGTGGGCGGACGAACTGGCGGGGCTGGAGGCGCGCCATGCCAGGCGCTTGCGCTTGGTGGCCGCGATCACACGCGCGCAGCCCGTGCGGACGCAGGACATCGGCCAGCGCTGGGACGCGTCCCGCATCGGGGCCGAACTGCAGCGCTGGGGCATGCTGCCGCGCCACGCCTTCGTATGCGGCGCCAACCCGTTCGTGGAGGCGGTGGCGCAGGCGCTGCTCGCTGCCGGCGTGCCGGCACCGGCCATCCGCACCGAGCGCTACGGCGGCTGAACCGCTTTCCTGTTTTTCATGCCCCCTGTCAGGAGACTCGAATGACCGTCACCGTTCGCCGCAACGGCAGCACCGGCACCGCCCACACGCTGCAGATCCGCGGGCATGCCATCACCGTCGATGCCTCGATCGCCGGCGGCGGCACCGACGCCGGGCCCGAGCCGCACGACCTCTACGACGCCGCGCTGGCCGCCTGCAAGGCAATCACGATGCTGCTCTATGCACAGCGGCGCGGCATCCCGGTCGAGGACATCCAGGTCGACGTCGACCGCGACGCCAGCCAGGAGCGCCAGGGCACCTACCGCCTGTCGGCGAAGCTGCAGGTGGGTGGCGCGCTCAGCGACGCCCAGCGCGACGAGCTGCTGCGCGTGGCCGGCAAGTGCCCGGTGCACAAGCTCATGACCGAGGTGAAGACCGAGATCGAGACCGGCTGGGCCGAGGACACCGGCGCCTAGGCCCCTAGCCCGGCATGCGGTCGAAGGCCGTGAGCGCGGGGTCGATGGGGTCCCAGGCCAGGCCGCGCACGCGGTAGGTCAGCACCTGCGGCGCGAAGCGCGCCGGGTCGTCGAGGCTGCCCGCGGGCACGGCGACCAGGTCGGGCATGGCTGCGAATCGCAGGGCCACCGGCGTGCCGCACACCGGGCAGAAGGCGTGGATCTTGGTGTTGCCGCTGTCGCCCGCCGTCTCCCAGTGCCGCAGCTCGCCGGCCACGGCCATGTCGGCGCTCGACGCGAAGGTCAGCCAGGCGCCGTGACCGGTGCCGCTGCGACGCTGGCAATCGCGGCACTGGCAGTGGTTCTGGAACACGGGCGCGTGCGGCGTGCTGTAGCGGACCGCGCCGCATGCGCATCCACCGGTGTAGGGTTCGGTCATGGCGGTCACCGGTTCAGGCGGACCTGGGCTTGGCGAAGACGTCGATGCCTTCGCCGGTCTCGAGCAGGGACTTCAGGCTGGACAGCACGATCGGCCAGCCCTTCTGGATGCCGTTGGCCATGCCGCTGCCGGCCTCGAGCTCGTCGTGGGTCACGGTGAGGCGCACCATGCCCTCGTACTCGACGATGTCGAAGCTCACGCGGCTGCGGCTTGCCGGATCGCTGGCCTGCGAGGCGTTGCCCCAGGTGATGACCAGCCGCGTCGGCGGCGAGATCTCGACCACCTCGCCCACCAGCTCGACGGTGCGTGCCTCGTTGGCGCGCACGTGCTGCCAGGGCGACCCGGGCTGCCAGTCGGAGACGTTCTCGTGGCCCCAGTAGCGCCGCGCGATCTCGGGCCGGGTGATCGCCTCGAACACCTTCTCGGGCGTCGAGCGGATGTAGGTCACGTAGACGAAACAGGTCTTGCTCATGCTCACTCTCCTTCGAGTTGTTTCTTCAGATCGTGCAGCAGGCCGAGGCGATGGCGCTCGAACTTGCGCACCCAGCGTTCGTAGACCTCGTGCAGCGGCACCGGGTTGATGAAGTGCAGCTTCTCGCGGCCACGCCACACGGTCGTCACCAGCTGCGCGGCCTCCAGGACGCCCAGGTGCTGCGTGGTCGACTGGCGCGCCATGTCCAGGTGCTCGCACAGTTCGCCCAGCGTCTGGCCGTTGTTCTGGTACAGCAGGTCGAGCAGCTTCCTGCGCGTCGGGTCGGCGAGGGCCTTGAAAACCTTGTCGGCATCCATTCGGTCGGGTGTGTGTTGTGGCGATGATATGCAGGTAAAAACCTGCATGTCAAGCGTGCCGAGGCGACGCGTGAGGCGGCGTCGGTCGGTCGAGAGCTTGAAGGCGCTCACGAGCGAATGAGGGCTCTGCGAGACCCAGTCAGCTGGTCACAAGTGTCGGGGTGCAGGTCCGCTGCCGGCCGAACTGGGCGTGCGGGTCGGGCTTTGTCGGTCGTGCTCGCAGCAGTGCTCGCGGGCGCGCGCAAGCGGGGCGACCCGGGGGCGTCAGGCGGGTGGTGGCGGTGCCGTCACGCCGGGCGGCAAGCCGATGGCCGACAGCCGAAACACGTTGTCCTCCGGGTCGGCCAGCACGGCCTGCCACTGGCCGTAGTAGGTGGCGTATGGCGCCTTGACCACACGGCCGCCGGCCGCCTGTGCGGCCTGCACCGCCGCATCCACCGCGCCGGGGCGATCGAGCATCAGCGTGGCGTAGGCGACGACGGGCACGCGCTCACCGGCTGCGGGCTGCCGGTCGGCAAGACAGAGCAGGCCGTAGGCCGGCGCGGCGTTGAAGCCGAACTGGAAGTCGGGCGTTTCCAGCGCACGGTAGATGGGCGAACGGCTCGCTTGCGCTTCGGGCAGGCCGAGCACGGCGCGGTAGAAGTCGAACTGCGCCGGCACGTCGCGGCACAGCAGGTTGAACCAGAGCTTCATGCCGTCGCCGCCTTCTTCGGCAGGCCGTAGGTCCTGCGGTACATCTCCTGCAGATGCTCGCCGGCGGTGCAGGGCGCGAAGCGCGGCGCCTCGCCGGGCGGCACGGTGCCGGGCACGGCCTCGATGCGGGCGAAGTAGTCGGGCTCGTAGAAGAAGGGGATCGAATAGCGCGGTTCGCCGCCCGAATGCAGGTTGCGCACACGGTGCGGGTTCGAGTGGTACAGCCCGTTGGTCCAGCGCGGGATCATGTCGCCGAGGTTGACGACGAAGCAGCCGGGCATCGGCGTGGCCGCCACCCAGCTGCCGTCGGGCATCTGCACCTCCAGGCCGCCGTGCGCGTCCTGCGCGAGCAGGGTGATCGCGCCCCAGTCGGTGTGGGCACCGGCGCCGAAAGTGCGTTCGTCGGCGCCCTCGGGATGGGGCGGGTAGCGCACCATGCGCAGCGTGACCATGGGGTTGTCGCTGGTGGCGTCGAAATGGTCCTCGGGCAGGTTCAGCGACAGCGCGAGCAGCTGCATCAGCTGGCGCGAGAGCGTGAGCAGGGTGCGGATGTAGGCCTCGCACTGCGCGGGCGCCTCGGGCACCTCGGCGGGCCACTGGTTGTGGCCGTAGGTCTGGTAACCGGCGACGACGTAGGGGTGGTCGTCGGGCCAGGCCATGCCGCAGTAGAAGCTTTCCTTGAGGTCGGGCCGGGCGTCGGCGTCGAGCGTCTGCGCGCCCAGGTTCTCGAAGCCGCGCATCGTGGGCGAGCGGCGCATGTCCAGCGCCTGGCGCGTCGCGGCGGGCAGGCCGAGCAGCCGGCGCGCCAGCGCGAACTGCTGCGCCACCTGTTCGGCCGGCACGCCGTGGTGCGCGGCGTAGAAGAAGCCCGAGGCCATGGCCGCCTCGCGCAACTGCGCGGCAACTTCGGCGCGGCGCGCGCCGCCGGGCGCGAGCGCGTCGCGCAGGTCGATGACGGGGATCGACATGGGCGGGCCGCGTTCAGGCCTTGAGCTTGCGGTCGCCCGCGGCGGGCAGGAAGCGCTCGGTCCAGATGTCGGCCACGGCGGGCGTGGCCTTGAGGCCGAAGGCATCGACCGTCTCGGCGATGGTGGCCTGCAGGCGCTCCGGTGTGGCCGCACCCCAGCCGTGGCTGCGCGTGCCGGCGGTCTTCATGCTGCCGTCGACGATGAGCTTGAGGCGCTCGAACTCGATCTCCTCGTTGGCCAGCGGCTCGCGCGCCTTGACGGCGGCGGCGCCCGCCTTGGGGTCGGCGATGGCGTCGATCCAGCCGCGCGTGGTGGCTTTGACGAAGCCCTTCATCGCCTCGGCCTGCTCCATGCTCTTGGCGTTGGCGACCAGGCCGTTGCCGTACGACTTCATGCCGTAGTCGGAGAAGCGGAACATCGTGATCTGCTCCGGCCCCATGCCGCGGGCCTTGAGGTTGAGCAAGCCGGTGAAATAGAAATACGCCGAGGCGTCGAAGTCGCCCTTGACGAAGCGGGTGTCGCCGATGTCCGGCGCGACGTTCTCCCACTTCACGCCCGAGGGGTCGAAGCCCTGCGCCTTGGCGAAGGCGGGGAACAGCTTGCGCGAGGCATTGAAGGGCTGGCCGAGGATGGTCTTGCCGGCCAGGTCGGCGGGTTTCTTGATGGGGCCGTCCTTGCGCACCAGGATCGAGTTGGGATTGAGGTCGTACTGGATCGCGACCGCCGCCAGCTTCGCCTGCGGGTTGTTCACGTTGAACTCGATCATGGTCGCGAGGTCGGCCGACGCGCAGTCGTACGCGCCGCTGCCCACCAGGCTGATGGCCGCGGCCGAGCCGTTGCCGGTGTCGATGGTGACGTCGACACCGGCATCCTTGTAGTAGCCGCGCTGCTGCGCCAGGAGGAAGCCGGCGGCCGTGGCCTCGACTTTCCAGCCGAGGTTGAACTTGAACTTCTGCAGGTTGCCCTGCGCACGGACGAAGGGGGTGGCGGCCAGCAGGGTGGCGGCGCCGGTGGCGCGCAGGAAGGCGCGCCGGGGAAGGGCGGAACGGGACATGGCGAAAGCTCTCCGGGTTGGGCAGGACCTGGGACAGCGGGCACGCACCGCGCGGCGCCGCTGGCGAACGCGTGGGTGCGCGTTCCAAGAGCAATTTCCGGGCGACCCTGGGGCCGCTGAACGCTTCTACTCCGTGCGCGGATCGTGCAGCTTCCGTGCCAGTGCTGGCAGGCCAGGACCCGCGCGGTGGGCACCGGCCTTGTGCCCCCTTGCGCCGCCGCGGTGCGCTGCGTTCCATGCCGGGGCGGATGCCCCTGCGGCGCAATCGGGCTTCGCGAAAAGCTGGCGTCGGGTGCGGCGACAAGGTGAAAATGCACGCAAGAGTAGAAGCGTTCAACCGCTGCATGCATCCCTGACGCGCGCTACCGCGCGATCTTCGCGATGCATCAATGGCCGGGAATTGCTCTTGAGGTCTTTCTTCCCCACATGACTTTCAGGAGCAACCCCACATGACCGAGGCCACCTACGCCCTCCACGAACTGAGCAAGGAATCGCGCATGGGCGCGATGGGCTCGGAAACCACCACGCGCGAAGTCCGCCGCATCAGCCTGGCCGACTTCGACAACCGCAAGGCCGAGATCGCCGACCAGCTCTGGGATGCGGCCATCGACGTCGGCTTCTTCCAGCTGGCCGACCACGGCGTGCCGCTGGCCGACATCCGCGCGGCCTTTGCCGAGGCCGAACGTTTCTTCGCGCTGCCCGATACCGTGAAGGCGCAGTACCCGCTGGCCAACAACGCCGGCTGGGAAAGCAAGGCGCAGGTGCGGCCTTCGACCGGCACGGCCGACCAGAAGGAGAGCTACCAGATCACGCTGCCGCTGATGGGCAAGCTGTTCCCCACGGAAGAGGAACTGCCCGGCTTCAAGGCGGCGATGCTGGCTTTCGAGCAGCAGAGCTGGGAGATCGGCATGAAGGTGCTGTCGTGCTTCGCACAGAAGATCGGTTTGCCCGAGTTCTTCTTCACCCACGCGCACGACAAGTCCAGCCCGGAGTACCAGAGCACGCTGCGGCTGCTGCACTACTACGCGATTCCTGCCGAGGTGCAGGACAAGCTCGACCTGTGGCGTGCCGGCGCGCACACCGACTTCGACTGCCTGACGCTGCTGTACCAGCGCCAGGGCCAGGGCGGTCTGCAGGTGTGCCCGGGCAAGGAGTTCGAGGCGCAGGAGTGGACCTCGATCCCGCCCGAAGAGGACCTGATCACCTGCAACATCGGCGACATGCTGATGCGCTGGAGCGACGACGTGCTGCCCAGCAACTTCCACCGCGTGCGCAACCCGCAGCCGGGCGAGTACATGGGGCCGCGCTACAGCATCGCCTTCTTCTGCCAGGCGAACCGCGACACGCTGATCGAGTCGCCCTCGGGCAAGTACCCGTCGATCACCGCGGGCGACTACCTCAAGCAGCGCATTGCGGCGAACTTTGCCAAGAAGTATTGAAGGTGCAATCGGGCTGCAGCGCTTGCTGGGCGGGCGCTGGGGCCGAAATCGTCACGTTCGTCGCTTTCTTTGTGTTGGCTGGGTTTGGGGCTCTTGAGGGGGGCTGATTCCGGCATTGCTGCTGGTTCGGCCGGCACGAAGGGCAGGGGCGCTGGCGGCGGCCGCGGGCCTGCGTTCTCCGGCGCAGGCTCGCGCTGACTGGCTTGTTGTGCGGGCTGTGTGCTCGCTGTCCATCGACGTGCTTGAGGGACTGCACGGCGCCGCGAATGGCGCCTGCGCCCGCAGGCCCACGACCACCGCCCTGAACCGTTGGGC
>Ga0308159_1003237_pt1 | contig 16871 bp, 18 predicted proteins | sample PhyCR1_FD_201040 | JGI IMG/M metagenome (GOLD analysis project Ga0308159, IMG submission 201040) | Phyllosphere microbial communities from UC Gill Tract Community Farm, Albany, California, United States - DLSLC.R1 | ecosystem: Host-associated > Plants > Phyllosphere > Unclassified | place: USA... | reverse complement strand
AAAACACCGGATTCGATCCCTCTGAGTGGCGTCCGATGATGGATAAGCCCCTCCCCCTCCTGATCGCATTGGTCTCGGCCGTCCTCCTCCTGAAGGCGCTTGGTGTACGAAACATATTCGGCCCACCGCGCCCGGTTGCCAAACGCTTCCTGACCCCGCGCGAGACGGCCATGCTCAACGTCCTCGAGCGCGCCTTGCCGCACTGCCGTATTCATGCCCAGGTCGCGATGGGAGCGCTTCTGCGCGTACCGCAAAGCCCAATGCGAAAGAGCAAGATTTCCGACCGGAATGCCTTCTCGCAGAAGATCGTCGACTTCGTGGCGCAGGACCGTGCGACGGGCCTGATCGTCGCGCTGATCGAGGTCGACGACTGGTCGCATAACCCGTTCAAGGACCGCGTTCGCGACGAAATGACGGCTTATGCAGGATATCGCACGATCCGTGTGCCTGGGCGCGTGCAGCCCAACTTCAACGACGTCATGCCAATCGTCGCGTCGCTGCGACCCCTCCCCGCACAGCACCTTCCCCGCCACGAGGTCATGTAGCCATGGCAAGAGCCGAACGATCACGTCCTTCTGCCGAAGCCAGCGGATTAGATGACGCTCAGAGCGCCCCTACCAGCCAAGCCGGGGTACACACCCCCGCCGAGGAGCTGGCCGACGATCTTCGCACGAGAGCCTTTCACCTCATGGATGAGCATCCGATTGCAGCGGCTCATTTGGTGCTCGCCGCGGCTTCGATCGCGCCGGAATGTGCGGCCGAGAAGGAGGTCGCAGACGAGTTTTCCTTCGTCATCGCCGACTTCACGCAGCAGCTGAAGATCCTGCACCACCGCGCCGTGACGAAGCGCGCCATAACAACTGGAGCGGCACGTCATGGGGCTTGATGATCGCGACTATATGCGGGCCCGGTATCGGAGGCGCCAGGGTATCGATGACGGCCCGACGATCTGGAACGACAAGCGCGGGCGTGTGGAAATGGGCCAAGGATCGTCATGGACCAACGCAAGATGGCAAATGGCCGGCGTCGGACGTGCGCTACTTCAAGCAATCCTAGTTCCGGCCGTCGCGCTCGGGGGCGTGTATGTCATCTACAGGACGTACACCTCGGTGATGACGTCGGCATTTCAGAGGATGATCCCAGTGCCATTCCCGGAAAGCGGCACGGTGTTCACCACACCGGCAACCGACCTTAACCGTCGACAGGGCATTCTAAGGTTTCGCGCTCCAGACAGGCCCAATCATGGCTACGTGGTCGTCTTGAACGACGTAGCGACCGACAAGGATGTGTTGGGGATCTACGTAGCTGGGGGGAAGAAGACGGCAACACCGGTCCAGGTCGGGACCTACCGCGTCAGGATTGCGGAGGGGCTGACGGCCTTCTGGCACGGGAATGACCGCCTTTTCGGCTCGACCACAGCAAAGGAAATGATGGCTCCGGTGAAGGTGGTCGGATCGACAGACAAGACGATCCGGCTGCAGACCGGTCTTGCTCGCGCTCTCGAGGTCGAAGCCGACAGCGCAAAGGGCTTTCTGGAATAGGTCATTTCAGTCGCAACGCACTGAGATAGCAACAAACCTATGGTACACGATCATCGAACGAGGGAGGGATACAATGCGCCGTACTATCGCAATCATGGCATTGCTCGCAGCGTCGGCTTCGCCGGCGCTCGCCCAGAAGGCGGGTAAGGGTGGGATCGGGATCGACGAGAATACGCAGGTTCCACGCTGCGATCGACCCTACGGCACCATCGCGTTGGTGGAGGAGCGCGCCGCTGGCGGAACCGCCTAGGGCATTCCCCCGGGCCTTGCGGCGCTGATGCGGATGGCAGAAGCCCAGAACGGCGGGAGTCAGCGTGTCGATCCGATCCCCCTGCTGAAGCTTCTCGTCGCTCAATCGGGCTGCTTCCAGGTCGTCGATCGTGGAGAAGGCTTCGACGCCCTGCAGCGAGAGCGTCAGCTCGCAGCGGGTGGAAGCGTCGCTGGCGCGAACAACCAAGCCACTCTGAAGGCCGCGGATTACCTTCTCCAGGCCAAGGTGCTCTATTCGGATTCCGATGCGGGTGGCAGCGGAGGCGGGCTCGGCACGATGTTCCCCGGCGGCCTAGGCTTCAAACAGAAGGTCAAGTCGAGCCAGACCATGCTTACCTTGATCGAGGTGAAAACCGGCATCCAACAGGCGATCGCGACGGGCTCGGCCCGCAAAAAGGATCTGTCGATCCTGGGAGGCGGTCTGCTCACCAATGCCGGAGTCGGCGCTCTCGGAGGTGCGTATACCAGCACCGACATGGGCAAGATCACTTCGGTCGCGATGCTCGACGCCTTCGTCAAGCTGACCAATCAGGCACAGACGCGGTTGCCCCAACCAACTGGAGCTTCGACCGGACCGGCGCCCTCCCCGGCGCCTCCGATGGCACCACCAGCGCCGAGGCAATAAGCTTTAGAGGGGAGAGGGAGTTAGCAGGCGAGCGAGAGCATCGCTCGATAGCCCCCTCCCCCATCGTCGTCAGGTGTCCATATGAAACACGCGCGCATCCAGCAGCGGGACTTCTTCGATCCTGCCCCCGACCTCAACATAGAGCCGCTAGACGCGGCGGAGATAGAGGCGCCGCGTGGCGAACCGATCGCCATCCCTTGCGGCTTCATGACGAAGACCAACGAGCGATGCCAGCGACTGGCAAGCAGGCCCGTCATGCTGGAGGGGCACCAGATGACGTGTAGAGGCCGTCCTATGCTGTTCTGCGACCCCGCCTGTTACAATGCCTCCATGCGCGCCGATGTGCCGGCCGACGACACCATCACGGCTCCGTCAGCGTAGTCGATGCGAACGGCCCCCTGCCCCACTGCGCCGACATGCGGATATTGCGGCAATCGCCTCGGAGCGTGGCCGCCCGCAAGTCCGGTTGAGCCGTGCCGCGTTTGCAGAAGGCCGACGATGTTTGTGCCGATCCCATGGAGCCAACCTCGCCGTCTCCTGATGTCCGGTCTGCTCGATGCTGGCGCATCCATTTACGGGATCGCGACGGTCTGTCTCGTGGCTGCGTTCGCAATATCGCCATCATCAGGTCGGGAATTTGTGAAGGCCTTCACCCTGATGCTGTTCGTTATAGGGTCCGTCCTGGCCGTCGACGGGATATTGGCAGTACGTACCGGGATCGATCGTACCTGGTCTACCAGAAGAAAAGGCCGATCGGCTCGCGCGCTGGGCGTCGGGAAGATCCTCGCGTCTAACGCCGCACTGATGTTGGTCATCGTCGGCATACTGATATAGGGATCGCGAGTGTGCGACCGCGCACCTGTGCACAGGTGCTCACTCGCGCGTCTGCGATGTCGCAATCACGCTTCTGTGCACCAGTGCACCCGCGTGTCGATGCACGTATGTCCAGGAGCGTATGCGTGAGCGAGCACGGTTGGCTCTAGCCTACCAAGGTCGCGGGGTGCCCTCCCCCGAATGCGCCAGCTAGTTCAGAAGCTCCCTTTTCACCCGCCCCCTTAGCGTTGGGGATCGTGCGAAAGCGTTATGCTCCACACCCTGCGATGGAATGAATCACCGGTGCACTGGTGCACAGGTGCGATTAAGCAATAATGCGATCGCCGTGATTGCGTGGCGCATGGCTCTGGCTCGGCCAAGGGACGACAGGTCGCCGACGCGATCTCTGTGACACGGTGCTAAGGGCTGCATTGGCCCAGCGCACTATTGCGATGATGCACTGTCGCAGGTGTGCACAGGTGCGAGGGTGCGTCGTCGCACGGTCGTGATTACGCGATAGTGCGAAGGATCTGTAGTCGGGCTGCTTGTCGCGTGGGTAGCTGATGGATGTCGAACGGGAAGGGCTCACCGAGGATGGTAAGAGGAGGTCCTGTAGGGCGGCCTGACGCCGCCAGCTAAGCGACGCAGGGTAGAGCCCGCACGTGCGAGACCCGCCCCAGAAACCAGTCGGCTCACCGGCGCAGCGTCATGCTTTGAGCCGAGCCGGCTTGAGCAGCTGCGTTGGCACCATTGAACAAGGTCATTCAACGCAACAACGGTTCAGACACTTGTGCGAATGTGCACCTGTGCACACCCGCGCACGTGCGTTTTCGCGCTTGTGCGTTACCGCGAGTGTGGGCATACGTACCAACGCAATCGCGCACGTGTGCACAGTCGCGACTGTGCATAGGGCAAAGCGAGGATATCAAGATGAAGACAGTGGCTCTCATTGCGCAGAAGGGCGGGGTCGGAAAAACGACGCTCGCGATCCACCTTGCGACAGCTTTCGCCGCTACCGGCAAGAACACCTTGCTCCTCGACCTCGATCCACAGGCCAGCGCAGCCGAATGGAAGGATCATCGCGCGGATGAGACGCCCGCAGTGCTGTCGATCCAGCCATCCAGGCTGACAAAGGTCCTCGAGGAAGCGAAGTCGATGGGGGCCGACGTGGTAATCCTCGACACGGCTCCGCACAGCGAGAGCACAGCTCTCGAGGCGGCAAAGGCGGCAGATCTGATCCTCGTACCGTGTCAGCCCACGATCATGGATCTCAGGGCTATGGCGAAGACGGTCGAGCTGTTGAAGCTGGTTGGCAAAACGGCGTTCGCGGTCCTTAACAGCGTGCCTCACCAAGGCACTGGTGGCCAGGAGGCGGCCGAGACGATCGCTTCGTCGTTCGGGCTTCAGGTCGCGGACCCGTCGTTTGGGGATCGCGTCGCCTTCAGCCGCTGTATGATTTCGGGCCAAGCAGCGCAGGAGGTCGAGCCGAACGGAAAAGCTGCCGCAGAGGTGACCGCCTTGTTTGACTGGGTGGTCGCACAGCTGCACACTCGCACACGTGCACCTGCGCAGCGCAAGAAGAAGGGTGAGGCAGCATGACTAGAAAGGTTGGCTTCGCAGCAGGTCTGGGTAAGCTGGGAGAGATTGGCGGCAAGGTTGCGCCAGCGCCAGCGCCTTCGCCTATCGCCCGACCGGCCGAGGCGGTCGAGGCGGGGGAGGGGGACGGGCCTGTTCGGGCGGCGCCGGGCCCTCGCCGGAACGGCAAGGTGAACATTGCCGGTTACTTCGATCCCGCGGTTCGTAAGCAGCTTGCGATGCTGGCTGTCGAGCACGACACCGACCAAGTCAAACTCATGGCGGAAGCCCTGAACCTGCTGTTCGAGAAGTATGGGCGCTCGCCTATCGCCTCCGCTTGAGACAACCCCGCCGTCAGTCGCGGCGACGGTAAGGGCTCAACGTCGCGCGCTGCATAGCTCGGAGTTGCGCAGCAAGCGCGCTCCGAGCACGCGAGTTTCGCGTTCCATTTGCTCCTCCATCATTGACCAGATGGTACGAGCGGCCGCGCAGTAGCCAGGTACGTCGGCTGCGATCTTGTCGTCGGTCCACCTTTCGATGTGTTTGTCTGAGATGAGCCTCTTAGAGGTGAAGGCGACAAGGAAATCCGACAACGCAGCACGATCGTCGCTGTCTGCCGTTTCCAGTAAACGCGGAATAATGCAGTCGCTAACAAACGCCGACCTTTCGCGGCTTGCGCGGGTTAGATCTAAGCGAGCCTTTTCCAGACCGGCAATGTTCGCGCAGTCGGTTGCGCAGTGACTCTGAATTAACGCGAGGCCAACCCGGATGACTCGGTGATGCTCCTCAAGACCGCGAAGCAGTTCCTTGTCCGTCATGGTTAACCGACGCCTCCCAAATACTGCCAAAAGGCAGAATCTGCTGCGCCGTCTACCGTATCTGGGAAATCAGCTCAGCGATATTGATAACGTCCGTAACGACTGTTGGATCGTTAGCCAGAAGGATTTTTGTTAAAGCCTTGGGAAAACGCGCCTGACGACGGCGTCGACGCTACGGCAGAGCGGCTTGACCAGTTGGAAGGGCAGGGGAAGCCCGAATTGCTGGCGCTCAGGCGATGTCCTCGACAGCGCACGGATCAGTGCCGCTGGCGTCGCCCGACCGTTCGTTCTTCAGGCGGCGAGCAATCTTAGCGAGCAACGTCCGACTGCAGCCCGTGCCGATCATGATCTCGCGCCAGCTCTGCCCATCCTTCAGTGACCGGGCGATCGCGGCGTTGCGGGCAGTGTTCTCAACGCGGCCTTTGTAGAGGCCTGCGGTTCGAGCTCGGCTGACGCCTTCGGCTTGCCGGCGCCGACGATCATCATAATCCTTGCGAGCGACCGCGGCGAGGACGTCGAGCATCATTGCATTTACGGCGGCGAACATCCGAGCTGTAAAGTCGTCGGGGGTAGCGATCAGGTTCCAGGAGGTTGGCAGATCGAGTGACACGATCCGAACCTGGCGTGCCTCGATCTCCGATCGCAACTTGCTCCAATCGGCCGAGCTGAGGCGCGATAGACGGTCGACCTGCTCGACCAGCAACACGTCACCGGGGCCGCAATCGTCCAGTAGTCGAAAAAGCTCCGGCCGGGCGAGGCGAGTGCCGCTCTCGTGTTCAACATAGCGCGATGCAATACGGAACCCATGTGAGGCGGCGAACGCATCCAGCGCTGCGCGAGCGCGGGTCGCATCCTGCTCAGCGGTCGATGCGCGGAGATAAGCCCGGACGAACATGCTTCAGTCCTTTATGAACGGTCTTGTTATGTCCAGTCCTTTTTGAGAGCGCGTTTGACGGAAAAAAGACCGGGCGCGCTCCGGTCTTTCAGAGGTATACCCAAAGGAGACCCCCGATCTTGATATGGCGGCCTGGCAATGACGGCGGTCAAGACCGGGGGGATCGGGAGCTTCGCCCTAGTGAGAGGCTCCCCCAAGTCGAAATCCCTAGAGGGCGGGCAAGTAAAGATTATAAAACCGCCCGTTAAGGGCGTTTTTGGCCCAGTGTACTAAGAGCTTGGCGACGGTGATATGGCACGCAAGCCTGCTACGGTATAATGCTTGAAGGCGGTCGCCTAGGTCCTTGTTACCTGAGTTGTATCTAATTTCACCCGTGCTAAATACCGTTGACCACATATCGCCGAGGCTTCGATAAACCAGAAGCATGTATGCATAGGGAAGATCAACAGAAAGGTCCATAAGGTCTCGTACCGCGCGATCGGCCTTCTTATAGCTATCGACCTTGCGCGGGTATGATCCACCGTTTTCAGACCAGCTGACAACGTCCAGGAAGGCCAACTCCAGAGCACGTACTGCTTTTCTGACCTCAATATGCTCGCTCCGGAAGTTTGGGCCTCCTTTGCCCGCTGAGAATAGCAACTCCTTAAATACATCGAACATCAGGGTGACCTTATATGTCACTTGCTAACGCCAAATGTCGGTCGCGATATATGTCTGCGCACGAGCATTGGTGCGAGCAAGCAGATGGAGTGAAAAGACATTGCACTAGCTTGAGGTAGGGCCGCAGCCCCTCATCTACACCTGGCCGACGCTTGTATGCCCCATCCGCATAAGCCTGGCGACCATGTCGCTATCAGGCAGGGCTCTTCTTCTCGGCTCGCGATCGTAGGATACCGTAAAGAGGCGTCGGCGCAAGGCCATACCGAAAGCGCCCCGGACGATAGTTGACAACCGCCCGCCAAAGGGCGGCCGTTCGCAAATGACGAGCGACCCAAAAATCTGGTATGGTGCGACCAGACCCAAACCTCAGCGCGTGGTGCGCATGAATTAACTGGTGCCCTGAATGCCTTTTCCGCTTTCCCCTCAATCGATCGACGCTGTTGCTGAAATCATCAGCGGCGGGGCCAGTAATAGCGGAATGCCCCCGATCGGAATCTATCGATCCGGCCCGCGGATTGAGAAATTCATGCGGAGTTGCAACGTCGACTTCCAGCTTACCGGGTCCCGTGTCCCTAGCTTGGTCGAGTGTCTCATCGTCCTTAATCGAGCGGACGGCTATGAGCCCTTGGTCCGAGTTATCGAAGCTGCGGCGGATCCACGAGATTTCGTGGCAGACCCGGCACGGCTCTCAACCGTGATTGACTATCTGAACGGGGCGCTCGCCTTTGATGGTTTCGCGATGCAACGCCAAGGCTTGGCGATACGCCTTGTGGCGGTAGGGCAAGCCAGTCCAGTTCTCGAAAAACTAGGTGGCGTGGTCGACACAATCAGCTTCGATACCGTGCGACGCGATATCGACCGCGCCCTCGCAAGCGTGAACCAAGACCCGGAAGATGCCGTCACTGCCGCGTGTTCGGCGGTCGAAAGCGTCTGCCGCTCAATCATAATAGAACTTGGCGAAACACTTCCCGCAAAGAAGGACATTCAAAGCCTATACAGCGCTGTGAAGAAGCCTTTGGCGTTGGATGCTGGCAGAACCGACATTGACACTCAGATCGAGGCCGACGTTCGGATGATCTTAGGCGGGCTTTCCACCGTCATTAGCGGCATTGGGGCACTCCGCACCCATGCTGGTGATGCCCATGGCCGTGAGCGCGGGTTCGTCAGGATCGACGCCCGGATCGCGAGCCTGGCTCTTCATTCAGCCAGCACGGTTTCGCTCTTCCTAATCGAGACTTGGCAGCGGAAATTTCCGGACCGAGCTCTTCCTCGCCACTAGGGGACCATATCGAAACGTTGGCCCAATGCCGAAGCTATGGCTTTGGTCTCTTGCCTGCATAGGTAACCGGAACGTCGTCCAGTTTGAGCTTTATGACGCTCATGTTCTGGTAGACGTACAGGTGCGATTTGTCGGCTACAAGTAAGCGTGCCGCCGGTGCCTTGTCCCCATAATCTATAACGGGGCCGCATTTCGTGCTTACGCCCGCTCCTTGAACACATTGGAGGAACGCATCGGCCGCGTTACGAGCTGTTTCGGGTGAAAGATAAACAACCACAGCCATCGTATAGAATGCCATAATCAGCGTGGCCACGGCGTAGAAAATTCGCGAAGCTACATTCGCGAACTTCGTCGCATTTTTCCCAAGCAATGGGGTCTTGCCCTTGGCCTTTCTGCGATAATCAAAAGCACTGGAGCCAAACCCGAGAATCCCTCCCGCTAGCAGAGCTGCGGGCAACGCGAACAACACTCCGGGAACAAGAGGGTTGGTGGCCTCGACCACGATCTCGTAGCCCTTCAGGGAATACATCCGATCGGTCAAATCGAGAGCCGCCGAACCATATCCGTAATTCCGCAGTAGGCGATCATAGTACGCGTTGCCCACAGCGCCGAGCCACGCTGAAGCAAGAGGCAGATAGGCTATAGCACCGCCTAAGAACGCCGCGGCCTTCACATATTCAGAGGCTCGCGAGCCTCCGACGCCGACGACCGGCTCTTCTACGGGCTGAATCACCGTGGCTGCCGTATCAACAGGGGCGGGTGCAGGGGTCGTGACGTCAGTCATCAGCATGCTTTCTTGCTCGAGCCAAACGCTAATGCCTAGACTACGAACTTAGCTCCAAAGTGGCGAAAGCCGAGGCTATGCCTGTACGTTCATAAGCTGGGAAGGATACGGAGAAACGAGCTCGTGTAAATCACTCCACTGTCCGTTGAGCCACCGATCGTGATCGTCGTCATGGAGAATTACAGGCATTGCTTTCGGATGGATAGGAGCAACAAGAGAGTTAGGCTCTGTGGTCAAGAAGCCGTAGGCGTTACCGCGCTCTGTCGGGCGCCAAATGCCAGCAAATGCAAATATTGGGCGGCTTGGTACGTCAAACCAATGGAGTGGCTTTTTACCGTCGTCTCCAGGCTGGACTCCGTACTCCGAGAATGACGTAACAGGCACAAGACAGCGCCGTGCCGGCGTCGTAAGCATTGAACGCCAGAAGCTTGAGGTAAGGTTCCGCACGTTGGTCACGTACTTTGTCAGCTTGGTCGCGGGGTCGCGCTTGCTAGGAACCTGTGTCGGCACTCCCCACTCCATGCGCTCGATGCGCCGATCGTCGCCATCCTGTACGATGACGGCTCCGTAGAACGGCGTCTTCTTGCCCGTGGGGAAGATATCACCAGTCGGGAACGTCTCATCGACCTCGTAGGGAGGGCGGATGCCGAACGTCGCAGCCACCTCGGCCTGCTTCGCAGTCAGCCTATACCGATTACACATCCGCGCCTCCTGTCGGCACCGGCGACCGATCGCCGGCGCATGCTCGTCAGAGCTTGTCTTTCAGGCCCTTGGCAGCAGTGAAAGAGACCTTCTTCGACGCAGCGATCGTCATGGCTTCGCCGGTCGCCGGGTTGCGGCCCTGACGCTCCGGCCGATCCTTCACGGCAAACTTGCCGAACCCAGGGATGGAAACTTCGTCGCCCTTCGCTGCCGCGTCCGCGATCTGATCGAAAACCGCCGTGATCGCCTTCTTGGCGTCGGCCTCGCTCGATCCCGTCGACGTGGCGACGCCCTTGGCCAGCTCGCTGATGTTCATGCTATTCATGCTCCCTAGGAAAACGAGCGGGATCCTTACCCATGACGAGCGACGACACAAAGACCGTGCTGGATGAGGCGAACGCTCGGGCGGTTGCGCTGATGCTCGACAAGCTCGAGGACCACGACGTTACCGTGATTTATGAGACGGTCGGCGGGGTAGGGCCGATCGCCGATCTCGCTGCGGAAGCGATGCAGGCCAGGAACATCGATTTATAGGTGCCGGAGGTCGCTGTGGCTAAACCGCGACGACGGCTCGCATCACGTGGGCTGGTTCCCCAAGGTCCACTGATACGGCTTCCGATCAAATGCCTGACACCGCGATTTGTCAGCCTGCGGCACAGGGATGCGGAGATACTCGACCGACTGTGCCTGCCGCTGGATGGTCAACCTCACACGGTTGCAGCCATACGAGGGAGGGTCGCTTTCCGCGACTACGGTCTCCGCATTCCACGACTTGATCGGGTATTCGTCGGTGTGCAGGAATACGGACCGCGCTGCTCCAAGGTTCGATAGATCGGCGATGCGGCAGGAGCCCTGGCCTCGCCGGCACTCGATGTGCAGGAAGGTCCGGCCATCCATGTCTGGACCTACAAGCGTTCCCTCAGCCGAGATGAACCCGGTGTCGCTCGCGCGGTCGTCCTTGTCGTCATAGAAGGTCTTCGGTGCGTACCGGACGGGCCGGTCCTCAGCCGTTTTTAGGACCCAAAGGGACGCCGCAACGCCGATAATGGCAGCTGTCCCGAACCCAGCGGCGAAGCTCCGAACACTCAAGCGACGATCCCCCGAACCTCCCGCGTGACCGGGTACAATGCGCTGAACCGATCGAGATGGGCTTGACCAACGCGGCTCGGTAACGGAACATAAAGGGAACGAGTAGAGTCTAACCCTTATGCCCGCCGCCCTTGATTCATCAGCGCCGACCATAGCGCATCTTCGGACGATCGCCACACCCGCGACCGACTTCCGCATCATGCCTTTCGGCGTCAACGCGATCGACGGGCGGCTCGGGGCAGGGGGCCTTCGCGCGGGCGCGCTACACGAGGCGACGGCGCAGAGTGCCACGATGGTCGACGACGCGGCGACGACACTCTTCCTCGCCAGCATCGCCGCGCGTGAAGCTGCTGCGACAGGCGGGCCAGTGTTGTGGGCGAGCTGCCGCGCTGACCTGTATGCGCCGGCGCTGGAGCAGATCGGGCTACCGGCCGCAGCCGTGATCCATGCCCAACCGCGCGATGACGCGGCTCTTCTAGCGGTGATCGAGGATGCGGTGCGCGACGGTACACCGTCTGCCATCGTCGCGGAGGCGAGCAAAGTCTCCATGGTCGCCACCCGCCGCCTGCAGTTGGTGGCGGCCGAGGCTGACATGCCCGTCCTGCTTTTGCGGCGTCGACGCGGTCTCAACGAGGATCCGCTTGCCGAGCCATCTGCCGCCTGGACCCGCTGGCGGATCGGCACCGCACCGTCCGAGCGGCTTGAGGTCGCGGGTGTAGGAAGGGCGAGATGGGCGGTGGAATGCGCTCGCCAGCGTGGGGGTGAGGGGTTCTCCCTGATTGTGGAGGGCAGCGATGAGACGGGTCGTCTCGCTGTTCCTGCCGGACTTGGCCATCGAGCGGCTGAGACGGTTGGAACGGTCCGCTTCGCGGCAGCCTGAAAGGCCGGTCCTCGAGCTGCCGGTAGATGACGACCCCGGCGCCTGTTCGGTGCCGCGGGGCGGCGGTTGGCGGCCAGGTGCGCGGTGGGCACGCGAGGGCCTGACATCCCGCGCTGACGTCGAGACGCAGATCGCGGCGCTGCCAACACATGCGCAGCCGCCTATGCGCGAGCTCGGCCGGCGATCGGAGGCAGCAAGCCACCCTTATAAGACCGTAATCGCAGGGCATCCGGCGCCAAAAGCATCGCCATTGGATATTAAAAACCATGGGTTTCCACCCTTGGCGCTTATCGGGAAGACTGGCCGGCGCGAGGAGGTGGTTGCTGCCTGCGAAGGCGCACGGGCGCTTGGCATCCATCCCGGTATGGCTGCGACCCATGCGCGCGCGCTCGTATCGGATCTCGATTTCCGTCCGGCCGAGCCGGAGGCTGATGCTGCACTCCTCGACCGCTTGGCGCTGTTCGCGGTTCGGCGCTGGTCTCCAATTGCTGCTGTCACGCCCGCCGATGGGCTCTGGATAGACCTTGCTGGCTGCGCACATCTGCATGGTGGCGAAGAGCGGTTCTGCAGGCGGCTGATCGCCTTCTGCCGTCGTGCTGGCTTCACCGCGCGCGTGGCCGTCGCTGATACCGCAGGGGCGGCCCATGCCCTCGCTCGCTTCGGCCGCAGCGAGCTGACCCGCGTCGAGCCGGGTGCAACCGCCAGTGCGATCTCGCCGCTGCCGATCGTCGCCTTGCGCCTGGCGCCGAGCGCCATCAGCGCTGCCAAACGCTTCGGCTTCGAGACAGTAGCGGATCTGCTGCCGGTCGCGCGTGGGCCACTGGCACGTCGGCTCGGTCTGCCGGCAATCACGCGTCTGGACCAGGCGCTCGGCGCGGTGGCCGAGCCAATCACCCCGCGCGAGGATGCCGAAGTTCCGATCGTCGAGCGTCGCCTCCTTGAGCCGATCGGCACGGCCGAGGCGATCGAGCAAGTCATGGGCGACCTGCTAAACGACCTTGCACAGGTCCTGCAGGCGCGAGGCTTGGGCGCACGAGCGCTCCGCCTCACGGCCTTGCGCGTCGACGGCACGGAACAGGTCGTGGGCGTCGGCACGTCACGCCCGACGCGCGAGGTATCGCACCTCCTCAGGCTCCTGAAGCTCAGGATCGAGCGGATCGACCCTGGCATGGGCCTCGAGCAATTCTGGCTGGTCGCGCCGCATACCGAACCGCTGGATGCGGTCGACCTTGGCGCTGTCCTCGCCGGCGAGGCGCTGGTGCGGGACCCGGCGCGCCTCGTCGACGTCATCGCCGGCAGGATTGGAGGCTATGCCGTCTACCGGCTTGCTCCCGTCGAAAGCCATGTGCCGGAGCGGGCCGTCACCCGCTCCGACCCGGTGGAGATGCCAGGATCATGGCCGGCATGGAAGCGCCCGATCCGCCTCTTTGCCCGGCCGGAACCGTTGGCGCGCGTGATGGCGCTGATGCCGGACCAGCCACCGCGTCGGTTCGAGTGGCGAGGCAAGACCTACAAGATCGTCGCTGGCGACGGCCCCGAGCGCGTGCACGGCGAATGGTGGCGGCGCGATGCCGAAATATGGGCGGTCCGCGACTATTACCGCGTCGAGGATGAGGCCGGGGGGCGGTATTGGGTTTTCAGGCGGGGTGACGGTTTCGAGGACGAGACCGGCGACCTGTCCTGGTGGATGCACGGGGTCTTCGGATGACCCACTATGTCGAGCTGCAGGTGCTCACCCATTTCTCGCTCCTGCGCGGCGCTTCGTCGCCTGAGGAGCTGTTCGCGGCCGCGGCGCTGCTCGGCTACCCGGCGATCGGCGTCAGCGACATCGGCACCGTTGGGGGTGTCGTGCGGGCATGGGAGGCGCAGAAAGCCACAGGCGTCCGCTCGATCGCGGGCACGCGCGTCGATCTGTCCTGCGGCCGGCGCCTGCTGCTCTATCCGACCGACCGGCCCGCCTGGTCGAGGATCACGCGGCTGCTCACCGTCGGCAAGAAGCGGGCGGGCAAGGGCGGGTGCCTCCTCCACTGGCACGACCTCGAGCCGTGGTCCGAGGGTGTTGTCGCCATCCTGCTGCCGCACGAGGCGGACGAGGAGAACGTCGCCGCGCTGAAGGACCTGAAGGCTATCTACGGGCGTCGCGGCTATATGGCCCTGTTCCAGCGGCGTCGGCCGGGGGACGCGGTCCGCATCGATGCGCTGGCGCAACAGGCGGGCGGGGCAGGCGTCCGTGCCGTTGTGACCGGCGACGTCCTCTATCATGCGCCCGAGGCACGACTGCTGCAGGACGTCGTGACTGCAGTGCGCGAGAAATGCACCGTCGACGAGCTCGGCTATCGCCGGGAGGTGAACGCGGACCGGGCGCTCAAGTCGCCCGACGAGATGGTCCGGCGATTCCGCGCCTATCCGGACGCGCTACAGGCCAGCGTCGACATTGCGCGCATCTGCACGTTCGATCTTGGCGAGCTGGCCTATCAGTACCCGCACGAGCGCCTGATCGAAGGGCTGTCAGCGCAGGAAGCCTTGGAGAAGCTGGCGACCGAAGCGGTCGAGCGGATGTTCGACGGCAACGTGCCGGAGCCCTACACGACGCAGATCGCGCATGAGATGCGGCTGATCGGCGAGCTTGGCTACGCACCGTACTTCCTCACCGTGTACGCCATCGTGCGCGAGGCGCGTCGGCGCGGGATCCTCTGCCAAGGCCGCGGCTCGGCCGCAAACAGCTGCGTGTGCTTTGTGCTCGGCGTCACCTCGATCGATCCGATCAAGCATGAGCTGCTGTTCGAGCGCTTCGTGTCGGGGGAGCGCCGCGAACCGCCCGACATCGACGTCGACTTCGAGCATGAGCGCCGCGAGGAGATCATCCAGTGGATCTATGAGACCTACGGTCGCAACCACTCCGCGCTGACGGCGGTCGTGACGCGATACCGCGCGCGCGGCGCGGTGCGCGACGTCGGCAAGGCGCTTGGGCTGCCTGAGGACCTGACCTCCTCGCTCGCCGGCCTTGTGTGGGGCTGGTCGGCCGAAGGCGTCGGCGAGAAGCAGGTCGACGAGCTCAACCTCGACATCGCCGATCGCCGGCTGCGCCTGACGCTCGACCTCGCGCGCAAGCTGATCGGCGTGCCGCGTCACATGTCGCAGCACCCGGGCGGCTTCGTGCTGACCCATGATCGCCTCGACGACCTAGTGCCGATCGAGCCCGCTGCGATGGAGGATCGGCAGATCATCGAGTGGGACAAGGACGACATCGACTCCCTCAAGTTCATGAAGGTCGACGTCCTCGGCTTGGGCATGCTCGGCTGCATGAACCGGGCCTTCAACCTACTCGAACAGGACAAAGGCATTCGGGTTGGATTGGCCGACCTGCAGGACGATGACCCGGCCGTCTACGCCATGATTCAGAAGGCTGACACGCTCGGCACCTTCCAGATCGAGAGCCGCGCGCAGATGAGCATGCTGCCGCGCATGAAGCCACGCCGCTTTTATGACCTCGTGATCCAAGTCGCGATCGTGCGGCCGGGGCCGATCCAGGGCGACATGGTCCATCCGTACCTGCGTCGGCGCGAAGGTCTTGAACGGCCGGAGTACCCGCGCCCGGAGCTGCGCGCGGTGCTGGAAAAGACGCTCGGTGTGCCGCTGTTTCAGGAGCAAGCCATGAAGGTCGCCATTGTCGGCGCGGGCTTCACGCCGGCCGAGGCGGACCAGCTGCGCCGCGCCATGGCCACCTTCAAATTCACCGGCGGGGTCAGCCATTTCAGCGAGAAGCTGATCGAGGGCATGGTCGCACGCGGCTATCCCCGCGACTTCGCCGAGCGCACCTTCCGCCAGCTTGAGGGGTTCGGCTCCTACGGCTTTCCGGAGAGCCACGCCGCCAGCTTCGCCAAGATCTCCTATGCGAGCAGCTGGATGAAACACCATCATCCAGACGTGTTCTGCGCCGCGCTGATGAACGCGCAGCCTATGGGCTTCTACGCGCCCGCGCAGATCGTCCGCGACGCGCGCGAGCATGGCGTCGAGGTGCGACCACCTTGCGTCAATGCGAGCCGATGGGATTGCACGCTCGAGCGAACCGGCGGGCGCTATCTGGCGGTGCGGCTCGGCCTGCGGGTGATCCGCGGGCTCTCGAACGCTGACGGCGCGAAGATCGTCTCCGCGCGCAGCACCACGGCATATGATTGCGTTGAGGACGTCTGGCGCCGGTCGGGCGCACAGCGCGTCGCGATCGAGAAGCTGGCGGACGGCGATGCCTTCCACAGCTTCGGCGCCGATCGCCGGCAGGGCCTCTGGAAGGTGAGGGGGCTCGGCGAGGCTCCGCTGCCGCTGTTCGCCGCAGCCGATCGCGCGGCCGAGACACTGAGCGCGGAAGGGATCGAGCCAGAGGTGCAGCTACGGGCGCTGACCGACGGTCGCGAGGTGATCGAGGATTATCGTAACCTCCAGCTGTCGCTCCGCGCTCACCCGCTGACGTTCGTGCGCGACGAGCTGCGACGCCGCGGCGTCACCCGCTGCGCTGACCTCGCCAGCGTCCGCGACGGCCGCCATGTCGAAGTCGCGGGCATCATCTTGGTGCGTCAAAAGCCCGGTTCCGCGAAGGGTGTGCTGTTCATAACAATCGAGGACGAGACCGGCGTCGCCAACGGCATACTTTGGCCCGACCGCTTCGAGGCGCAGCGCCGCACCGTGATGTCGGCGTCCATGGTCGGGCTGAAAGGGCGCGTGCAGAAGGAAGGCGAGGTGATCCACGTCATCTGCGACCGGATCGTCGACCATGGCGACCTGCTCCACCGTGTCGGAGATATGTCCTTCCCGCACCGCACCGGGCGCGGCGATGCGGGCCAGCATCCAGGCTCACCGGATCGCGGGGACAAGGGATGGCAGCCCGAGCCGCGCAACCAATACTGGCCGCCCCACGCGGACGGTAAGGATCCTGAGGACGTCGT
>Ga0308159_1003236_pt1 | contig 16879 bp, 19 predicted proteins | sample PhyCR1_FD_201040 | JGI IMG/M metagenome (GOLD analysis project Ga0308159, IMG submission 201040) | Phyllosphere microbial communities from UC Gill Tract Community Farm, Albany, California, United States - DLSLC.R1 | ecosystem: Host-associated > Plants > Phyllosphere > Unclassified | place: USA... | reverse complement strand
ACGCGCATCCGCTCTGGAGCAATCCGCGATCTACTCGAGCGCCGCGTCGTGGATCGACGACCATGCCTCGCTTCCGGTGACGATCGACGATGCGGCGCGGGCAGCCGGAACGTCGGTGGGGGGACTGCGTCGCGCCTTCGCCGCCAACGGCCAGGTGTCGGCGACTCCGGAGGGCTACCTCGGCCGCGCCCGGCTCAGCGCAGCCCACGCCGACCTCGTCGACGCGGATCCCACGGCGACCACCGTGGGGGCCGTCGCCGCTCGGTGGGGCTTCGCCGACACGGTGTCGTTCACCGACGCCTATCGTGCGCAGTACCGGACCGACCCCGAGACGACACTGCGCCGCTGACGACTCAACGATCGCGGTCGGTGTACTCGCCGGGGTCGTCGAGGTTCTCGTGCGACTCGTGCCCGCCGGGCTGCTCGGCGTCGGTGTACGAGCCGGCTTCGTCGGCGCGGGGCCGCGATTCGCTGCCGTCGACGTTCTCGCGGTCGACGTACTCGCCGGGGAGGTCGGCACTGCCGCGATCCGCGGTGCCGTCCGGCAACTCCACATCGGTGTACTCGCCCTCGTCGGGTCCGCTTCCGTGTCCGTTGGCGTCGCGATCGGTCATTGCCGCCTCCTGAGGTCGATGATGACCCCGACGCTAGACCCCGCGTGCCGAGCCCGCAGCGGTCTTGACACACGTCCCGTCGCGGCCCGCTCGTCGTGTCGAACCGGGGAGCGGCAGACGGCCGGCGCGGGTCAGCGTGAGAAGAGGTCGCGCGCCCGGGCGGGGCGCACGGCCGCGACGGCGTCGAGCGCCGGGCCGATCTCCGGGTACCGGAACGAGAACCCCGCCCGTGTCAGCACGCGCGGAACCGCCCATCGGCTCTTGACCACGGGCTCGGTTCGCAGCACCGCCATCGCGGGGTCGAGCATCCACCGATAGGCGGGCAGGCCGAACGGGGCGCGGGCGACGCGACGCAGTCCCCGCATGAGGGTGCGGTTGTCGGTGACCCCGGGAGCGGAGAGGTTGACCGGTCCAGCGAGGTCGTCCCGATCGCGGAGGAAGCGAACGGATGCCACGACATCGTCGATGTGGATCCAGCTGAAACGCTGGCGCCCCGACGTGCGGTGCCAGCTCGACCAGACCGGACCCGTGGGATGGGCGCCGATGCCACGGTAGCGACGGTGTGGGAACCACCAACTGTCGATCTGGGGACCGCCGAGGCCGAGACGCGCGAGGGCCAGGAGGTTGCGGGTCGCCGGCCCGTCACCCAGCACGATCGCCATGCGCAGGGCCACGCGGCGCGTTCCGGGGAGGTCTCCCGCGAAGAACGCCCGTTCCCAGCTGGTCGCCACGTCGACCGAGAAACCCTCGCCCGTGACGCCGTCGATCTCGTCGTTGCCGCGCTCGGTCTCGTGCCGATAGACGGTGGCGGTCGAGGCGTTCATCCAGACGCGGGGCGGGTGTTGCGCCGCGGCGACGGCCTGGTGAAGCTCGCGGGTGGTGTCGACCCGGGAGCGCAGGATCTCGTCGCGAGCGGCGTCGGTGTACCGGCACGACACGATCTTCCCCGCGAGGTTGATGAGCATGTCGGCTCCGTCGATCAGCCGCAGGATGCTCTCGGCGTCGCCCCAGACCGCGTCTCCAGAGCGGCCCACGGCCGCGACCTCGTAGCCGTCGGCGCGGAAGGCCTTCGTGAGCGCGCGACCGACGAAGCCGCTCGCACCGGCGATCACGACACGGGGTGGGGTCACGGCATCCTCCTGGGCTGGCTGGGTTCAGCATAGGGGCGTCTCGGTTCGACGTCCGGCCGCGGGAGCGCACCGTGAGCGCCGCCGCCCGCTGGCTCCGTGCCGGTCGGGCGTGACGCGCGGCGGCCTGACCGGACCGTCGCGTGGGCGAGACGGCGCGGGCGGTCTCTTCGGCGTCCGGATGGGCGGTGACACCGCGCACACGTCGGGCCCGCCGGCCCCCGGCTGACACAATGAGAGACATGCGACGACAGGCCCGGGCGACGAGCGTCGCTCGCGGCGCGGCTGCGGCATCGGTCTCCACTTTCGTCGCGCTGCTCTCGCACGTCAGCGGCGGGGGAGAGGTCCCCGGCCTGTTCGGCGTCGCGGTTCCGCTCGCCCTGTCGTTCGTGGTGTGCACGGCGCTCGCCGGTCGCCGCCTGTCGATGTGGCGCCTCGCACCGGCCGTAGCCCTGAGCCAGGTGCTGTTTCACACGCTGTTCGTCCTGGGCAGCTACGACCTCGCCGCCGCAGCGCACGTGCACGGTTCCGTTCCGTCGGTGCTCCCCGACGGCGCGGCCCTGTCGACGATGACCCCGGATGCCGCGATGTGGATCGGCCACGCCGTCGCCGCCCTGGCCACCACCGTCGCCCTCCATCGAGGCGAGCGGACTCTCGTCGCCCTTCGCGTCCTCGCGGAGCGCAGTGGCGCGTGGCTTCGCGCGCGCGTGCGGATCCTGCTGACCCCGCCGACCGCGCCCGTCGTGCGCCGGACGGCGGCTGCCGTCGTCGCCGCGGTGCGGCCCACCTCGACCCTGGTCGTCTCGTCTGCGCATCGGCGCGGGCCTCCCCCCGCGGCATCCTGAGTTCCGCTCCGCCCGTCCCCGACGGCGGAGCAGTCGGAACCGCCTCGTGCGACGCACCGCAGGCGGTCTGATCGCCGACGCGTCTGTGCGCGTCCCCCTCCCTTCCCGGCCCACGCGCCGCCCCCTCTCGCCGAGCGGGGGAGACCGCGGGCGACGACGTCCGCTGCGTGCGGGCGTTGCGAGTCGAGCGCGTCTCGCGCTCGGAAAGAGACGTCCGATGTTCCTTCTTCCCGTCCGCTCCGCTGCGGCTGCTCCTCCGCCCCGTCCGTTTCCCCTCCCGGCGCCGACGGAGGCCGTCGCGTGACCGCCGTCGGCTCCGCCCCCCAGGCCGCGGCATCCCCCGCCGCCCGGCCTTCGAGGGGGTGGTTCACGGCGCTGCTGCGGCGCGTGCACTTCTTCGCGGGGCTGCTCGTGGGGCCATTCATCCTCGTCGCGGCGCTCAGCGGTGCGCTGTACGCGATCACCCCGACCCTCGAGAGCACCCTGTACGCGCACGAGCTCACCGCGTCCTCGACGTCGCCGGCGGTGTCGCTCGCCGCACAGGTGACGGCCGCCGAGCGCTATGTCGGCGAGGGGGCGACGCCCGTGGCCGTGCGTCCGGCGCCCGTGGCCGGGGCCACCACGCGCGTCATGTTCGCCGACGAGATGCTGCCCGAGAGCACCACCCGGGCGATCTTCGTCGACCCCGCGACGACCGCGATCCGCGGAGACCTCCCGACGTACGGCACGAGCGGCGCTCTGCCGCTGCGGCACTGGATCAGCGATCTGCACCGCTCGTTCCACCTGGGCGACGTCGGGCGCTGGTACAGCGAGCTCGCGGCATCGTGGCTCGGGATCGTCGCGCTGGCGGGCCTGGGCCTGTGGCTCGGCCGATTCGTGCGCGCTCGCCGGGGGCGCCGCGGTCTGCGGAGACCGAATCGACGGCACACCGGCTACCGGCGTCTGTCGGGTTGGCACGGGGCCGTGGGCATCTGGGTCGTCGTCGGGGCGCTGTTCCTCTCGGCGACGGGCATCACGTGGTCGAGCTTCGCGGGCGCGCACGTCTCGGATCTGCGGACCCTCGTCGGCGGGGGAACGCCCGCGCTCGCCACGACGATCGACGGGGCGGCCGCGGTCGGCGACGAGCACTCCCACCACGGCGGCGGGCACGGTTCGGGCGCCTCGTCCACCGACCCGTCGGCGTTCGACGCGGTGTGGGCCGTGGCGCGCGAGGTGAACGTGAACTCCGCTGACCTCGAGATCCGTCCGCCCGCGGCCGCGGGGAAGGCCTGGGTCGTGCAGGAGATCCACCGCAGTTTCCCGACCGAAGTGGATGCCGTGGCGATCGAGGGAGCGACTCTGCGGGTGACCGACCGGGTCGACTTCGCCGACTACCCCCTGCTGGCGAAGCTCTCGCGCTGGGGTGTCGACCTGCACATGGGCACGATGTTCGGTCTCGCGAACCAGCTCGCGCTGTTCCTGCTCGCGATCGGCATCGCCGCCCTCGTCGTGCTCGGTTACGCGATGTGGTGGAAGCGCCGCCCGGCCTCGGGAGCGGGGACGCCCGCGCGCGGTGCGCTGCGGCACGCGCCGTGGTGGGGCGCCGCGGCGGTCCTCGCCGCGGCTGTCGCGATCGGCCTCGTCCTGCCGCTCGTCGGCTACACGCTCGCGGCCTTCGTCGTGATCGACGTCGTCGTCGGGTGGCGCGCGCGGCGCACCAAGAGATCCGTCTCGCGAGGGAGGTGAGCGCGGGGCGGCGTCCGTAGCGTGGGAGATCCCCCTCCGGAAGGATCATCGTGACTCTCGCCCGTCGCTTCGCCGCCGCCCTCTCCGTCGTCGCCCTCGCGGCGCTCACCGCGTGTGCGAGCGCCGCGCCGCACGCGGCCTCGAGCCCCGCGGCGTCCGTCGCGGTTCCCCCCACCCCGGTCGGGGAGCGCGTGACGTGGATCATCGACAGGCTGGAGGCAGATGCGGACACCACGGCGGGTGAGTGGTCTCGGGTGCTGCACGAGGACTTCCTCGCGCAGGTGCCGGCGGAGCAGGTGGCCGAGCTCGTCAATCGCCAACTGCGCCCCGCCGCTCCCTTCACCGTCACGGCCTACCAGGGCACCGAGACGCAGGCGGTCGCCACGCTCGCGGGCGCCCTCGGCGACCCCTTCGACCTCTCGATCACGATCGATGCCGCGAACCGCATCACCGGACTGGTCTTCGGGCCCGTGGCAGAGCCGTGGACCCCGTCGACCTCTCTCGACGAGGTAGAACGGCGCCTCGCCGAGCTCCCGGGCCAGGTCAGCGCCCTCGTGCTGCGCGGCGACCAGGAAGCCCTTGCCGTCGACGCGGACCGCCAGGCGCCCCTGGCCTCGGTCTTCAAGCTGTACGTGCTTCTCGCGACCGCCGATGCCGTGGCATCCGGGGATCTGTCGTGGGACCAGAAGCTCGTGCTCGGCGACATCGATCGGAGCCTTCCCTCGGGCGAGCTGCAGAACGCCCCGACCGGGACCGAGGTGTCGGTGCGCGATGCGGCCGCGGCGATGATCCGCATCAGCGACAACACGGCCACCGACCTGCTGGTCACACGTCTCGGGCGAGAGCGCGTGGAGGCAGCGGTGCGGCGCTCGGGCCACAGCGACCCCGCCGCGCTCGCGCCGTTCCTGACGACGAAGGAGCTGTTCACCCTGGGATGGGGTGACCCGTCCCTTCGCGCGGAGTGGGCGGCGGCCGACGACGCCGGCAAGCGCGCCGTGCTCGACCGCATCGACGCGGCGCCCCTCGCCGTGGAGGTGGCCGACGTCACGACCCCCGTGTGGCGTGACGGGTTCGACTGGTTCGCCAGTGCGCACGACATCGCCGCCGTCCACCGCGCCCTGCAGCAGACTCAGGATGCCGAGGTGCTCGGCATCCTGAGCGAGAACCCCGGTCAGGGGCTCGACCTCGGAACGTGGCCGTACGTCGCCTTCAAGGGCGGATCGAGCGTCGGCGTGCTGACGGGCAGCTGGTTCGTGCGCGACGGGGCGGGGGAGGCGACGGTCGTCTGGCTGATGGCCGACGACGACGCCCAGGCGGTCACCGGTGCGATGAGCGACTTCTTCCACCTCGCTGAGGACGCCCTGCGCCTCGCGCACTGAAGAGGGTGCGTGCGACGCGCGTCGCGGCGGTTCCCGCGGTGGGGCGGCCGCGACGCGCGCCTCATCGCGCCGGCCGTGTCAGGCGTCGTCGGGATCGGGAAGGCTCTGCGCGATCTTGCTGGAGGCCGCGGAGTCGCGGCCGACACCCGGCTGGAAGGCGGCGATCGGGTCGTCGCTGTCGACGTGGGGCTTCGCGCCTTCGGCCAGGGGAGGGGAGGCGGGCGTGCGCACCGTCTCGTCGGCCGGGTCTGCGCCTCCGTGCCCGGGGCGGCCGGTGTCCTCGGTGTGCAGAGACGTCGACCCGTTCCCACCGCGGGCGGCGTCGGTGCCGCTCTCGCTCGAGCCGTCGGCGGCGCGCGTACCGACACCGGGGATGTCGTTCTGGCTCGAGACGCCTTGCACACGTGCTTCGTCGTCGGAATCGACGCGGGCCGTGCCCACGGCACCGGAGTCCGCTCCGGCGGCACCGGCGGGCACCTCGGCGGTGAGCCCGTCGGACGCGGCGGCGAGGTTGTCTTCGTCGGCTCCGGGAAGCCGGTCGGCGGGAGTGTCCATGGTGTTCCTTCCGTTGGTGTGCCGCCACGCTAGGCGCGGGGCCCTGGCGGCGGGCCGGGGTTGCGCTCCGGCGGTCGGCCGCACCCGGTTCCCGACGGGCGCATGCCGGCCCCGCTCGCGGAAGGGCTGGCTAGGCTCGAACCACGCTTCGAAAGGAAACCGCAATGCAGCAGCGCCCTCTCTCCTCCACCGGCCGCGAGGTCTCCGCGATCGGCCTCGGCACGTGGCAGCTCGGCGCCGACTGGGGCGATGTCAGCGAAGACGACGCGCGCGCCGTCCTGGCCGCCTCGGCCGACGCCGGCGTCACTCTCTTCGACACCGCCGACGTCTACGGAGACGGCCGGTCGGAGCAGATCATCGGGAAATTCTTGAAGGATCGGGATGCCGACGACATCACCGTGGCGACCAAGATGGGCCGCCGCGAAGACCAGATTCCCGAGAACTACGTCATGGAGAACTTCCGCGTATGGCTCGACCGCTCGAGGCGCCTGCTCGACACCGAGACGCTCGACCTCGTGCAGCTGCACTGTCCGCCGTCGGCCGTCATCGACGACGACGCCACGTGGGACGCCCTCGACCAGCTCGTGTCGGAGGGCGTGATCGCCGCCTACGGTGCCTCGGTCGAGACCATGGATCAGGCTCTCTCGGCGCTCCAGCGGCCGCACCTGACGAACCTGCAGATCATCTTCAATCCGTTCCGTCTCAAGCCGCTCGACGAGGTGCTTCCTCTCGCGGCCGAGAAGAACGTCGCGGTGTTGGCGCGCGTGCCGCTGGCCAGCGGACTGCTGTCCGGAAAATACACGCGCTCCACGACCTTCGACGACGACGACCACCGCACGTACAACCGCAACGGCGAGGCCTTCGACAAGGGCGAGACGTTCTCGGGCGTCCCCTTCGACGAGGGTGTGGCCGCAGCCGACGAACTGAAAGCATCGCTGCCCGAGGGCGTGACGCTACCGGCGGCCACACTCGCGTGGATCGCTTCCCGCGAGGGCATCACCTCGGTGATCCCGGGCGCCCGCTCGGTGTCGCAGGCGAGCGCCAACGCCGCCGCGGCCGACCTGCTCGACGGCGGGTTCGACCTCGAGGCGTTCGACACCCTCGTACGCGACGTGTACGACCGGCGACTGCGCGCAGAGATCCACCCGCAGTGGTGACCCGCTCGTGACGAAAGCCGGGCCCGTCCTTCGCGGACGGGCCCGGCTTCTGTCGTCGTGGACGTCAGCTGACGTCGCCGCGCCAGGCGCCGGACTCGGCGCCGCGCGACTCGATGTACTCCTTGAAGTTCGACAGGTCCTTCTTCACCGAGTGGTCGTCGGCGCCGAAAGCGGCACCGAGCTTCTCGAGGACACCGGTGGGCGCCCAGTCGATCTGGACCGTGACACGCGTCTCGTCGTCGGACAGGCGGTGGAAGGTCACGACGCCGGCGTGGTTCTCGTCGCCGCCCACGCTGTTCCAGGCGACGCGCTCGTCGGGGTGCTGCTCGGTGATCTCGGCGTCGAACTCGCGCTCGGCGCCGGCGATCTTCACCTTCCAGTGCGTGAGGGTGTCGCTCTTCTGCGTGATGGACTCCACGAAGCTCATGAAGTGCGGGAACTCCTCGAACTGCGTCCACTGGTTGTACGCGACGCGGACGGGAACGTTGACGTCGATGGTTTCGATGACCTGTGCCATGGTGTCCTCTTTCGTGTGGTTTCCGGGGCTGTCCCCAGTCTTCGGTCGAGCCCGCCGGCCGACCCCGGGGTTGAGGGATCGGCCTTCGTGCTTTATACGCGTCAGGCGAGGCCGCGCAGGATCAGGTGCCAGTACACCCACGGAAGAATGCGCCGATCCGCGATCCACGACAGGCGGCGCTCACGGTACAGCGAGCGCCAGAACGGCACCGTCGGCTGCAGCCGGCCTTCGCGATCGAACTCGGCGAACACGACCGTGCCGCGCGAGACGGTGAAGGGCACGACGCTGTAGCCGTTGTACTTCGCCGAGGGCGTACGCCCCGCCATCGCGGCCTTCATGTTCTTCACGAGAGCTTTCGCTTGCTGCCGGATCGCCCCTCCCGAGCGCCGCGTCGCGACGGTGGCGGCATCGCCCACCGCCCAGATCTCGGGGTGACGGCTGTGCTGGAACGTCTCGGGGTCGTTGTCCACGAAGCCGTGCGGATCATCGGATGCCGCGAGCCCGCTCCCGGCGATCCATTCCGGTGCCCGCTGCGGGGGAACGGCGTGCAGCACGTCGTACGCCAGCGTCTCCTCGGCGTCGCCGCGACCGATGACGAGCGTGCGGGCGTCGGCATCCACCCGCCGAACGTCCCGGCTGAAGCGCACCTCGATGTCGTACTCGTCGAGCTTGCGACGGAGCTCGGCGTCGATCGCCGGGATGCCGAAGGGCACGGGATCGGGGCACACGAAAATGACCCGGATGTCGTCGCGCACGCCGATCGCCCGCCACCAATCGCACGCGAGATACATGGGCTTCTGGGCGGCCGCCCCGCACGAGGCGGGCTCGGGTGGCTGCGTGAAGACGACCGTGCCGGAGCGCAGGTCGCGCAGCACCGGCGACGCTTTGGCCGCGAGGTCGTAGTCGTAGTTCGAGATGCCCGTGGGCGCGGCCATCGCCTCCGGGAGCCCGGGGATCTGCTCCCACGCCATGCGCATGCCGGCGCAGACCACCAGCTGGTCGTAGTCGATTCGTCCGCCCGAGACGAGGTGCACGCGCCGGGCATCGGCATCCACCGTGAAAGCCTCGTCGCGCACCCACCGCACCCCCGAAGGAACGACGTCGGCCTGGGGTCGGGCGGCCTCGGAGGCCCGCGCGGCGCCCCCGGCGATGTGCGACTGGAGGGGCGCGAAAACGTGGGTGGTGCGTGGCTCGATCACGGTGATCTCGCCGAGGCGCGCGCGGTGCAGGCGCCCGGCGACGGACAGGCCGGCGTTTCCGCCGCCGATCACGACGATGCGGGGGGAATCGGTCATGGGGGATCCTCTCGTCTCCCTCACGGTGGGCCCTGGCCCGCTCCGTGACCAGCGCCTTGACAGCGCCGATCGCGCGAACGAGTGAACGACCGAGCGCAGCGCGCCGTGGCGGAGCGCGCGGCAGGGGCGACCCGACCGGACCTCCGTGTCAGGCGAAGGACTCCGACGGGGCCGCATCCTCCGCGGGCTCGGGCACCACGTAGAGTCCGGTCGACGAGTTCGCCGTCGACATGAGGGCCTCGAGCCACGCACGGTTCAGGGTCGGGGGCCGCCCTCCGTTGAACTTGAACACGAGGTTCGACCGCGGGTGAACCCACACCGAGGTGCGGCCTCCTCCGGTGCTGATGTCGTCCTTCCACACGAAGTAGAACGGTTCCCCGCGTCGGAGCTTGTTGCCCACCACGACCTGCAGGTGTGCGAGAAGGCGGTCTTCGAACTCGTTGCGAACGCCGCCTTCGTAGATGAACTTGCCCACGTGATCCTCCCGCGGGCGCCGTGCCCGCTCCTTTCACTGTGCAGATGCTGTGCGCGGCAAAGGATCGCGCGGCACCGTCCGCGCACGATCGAGACCGAAGGCGAAACCCCGTCAGAACATGCGCACGACCTGCGCGGGGTTCTGTCCGTAGTGCTGCCGGTGGTAGCGCGCGAACCGCGACGCGCTCGAGAACCCCCAGCGCCGGGCCACCTCGGCGACCGAAACCCGGTTCCCCGACCGCAGGTCCTCGTGGGCGCCCACCACCCGCACCAGCCGCAGGTACTCCATGGGGGTCGTGTCGAGAGCTCGGCGGAACGCGTGCTGAAGTCCGCGGGAGGAGATACCGGCCGCCTCGGCGATGTCCTCGAGCGTCAGAGGCTCCGGCGCGTGCGCCTCGATATGGGCGATCGCGCGGCGCACGGTCCGCGGGGCGGCGGTGCGTTGGTGCGCGCGTTGGACGGCGTCGACGTACGGCGTGTGAAAGCTGGAGAGCGTCGTCATGAGGGCGTGCCTGTGCAGCTCGACGGACAGGATCGGGTCGTCGTGGGTCGCGTCGAGCGAGGTGGACACGTGCGCGAAGCTGCGCTCCCATTGCGTCGCCGCGGCGCGGTCGCGCGCGGCCGGATCGACCCGCCGCAGCACGAGGCGGTCGTCCCCCGAGATGATGCGGGCCATCCGCTCGGCGTCGCTGCGATCGAACACGAAGGCGCGCACGCGCGCGGAGCCGGTCCAGTGCGCTTCGGCGCCGGTGTCGGCCGCCAGCCAGGGCCGTCGCGGATCGAGAGATCGGCCCTCCGCTTCGACGCGGATGTCGTCTCCGATCATGCGGCAGGCCATGATCTGCTCGTCCATGCGGACAGACGACCGAACGGATGCCGCGAGCTCGTAGGCCACGACCGAGAACCCCGGAAGTTCGACGGAGTTCCACGAGAACGACACCTGTCGCGGGTCCGCGCGCTCCAGGCGTGCGCTCGGCACGAAGCGTCGCCAGACGCGCTCCACGTCGTCGATTCCGCGCGAGCGGACCGTCATCCTGTCAGCCATGATGTTCCTTTCGCCGCGGCGAGGGGCGGCATCCCCGATCGATCCCGTACGAAGACGGGGGCGTGCGTGTCAAGGGGCGGGGCCGCCGGTGGGGCGCCCCGTTGGATGAGGGGACCGCTGATCCCGGCGGTGACGTGCGTCCCACGAAAGGACCCCTCATGAGCGACTCTTCGATCGACCCGACCCCCGACGCGACGAGCCCGGCAGCCGACGGGGGAATCGCCGACGCGCAGCCCCTGCGCGACGGAGACACCTCCATCGAGCCCGACCCGGCGCTCGACCCCGCCCAGGCGGAGTGGGACGCGACCACGGCGCTCGACGCGGGGGCCGACCCCGAGGACATCCACCCGGCGACGGCCACGGGCGCCGACCCGGCGGAGATCCCGGCGGACGACAGCGACATCCCGCTCGAGGACATCCATCCCGAGTCCACCGGCACCGACTCCCAGGGCGAGGACCCGGGCGTGGTCGAGCTGGGCGAGGAGGGCCAGGGCGACCTCGCCCCCGAAGACCTCTGACGCCGCCCTTCCGCTGCCCCGGTCCCGTTCACGGTGCCCGGGGCAGCGTGCCGAGCGGGTGCCGGGATCTTCGGAGACCTGCACCGACGGGGTTCGGGCGGGCGCGTCGAGGTGCGCCCCCGCGGGGGCGTCGGCATCTGCGGCATCACTCGTCGGTGCGGAAACCGGCCGCCTTGTGCGTGCCGTCGCAGAAGGGCTTGATCGTCGACAGGCCGCACCGGCAGAGGGCGACCGTGCGACGTGTGCGGGGGACGATCTTGCCGTCCGCGTCGAGGATCTCCGCGTTGCCGCGCACCAGCAGCGGGCCGTCGGCGTAGGCGGTGATGGTCACGGGTTCGCCCGTCATCGCTCGTCCTCTGTGCGCAGCGACGACGCTCCGCGCGACCAGGCATCGAGCATGTGGCGTCCGACGCGATCATCGACCTCGAGGCACGCCGCGGCGCCGAAGAGGATGTCGGGGAGCATCTCGGGGTGATCTTCGGCGAGGGTGCCGGCGAGATCGCGACCCGCTATCTGCTCGTGCACGGCATCGGCTTCGACGTGCTCGTCGAAGTACTCGCACACGTCGTCGCCGAAACCGAGGCGCCGCAACCCCTCGGCGTACAGGCGGTTGGGGATCGACGAGGTCATCTCGAACGCCGCGAGGTGCCCCACGATCGCGCCGAGCAAGCGCCGGTTCAGGCCAAACATCGACATCGTGTTGTGCGAGGCGAGGGTCACGGCCGGCACGTCGTCGAGGTATGCGCCGTAGGCGTCGCTGAGCCCCGCGGCGCGCACGGCGCGTGCAAAGAGGGCCGCATGAACGCGGTCGGGGCGACCGCCGCCGTACTCGTCGGACTGGATCTCGACCAGCGCGGCTTTGGGGCGCCCCGTCAGGCGGGGGATGGCCCACGAATGGGGGTCGGCTTCCCTCAGCGTGTAGACGCTCCGTTGAACGAGGAATTCGTGCGCGTGGTCGAGCGTGGCCTTGCGCGCGAGGTAGCGCGAGAGGCTCGGACCCGCGTCGCGGCCCGTCAGGGCGAAGAGCGCGCGCGACACGGCATCCGCGGTGGGGGCCGGCAGCTCGGGTACCTCGACGGTGCGCCGGAGCGACCGCTCGAACGTCGTCTCGATCATCCGACGGGTGGTGATGAGCGAGGGGTCCCACTCGAGATCGGCGCGGAAGGCGGGGAACGCGCCGTACGCCGAGGCGTACAGGGCGAAGAGCGCGAGCTGCAGGTCGTCGTCGCGTTCGATGTCGACGGATGCCATGACCGCGAGTTCGGCGAGCGCGGTGTGCCCGGTGTCGGTGCCGTCGACGAGATGGGTGAGGACCGCGGCGCTGACGGGGCCGCGCGGGGTGAAGGGCAGGACGGCGTCGTCGTCGTCGAGGGTGGAAGGCAGGGGGGAAGACAGGGCGGGGGACACGCTCGCACTGTGGGGTGCCACGCGAGGAAAGCCGAGACCCTTGACAAGCACGCGCGGCGCGACGAGGGGCGACCCACGCCGGGTCACCCCTCGTGCGCTCGCGCCGTTACTGCTCGATGGGCTGCGGGGTGCTCTCGTGCGCCTCGATGACGCCGTCGCCGTCGTCGGTCGAGACGGCGATGCGGCGCGGTTTCGCCTTCTCGCTGACCGGGATCGTCACGCTCAGGACGCCGTTGCGGTACGAGGCGCTGATGCCGTCGGTGTCGATGCCCTGTCCGAGATTGAGCTGGCGGACGAATGACGCCGTCTCCCGCTCGCGGGTGATCCACTTCACGCCCTCGCCCGAGCCGAGGGTGCGCTCGGCGCGGATGGTGAGCAGCTGACCGTCGACGTCGATGTCCACCGAGCCGGGGTCGACGCCGGGGAGGTCGGCGGCCAGCACGTAGTGATCGCCATCGCGGTAGAGGTCCATCGGCATCCGGCGCGGGCCACCGCCGCGGCGGGCGTCGAGGAGCGTCGACGCGAGGCGGTCGAGGTCGCGGAAGGGGTCGTAGGTGGCCATGGTCGTTCTCCTTTGCGGTCGGTCGGGATCTGGCATCCCGAGTGTTCGAGAGAGTTGAGTCGACTCGACTCAACTGGCTTCAGATTAGCACTCGACCGGCGAGAGTGCCAAGACCGCGCGCGCGATTGTGACGCAGGTTCCGGCTCGTCACAACCCCCACCCGAGAAGCGCCCGGGACGACGTTTCGTTGCTCCCCAGCGCCACCCGGTCACCGACCATCCCCCCGGCGCCGTAAGGAGAGAAGAGATGTACTTCCACCGGCAAGAACTGCAGCACTCCGCCACCCCCGACAAGCCCGACGCCGTCTACGCCCGGAAGCTCCAGGAGGTCCTCGGTGGGCAGTACGGCGAGATCTCCGTCGCGATGCAATACCAGTTCCAGGCGTGGAACATGCACATGCCCGGCAAGTACCGCGACCTCGTGTTCGGTATCGGCGCGGAGGAGATGGGCCACGTCGAGATGCTCGCGATCATGATCGCGCAGCTGCTCGAGAAGTCACCGCTCGGCATCACCGAGGAGGCGGTGCAAGACGACCCGACCGTGGCGGCCGTGATCGGCGGCACCGACATCCAGCACGGGATCGTCGCGGGGGCCGGGGCGCGTCCGGTCGACTCCAACGGCAACCCGTGGCAGGGCAGCTTCATCACCGCGAGCGGAAACCTGCTGGCCGACTTCACGGCCAACGCGAACGCCGAGATGCAGGGCCGCGTGCAGGTCGCGCGGCTGTACCACCAGACCGACGACCACGGGGTGAAAGACCTGCTGGCCTTCCTCCTCGCCCGCGACACGATGCACCAGAACCAGTGGGCGGCGGCCGCGGCCGAGCTGCAGGCCGAGGGATACGAGAAGCTGCCCGTCCCCAGCAACTTCCCCCTCGACAAGGAGGACCGCGCGGTGTCGTACCAATACATCAACTTCAGCGACGGCGCCCAGGCCGGCGACGGCACCTGGGCCTCGGGACCGACCCCCGACGGGAAGGGCGAGTTCACCTACCTGCCTGAGCCGCCCGCGGGCGTTCCGATGCCTCCCCCGACGAAGCCCGATGTGCGCTTCTACGGCACGACCGAGCTGCCGAACACGGTCGAAAAGCTCGCCGGGCGCGCGCAGGACGCGCTGCACAAGGAATGAACGGGGTGGATGCCGCGGTGCCGGGGCCGACGACGGCCTCGCCGCCGCGAAGCGGCGCCAGCTTCCCGGCGATGCGCAGAGCGAAGGTGCCGCGGTCGATCGTGGCCGGCCCCTACGGACACCCTTTCCATCCGGTCGCCGTGACCATCCCCATCGGGGCGTGGTCGTCCAGCCTCGTGTTCGACCTCCTCGGTTTCGCCGCGGACGACCCCCGCGGGTTCGCGCAGGGCTCGCGCTGGTTGATCGCGATCGGGCTCGGGGGAGCGGTGGGGGCATCCGTCCTCGGGCTGCTCGATTTCTCGCGCATCCCGAAGGGCACGCCCGCTCGGCGCACGGCCATTGCGCACCTCGCGCTGAACGTCACCGCGATGGTGCTGTTCTCGATCGGGCTGCTGGTGCGTCTCCTCGATCTCGGCCGGGTGCCGGGGGTGGCGTTCCTGCTCAGCGCGATCGCTGCGGCCGGCCTGAGCGCCTCGGGGTGGCTCGGCGGCAAGCTCGCCTATCGCTGGGGAGTTCGCGTGGCCGACGAGAACACGCAGCGCGAGGGCTTCGAGCCCGCGTGACCGGTGCCGGTGGCCCCGGTCACGCGGGCTCCGCAGCACGACGCCGGGTCAGCGTCGGCGGCGCAGGGGCACCCGCGGCCACCCGCCGCTCACGGCCCCCGCGTCGTGCTGCGCGGCGAGCACGGCCCCCGAGGTGGGTGCGGCGGGGTGTCGGCGCAGACCCAGGACGTGCTGCAGCGTGCGGATGAGGCGGTCGTACACGCGCGGCGCGAAGAACTGCAGCGGCCGCGTGACGAACTGCGCGGCGCCCACTCCCACCTCGTGCCGGGGCCCTCGCGCCACCCGCACGATCGCCCGCGCCACCCGGTCGGCGGAGACGACGGGCGGCAGGGGGAAGGGCGAGCGCCCGGTGTAGTTCGCCGCGCGCTGGTAGATGGGCGTGTCGATGCTCGCGGGCAGGACGATCCCGATCCGGATGCCGCGATGGGCGAGCATCTCCTGCCTGAGCGACCGCGTGAATCCGAGCAGCCCGTGCTTGGCCGCGACGTACGACGAGACGTAGGGGCCGGCGACCTGCGAGTACAGCGAGCCGACGAACACGATCGTGCCCCGGCCCGCCGCCCGGAAGTGCGGGATGACGGCGCGGGCGGCGCGCATGTGCCCCGTGAGGTTCGTCTCGATGAGGCGGTCCCGCACGTCGTCGGGGGTGTCCTCGACGGAGCCGTACGAGAACACCGACGCCGACGCCACCCACACGTCGATCCGGCCGAACGCGGCGATGGCCGCGTCGGCCGCGCGCGCCGGTCCGCTCGGGGTGGAGAGGTCGAGCGGGAGCGTGAGCACCTCGGCGCCGCGTTCGCGGCACTCCTCCGCCGCCGAGGAGAGAGCGACGGCGTCGCGTGCGACGAGCACGAGCGCCGTCTGCTCGCGAGCGAAACGCAGCGCGGTCGCGCGCCCGATGCCTCGGGAACCCCCGGTGATGACGACGACCTCGCGCATGCTGACCTCTCCGCGCGACGGCTCGACTCGGCTGCGCCCGCTCGCCGACGGTAGGTGCGCGAGGGACGGCGCCGGAGGGGGTTGACGGGCGCACCGACCCGACCGCACCCTCACCGCGGTAGCGTCGACACCGTGACGGATGCCGCGGTCAGACCGCCCCTCGTGCGCGCGCTCTGGGGCGCCACTCATCCGGGACCCACGCTGGTGGTCACCGCCCTCTCGCTCGCTCTCGGCGTCGCCGCGGGCGTCGACGCCGCGCGTCTCGTCGCGCTCGTGGTCGCCGTCTTCGCCGGCCAGGTGTCGGTCGGTCTGTCGAACGACGCGATCGACGGCGCACGCGACGCGGCCGTCGGCCGCACCGACAAGCCCATCGCCGGGGGAGCGATCGCCCCGGAGCGCGCGCTCGCGGTCGCCGTGGCATCCGCGATCCTCGCCGTCGCGCTGTCGGTGCCGCTCGGACCGGCGCTCGTCGCCGCCCACGCCATCGCCTTGGCCTCGGCCTGGGCGTACAACGCGGGGCTGAAGTCGACTCCGTTCTCGATCGTGCCCTTCGTGCTGAGCTTCGGGCTGTTCCCCTCGTTCGCGACGCTCTCGCTGTCCTCTCCCGCGCTCGCCGCGTGGTGGGCGTCGTTGGCGGGAGCCGCCCTCGGAGCCGCCGTGCACCTGACGAACGTCGTCCGCGACCTCGACGACGATCGGCGCACGGGAGTGCGCGGTCTGCCGCACCGTCTCGGAGCGCGGGCCTCGGTCGTGCTCGCGGCGGTGGGCATCGTCGCCGGAGCCGTCGCCGTTCTCGCGGGAACCGATGCCACGCTCACCGGCGTGTTCTTCTTCGTCGCGGTGGCGGCCGTCGCCGTCGCCGCCGCCGTGCTGGTGTTCGTGCGATCGCCGGGGCGAGCGGTGTTCCAGCTGACCATGCTGGCGGCGCTGCTGCTCGCCGTGCAGCTCGTCGTGGCGTAGGCCCGGGTGCTCGGCGCCCGTTACCCCCGTGCGGCCCGATCCATCTGCATGGCGTACGCGCGCGTGAAC
>Ga0308159_1003234_pt1 | contig 16880 bp, 13 predicted proteins | sample PhyCR1_FD_201040 | JGI IMG/M metagenome (GOLD analysis project Ga0308159, IMG submission 201040) | Phyllosphere microbial communities from UC Gill Tract Community Farm, Albany, California, United States - DLSLC.R1 | ecosystem: Host-associated > Plants > Phyllosphere > Unclassified | place: USA... | reverse complement strand
CTTGCTCGCGAGGACCTTGTCCACGCGGCGGCCATCCATATCCACGATCTCGAAGCGCCAGCCGCCCCAGACGATGCGGTCGCCCTCGCGCGGCACGCGCTGCAGCAGGGCCAGCATCAGGCCGGCGACGGTGTGGAAGGTGCCTTTCCCCGGTAGTTCTGGCAGATCCAGGCGGTCGCGGGCTTCGTCGCTGGCCATCATGCCGTCCAGCAGCAGGCTGCCGTCATGGCGCTGCACGGCGCTGCCGGTGGCAGGCAGCGGCTCGCCGCCGAGCTCGCCCACGATGGCTTCCAACAGGTCGGAGGCGGTGACGACGCCCTCGAAGCTGCCGTATTCGTCCATGACCAACGCCAGGCCGACGCGGTCGTGGCGCAGCCGCTCCAGCCCATCCAGCGCGGAGAGGTTGTCCGGCAGCACCATCGGCTGCCGCATGGCGGTGGCGACGGAAAGCTCCCCGCCCTCCTCCAACATCTGGTCCAGCAGGTCCTTGGAGTGGACGACGCCGACGACGTTGTCGATCCGCCCCTCGGCCACCACGAAGCGGGTGACGTCGCTGGCGCGCAGGCGGGCGACGATCTCGGCGGGCGTGGCGGCGCGGTCGATCCAGTCCACCTCGTTGCGCGGGGTCATCAGCGCGCGCACTGGCTTATCGGCCAGCCGCAGCACGCGCTCGATCATGTGGCGCTCCTCGTGCTCCAGCGCACCGTGCTGGGCGCCCTCGGCCACCACGGCCTTCACTTCCTCTTCCGTCACCGTCGACTCGACCGGGGCGGAGGCACCCAGCAGCTTCAGCACCAGGGCGGAGGAGTGGGACAGCAGCCAGACCATCGGCGCCGCGACGCGGGAAAGCGTGGTCATCGGCCGCGCGACGAGGGAGGCCACGCCTTCCGGGTTCCGCAGGGCGAATTGCTTCGGCACCAGCTCGCCCAGGATCAGCGAGAGATACGTGATGAACAGCACCACCACAGCCAGGGAGAGCTGGCTGGCATAGGGCGCCATGCCCGGGATCAGCGAGACCACGCCGGCCAGGCGGTTGGCCAGGCCCTGGCCCGCAAAGGCGCCGGCGAAGATACCCACCAGCGTGATGCCGACCTGGACGGTGGGCAGGAAGCGGCTGGGGTCCTCGGCCAGGGCCAGGGCGGCCTCCGCCCCCGGCTTGCCGGCACGCTGCAGCGCCTGCAGCCGCCCGCGGCGGGAGGACACGATGGCCAGCTCGCTCATGGCGAACATGCCGTTGAGCAAGACCAGCAGCAGGATCACCACGATTTCCAGCGCGAGCGCCATGATTCTCCACCTGTCCTTGTCGTTCGCGTCTTTAGCCCCCTGGCCGGGCCAGGGCCATGCCCCGAAGCCGGGACATGCGTGCCATGCTTTGCAGGCTGCAGCTCGGCAACGAAAGCCCCATTCCTGCCATTAAGCGAACGATCCGGCGCCTCAGAGGGCTGGCACAAGCACACTCAGAGACAACAGCCCTCGCCGTCGCAGATATGGAGGCAAGCCGATGAACGCCAGCACTCGCCGCCACGTTGCCGCCTCGCCCGCTCAGATGCGCGGCAGGCGGATGGCCGCGCCCGGCTGGCCGAAGGTCACGCTGCACCTGCCCCTGCGTGACGAGCAGCCGGAGCTGGTGCGCCGCACGCTGGATTCGCTGGCGGCGCTGGATTACCCGGATGTCGAGGTCCTGGTGGTGGATACCCACACCGCCGACCCGCGTTTGTGGGAGCCGGTGGCGGAGCACTGCGCCCGGCTGGGGCCGCAGTTCCGTTTCTTCCACCTCGGCCCCTTCCCCGGCTTCCGCGCCGGGGCACTGAACTTCGCGCTGCGCGAGACCTCGGCCGATACCGCCGTCATCGGTGTGCTGAAGGCTGGCCAGGTGGTGCGTGCCAGTTGGCTGCGCCGGCTGGTGCCGCTGTTCCGCCAGCCCGGCCTGGGCCTGGCGCAGAGCCCGCTCGATTACCGCGCCGACGAGCCGAGCCGCTTCAACCAGATCGCCGAGGCGGAGCACGCGACGCATCGTAGCGACTTCCGCGGCCTGCTGCCGCTCTCTGCCCTGCCGCTGTTCCGGGCGGAGGCGCTGCGGCTGGCCGGTGGCTGGGATGAGGCCAGCATGTGCCCGGAAATGGCCCTGGGCCTCGCCCTGCTGCGCCATGGCTGGGACGCGGTTTCCCCGCCCGAGCCGATGGGCCGCACCCTGGCCCGCGACGAGTTCCCGCAATGGCAAGCCCGCCGGCAGCGCCAGGTGGCCGGTGGCATGGCGGTGCTGCGCAAGCAGGCGCGCGGCCTGCTGCTGCCGCGCGACCGCAGCCTGACCGCGCCGCAGCGACATGGCCTGCTGCACGGCGCCCTGCCCGCCCTAGCCGATTTGCTGGCCATTACCGGGCTGACGCTCTCCCTCGGCAGTTCCGCCGTGGCGGTGATCGCGCCGGAGGATACCGCCTTCCCGCTGGCGCTGATGCCGATGTTGCTGCTGTTCGCGCTGCTGCCGGCGCTCCGGGTGGCCGGGCATGGCTGGCTGGCCCTGGCCGGCAGTGCGGCGCTCAGCTGGCGCAGCGGGCGCGCCGCTTGGCAGGGCTTGTTGGGCGGCCATGTCTCCCGCAAGGGCGGCACGCGGCTGGAGAAGCTCTTGCTGCTGGGGATCGCCCTGGCCGGGCTGGGCGTCGCGCTGGCCAACCCCTGGGGTGGCGAGCGGACACTCTGGTGGCTGGGGCTGCTGGCGATCCAGGCTGTGCCGGGCGTCGCCGCATTGGCGGTGGCGTCCCTGGCGCGGCGTGGCACGGCGGACCATTACGCCGCGCCGGCCTTTCACCGCACCATGGCCTGATCGGGCCAGTCCGGCTACCGCAGGTTGGAGCCGGACATATCCAGGCACGCCGACAGCGGCGCTGGCCCGGAACTGCCGGCCCGCTTCCGGTAGGGCGGCGTAGCTTGCCACCCCGCGTATCGCCCGGCGGCGGCTTCCGACAGAAATTCCGTCGGATTGTCCTGCAATCTTCCCTTCAGCGCGCGGCGTACATCCTGGCGGCGGATGCCGATGTCGTGCAGCCGCTCGTCATCCAATTCACTGACCTGATGTGCGGCCTGCCAGCCGCCGATGGTGTGCGCCAGCAACCTGACGCGATGCATGAGGCGGGACGACCAGGACGGCCGGAAGCGCCACGATGCCTGTTGGAAAGAGCCGTGTGTGATGCTCATCTGAAGCCCCGTTCTGGCACTATGACCAGGAGATGTCGCGCGGAAGCAAGGAGCGGCCGAGCCTCTCTACTTGCGTCCTATTTGGATTATTGTTTTTTATTATTCCGCTACTGCCATCGCAGCCGTTTTTCCTTCCGCCCCATTGGTCGATTCTGTATCACAACGGACAGCGGCTGATTTGACCGGGCGTTTCCGATTTATTGACGCGCTGTCTCTGGCTGGCCGCCGACCCGGGGACAACAGCGGCAGCAAAGGCGGACAGCGATGCCTACAGATACCGACGGCGCGGCGGAGCACGACGCCGCATTTCCGGACCAGGCGGTCCTCGGCCACCCGCATGTGGTGCTCGACCTGCCGCCAACGCCGGATGGCGCGTCCTTCAAGGCATGGCAGGGCCACCTCACCTTCGCCTGCCATGCGGAGCTTCTGGACCCAGCCGACGCGCCGGCCTTCCATGCTTCCACCCGGCTCTACGCGCTGCAGCCCTTCCTGGTCTCCGAAGCCACCAGTTCGCACGATAACTGGCTGGTACGGACCGGCGAGGACGTCGCGCGCACCGGCGTCGACCATGTGAACATCTCGTTGCATCTGGAAGGCAGCTATGCCGGCCATTGCGGCAGCCGGCCGTTCGTGGCGATGCCGGGTGACGTCAGCTTCATCGATTTCGGCTTGCCGTTCGGCTTCCGCACATCGCCCTACCGCACGCTGGCCTTGACGGTGCCGCGCAGCGCCATGCCCGCGGCGTTGCAGCACCGCGCCCTGCACGGCCATGTGCCGGATGCCCGGCTGCCCGCCACCCGGATCTTCGCGCAACTGATGCGGGATGTTTACGCCGCCTTGCCCGCCCTCACGCTGCCGCAGGCCATCGCCGCCACTACGTCCATGGTAGAATTCGCCGTCGCCGCCTTCGGCGAGGACCGGCACGTGCGCGAAGCCGCGACACCGGCGGACCTCGACCTGTTCGGCCGCGCCCAGGCGAAGATCGAGCAACTGCTGGGCGATGAGGAACTCTCCGCCGCGACCCTGGCCGATGCGCTGAACGTCTCCCGCAGTGCGCTGTACCGCGTCTTCGTCGCGCATGACGGCGTGCAGGCCTATATCCGCGAACGCCGGCTGCAGCGCTGCTACGAGATCTTCAACGGCGACGACCGGGCCGGGGAGACGATCGGCTCCATCGCCTTCTCGCTAGGCTTCCGTAGCGAGGCGCATTTCAGCCGCACCTTCAAGGAGCGGTTCGGCCTGGCGCCGCGTGAACTGCGCGCGGTGGGCCGCAAGCACGGCGTGGACATGCTGCCACCGAAGATCAACGGCGTGGCGCCGGACAGGCTGCAACGCCTCGGCCGCTAGGCCGGGGCGCGGCAACTGCCGCTCAGGCGGCGGCGCCGATCAGCGCCAGCCCCTCGGCCACCGAGACGAACTCGCCGCCACCCGTCACGCGCTCCGCACCGAAGCGGTCGTCGAACAGGCGGCGCACGGCGGGCACCAGGGAGGTGCCGCCGGTGAGGAACACGCGGTCCACCTGCCCCGGCGCCAGCTTGGCATCCGTCAGCGCGCGGTCGATGGCGGCGGAGAGCTGCGCAAGTTCGGGTGCGATCCACCGCTCGAAATCCGCGCGCTCGATCCGCTCCTCCACGGCGAAGTCCCGGTGGGCGAAATGCAGCACGGTGCTGTCGGCCTTGGAGAGCCCGGCCTTGGCGGTGGAGACGGACTGGTAGAGCGCGTAGCCGACCTCATCCTCCACCAGCCGGATCAGGTGGCGCAGCCGCTCCGGCTCGGCGGCCAGGCGGGCGACTTCATTGATCTCGCGCAGCGTCTTGGGCGCGCGCATCAACGAGAGCTGGTGCCAGCGGGCGAAGCTGGTGAAAAAGGCAGGTGGCACCGGCAGGGCGGTGTCCATCACCTTGTAGGTGCCGCCCTTGCCCAGCTTGGGCGAGACGACATTGTCGATGATGCGGAAGTCGAACGCATCGCCGGCGATGCCGACGCCGGCATGGCCCAGCGGCACCACGCGGCGGCGTGCCCCGGGCTCGAACCGCAGGATGGAAAAGTCGCTGGTGCCGCCGCCGAAATCGCCGACCAGCACGTTCGCGGCGCCTTCCAGCGTGGATGCAAAGCGGTGGCCGGCGGCCTCAGGCTCCAGCGCCAGGTCGACATCGGACCAGCCAGCGCCGTTGAAGGCCGCGCGCAGGCGCCGCTCGGCCAGCGAATCATCCGCCGTCTCGCCCACAAAGCGCACCGGCCGGCCGGCGATGACCCGCGCCGAACCCAGGGACGGCGCCCCCACCGCGCCCGCGACCAGGGAGCGCAGGAAGGTGGAGATCAGATCCTCCAGCGCGAAGGGCCGGTTGAACACCCGGGTCTCGACGAAGCTGCGGCTGGCCAGGTAGCTCTTCATGGACATGATCAGCCGGCTGCCCAGCGGGTCGTCCAGATAGGCCTCGATCGCGTTGGGGCCGGCGGCGTGCTCAAGCCGGCCGCGATTGGCGCCACTTTCCTCCGCCCAGAAGCAGAGCACGGAGCGGAAGGTATCCACCACCCCCTGGCCGGCTGCGTAGCGGATGCTGGCCACCTGCCCGTCGGCCTGCCGCAATGCGATGACGCTGTTGGTCGTGCCGAAGTCGATGCCGATCACATCATGCATGGTGGGGGGACCTGAATTCCGGGGGGCGCGCGGTGTAGGCGGGATGGCGCCCGGCCGCAAGGGCGGCGGCCATGCGTTGGCGCGGGCAACTATTCTCAAAAAAGCCCATTGTCTCTTTCGGTGAGAAATTCTAGAACGGCATCAACACTCCATTAACCTTTGCGAAGGCGCCCGACATGGACACGCACCCCGCCATCCTCGCCTTCCCGCAAGCGCCGGGGGACCGGTTGCGGCTGGCGCTGCGGCGGCTGGACGATGCCCTGGCGGAGCAGGCGGCGGCCGTGGCAGAGTTCCGCGCTGGCATCGGCGCGCTGCGGCAGGCGACGCAGGACCTGGCCGGCAGCCTGGGCCAGTACCGCGAGCAATTGGATACCACCCAGGCGCAGGTGGCGCAGGCCAACCTGGCGGCACGGCAGCTGCAGGAGACGGCACGCCAGATGGAAGCCCGGGCGGAATAGCACCCCTGGGCGACCAACCGCTTCACGCGGGCAGAGGTCGGGGCTAGCTTCCCCCGCAGATGAAGACCCGGACGGGGGTTGGCCGTGCTCGGCCCTTCCGCCTTTGACAGGATTGAACCCGTGGCCCCGCACCCGTTGATCGAAACCTTCCGTGCCGCTCGCATCGTGCCCGTGGTGCGCACCAGCACCGCCGCCCGCGCGATCACCGCCGTCGAATGGCTGAAGGGCGCCGGCATCAGCATCTTCGAGATCACGCTGACCATCCCGGACGCGCTCTCCGTCATCCGCGAGGTCGCGTCCGATTCCTCGCTGCTGGTCGGCGTCGGTACCGTGCCGGATGCGGCGGCGGCGGAGGCCAGCATCGCAGCCGGCGCCAAGTTCATCGTCTCCCCCTGGGTGGAGCCGACGCTGGTGGCCCCTGCCCGCGCCGCCGGCGCCTGCGTGATGATGGGCGCCTTCACGCCCACCGAAGTGCGGGCCGCCCGCACCGCCGGCGCGGATGTAGTGAAGATCTTCCCGGCCAGTTCGGCCGGCGGCCCGGCACATATCAAGGCGCTGAAGTCGGTGTTCCCGGACGTGACCTTCTGCCCGACCGGCGGCGTCGATGCACGCAACGCGGGCGAGTACATCGCCGCCGGCGCGGCCTTCGTCGGCATCGGCGGCAAGCTGGTGGATGAGAAGGCGATCGCCGACGGCAACCGCGGCGCCCTGGAAGCGGCGGCGCGCGAGGCGCTGGGCATCGTCCAGGCATGACGGCGGAGCTGCTGTGCATCGGCGAGCCGATGCTGGAATTCAATCAGAACGCCAAGGATGACCAGGGCCGCGCGCTGTACCTGGAAGGGCATGGCGGCGATACCTCCAACGCCGCCATCGCGGCGGCGCGGGCGGGGGCAAGGGCCGGCTACATCACCGCCATCGGCACCGATGCGCCGGGCGATAGCTTCATGAAGCTGTGGGCTGAGGAAGGCGTCGATACCGCCACGGTCGTCCGCAAGCCGGATGCGCCGACGGCGGTGTACTTCGTCAGCCATGGGCCGGACGGGCACCAATTCACCTTCTACCGCAGCAACAGCGCCGCCGCGCGGATGACGCCGGACGACTTGAAGGTGGACGCGTTCCGCCCCGCCAAGATCCTGCACCTTTCCGGCATCAGCCAGGCGATTTCCACCAGCGCCTGCGACACCTGCTTCCGCGCCATCGAGATGGCCAAGGCCGCCGGGGTGAAGGTGTCCTACGACACCAACCTGCGGAAGGCCCTGTGGCCGGTGAAGCGTGCCGCGGCCATCATGCACGCCGCCATCGCCGAGGCCGACATCGCCCTGCCCAGCCTGGATGACGCGACGGCGCTGACCGGGTTGGAAGACCCGGACGCCATTGCCGATTTCTACCTGAAGCTTGCACCGCTGGTGCTGCTGAAGCTGGGCAAGGACGGCTCGATGGTCGCGACGCGGGATGGGCGTACGCGCATTCCCGGCCGCAAGGTGAAGGCAGTGGATGCCACCGGGGCGGGCGATACCTTTGCCGGCAACTTCCTGGCCCGCATCCTGGCCGGCGATACGCCGGAAGACGCCGCACTCTACGCCAACGCCGCCGCCGCGCTGGCCACGACCGGTTACGGCGCCGTGGCGCCGATGCCGCGCCCGGAGGCTGTCCGGGCGCTGCTGGCCCAGGGTTGAAAGAAGGCCGGGGAAGGAATTCCCCGGGCCCCTTCTTTTATTTCTGCCGGTTTGATGGTTGCGGCAGCGTTAGGCCGGTTTGAGTTACGGCTGGGACGCGTTACAGGCCGATGACCTCGCCGACCGAGGCTTCAGCCTGTGCTGCCTGTTTGATTCATCCAGGCTTCGCCAACCGGCGCCGCCGTACCCCCACAGGCACAAGCCAAAACTCAAAAAAAAGAAGAAGGGGCCTGGGGAATTCATTCCCCAGCCTTCCTCTTCCTCAGTTCACCCAAGCGGACGACGCCGGACCCCTTCCCGCAGATGCGCGAATGGCAGGGAGGACGGGTCCGCCACCACTGGTCCGGGCGCCGCCACCACGATCACCTCCTGCGCGATGGGTTGGAAGTCGGCGCGGAAATGCACGCTGCTTTTCAGGGCCAGGATCTGCTCATCCGCCGGCTCGATGCCCGCATGGCGGAACATCGCCTGGTCCAGCGCCTGCATCTTGCGGCTGACCACCAGCACCTTCACTCGCCCGATGCCGATCAGGGCCGAGGGGCCGAGGTCGGCCGGGTTGCCTGCCGCCATCGGCCCGGTGCAGGTGAAGCGGCCATTGGTCAGCCGCAGCACCTTGGCCTGCACATGCACCGGCACACCGTCCGACCTGCCGCCCAGCTTCAGGGCGATCTCGGCGCCCTCGCCGGCCGCATGGCAGGCCTCGGCGCTTTCGGCGTCGTTGATCATGCCCAGCGTGGCGGGGGCATCCTGGCGGATCAGCTCGGCCAGCAGGCCGGTGGTGTCGCCATGGCCGCCGCCGCCGGGATTGTCCTGCGTATCGGCGATGACCACAGGCTTGCCCTGGCCGGAGGCGGCGGCGATGGCCTGCGCCACGCCCTGCTCCACCGGCAGGGCGCCGCCGGCGAAATCGGCCTCGTGCGCGTCCAGATAGGCTTTCAGCGTGTCGGCGGCGGCATCGGCCTGCGCCTGGTCCTCGGCGTAGCAGGTGATGGCCATGCCGCAGCCGGGGAAGTCGGCATAGGGAAAGCCGAAGCAGAAGCCGAGTTCGACGATGCCGTTGCCTGCGGCCAGCTTTGCACGCTCCGCCAGCACATCGGCCATGGGCGAGACCATGGTGCATTGCATGGTTAGCGGCGTCCAATAGTCCATCTGGCGGAAGGCGTAGGGCCAGGGCGTGCCGCGGGCGACACGCGCCAGCAGCAATTCCATGGCGCGGGCGCCGGCCGCCTTCATGTCCACATGCGGATAGGTGCGGAAGGGCACGATGACATCGGCCTTCCCGGCCATCAGCGCCGTGACGTTGGCGTGCGGGTCCAGACTGATGGCGATGGGCACGTCCGGCCCCACCACGGCGCGGGCCCGGCGCAGCAACTCGCCTTCGGCATCCGGGAAGTGCTCCGCCACCATGGCGCCGTGCAGGTCCAGGTAGACGCCGTCGAGTGGCGCCGTATCCACCGCCACCGTAAGGTCTGCGATCAGGCAGGCGGCAATCCGCTCGAACGCTTCTTCTGTGACAGGGCCAGCGGGGTTGGCGAAGCACCAGGAGAGCGGCACCAGCTCGACGCCGCGCGGTTCCGCTACTTCCAACGCGCCGGCGGAGGGGACGGAGGTGGAGCGGACGGCATCGAACAGTCCGGCCCCGCGCACATAGGCGGGGAAGCCACCGGGGGACTGGAATTCCTGCCACGTCGTCGCGCGCGGGGCGAAGGAATGGCTTTCGTGCAGGAAGCCACCAAGGGCGATACGCATGTCTCTATTCCACCTTCACGCGGCCGGCGGTGGCCAGCACGGCATCGGCCAGCACGACCAGCCCGGCCTCGGCCCATTGGGGCGTAATGTTCTCGGCTTCGTTGTGGCTGATGCCGCCTTCACAGGGCACGAAGATCATCGCCGTCGGCACGCGCCGCGCGACGTAGACGGCGTCATGGCCGATGCCCGTGGGCATCACAGTGTGGTTCAGGCCGCGGGTGCGCGCGGCGTCTTCCAGCGCGGCCACCAACGCCGGGTCGAAGGGCGTCAGCGGGCAGTACCAGAAATCCTCGACGGCCACTTTCAGCTTGCGGACGCGGGAGACCTGCTCCGCCTTGGTCCGCAGCGCCGCAACCATGCGGGCCAGCGCCGCTTCGTCGCCGTGGCGGAAATCGACGCTGAACCAGGTCTGGGATGGCACGACGTTGCGGCTATCCGGCTGCACCGTGATGCGCCCCACCGTGCCGCGCCCACCTTCCGTCAGCGCGATCTGCTCCACCGCCTGCACCAGGATGCTGGCGGCCACCAGGGAATCCCGTCGCGGTACCATGGCGCCGCCAGCGTGGAAATCCTCGCCGGTCACCGTCACATCCAGCCAGGCCTGCGCCAGCGCACGGTCCACCACGCCGACGGCGATGCCTTCCTGCTCCAGCAAAGGCCCCTGCTCGATATGCAGCTCGAAATACGCGCCAAGAGATTGCAGCGCGGCCGGATCGGCCTCGCCCTGCCAACCGATGCGGCGCAGCTCCTCGCCGAAGACGGCGCCGGCCGGGTCGGTCTTGGCCAGCACCTCGTCCTCGGTGAACAGGCCCATGGCGACGCCGCTGCCCATCATGGGCGGCGAGAAGCGGGCGCCTTCCTCGTTGGTCCAGTTGATCAGGACGATGGGGGCCTCGGTCTCGATGCGCGCCTCGTGCAGCGCGCGCATCACCTCCAGCCCCGCCAGCACGCCCAGCACGCCGTCGAACTTACCGCCGGTCGGCTGGGTATCCAGGTGGCTGCCGATGGCGACGGCGGGGCGGTTGGGGTCCCGCCCTTCCCGCCGCAGCACCATGTTGCCCACGCGGTCGACGCTGAGCGTGCAGCCGACCGCTTCCGCCCAGCGGCGCAGCAGCGCGCGGCCGGCGCCGTCCAGGTCGGTCAGCGTCTGCCGGTTGCAGCCGCCCTTTGGCGTGCCACCGATGCGCGCCATTTCCATCAGGCTGTCCCACAGCCGGGCGCCGGAGACAGGCAGGTTGGACGGCTTGCTCATGCCTTTTCCACCCCGCACCACTCCGCCATGGTCAGGGCGATGGTCCTGGTGATGGAGTGAAAGCTTTCCAGGCCAACGCTTTCATCGATGCCGTGGATCGAATCCGAATCCGGCCCGAAACACGCCACCGGGGTGCCCTGGTACAGCTGGAAGAAGCGGCCATCCGTCAGCCCGGATGCCTTGTAGTCCCGCAGGTCATGCCCGGCGGTCTCGGAGAAGTTGCGGCGGACGGCCTGCACGATCGGCGCCTGCTGGTCGAACACGCAGGGGTCGGCCATGAAGCCCTGGAATTCCAGCTTGATCTGCGCGCCGCGGAACTTCTCGTCCTGCCGCGCGCGCTCGACCAGCGCCTCGATATCCGCCTTCACCTGCTGCGCGGTGCGGCCCAGCATGACGCCGACGCGCATGCCGATGCGCGTGCGGGTGGGGACGGAGCTGTTCCACTCACCGCCTTCCACCGTGCCGAAATTGACGTTGACCGGGTGGTTCTCGCCGAAGAAGGCCGGATGGATGTTCTCCGCCCGGTTCATCTCCGCCTCGTACTCGCGGAACAGGTTGGATATCCGGTAGGCGGCATCGATGGAGTTGATTCCGGCATGCATGTCCCGCACATGCACCGGCCGGCCCGTCACCGTCACCCAGGCCCACACCACGCCGACCTCGACTGTGTAGATGGCGTCGTAATTGGGGCCGGGCTCGGGGATGATGACGGCGTCACATTTCGGCAGCGCCATCATGCAGGCCAGAGCGCCGTTGCCGCTGCATTCCTCCTCGATCACCGAATGGAACTGCACCTGCGCCGCCGGCTGCAGCCCGGCCATCTGCAGGGCGCGGAACGCCATGACGTTGGAGATGTCGCCGGCCTTCATGTCGGCCGAGCCACGGCCATATATGCGGCCGTCGCGGATACTGGGCTCGTAGGGGGGTGTGATCCACAGATCGGCGGCGCCTTCCGGCACCACGTCCACATGGCCTTGCAGCACCAGGCTGCGGCCCTTGGCCTCGCGCGGGGTATGGATGGCGGCGACGTTGTCCCGCCCCTCATAGGACATCAGCGGGGGCGAGAAGCCGGGCACCGATTGCAGCTTCTCTGGCACGGTCGGGATGCGCTGCGCCGCCAGCCCCAGCGCCTCGTAGTTGCGCGCCATCTCGTCCAGGGCCGAGGCCTCGTTGCCGAGGGTGGAGGGGCAGCGCACCAGCCGCTCCAGCGCCGCGACGGAATCGGCTTCCAGCGCCTTGGCCGCTTCCAGGATGGCGCGCTTCACGCCGGGGTCGAGAGCAGACATCGTGTATCCTTCAGGCGGATCTAGAAAGGTCGGGCGGAGTCCAGCCCTGGCCGGGAATGCTGTCCAGCAGCGCGCGGGTATAGGGGTGCTTCGGCGCACCGAAGACCTCGGCCGTACTGCCGATCTCCACGATGGCGCCGCGCTGCATGACGGCGATACGGTCGCAGATCTGCGCGGCGACGCGAAGATCATGCGTGATGAACAACATGGTCAGGCCCAGCCGCTTGCGGATATCTGCCAGCAGGTTCAGCACCTGCGCCTGCACCGAGACGTCGAGCGCCGAGACCGGCTCATCCGCGATCAGCAATTCAGGTTGCATGGCCAGCGCGCGGGCGAGGCCGATGCGTTGCCGCTGCCCGCCGCTGAATTCATGCGGGTAGCGTTCCAGCGCCGAGGGGTCGAGCTGCACGAGGCGCAGCAGCTCCGCCGCGCGCGCACGCGCCTCGGCCGGGTCGACACCGTGGGTGATGGGGCCTTCCGCAATCGCATCCCCCACCTTGCGCCGGGGATTCAGCGACGCATAGGGGTCCTGGAACACCATCTGGATGCGCTTGCGGTACGGCAGCCAGCCGGCGCGGGAAAGCGGGCGAAGATCCTCCCCGGCGAAGATGATCTCGCCCTTCTCCGGCTCCACCAACCGGACGACGCAGCGGGCCAGGGTGGACTTGCCGGAGCCGCTTTCGCCCACCAGCCCCAGCGTCTCCCCCTTGAACAAGGTGAAGTCGGCGCTGTGGATGGCGCGGACCGTCGCCTTGGGGCCGAACCAGCCGCCGCGGTGGTATGTCTTCTCGATGCCCTTCATCTCCAGCATCGGCTGGACGGAGACGGCGGGGCGCGCGGCGGCATCGCCATGCGGCACGGCGGCGATCAGCGCGCGAGTATAAGGGTGCTGCGGTGCGTTCAGCACCTGCTGCGCCGCCCCCTGCTCGACAATGCGGCCATGCTGCATGACCACGACGCGGTCGGCGATCTCGGCCACCACGCCGAAATCATGGGTGATGAACATCACGCCCATGCCCTGGCGGGACTGGATCTCCCGTACCAGGCGCAGGATCTGCATCTGCGTGGTGACATCCAGCGCCGTCGTCGGCTCATCCGCGATCAGCAGCGCCGGTTCCAGCGCCAGCGCCATGGCGATCATCACGCGCTGCCGCTGGCCGCCGGAAAGGCGGAACGGATGGCTCCTGGCGATGGAGGCCGGGTCCGGCAGGTTCACCGCCGCCAGCAACTCCGGCACCCGCTTCGCCGCGTCCTGGCCCCGGCCATGCACGGCCAGCGCCTCGGCGATCTGGTCCCCCACCTTCATCAGCGGGTTCAGCGCCGTCATCGGCTCCTGGAACACCATGGCCATGCGGCGGCCACGGCGGTCCCGCATCGCTTCCTCCGACAGGGCCAGGATGTCCTCACCCTCGAAGGTGATGCTGCCGCCCCTTACCGGCAGCAGCTTCGGCAACAGCCCCATCACCGTATTGGCGGTGATCGATTTGCCGGAGCCGCTTTCACCGACGACGCAGAGGATCTCCCCCGCATCGACATGCAGGGACAGCCCTTCCACCGCATGCGGCCGGTCGGCGCCCTGGGGCAGGCCGACCGTAAGGTTCTCGACCGTCAGCAGGCGGGTCATGGCTTGCCTCCACGGTTGCGCGCCAGGCGCGGGTTCAACGCGTCCGACAGCCCCTCACCCACCAGGTTGAGCGACAGCACGGTGAGGAAGATGGCGATGCCGGGGAATACGCTCATCCACCACGCCATGCGGATGACGCTGCGGCCGGAGCCGATGAGGAAGCCCCAGGACATCATGTTGGGGTCGCCCAGGCCGAGGAAGGACAAGGCGCTTTCCAGCAGGATGGCCGAGGCGACCATCAGCGAGGACAGCACGACGATGGGCGAGAGCGCGTTCGGCAGGATATCCCCCAGCACGATGGAGATGCGCGACTTGCCCAGTACCTCGGATGCCTGGACGAACTCGCGCGAGCGCAGGGAGAGGAATTCCGCCCGCACCACGCGCGCCACCGGCGGCCATGACACCACGGCGATGGCGAAGACGATGGATTGAATGGTGGGCGTGAAGATCGCCACCAGCAGGATGGCGAGCACGAAGGACGGAATGGTCTGGAAGAACTCGGTGAAGCGCATCACCACGTCGTCCACCCAGCCGCCCAGATAGCCGGCGATGGCGCCGAGCCCGATGCCGATAACGAGGGAGACAACGGTGGAAACCGCCCCCACCAGCAGCGACACCCGCGCGCCATGTGCGATGCCGGCCGCCACGTCCCGCCCAAGGCTGTCGGTGCCCAGCAGCATGCCGTCTTCGCCCGGGGGGGCGAAGGGCGCGCCGGCCATGTCCCACGGGCTGCCGGGGAAGATCCACGGTGCCGTCAGCGCCACGATCAGCACCAGAACCAGGATGACCAGCCCGACCACCGCGCCGCGGTTACGGGCGAAGTTGCGCCAGAAGGTTTTCATCAGGACACCTCCACGCGCGGATCGACGACGGCGTAGAGCAGGTCGGTGATCAGGTTGAACAACACCACCATGACGCTGGTGCAGAAGAACACGCCCATCAGCACCTGGTAGTCGCGCGCCAGCAGCGCCTCGAACGCCAGGCGGCCGATGCCCGGCCAGGCGAACACCGTCTCCACCAGGATGGAGCCGCCGATCAGCTGCCCGGCCTGGATGCCGGCGAAGGTGATGACGGGCAGCATGGCGTTGCGCAGGATGTGCCGGCGCAGGATGCGGCCTTCCGGCACGCCCTTGGCCCGCGCGGTCTTCACGAAATCCTGGTCCGCCACTTCCAGCATCGTCGCGCGGGACAGGCGGGCATAGACGGCGACGTAGAACAGCCCCAGCGTCAGTGCCGGCAGCAGCAGGTGCTTGCCGACATCGAGCACCTTGCCGATGCCGGACATTTCCACGCCCACGGACATCATGCCGAAGGAGGGCAGCCATTCCAGCGTCACGCTGAACAGCAGCACCAGCATCAGCCCGACCCAGAACAACGGCGTGGCGTAGAAGGCCAGCGCCAGCACGGTGATGATGGAATCCCACCAGGTGCCGACGCGCCGCGCCGCCAGCGCGCCCATCGTCACGCCCAGCACGATGGCGAAGACGAAGGCGGCGCCGGTCAGCAGCAAGGTCGCCGGCAGCCGGTCCCACACCAGGGAGGCGACGCTGGCCTGCTGCCGGTGGCTGAAGCCGAGGTCGAGCGTCAGCACGCCCTTCAGATACAGCCAGAGCTGCACGTAAAGCGGCTGGTCAAGCCCGAACTGCGCGCGAAGCTGCTCCAGGAACCTCGCATCGGCGGAACCCGACTGGCCGGCGATGATGCTCGCCGGGTCACCCGGGGCGGCGTGGATCAGGAAGAAATTGCAGACGACGATCGCGAGAATCACGATCGCCGCCTTGACCAGACGGCCCGCCAGATAGGCGGGCAGACGGGACAGCTCCATCAGGCCAGGAAGACGTCGTCGAAGCTGGCGTGCACACCGGCGCCGGTGGTGATCACGTTGTTCAGCTTCTTGTCGTAGATGGTCGGGAACGACATCTCCATCAGCCACAGCAGTGGCACGTCACTGACCAGGATCTTCTGCACGGCGCTGAAGGCTTCCTGGCGCACCTTCGGGTCCGCGGCATCGCGGCCCTTGGCGAACAACTCGTCCACCTGCGGGTTGGCGTAGCCGGAGACGTTGGAGAACAGGATCTTCTTGATGTTGGTGGAGACGTAGCTACGCTCCACCCCCAGCGTCGGGTCGCCGTACTGGTACAGGTAGTTGATGGTGGTATCGAAATCCCAGTTCGCCGTGCGCTGGGACCAGGTGCCGACATCCACGCTTTCCAGCTGCAGGTCGACGCCGACCTGGCGGAAGGCCTGGCGCAGGAACTCGCCCAGGCGGGTGAACACCTCTCCATAGGGCAGCGACATGTGCTTGATGGTGAAGCGCACGCCCTGGGCATTCGGCTTCAGCCCCGCCTCGTCCAACAGCGCCTTGGCGGCATTGACATCGAAGCCCGGCGACTTGGCGCTGGCGTCGTAGAAGCGGGTGGAGCTGTTGAACGGACCCGTCGCCGGCTTTCCGATGCCGAACCACAGGCGCTGGGCGATGAAGTCGCGGTTCACCGCCATGGTCAGCGCGCGGCGCACCCGCACGTCGTCCAGCGGCTTCACGCGGTGGTTGAACTCCACCCACATCAGCGGGCCCATGTATTCCCAGCCGGTGGTCTTCACCTCCAGGTTCGGGCGGGCGCGCATCTGCGGCACGTCGAACGGCTCGATGTCATTGGACTGGGTGAGGATGACCTGGCCGGATTCCAGCGCCAGCCGGCGGCTCTGGCTGTCCGGCACCACGCGGTAGATGATGGCGTCCAGGTAGGGCTGGCCAGGCTTCCAGTACTCATCGAAGCGCTCCAGCCGGATGAAGTTGCCGCGCTGCCACTCGGCGAACTTGAACGGCCCGGTGCCGACCGGGCGTGCCACTGCCGGCGCCTGCCGGAAGTCCTGCCCCTCGAACAGATGCTTCGGCACGATGGCCGAGACGGTGACGTCGAACATCAGCAGGAACGGCTCGAACGGCTCGGAGAGGACGAACTTCGCCGTGGTCGGGTTGACCGCCACGCCCTCCTTGATGC
>Ga0308159_1003233_pt1 | contig 16886 bp, 12 predicted proteins | sample PhyCR1_FD_201040 | JGI IMG/M metagenome (GOLD analysis project Ga0308159, IMG submission 201040) | Phyllosphere microbial communities from UC Gill Tract Community Farm, Albany, California, United States - DLSLC.R1 | ecosystem: Host-associated > Plants > Phyllosphere > Unclassified | place: USA... | reverse complement strand
CTGCGAACCACTGTAGATCATCACGGCGATTTGCTGCGGTCAACCGACCATGCTTTTGGCGAATGCCGATCCATAGCGCAGGCGTGCTTATAATGCAGGCGACTTGCGCGGAGAGATGTCTGATGTTGCTACGTGGCCTGACCCTGCTGGTGCTGTTTCAATTGCTCGGCACCGCCCTCAATCATTTGCTGTTGCCGGTACTGCCGGGGCCGATCATCGGTCTGCTGCTGTTGCTGGGGTTCCTGATCATTCGCGGTGAAGTCGGTGAGCCGCTGAACCTTGCCGCTGGCAGCCTGCTGCGTTACCTGCCGTTGCTGCTGGTGCCGCCAGCGGTGGGGGTGATGGTTTATGCCGCGGCGATTGCGGCGGATTTCTGGGCGATTGTCGGCGCGCTGGTGCTGTCGCTGATCCTGTCGATGGCCTTTGCCGGTGTGCTGATGCAGCGTCTGGTCAAACGCCACGCACCGCCGGCGGAGGAGTCCTGATGCTGTTCGATTGGCAAGGTGCCTGGGCGTCGGTCATTCATCATCCGCTGTTCGGCATCGGCATTACCCTCGGTGCCTATCAACTGGTGCTGGCAGCGTTCGAGAAAACCCGCTGGATCTTTCTACAGCCGGTGCTGGTCTCCATGTTGCTGGTGATCGGCGTGCTGGTCGGTTGTGGCGTGACGTACGCCGAGTACCGCAAGAGCACGGAAATCCTGAGCATCCTGCTTGGCCCGGCGACGGTGGCGCTGGCGGTGCCGCTGTATCTGAATCTGCGGCGCATTCGGCAATTGTTCTGGCCGATTTTTACTACGCTGGTGATAGGCGGGGTGGTGGCGACCGGCATGGGCGTGGCGCTGGGCTGGTGGTTCGGCGCCGAGCACATGATTCTGATGACCATGGCGCCGAAGTCGGTGACCTCGCCGATTGCCATGCTGGTAGCGGAGCAGATCGGTGGCGTCGCGGCGCTGGCGGCGGTGTTCGTGCTGATTACCGGGGTGATCGGGGCGATCTTCGGCCCGGCGCTGCTGACCCGTCTCGGCGTGCACAGCCCAGAGGCGCGCGGCATGGCGCTGGGCATGACCGCCCATGCGGTCGGCACGTCGGTGGCGTTGCAGGAGAGTGATGAATGCGGCGCCTTCGCGGCGCTGGCGATGAGTCTGATGGGCGTGGCCACGGCGGTGTTCCTGCCGTTGGCGGTGTCGATGGTGGTGTAAGGAAATGTCTATGAGTCTGCCGCTTTTCCCGCTGAACACGGTGCTGTTCCCCGGCTGCAATCTCGATTTGCAGATTTTCGAGGCACGCTACCTCGACATGATCGGCCGCTGCATGAAACAGGGCGTCGGTTTCGGCGTGGTGTGCATCCTGGAAGGCAGCGAGGTTGGCGTGGCACCGGAAGGGTTTGCCCTGGTTGGTTGCGAAGCGCGGATTACCGATTTCCAGCAGCAGGACAACGGCCTGCTCGGTATTCGTGTGCAGGGCGGCCGTCGCTTCACGGTATTGCGCACCGAAGTACAGCGCGATCAACTGATCCTCGCCGATGTCGAGTGGCTCGATGATGAGCCTGAGCAACCCTTGCAGGACGAAGACGCTGATCTGGTCGCGTTGCTCAAGGCGTTGGCCGAACACCCGATGGTCGAAGCGCTGGACATGGGCACCGAGGCTGTCGGCCAGCAATCGCTGGCCAATCAACTGGCCTACCTGTTGCCGTTCGCTGAAGAAGACAAGATCGATCTGCTGCAGCTCGATGATCCCCAGCAGCGGCTGGACGCGATTCAGGCCTTGCTCGATGAGTTACAAGGCGAGTTGTTCGCTTAGTTGTTCGCCTGGTTGCACTTTGAATCAACTGATCGCGTTTGCCAGCATTGCCGCGCTGATGGCTTTACCTTAATTTCAAGTTGCTCGCAGGACGCGAGCAACTTGAACAAGAATAAGGAAGAAGTCATGACTGTATATGAAGATGAATGGGAGTTTTGGGATGACATTGCCGGCAAGTATATTTTGAAACATGCCGAGACTGACCATAACGTCAAAAATGTCATTAACGCTGCATCCACTTATGCAGATCTCATGGTAATTGCGCGACGTAAACGAAAATCGGCAAAAGTTCCGGTGGGCGATATTCCACGAATGTCCGCGACCGCCTCGACCATAGTGGCAGCCGCCGCTGTTTGAAGACTTTTACTTTTTCGATATTGCCTGTCGTGGGTATAGCCGACGGCGGGGTGCTTACAGGTGCAAACCATGCCCATAACCAAAGTAAACAGCAAAACATTCAATGCGCATCTTTATCTGAACGGCAGGCCGGTGGTGCTCAATCAACAGCGTCTGCAAAAGGCCCTTGGCCAACTGCGCATTACCAAGAGCGAGCAACTGGAAGCCGAGGTGGGGCTGGCAGATACGCGTGTCGCCAGTTTCATTACGCTGGCCGATGATGAAGACGACGAACCGCTGTTACTAAAGTTCGTCCCGCAGGGTGACAACTATGAGATCTCACTGGTGCATACGGGAGCGTTTGCCAATGCGCGCCTTTACATAGAGGCCCTGACGCATAATCTTTTAGCCAGCACCAGTGCCGCCGCGCAGCACTTTTCCATCAGTACGTACGGCGTACCCAAAGCTTCGCTGGGCGACTTCGAGGCGGGCCCGACCCATCTTGAGTTGAGCAGCAAAGCGCTAGACAGTAAATCCAGAAGCAAGCCTTTTTACCACCACGTAAGCAGCGGCTTGGATACCTTTGTGAATGAAGATCCCAACCTCACCGGGCACAACGCTTTCAATAACAAACCGGCGACGTTCGTGATCAAAGTGGTTCGATAGTTATAGGCTTCACATCTGTAAAAAACGCGCCATTCATCATGAATGAATGGCGCTTTATCTCACGTTCGGTAATGTTCGGCCACTGGCCAGGTTATGTCATTGGAACGAGTATCTCGACCTTTGGGCAGCTTCAATACGACGCCACCGGAACGGGCAATTTTATCTATCAGTCCGTCATAGGCATTATTGCCGTATCGATCATAATCATTTGTCCCTGACCAGGTGGCTTTCTCGATAGCTTCGGCGCTGTCACCGGCCTGTAGAAAAACATCTTCAACTCTCGCTGCCTGACGCAGGTCAGAACTCACCAGCCAGATCCGCTCGGCACTGATTCCGCGTGTCGGCATCGATATCCGACCCTCAAGCGTATCGCCGTCGAAATCCTTGTTGTTCAGATAAATGTTTTCCACGCGTGGGACTACTTCGATGCTGCGGGTGTCGATGACATACAGAAAACCAAGGTTCTGGTTGCGCCGTAGCAAGGGGTAGTCACGCGACTCGTCCATCTCGAAGGACGTGTCGGACTCTTCGCCTGAACTGTGTCGGAATCCACTGGAAGAATCGCTGTCGGAAAAATGCCCCGGATAACGGTTGGCCTGGCTGTTGTAATGCCGAGGGTTGGAGTAGTAATCGAACCCCATGTAGGTCAACGCGTTGCCCGCACCGAATGTCGCACTGAATGCCCGCTTCGTCGTTGAGTCCGAGGGGTTGCCGCGCAGTTTGACCAGCCGCTTGTCTCGCGCCAGTTCAAACGGTGTGCGCAGATCGGCGCGGAACATCGCCGGAATGTCCGTTCGGTACAAGTAATCGTGCTGATTGCGTTTATACCCTGCGTGCTCAAGATAACTGTTGAGGAAACGTTGTTCATAGCGTTGCTCAAGGGGAGGCAAATCGTGTCCATGATGCTCGCCTTCTTCTCTGAGCCTGAGGCTGTAAGGCCCGAGCTCTTGTGATATTTGCTCGAACCTTGTGACGTCAGCCGCGTTTTCGCTCAAACGCTTGTGTTGTTCGGCCCACTCGGGGACCGATCCATGCTCCATTTCCAGGCGCAGGCGATTTTGCTGGGCGATGCTCAAGTTGTAGCTGCGCAAGATCGCCGTTCGTTCCTGTAGGGATTTGTCCGGGAACGACCATCTCAGGGAGTCGGTCAGAAATTTGTGCGTGTCCGGTTCGTTAAAGCGCCTGGCCCAGTCGGGCGCTCTTCCGGCGGCTTCAGCTTCGATACGGAATACCAGGGCGCGCGCGCCCTCCAGGCGGTAAGTGCTCCAGATTTCGCCATCGCTCCAATGCGCCAGCTTCACGGGTATCGAAATGTCACCCCGTGCTTCATTCGGATCGACTCGTATCAAATGGCGATTTTCGTCGACAAACGCCAGCCCCGCATCTCTGTCCACAACCTGACGTTCGAACCATTTGCCATGCTCGCCCGAGTACTCGATCAGCCTGATTTCATCAACCGAATAATACCCGCGACTGTCGGCGATATGAGACTGAACGTATTGCGTGGGATCGTAGTATTCGTGCGGTTTGTTCAAGCTCCAGGCATTGCTCTCGCCGATTCGATAGAGCGGTGGCCCTGAAGCCGTTCGCTCGGTCGGCAGCTTCGCGCGGTAGGCCTTCATCGTTTCGTGATACGCGACCATCACGGTTTGCATGCCGGTTGTTGCGTCGTCGCTGACATCAGCGAACTTTCGGCCTTTGTAGGTCCGCAGCCCGTCGGCATCGTGAGCGGAGAGCCCGCTCAAGGCGCTTTGTCGGTAGCGTTCCAGCGGTGAAGAGGAGGCGGGCGCGAGCGATTCGACGATGTCACTCATTCGTGTGATCGTCACTGCGGTCTCTGCCTGCCGTGCTTCGTCGGTCATCCCGTCGGCGCTGCGTCGCGGTGAGTCTTCTGTTGCCCCCGTTCGGGCCCGGCCGGACAAGTGAAAATCCATGTCAGCGGGTCGCTCAGCGGTGGGGCGAGGTGTTGACGGGCCAGGTGTGTCGGGCGTTGGCGAAGGGCGCAGAGGGCCGGCGTTTTTACGCATAAGAGTGCATTCCTTTGGGTGAATCAGCCTTCCATTGGCTGTACAGGGTTTGAGCGGGACAACATGAAAATATCAAGGCCGGTCATGCTCGGGCACCGGCCAGACAACATCGTCGGCGAACGTATTGTTGCCTTTGGGCAGTGTCAGGATCACGCCGTCAGCCTCGGCAATTTCGTCAATCAGCCGGTCATAGACGCTGGTGCCGGAATAGATGTCGTAATGCTGCGAGACCGTCCCGTCCCAGGTCGCCTGCTCGATGGCTTCGGCGCGATCACCAGCCATGATCAGGACATCCTGAACTCTCGCAGCCTTGCTCAGATCAGAGTGCACCAGCCAGATTCGCTCTGCACTGATACCCCGGGTGGGCATCGATATATGACCTTCCATGGAATCGTAAGAATCAACGTAGGCAGTGCTGTTGAGAACATTGTTTTCAGCGATCGGGACAACTTCGACACTTCGTGTGTCGATGGCGTAGACGAAACTTTCACTCTGGTGGGTGCGTTTCGCTTCGTAGCCCTGAGTCTCGTCAAAGACGAACGAACTTTCCGAGTCGGACTCCTCACCGAAGCGCCTTCCTTGCGAGCCTTCGTCTGTGCCGTTGCTCCAATGTCTTTCCCGTTGCCCATCCGGGGGCATTATGCCGGGGTAACGATTGGCCTGAGTGTTGTACTTCAACGCGTTGTAGTAACCGCCGTGGTCGTTTGCATAATCCGTAGCTTTGTACAGGCCGAACGTCGCGCTGAAGGCTCTCTTGGTCGTGGAGCCGGTATTGTTGCCCTTGCGATGAATCATCCTGCCGTCTCTGGCCAACTCGAATGGCAGCCGCGTTTCGCCCCTGAACATCGCGGCGATATCCGTGCGGTACAGGATGTTGTGCTTGTTACGCAGATAACCCAGATGGGCGGCGTAGTCCGCCAGAAAGTCCGGGCTGTAATAGCCAGATTCCAAACGCTCGTCGCCGGCGCGAAAACGCGCAGTAAACCCTTGAAACTCCTCGGCGATCAGCTTGAATCGTTGTGCATTGGTTGTATCGAGCGTCAGGCTTTTATGCTGTTCGGCCCATTCCGGCATTTGTTCTGCATGGCCATCCCTGAGATCTGTGCGTAGCCTGGCCAATTGGGTTTGCGTCAGATTGTAGCTGCACAACAGGTCGCCACGCTCGCTGGATGACAGGTGCGGATACAACCACTTCAATGTGCCGGTGACATGGATATAGTCGTTCCAGGCGACGGTCCGAAGAACCGTTTGTGGGGGCTTGCCGGATGCTTGTGCCTGCTCCCGGAATTCGGTAATCCGGGTTTCATCCACGACATACATATTGAGTATTTCTTCATCTGACCAATGGGCCAGTTTCACTTTGGGCAGCGGCTTGTCTTTTATCTGCGTCGGGTCGATGTAGACCCAGCGATGATTGTGATCCTTGAGCGCATGGCCGAGGACGGGCGCGTCGCTGGCGGACGCTGCAGCCCGAAACTGATGCAACCCGTCGCTGTCCGGGGTTGCGGAAAATACGTAGTCGTTAGCAGACAGAAACGTGAGATGCCGATCCAGGCTCCACAGGTTGTTTTGCGTGGTGCGATAAATCGGTGGGCCAAATGTCTGATGACTGGTCATGGCCGCTCGATATTCACCTATGTCCTGATCATAACGCACGTGAACGTGAGACCTTTGCTCCTCACCGGGGAGTTGCACGTCTACCCATTTACGCACGCGGTGATGTCTGATGCCGGCCGCATCCGCAGGCGGCATTTCGGCGACGTAGGGGTGTGTGAAATCCTCCAGTGAATACTTCGCGCTCCGGTGGCTGTCTGCGGAGCTGCCGCGCATGATGCTGACGTCGACCGCTGCGGGAATTGGCCGCGAGAGTGCAGGGCTTTCCGGGGTGAGGTCAAACGGCAAGCTTTCCGGAAAATGGCCCGAGACGCGGCCCGATGATGGCCCGGCTGGATTCGGGTCTGCACCGTCTCGTGAAGACCGCGCAGAGTTGCCTGCTTCGATGGGCGGTGTTTTCGGGCGCGTGCCCGCTTTTGGTCGCATGGTTCAATCTCCTTGTGAAAAAAACAGCCTGTCCATTGGCTGCGTGTTACGCGCGTTGATACGGCAGTCGGAGCCACATCGGCGCGCTGGATTCAGACATAAACGATCAGGCTTTGCGGTCCGTCGTGATCAGCAGATCTTCCGGTCTGATCGGGTTCTGTGGATCGCTGTCGAGGCACCAGTGCTTTTTCGTCGAGCGATAACTCACCTTTCCCTCTTTCCCCTTGGCACTGATATGGGTGACATGCACGCTCACCGCCAGTTCTTTGCGCTGACGGTGCGCTTCGATATCTGCGACAAGCGCATCGACACTGGCGTAACCGCGCGCGTCGATCACATACAGTTGAAAAACTTCGAACAGCAGCGATACCTCGTAGATATTGCCGGTGGACGTCACGACGCTGACTGATTCGACGGGCGCGTCATCATCGATCTTCGGCAACTCGACTATCGCACTGCCGATGCGCAAGCGGTTGTCCTGCAGCTGAATGTCATCGCGCTTGACCGTTTCTGTCAGGGCGCTGGTAAACAGGTTCCAGAGCGACGCGTTGGCGGTTTTCGCGGCAGCGCCCGGTGTCGACAGGCGCACGATGCAATTGCTGGCCAGGTACACGTCGTAAGTGGAACTTTGCCCGTGGAGTATATGGATACCGGTATGCGGTCCTGCGGGAATCGTGACTTTGCTCGGTTGTGCTGGCAGTGCCAGCTTTTCGCCGGCGAGCGGTCGGGTGAACAGGTAATTGCCGGTGCGTCGTTTCAGGCAGCTGCGGGGACTCTGGCTGCGGGGACCGGGGTGGCGGGCATCGTCTTCGTAATTCAGATCGGGCACTTGCAGACGGTACGACACCTCATCCTGGAAAATCACGACAATGTCCTGTGCAAGCAGCGGCGTGGTGACTTTCAAGCTGTTTCTGCCGCTGTAACCGGTGGCCGCCGCGATAGGCTGAATGACCCCTTTGAAGGTTACGACCTTCTCCGGCAAGTGCAGCGACAAGTCGATGTCTTTGTAGGTCAGGTGAGTATTACCGGAGACCCCCTTGCGGACTTCGACGTCATAACGGATCACGACGTCCTTGATTTCGGTGCTTTTGAAATCCAGGTGCACCGAGCGCGAGGTCCGTGGCGCATGGCGTTTGCCGACGAATTCGATTGCGCCAGGCAGGCGCGATACGAAGTGCCGTTTGCGCCCAAGGTCATTGATTTTCACGGTCCCGGCATTGACGATTTCCGTCACAGGGCCCGCTTTGCCGACGACAGTCACCGCCACATCGACACGCTCGATCATTGCCGCGCCCGGTTTGCCTGGCAGCAGCGCCAGCAATTCATATTCATCCTGCGTCTTGAACACCAGTTTGCTGTTTTTCAGCTGGCGCTCACCGTCGACCCGTTGGTAAACGTTTTCGATGGTCAGGACATGCTCGGGATCGCTGCCATCGATGCCACGCAGGGAGCGGATCACCAAGGCAGTGTCGTTGATCTCCCAGTGCTGGATGATTTCGCGCGGCCAGCCAAACTCGATCAGGCTGGCATGCTCACCGTCTTCGATAATCGTTGTGCGCGCGCAGGTGTCGGCGATGTAATAGCGGTCCTTTCCGCTGCCGCCGTCCACCCGGCAATCGAAACCGGCGATGGCAACGGTGTCGTCGCCGCCGCCGGCATTGACCCGGTCATTACCGTTGGCGGCGATCCGGTTGGCCTCATCGCTGCCGATGACACGGCTGGTGCCCTTGCGCAGCGTCGAGACGTTTTCGATCGACGTCAGTTGCGCAACGTGCACCGCTCCGGCATCGGAGTCGAGACTGCGCAGGCTGACCTTGCCGCTTTGCAGATCGACGTCGTGGCCGATATGGCGGGTGTCGTCCAGTGGGCGACTGCCTTCGAACGCCAGGGTGTCTGAGCCGGCGCCGCCATCCAGCACGCTGAGGTGCGCCGGTTTGCTCGTGCGGTTGAGTTCGGCTTCGGTGACTTCCTGATAGAACGCATCGCTTTTGACGCCGCCCGTCAAGGCTTTGTGATCGTTGCGGTAGGTAAAGAGATTGGCCTGGTCCGCTACGCCGACCACGCGATCATTGCCGTCGCCAAGGCGCCAGAACACGCCTTTGCCATCCCCGGCGGTGCCCGAGACCTTGCCTTTGAGATCCGCTGGCAGACCTTCGCCGGCATCAATCACGTCGTCGCCTTCCACGATCGCCGCGTAGCTGTCGAGCTTGAACGGTTTTTCACCCGCGGCTTCGTCCCATTGGTACTGCCAGATTTCCACGGGCTTGAGTTGCACACTGAAAGCGCCGTTGACGATGTGTTCGAGGGAGTGTTTGTAAGCGCCGTCGAGCATCTGTCGAGCAGACAGTTGCAGTTGGCCTTCATGGTCGCGATAACCCTTGGACAGCTTGAAGCGGTCCATGACGTCCTTGTCCATTTCCTGACGGGTGAAGGCGAACCAGCCGGAGCGCAGGCGTTCGTGGAACGTCAGTTCGATGTAATCGTCGATGTCATCGACCACGCGCGCGGCCTGGTAAATCATCGAGCCGGCGATCAGCAGACCGGCGGCGGCCAGGCCGAGCGGACCGGCGACGCTGCCAAAACCGGCCAGCGCTGCCACCCCCAGGGCCAGGCTGATGCCCGCGCCGGCAATGCTGAACCCGGCACTGACGTAATGGTCCTGGGCTTCCTTGCCGTTGGTGACCGCTGCGGCGTTGAACGACTTCACCGCATCGGTGATGTCGAACGGCAAGGTCAGGATGCTGGCGAACATACCGGCGCCGCGACCCAAGTATTTGCCGAACGAGGTGCGCGGAAAATAGCGGAACACCTTGCCGCCCTCAGTGAGCATGGCCTGGCCACCTTTGCTGAAACCTTGCTCAAGGATCAGCGAGCCCAGTTCGGCGGCAATCGAGCCACCCTGAAACCAGGCCTCTCCCGTCTCGCCATGCTGGATCGCATCGAGCATGGCCCGGTAGCCGCTGTAGATACCGAATGCCTGCATGCCGACACCGGCGCCGCTCATCAAATAGCTTTTGCCTTTGTTGACCCACCCGGGCGAGTTTTCCAGGGCGTCGACAGATTGCACGTCAAGCTTTTGCGCCGCCTCGCAGAAATGATTGAGGCGTCCCATCAAGCTGCCTGGCTTGATGTCGCTGGCGCTGACGAACAGTTTTCCCGCATCAGCCGAGCGCTGGCTGGAAATTTCAAAAAACAGCAGGCCGGGGCCGTCGATGTCGGCGGCATCGATGGCTTTCAACCGTGCCTGGGCCTTGTCCGCATCGAAATTGAGCCCGTCGAGAAAAGCCTGGTCGACGCTGCGCATGCCGGCGTTCGTCGGGTTGATGGGTTGACCGTGAACCGTGGCCCCGAACGCCTGGAGTTCGACCCGGGTGGTCGTGACCTCGCCGATGCGCAACGGGCCAAAATGTTCATCAAGGGAGGCCAGCGTGCGCCGGAAAGGGGCGTTCGGGTCCGCCGGGCTGGCACTGTTCGATGGCTCGATGTGAGCCGGCTGCTGTCCATAAGGGTTGGCCGAGGCAGCGATCTGCTGCACGCCGATTGCGCGAGCCTCAAGGGCGGCGACGCTTGGTGTGATGAGTGTTGACACGATTAGTCCTTTAATAAGTGGCGTTAGCCGGTATCCGTACCGGGTGTGTTCATCAGCTCTACGTTGCCTGGAACGGCAGAGTGCTCACGGCCAGCTGATGTCATGGGCGAACTCGTTGCTGTTGCCGGAAAGTCTGAGGATTGGCTGGCCGGCTGCTTCGACGCCGTCGATCAAACGGTCGTATTCGAAGCCATTGGTGTGTCCGGCATGCGTCGCGGCTTCGATACGCTCGGCGTCATCGCCCGCCTGGGTCTTGATGTGGTCGACCCGGGCGGCTTTGGTTCGCGATGAGTCGAGCAACCAGATGCGCTCGGCCGGCAACCCGCTTCGAGTGACCGAAATCAGCCCTTCGAAGTCGTCGGAGGGGAACCAGGTCGGTGGCGTATCGCGGGCCGCCGAATTGAACATCATGTTTTCCTCATGCGGGACCACTTCCAGATTTCGTGTGTCGAGGACATAGAGAAACATTTCTTTCTGTTTTTCCCGACTGCTGCGGTAATGCCGGTCATGATCCCAGGCGATCGGACTGGCCGGATTCGACCAGTCGGAGGAACTGGTACTTTCGCTGTCACTGGCATCGCCGTCGGAGGACGATTCATCGGCCGCGCGCCCCGGGTGTTTACTGGTCTGGCGCTCGTAACGCAGGTATTCCGGGTCGGGTCTGCTGGCGTACATCAGCCCTTCGTTGAGGCTGAACGTTGCGCTCAACGGTTTGTGCGTGGTTGCGCCCGGTTCATGGTGGTAGCGCGGCAGCAGCGTGCCGTCGTTTGCCAGTTCAAAGGGGCTGCGTTCATCGCCACGGAACAGCGCCGGAACGTCGGTGCGGTACAGGCAGTTGTTCTTGTTGCGCAGGTACCCGAGTTTGCCAAGCAGGGCTTCACGCACCTCGCGGGTCAAGCTGTTTTCCGGGGCGTACCAGTCGTGACGGGCATCGCGCTTGAGGTGGAGTTCTTCGGCGGCGTCGCGGCTCAATTGCTCGAGGCGTTGTGGATTGCCGACGTCCTCGGTCAAGCGCTTGTGCGCCTCGGCCCATTGCGGCATCGCCAGGGTGGTTTTCAGCTCCTGGCGCAGGCGCATCAATTGACTTGGCAACAGGTTGTAGGACTGCAGCAAGGTTGCGCTTTGCGCGCGCGTGAGGGTCGGTTGCAGCCAGCGCAGGGCGTTGTTCACCAAATCATTGTGCGGGTTGTCTGTCTCGCGGCCTTCGACCCAGGCGGGCGGCTTGCCGCTGGCAGCAGCTTCGGCGCGAAATCTGATGATGTCCGCGCCGTCGATGCCGTACAGCAGCCAGATCTCGCGATCGCTCCAGTGCGTGAGCTGCGCAGGTTCGGCGCCAAATCCGGCCGCTGGCGCAGTGACCCGCACGGCGTTGCCGAACCGGTCCATGAAGGCAAACTGGATGTCGGTCGACTTGGCGCTCAGTTGGGGCATGAATTCGTAATAACCCTGGGAATCCGGCGAGCGAGAAGTAGGGCGGTAACGTGACTGGTCGATATAGATGGGCTGATCGGCCGGTCGTGGCTGTTTGGCTACAGTCGACTCGTTGTCGGCAAGCGCGGGGCGCTTTGGTGCAAGCGGTTCGAGTGTCAGCCGCTCGGCGTCGGCAGCAGGACTCGCGGACTCATGTTCGCTCAGCCGCCAGGTCGGCCGGTCGGCATTCTTGTAAAGCCTGGGGCCGGAAGGATTGCGCTCGGTCAGCAGTTTGCCATACCAGGCGCCTGAATCATCGGTGCCGACGTGAGTGGTCTCGAGTCCGCCGGCGTATTCGACGTCGACGAAGCGCCGCCCGACGATCCAGCGAAAACCGTCCTCGCCGGCGGGCTGCATGCCGTGCAGGAAATCCTGCTTCAGCCAGTAGCGATCCAATGAGGACGCAGGGTGAGTCAATGGAAGATTCTGCGTCGGCAGGGTGCTGATGACAACGGCGGGAGGAGGGACGGTATCGGCCCCGGTGTCGGCGCTGCGCGCTGGATTGGCGGAATCCTGCAAGCCGGGCAGGCGCCATGTTGAAGGTAATCCTGGTGTGATTGCTGGCGTAAAGGGCGGCGGCTCCGGTGGACGGTTGGCGGACGTTGGTTTGCGCGGTATTTTCGGACTCATGAATGACTCGTATCAATAGATAAACAAAACCCGCACTGTTTGAAAGTGACAGTGGATGGTTGTTTTGGATATCGAAAGTTATTGAACTGGATGAGCCAATCTAATGCTTTTTGCGCGGTGTGAAATTCTTTATCGTGCGGTTTCAGGAGCGATTATGTAACCCGGTTTTTTATTGGCTGTCCTGGTGAGAAAGTTGATATCCGCCTGCGAGAAAACTTACCCGCACAGTAGTTTTATGAGTCAGTTAATAGCACTGCTCCCGTCGGAAACTTCCGAAAAGAGCAGTGCGAGAAAATAACGCTTGTGCAGTTCCAGTCAATAAGCGTAACGCAACAGCGTATGCGGAAGATGGCGCAGCACGAAGAATCCGAACAAGGCAATCATCGATGGCAGGATCAACCACCAGATCTTGAACGGTATCGGGCTGAGGGAAGTCTGGCGCTGGCTCAGCCATAGCATCGCGGCGCAAACGCAACTGGCGAGCATGGCGCCGGCAAGGATGTCGGTCGGCCAGTGCGCTCCCAGATAGACCCGCGACAAGGCGATAGAGAGCGCCGGGATGCAAGCGATCAGCAGCCAGGTCAGGCGCATGCGTGGCGGCTGGCCGCGACCGGCCAGCACGCCCAGTGTCAGGAACAAGGCAAACGCGCCAGAAGCATGGCCGCTGGGCATGCTGTAGGTGGTCAATGGATCACTGAGTACTTCGGGGCGCACTCGGGCGAAGAAGTATTTGGTGCCGGTATTGGCCATTGCTGTGATCAGCATGGTGGCAGCGGCGAACATCGCCTGGCGCCACTGCTTGCACACCAGCAACAGCACGACCAGCAGGGCACTGAACAGCAGCATGTTGCGGAATTCGCCGATCAGCGTCAGCGTCACGGCAATTTCGTCCAGCGCGGGCTGGCGATGTTCCTGCACCAGAGTCATCACGCCGTTGTCCAGCGCCGTCAGGTACGGGTAGCCGATGAACAGGCCGATCAGAATCAACAGGCTCATGCCGCCGATCCAGATCGTCGCGCGACGATGGCGACGAACGCTGCTGTTGACGCTCAGGCCGACCATCACCGCGATGCTGGCGGCAACAATCCCCGCTTCGAGCCAGAAACCCTCGGGCAAGGGCAGGCGGAACGCCGCGCCCGTAGCCCAACCCGGCAGCAGGTACGCAAGGCTCCAGCCCGCCGCAGCGAGCAGGCTGACAGCGATGAAGCGCGGGAACGGCATGTCGCACATGCCCGCCACCATCGGCAGCATGGGACGTAGCGGGCCGATGAAGCGACCGACCAGCAGGCTGGCGATGCCGTAACGCTGGAAATACGACTCGGCACCCGCCATCCACTGCGGATGGCTGCGCAGACCCGGCAGGCGACGGATGTTCTGATGGAAATGCCGGCCAAGGAAATACGAAATCAAGTCACCGAGGATGCCGCCGAGAAAACCCAGCAACAGAGTTTCACTCAACGACAGCGCGCCGCTGCCGGCCAGAACCGCAACCGCGAACAGCAGAACGGTGCCCGGCACAATCAGTCCGGCGATCGCCAGGCATTCCACCAGCGCCACAACGAACACCGCAGCCGCCAGCCACTGTGGATTGGCCGCCAGCCAGCCGGTCACGCTATCGAGCCATGGGCCCATACAGAAAAACTCCATCAAAGCTGCAATTGATATTCAGGGGATTACTGCTCCCACAGAGGGAAATCATTTATTTGCGGATACGGTATCCGTGCCGGACAGCAGAAAATAATCCCGGCCTTCGACCTGACCGCGGCGCAGCGGGTTCCGCGTGCACCATTGTGCGTAGGCTGCATCGACGAAGCGGTACATCAGGTGCTCGTCCCGTCCGAGCGGAATGCCCAGACGAGTCGTTTGAATAATGTGTGAGGGCGCCGGCCCGGTGTCCTCCACCAGCAGCAGTTCGTGGTCGAAGCGCTTGGCGTCCCACATCGGTACTTTCAGCCCGAGTGCCTTGCACAGCAATGTCTGCCCGGCGCAGAGCTTGTGCGCAGGGCGCGCGTGACCCTGAGCGTCGGGATTGTTCAAGAGCATTTGCGCCATGCTCGCCGGCCCGCTGAATTCATCAACCCACGGGTAGGCCGATTTGATCAGCACCGCATTGCCCGGACCCTGCGCGCTGAAATTCAGCGAATCGCCGCCCCGGGCGTAGTACATATAGATGTGCCCGCCATCCAGAAACAAAGCCTTACGCTTTTCCGTGTAGCCGAGTGAGGCATGGCTGCCTTTTTCGGCGCAGTAATAGGCTTCGGTTTCGATGATCCGCGCGCTCAGCCACAGATCGCCGACGCGATGGCGGATGACTTTGCCGAGCAGATCCTGCGCCAGCACTTGGGCGTCACGCTCGAAAAAACTGTCCGGCAGGCCCACGGGCAGGCGTGCGGGTTCGGGGCGTTGGGGCTCGTTGGTCATGATGGGCAAGGCTGATCCAGGCTCAAGAGGTCGTGATGATAACAACGCTGAGCTTAATTACGTCTGAACGAAGGCCATTCGCAGCTCATTTTGACCATCCGCCCGTCACCGCTGTTAGTCCCGGGACGTGACAGCTATAATCTGCCGCTTTCCTCTTTGCCAAGACCCCAGCAGACCATGACTGAGTCCGTTCTTGACTACATGACCCGATTGGGTCGCGCCGCCCGCAGCGCTTCCCGGGTCATCGGCCGTGCCAGCACCGCGCAGAAAAACCGCGCCCTGCAGGCCACCGCCAATGCCCTGGACGCGGCGCGTGCCGAGCTGGCCGCAGCCAATGAACAGGATCTGGCCGCCGGCCGCGCCAATGGTCTGGAGCCGGCCTTGCTGGAGCGTCTGGAACTGACCCCGGCGCGCATCGACGGCATGATCGTCGGTTTGCGTCAGGTCGCAGCGCTGCCGGACCCGGTCGGCGCGATCCGTGACATGAGCTTCCGTCCGTCGGGGATTCAGGTCGGCAAGATGCGCGTGCCGCTGGGCGTAATCGGGATCATCTACGAATCCCGGCCCAACGTGACCATTGACGCCGCCAGCCTGTGCCTGAAGTCCGGTAACGCAACGATCCTGCGCGGCGGCTCCGAAGCGATTCATTCCAACCGGGCGATTGCCGCGTGCATTCAACGCGGTCTGGCCGAGGCCGAACTGCCCGCCGCCGTGGTGCAAGTGGTGGAAACCACCGACCGTGCCGCCGTCGGCGCGATGATCAGCATGCCCGAATACGTCGACGTGATCGTGCCGCGCGGTGGCCGTGGCCTGATCGAGCGCATCAGCCGCGATGCCCGCGTACCGGTGATCAAGCATCTGGACGGCATCTGCCACGTTTATGTCAGCGAGCACGCCGATCTGGGCAAAGCCCAGCGCATTGCCTTCAACGCCAAGACTTATCGCTATGGCATCTGCGGGGCGATGGAAACGTTGTTGGTCGATCAGACTGTTGCGCAGGATTTTCTCCCTGCCATGGCCGCGCAATTTCGCGAAAAAGGCGTCGAGTTGCGTGGCTGCGAGCGCACCCGAGCGATCATCGAGGCCGAAGCAGCCACAGAGGACGACTGGAGCAGCGAGTATCTGGCGCCGATTCTGTCGATCCGCGTGGTCGACGGGCTGGATCAGGCCATTGAACACATCAACCATTACGGCTCCCACCACACCGACTCGATCGTCAGCGAAAACCTCGCCGACACCCGGCGCTTCGTGGCGGAAGTCGACTCGGCCTCGGTGATGATCAACACGCCTACCTGCTTCGCCGATGGATTTGAATACGGATTGGGTGCCGAGATCGGCATTTCTACTGATAAGCTGCACGCCCGCGGCCCGGTGGGCCTCGAAGGTCTGACCTGCGAGAAGTACATTGTGGTCGGTGATGGCCAGTTGCGCGGCCAGGCGACGGTCTGACTTGACCGACCTCGACCTGACAGCGCCGCACACCGGCAGCGAGTCGCGCCCACGACGCATCGGCGTTCTGGGCGGTACGTTCGACCCGGTGCACATTGGCCATTTGCGCGGCGGGCTGGAAGTCGCCGAAGCGCTGGCGCTCGATGAGCTGCGCATGTTGCCCAGCGCGCGTCCGCCGCATCGCGGTACACCGCAGGTGTCGGCGCAGGATCGGCTGGCCATGGTCGAGTGTGCGGTGGCCGGTTTGCCGCCGCTGATGGTGGACGCCCGCGAATTGCAGCGGGACAAGCCGTCATGGACCATTGATACCCTGGAGTCGCTGCGCGCCGAAATGCCTGTCGAGACCCAGGTTTTTCTGCTTTTGGGCTGGGACGCATTTTGCGGCCTGCCCACTTGGCACCGCTGGGAAGAGTTGCTCCAGCATTGCCACATCCTGGTGCTACAGCGCCCGGACGC
>Ga0308159_1003232_pt1 | contig 16887 bp, 14 predicted proteins | sample PhyCR1_FD_201040 | JGI IMG/M metagenome (GOLD analysis project Ga0308159, IMG submission 201040) | Phyllosphere microbial communities from UC Gill Tract Community Farm, Albany, California, United States - DLSLC.R1 | ecosystem: Host-associated > Plants > Phyllosphere > Unclassified | place: USA... | reverse complement strand
AAGCCAATGGAAAACCCGGAAAGGTTGCCCTCGTCGCTGTCATGCGCAAAATGATCGTCATTCTCAACGCAAGAATGCGAGATCATCTGGCAACGGTGATTGACTGACAACACCGTTGCTTTTTGTTTGTCAGGTGTCGCTGGCGACGCTTGCTTGTCCAAAAGCTGGCACAAATTTCTCCGTCGTCATGGTCGGGCCTGACCCGACCATCCACTGGCAACAACCGTAAGCGATTGAAACATATGGTTCCTCGGATCGAGCCCGAGAATGACGGAGTGTGTGGCGGGAGTGGCGCCAGTCCCGTAGCTTCCCGTCTGTCCGTCACCTCTCTCATTGCTGGCGCTTTGCCTGCGAAGCTTCCGCTTTCCTGGGGAGAACCTGGGCCGGTCACGACATATATTTCGTTTTTGCGGTAATTTACGTGCTGCCAGACTCGCTTTGTGGCATCTAGCGAAAAAAGGTAGCCGCATCTTAGTGCACGGCGCCGCCATATATTTGGAGTTCACATGACACGTCGCTATTTCGGAACTGATGGCATTCGCGGGCAATCCAACGTTTTCCCCATGACGCCGGATCTGGCGATGCGGGTGGGGATTGCTGTCGGCACGATCTTCCGTCGTGGCCATCACCGTCATCGCGTCGTGATCGGCAAGGATACGCGTCTGTCCGGCTATATGCTGGAAAACGCCCTGGTCGCCGGCTTCACCGCCGCCGGTCTCGATGTCTTCCTGCTCGGCCCGATCCCGACACCTGCCGTTGCCATGCTGACCCGCTCGCTTCGCGCCGATATCGGCGTGATGATTTCCGCCTCGCACAATCCGTTTGCCGATAACGGCATCAAGCTTTTCGGCCCGGATGGCTACAAGCTTTCCGACGAGCTGGAGCTCGAAATCGAAGACCTGCTCGACAAGGACATCCACGCACAGCTTGCCAAGCCGCATGAGATCGGTCGCGCCAAGCGCGTCGATGGCGACATTTATCGTTACATCGAATTCGTCAAGCGCACCCTGCCACGCGACGTGACGCTGAGCGGGCTAAGGATTGCAATCGACTGCGCCAATGGCGCGGCCTACAAGGTGGCACCGACAGCGCTTTGGGAACTCGGCGCCGAGGTCGTGACCATTGGTAACGAGCCGAACGGCACCAACATCAATTTCGAATGCGGCTCTACGCATCCGGACGCGTTGCAGAAGAAGGTGCATGAAGTGCGCGCCGATATCGGCATTGCACTCGATGGCGACGCCGATCGTGTCATCATCGTCGATGAACGCGGCCAGATCGTCGATGGCGACCAGTTGATGGCGACGATCGCCCATAGCTGGGCCGACGACAATATCCTGCGTGGCGGCGGCATCGTCGCCACCGTCATGTCCAATCTCGGCCTCGAACGCTTCCTTGGCGACAAGGGGCTGACGCTCGCGCGCACCAAGGTTGGCGACCGTTACGTGGTCGAGCACATGCGCAACCACGATTTCAATGTCGGCGGCGAGCAATCCGGCCATATCGTTCTTTCCGATTACGGCACAACGGGCGACGGTCTCGTGGCCGCGCTTCAGGTTCTGGCGCGCGTCAAGCGCTCGGGCAAGACGGTCAGCGAAGTGTGCCGCAAGTTCGAGCCTGTGCCGCAGCTCTTGAAGAATGTCCGGATTTCCGGCGGCAAGCCATTGGAAAACCCGGTTGTGAAACAGGCGATTGCCGATGCCGAAAGCGCGCTTGCCGACAAGGGCCGTCTCGTCATTCGCCCATCCGGCACCGAGCCGCTGATCCGCGTCATGGCAGAAGGCGATGACAGTGCCCAGGTCGAGCGGATCGTCAACGATCTGGTCGGTGTGATTGGCAGCGTGAAGTCGGCGGCTTGAAGGTAATCAACTGATAGGACGGGGAAGGGGTTTCGCTTTTCATCTTTCCTCGTTCCTGTGCTCGTCACAGAAATTCAGCCGTCGCGCGTCTGCGCGGCGAGAGGAGTTTTTTCAGACCAAAGAATTGGTCTGACTGGATTCCTGTGACAAGCCAGGAATGAGGAACGTAACCATCGATGCTCCGTTCCTTCGTCGCCGTCGCGGTGCACCTTGTATCTCCACTGTCGAAGACACAGAAAAGATAAGCTTGGTCAGCGACATATGTCGTACGTCACAAAATCGAACTAGGCAGCAATGGGTCCATACCAAGAATGATCAAGAGGCGAGGTCAGGACACCTCGGTATCTTTACGGCTCTTGCTTTGCCGCCCGCTTGCCTATGACCGCGTCACGCCCACTGCGGAAGGCTGTCCTCAACACACCCATTGAGAAACGCATGCACATCATCCGCCTGGATCGGACGGGAAAAGACATAGCCCTGCACTAGCGTCCCGCCAAGCGCCTTGATGACGGCGAGTTCGGCCTGAGTTTCGACGCCCTCCACAATCGTGTCTAGGCCCATTTCACGGCTGAGCGTCAGCAGCGAGCGGACGATGTTGTAGCTGGCGTCGCTGTCTTGAATGTCTCTGACGAAGCTGCGGTCGATCTTGAGCTTGGTGAGCGGGAGAGAGTGAAGCGAGGTCAGGCTCGAATAGCCGGTGCCGAAATCGTCGAGCGAAATGCCGCAGCCGATCTTTCGCAGCATCTCGACGGATTTGCGTGCCTGCCGGGTGTCATGAATGATCGCGGTTTCGGTGATCTCGAGATCCAGCCGCTGCGGGTCGAAGCCGCTATTGGCGATGATGGCGACGATGCCAAGCGTGGCTTCGGCGCTGTTGATGTCCTGGGCAGAGAGATTGAAGGACAATCGAATGTGCTGCGGCCATGTCTTCGCAGCGGCCAATGCCTTTTTCAACAGCGGTTTGGTCAGCATGTTGATGATGCCGGCGCGCTCTGCGATCGGAATGAACTGTGCCGGTGGGACAGTACCGAGAAGCTTGCTGTTCCAGCGCGCAAGCGCTTCGAAACCGACTGTCTTGCCGGAGTTGACGTCGAGGATCGGCTGATAGACGACCGACAACTCGTTTGCGAGATCGGCTTGCCGCAGCGTCTGCTCCACGCGCGCATCGCGGTGGATTTCAACGATATGCTTGGTGGTGAACAGGGTACTGTTGCCGCGATGCTCACGCTTGCTCTGGTAGAGCGCATAGTCGGCCCGGTCGAACAGTTCCTCGGGCGTGGACGCCACATCCGGATAGATGGCGATGCCGATCGAAGCGGAAATCATGATCGTCGCATCCGGCGTTTCAAAGGGGATGCGCAGTTTGGCGCCCATCAGATTGCCCGCGGCAAGAACGGTATTCTCGTTCACCTGACCGGAGATGATGAAAGCAAACTCATCGCCACCCAAGCGCGACAGGAACATGCCTTCCGCGTTGCAGACGTCTTGCAGCCTCTCACCGACCTCTTTCAAAAGCCGGTCGCCGGCGGAGTGCCCGTAAAGGTCGTTGACGGGTTTGAAGCCGTCTAGATCGATCACACCGACGGCGAGGCGGTGATTTTCCGCCTGGGCGAGGGTGAAGGACGTGTCGAGATGATGAAAGAAGGCGCGGCGGTTCGGGAGTTCGGTCAAGCTATCGATATTGGCGAGCTTGAGGTTCTCGTTGCTCAGGGCTTCGGTCTTCTGCTGCGCCAGCACCATTTGCTCGAAATTGTCGTAGTTGATCTTCAGCACGACCAGCATGCCGAAACAGACGAGCAGAATGTTGATGGCTGTGGCAATGAGCGTCAGGTGCCCGGTGGATGCGAAGAAAACGACGAAGGTGCCGTTGACGATCGCCGTGACCATGAGGGCGGCAGAGCGCACATGCATCATGCAGAAGATGCAGGAAATGACGGTGATCGCCATATAGAAGGCGACATGTGATTTCTGGAAGGCGTCCCCATAGGGGTAGAGAAGACAGGACCATGTGGTAAAGGACGCGGCAATTACCGCCCCAAGGATGTTGATCCGCCTCATGCTGGATGCGACAGCCGCAATGGGCGGAGTATCACCTCTAGACCGTAGCCAAAAGAGGATGCGCGCCCCGCACATCACGGTGAAGAGGCATGGGACGCCAAGCGACAGCAGCCTCGGCGCGGTGTGCAGATAGGTTAAGGCCAGCGCCCACGTGCTCGAGAGTAGAATGAAGTACATCATCGGCATCTGCTGGCTGAAGGCCACATATTGCGCTCTCAACAACACCGGATTGTCCTGAGGTGTGGGAGAGAAGTCGAAGATGCTTTTCAGATTGGTTTTCAACGAAGGCCACTCTCGAACAGTTGTTGTGTCGTCTTCTCAACGGGTTTGTCGTGATGCAGTTGCTAGCGAACGCTGTGAGTGGCTTCGTCGTGGTCGCTTGTGGGGACGATGACGGGCAAAGTCGAAACGTTCTGCGTTTGAACCATCTGGAAGGGTCTAAGTTTCCCGATGTTCACACACGTTTCGTTTTATACTGTGTGCCGGTTAATACTGTTGTCTATCAAAAGGGAATAATTCTACAGAAACGTACCGGTTCGGCGCAGCGACGTAGAATTGCTGACGTGCAGCTTTTGGATGTGCTGGAGCGCATTCCTGCGTGTGAATGCGCACTTTGAGGTGTAGACGTTGCTTCCTTTAACCGGGTGTTGACTGTATTTATTAGCAAAACGACCTGTACTGGCCGTGATATTAATCGTCACTTAACCAATTTCCTTCATGTTTCATAAGTGAAGAATTCACTGGTGTGCGCGCCGTTCGCGTATGCCGCTTATGGAGCCGCCCACATGAAGAAGAGCCTGATCGGTGTCGTTGCCGCTCTGATGGCAGGTCAGCACGCACTCGCTGCGGATGTCTATCAGTCAGCCCCACCAGCCTATATTGAGCCCGCACCGGAAATTCAGGTGAAGGAAGCAAGCGGCTGGTATCTGCGTGGCGATGTCGGCTATTCCTTCAACAAGTTCCGTGGTGGCAGCTTCAACCGGGCAGTGTCGGCATCTGCGATGGAAGATGTGAGCTTTACCAGCACGTCCCAGAAGGACAGCGTCCTCTTCGGCGCAGGCGTGGGCTACCAGATCAACAATTATCTGCGCACCGACCTGACCGTCGATTATCTGTCGAAGTCGAAATTCCGGGGCTCTGCTCCAAGCCTCGAGTCGCACACTTCGCTCCAGGCCTTTGGCCTGATGGCGAACGCCTATGTCGATCTCGGCACCTATGGCCGCGTTACCCCATATCTTGGCGCAGGTATCGGTGGCGCGCATGTGAAATGGGATACGTTCAAGACCGATTCGGGCTGCTGCGAATTCGATGGCAAGGGCAGCTGGCGCTTCGCTTACGCTTTGATGGCCGGTGCCTCGGTTGATGTTACCTGCGACTTCAAGGCCGATATCGGCTATCGCTTCCGCCAGATCGGCCAGGGCGAAATGTTCGGTCTCAATGGCGCTGCCGGTCCTGGTCGCGACAAGGGCCTGACCTCGCATGAAATCCGCCTCGGCGGCCGCTATGTCTTCAATGGCTGCGATACCGCACAGTACATGCCACCGGCCGATATTCCGGTTCAGCCAGCCGTTTACAAGTAAACGTCACAGACTGATTATAGACTTCGACCGCTCGTATCTCATCGATACGGGCGGTTTTTGTTTGGGCGCTTGCCGGCATCTGACGCAGATCGGACAAAATTATCGAAGCTTGCGACATATTCCGCTTGACGGAAACGGGCGAGAGGAATAGCAACGGTGTCAGGACACTCCACCCTAACGTGGAGCGCCTATCTGGAAGGATAGTCAAATGACAGATATAGTGAAGCCGGACCTGCGTCCGGGCAATACGCATTTTTCTTCAGGTCCCTGCTCGAAGCGCCCCGGTTGGTCGCTTGATGCTCTCGCCGATGCACCGCTTGGTCGTTCGCATCGTGCCAAGGTTGGCAAAGCCAAGCTGAAGCAGGCCATCGATCTCACCCGAGAAATTCTGAATGTTCCCGCCGATTATCGTATCGGTATCGTTCCCGCATCCGACACCGGCGCCGTTGAAATGGCCCTGTGGTCTCTGCTTGGTGAACGCGGCGTGGACATGGTTGCCTGGGAAAGCTTCGGTGCCGGCTGGGTGACCGATGTCGTCAAGCAGCTGAAGCTCAAGGATGTTCGCAAGTTCGAAGCCGATTACGGTCTCCTGCCGAACCTTGCAGAGGTCGATTTCGACCGCGACGTGGTCTTTACCTGGAACGGCACCACCTCTGGTGTTCGCGTTCCCAACGCCGATTTCATTCCCGCCGATCGCAAGGGCCTCACCATCTGCGACGCGACCTCTGCCGCATTCGCACAGGATCTCGATTTCGCCAAGCTCGATGTCACGACCTTCTCCTGGCAGAAGGTTCTGGGCGGCGAGGGCGGCCATGGCGTCATCATTCTTTCGCCACGTGCCGTCGAGCGTCTGACGACCTATGTTCCCGCCTGGCCGCTGCCGAAGATTTTCCGCATGACGTCCGGCGGCAAGCTGATCGAAGGCATCTTCACCGGTGAGACGATCAACACGCCCTCGATGCTCTGCGTCGAAGACTATATCGATGCGCTTCTCTGGGCGAAGAACCTGGGTGGCCTGAAGGCGCTGATCGCCCGTGCCGATGCCAATGCCAAGGTCATCTTCGACTTCGTGGCAGAGAACAACTGGATTGCCAATCTGGCGGTTGCCGATGAAACGCGCTCCAACACCTCCGTCTGCCTCAAGATCGTCTGCAAGGATGTTGCAGCCCTTGATGCTGGCGCCCAGGCCGATTTCGCCAAGGGCATGGTTGCCCTTCTCGAAAAGGAAAACGTGGCGCTTGACATCGGTGCCTATCGCGACGCGCCGTCTGGGCTTCGTATCTGGGCTGGTGCGACCATCGAAACGGCCGACATGAAGGCTGTGATGCCCTGGTTGAAGTGGGCTTTCGAAACGCAGAAGGCAACGCTTGCCAAGGCTGCGGCCTGATCCATTCCGGCCCTGCACAGTGCAGGGCCGCACACACTTTTCGCTTTCACGCATAACCCGCTTTTCAAGGAGCCCACACCATGGCACCTCGCGTACTCGTATCTGACGAACTGTCGGAAACCGCCGTTCAAATCTTCCGCGACCGTGGCGTCGAGGTGGATTTCCAGCCGAAGCTCGGCAAGGACAAGGACAAGCTTGCCGAAATCATCGGCAATTATGATGGTCTGGCCATCCGCTCTGCCACCAAGGCGACGGAAAAGCTGATCGAATCGGCCAAGAACCTCAAGGTCATCGGCCGCGCCGGCATCGGCGTCGATAACGTCGATATCCCGGCTGCATCGCGCCGCGGCATCATCGTCATGAACACGCCATTCGGCAACTCCATCACCACAGCAGAACATGCCATCGCGCTGATGTTTGCCGTTGCCCGTCAGCTTCCGGCAGCGGATACCTCCACGCAAGCCGGCAAGTGGGAAAAGTCGAAGTTCATGGGTGTCGAAATCACCGGCAAGACGCTCGGCGTCATCGGTGCCGGCAATATCGGTTCCATCGTCTGCTCGCGTGCGCTTGGTCTGAAGATGAACGTGCTCGCTTACGATCCCTTCCTGTCGCCGGAACGCGCACAGGAAATGGGTGTGACCAAGGTCGAGCTCGATGAGCTTCTGGCCCAGGCCGACTTCATTACGCTGCACGTGCCGCTGACCGACAAGACGCGCGGCATTCTGGGCGCGCAGAACCTGGCCAAGACCAAGAAGGGTGTTCGCATCATCAACTGCGCCCGTGGCGGTCTGGTGGATGAGGCAGCGCTTGCCGACGCCATCAAGTCCGGCCATGTGGCTGGCGCCGGTTTCGACGTTTTCGAAGTCGAGCCTGCAACCGAAAGCCCGCTTTTCGGCCTGCCGAACGTGGTCTGCACGCCGCATCTTGGCGCTTCCACCACGGAAGCACAGGAAAATGTCGCGCTCCAGGTTGCCGAGCAGATGTCGGATTACCTCGTCAAGGGTGCGGTTTCCAACGCCATCAACATGCCTTCGATCACCGCTGACGAAGCGCCGCGTTTGAAGCCCTTCATCAAGCTTGCCGACGTCCTCGGCTCTTTCGTCGGTCAGGTGCAGGAAAGCGCCACCAAGGAAATCGAAATCCTGTATGATGGCGCGACGGCCAACATGAACACCAAGGCGCTGACGAGCGCGCTTCTGGCCGGTCTCATCCGTCCGCAGGTGGCCGACGTCAACATGGTTTCCGCGCCGATCATGATCAAGGAGAAGGGAATCATCCTCTCCGAAGTCAAGCGCGACAAGACCGGTGTCTATGACGGCTTCATCAAGCTCACCGTCAAGACTGAAAACCAGGTTCGCTCGGTTGCCGGCACGGTGTTCTCGGATGGCAAGGCCCGCTTCATCCAGATCAAGAACATCAACATGGATGCCGATGTCGGTCAGCACATGATCTACATCACCAACACCGACGTGCCCGGCATGATCGGCTTCATGGGCACCACGCTCGGTGAAGCAGGCGTCAACATTGCAAACTTCCAGCTTGGCCGCGAAGCCAATGGTGGCGATGCGATTGCGCTGCTCTATGTCGACGGCCCCGTCTCGGAGGAGGTGCTGGACAAGCTGCGCGCCAACCCGGCGATCCGTCAGGTCAAGCCGCTGACCTTCAACATCGACTGATCGGCGACGGCCTTCTTGACCGTTTTAGCCCGGTGCGGATCCTATCCGCACCGGGTTTTTTATTGCGCGATGACGCGTAAATCTACCGAGGGTTGCGTATCACGAAATATTTATGGTTCTCACCCTCAAAACAAAGACCGATAGTTGCTATATGCCTTTTGTTCTTTGTCGCTCAATGGGAGGGCGACCCAACAGGAGATGACGATGTTTGCTGCCATTCGGCGCTTTAAAGGTTTGTTCGCAGTTGCCGCTCTGGGGATTGCGGTTTCGTTCGTGGCTGTCGATATGGCAGAAGCGCGCCGCGCCAGCGGCGGTTTCGGCAGCCGCGGCACGCGGACCTTTTCGGCACCGCCCGCAACCAATACCGCACCGGGCCAGGCCGCGCCGATGAACCGCAGCATGACGCCGAACACCAACCAGGCGACGCAGCCAAATGCAGCGCAGCCGGCACGTCCAGGCGCGCAGGCACCGCAGCAGAACCGCGGCATGTTTGGCGGCATGATGGGCGGTCTCATGGGCGGCCTGTTGATGGGCGGCCTGTTCGGCATGCTCATGGGCGGCGGCTTCGGCGGTATGGCTGGCTTCTTCGGAATGCTGCTGCAGGGACTGCTGATCGGCGGCCTCATCATGCTCGCCATGCGTTTCTTCGCCTCGCGCCGCAAGGCCGCTGAGCCCGCTTATGGCGGTGCAGCCGGCTCGAACAATGCGCGCAGCGACTATTCCGCCAATCAGCCCCAGGGCCAGGGTGGTTTCAAGATCCCGCAGATGGGCTCGCGTGCTGGTGCTTTTGGTGGCGCTGCTGCCGCAACGGCGGCTGCCGAACCCGTGGTTGCCAAACCCGTACCGCATGAAAACGCCATGTCCGAAGGCGACGAAATCGGCGTGACGCATGGTGACCTCGAAACCTTCCAGCACATGCTGCAGCAGGTTCAGTCCGCTTATGCTGCGGAAGATTACGGCACGCTGCGCAAGCTGACGACGCCGGAGGCCATGTCTTATCTTGCCGAAGAGCTCAGCGACCATGCCACGAGCGGCGTGAAGAACGATGTACGCGACGTGACGCTCTTGCAGGGTGACGTTGCCGAAGCCTGGCACGAAGAGGGCCAGGATTACGCAACCGTTGCGATGCGCTATTCGGCGATCGACATCATGCGCGACCGCGCCACCGGCAAGGTCATCGAAGGCAACGAGCACGAGCCGGAAGAATCAGTCGAGATGTGGACCTTCGTTCGCAAGGGCGGGTCCGACTGGCAGGTGGCCGCTATCCAGGCCGCCGCGTAAAGCGCATCGATTTCTTCCAATGATTTATGGCGTCGGGGTCAGACCCCGGCGCCTTTTTCTTTTTTGCCGCTTTGCACTGGTGAGCAGGCGGTTCAGGCAACCGGCGCAAAATGGGGGAGGGACGGTGCCGCAACCTTGTCCACTTATTGCCTTTTTTCGTTCATCCCGCATTCAGTCGCGGCCTTCTAACCAGACAGGCACACGTCAATGTGAACCGCTCGCGTTTTAGCAAATGCGCGCATAGGCGGAACTCCCGCCTTTTATTCGCGTTGACAATCCGAACTTCGGGCCGACCTTCGGACAACACCCGAGCAGAGGAACACGGCGACCAGCCACAGCGCGGTCCGCGAAATGGAGAGCTTTAACGATGAAACGCTTCGACCTGATCGACGGGATGCGCGGCTATTTCCTCGTCTTTATGCTGATCAACCATCTGGTCTTCGCAGGCGGTTTCTGGCTGGTGGAAATCAACCATCGCCAGTTTGCCTTCGTTGAGGACGCACAGGGCTTCGTGTTCCTGTCCGGCCTTCTGATCGGCATGGTGTATGCCCGCAAGATGGTGAAATACGGCTACGAGGCCGGGCGCGACATGATCTGGAATCGCGCGCTCGAACTGTACAAATATGCAATGGGACTGGTGATCGCCGTTCTCTTCGCACGCATGGTCATCCCGCACGCACCTTATATCTGGTACAATTGGCTCGGCATGACGTCGTTTGACGATCCGTTGCGTCTGGCGGCCATTGCCACCTTCCTGTTCCAGCCAACCTTCATGGACATCCTGCCGCAATATATCGTCTACATGATCTTTGCGCCCTTCCTGGTGAAGCTTTGCATCGATGGCAAGTGGGCCTATGTGATGGCCGGTTCGCTGCTGGTGTGGATGGCGGGACAGCTTGGCCTGCAGCAGCTCTTCACCGCGCCGATGAACGAGATTGTCAAGGGCGTCGACGAGCAGGGCATTCGCGTTAGCTTCAATCTGTTTGGCTGGCAGCTGGTGTTCTACACCGCACTGGTACTCGGCGCGATGACGGCGCAGAACCGTATTCCGTGGACGAAGATATTCTCGCCGGAGCGTAGCTGGATTGCCAAGGCCGCGCTGATCGTCTGCGTGTTCTTCGTGCCGCTGCGTATCGCCACCGCCTGGAACCTGATGCCGGAATTCGTGCTCGGCAAGTTCTCGACCATGGAAATCCGCGCCGACTTCGGGCCGGTTTACCTGATCAACTTCCTCGCCGTCGGCGTTGGCCTTACATGGCTCATCATCGCCGGTCCAAAGCATCACAACCCGATCGTGCAGAAGATCGCCGCCGGCGTCATCTGGGTGCTGTCTTTGAAGTTCCTTCAGCTTCTTGGCCGCCACTCACTGCAGGTCTATGTGTGGCACGTCGCCATCGTCTACGGCATCTACTATCTGGATGGCCGCACGGCGGAGCTGACGCAGATCCAGAAGACCGCGATTGCCGTCGTCGGCATTGCGATGCTGGCAATCCCAGCCCTCTGGCGCGAACGCGACAAGTGGATTGGCGACAGCCAGAAGACCGCTGGCGCCTGATACGGCAACACAGCGACAAAAGCTCTACGGGGTGGCACGTGCCGCCCCGTACTTGCGTTTAAGGGCTTTTCTTTCTATATGCAGCGCTTGAAAATACAAGCTTCCATGCCTCTCTTGAGGCTGAGCCTTGTGGATTTGACGACAGGCGGCGGGGCCTTTACCCCCGTTATGACTGACGATTGGAAAAACCTTGAATACGCTCGACTTTGACAAGAAGCCGGAAGATACCCGGATTGTCGTTGCCATGTCCGGTGGCGTCGATTCCTCCGTGGTGGCTGGTATTCTCAAGCGTGAGGGCTATGACGTCCTCGGCATCACACTGCAACTCTACGACCATGGCGCGGCCGTTCATCGCGCCGGCTCCTGTTGTGCGGGACAGGATATCGACGATGCACGCCGCGTGTGCGAAACGCTCGGCATTCCCCATTACGTGCTGGATTACGAAGCGCGTTTTCGCGAAACGGTGATCAATCCCTTCGCCGAAGCCTATGCCATGGGTGAAACGCCTGTGCCGTGCGTCGCCTGCAATCAGACGGTCAAGTTCGCCGATCTGCTTGCCACTGCGCAGGAACTTGGCGCCGACGCGCTGGCAACCGGCCACTATATCCGCTCACGCCGTAACCCGGTGGCGGGAAACCCCAACCGCCGCGCGCTCTATCGCCCGATCGATAGCGACCGTGACCAGAGCTGGTTCCTGTTTGCAACGACGCAGGAGCAGATCGACTATCTGCGCTTTCCCCTTGGCGGTCTTTCCAAGGCGGAGACGCGTGCGCTGGCGGAAGAGATGGGCCTGGTGGTGGCCAAGAAGGCTGACAGCCAGGACATCTGTTTCGTGCCGCAGGGCAAGTACACCGACATCATCAACAAGCTGAAGCCGAATGCAGCCCTTGTGGGTGATATCGTCCATCTGGATGGCCGCGTGCTTGGTCGCCACGACGGCATTGTGCACTACACGATCGGCCAGCGCCGCGGCATTGGCGTTGCGACCGGCGAGCCGCTTTATGTCGTCCATCTCGACGCCCGCGGCCGCCGCGTCATCGTCGGCCCACGCGAGGCGCTGGAAACCCACCGCGTCTATCTGCGCGACATGAACTGGCTCGGTGACGCAGCACTTGAAGACGACGCGGCAGGCGGCTTTGCCTGTTTCGCCAAGGTGCGCTCCACCCGCCCACCGGCGGAAGCCGTTCTCCATACCGACGAGAAAGGCATCTATGTCGATCTCGCCGTCGGTGAGGCGGGTATCGCACCCGGCCAGGCCTGCGTCCTCTACTCTGCACCGGGCGCGGACGCGCGCGTCTATGGCGGCGGTTTCATCGAGCGCTCGGAACGCTCGGCAGAGGCCGAGGCATCGCTCAAAGCACTGCTCGCCAACCAGGTCGCAGCCTGAAATCGGCACTCCGGCCAAGTCTGTCGAAAGACTGACTTTTTGCGCATGTTGCGCTTGACACTTTAGGGAGCGGCACCTTATAAGCCGCTCATCCTGATGAAACGGGCCGCACATCGCAGCTTTGTTTCCCTCGTGGCGGGGTAGCTCAGGTGGTTAGAGCAGCGGAATCATAATCCGCGTGTCGGGGGTTCAAGTCCCTCTCCCGCTACCATTTTCTTCTTTTTTTATGAGTAGTTCGCTGGCGCGAAACTTTTTTCGCTTTGTATCTTTCAATATCCCCGGTTTAATGAAGTCTTATCAAAACCTCTCTGGTTTATCCCGACTAGGGCTGCCTTTTCTTTTTTCGGTGAAGCTGCCTCGCATTCACGCCTATAAGTTGCTGATGCGTGTCATGTTGTTAAATGCACGCGTGCTAGTAGCAGTCGTAGTGGGTGAAAATAGAGAGCTGGGAGTTAGCGACGTTGACTACAGAAGAGCTTGAAGAGCTTTTGGAAGGAGCAGAAGAAACTGACGCCTTAGAGTTTAAGCAGGCCATGAACTGGGACGACGGTCTCGTCAAAGATATTCTTGCCATGGCAAATATTGAAGACGGCGGTCGCATTGTCGTAGGCATTGACGACGGAACCTTCGCTCGACAAGGCCTTTCCGACCCCGAGCTAGACTCTTTTAACATCGACCGCATCAAAGATGTGGTGGGGGGCTTTGCTGATCCCTTTGTGGAATTTGCCATCAGCAAGATACAGGACAAACGCGGGCTGATGTTTGTGGTGATAGCGGTCGCTCCATTCGGTTATACGCCTGTCATCTGCAAGAAAGATGGTGGCAGGAGAAATGAACTGCGCAAAGGTGAAATCTATTTTCGCAGCAAAACCCGCCGCCCTTGTAGTGAAAGAATCAGTAATTCTTCAGAGATGCGCGATCTTTTGGATCGTGCGACAGTTCTTCGCATGCGCCGCCTTCAAGGGCTCGGCCTACGGGCAGTTCCAGACGAACGCTACGATTTCGACCGGGAGCTTGGCGGACTATGATGCCAGAAGGATTTATTGAACGGGTAAAAGCGGTTGGATACACGCGCGTCGTCATTCGTCCTATTGATGCGCCGGAGAAGCTTACAATTGCCCAAGCACGAGACGCGGTGGAGAAAGCCAGCGTCTCACTCCGTGGTTGGGACTATCCGCATGTCGCACGTCGAAATGACGAACACGGTGGCTCAGAGACGTTCGCTGAATTTGCTCAAGATTGGTGCGACTGGCACTATCACCGGGAGTTCTGGCGTATGTACAAAAGTGGGCAATTCCTGCATTATAAGGCGCTGCGAGAAGATTTATCCAAAGACGACAGTATTCCTACCGGGGATAGGCCGGTATTGGCAATTGGAAGCTTAATCTATACTGTCACAGAGGTGGTTGAGTTTGCCTATCGGCTTTTCCGGCATGGCCTGTATGAACGCGGTGTCGATATAGAAATTTCGATTGGCGGAATGCGTGGTCGGCAGCTTTGGGTTGATGATCCCAATCGTATGCCCTTCAGTGTACCGCGTGTCACATCATCGGATAACATCTCTCTCAAAGTATCTCTATCGGTACTGGACCTTGAGGCAGCCGATCCGAAAAACCCCGCGATGTCGATGCTCTTGGAAATTTTCGACGCGTTCGGCTGGAAGGCTTCACCTGAGCAAATTAGGAAGCAGCAAGACCAGCTTTACGGATTGGGACTTGGGCGAGGATAGAACTCCTCGTACAGATGTAAAAAGCCCGGCGCAGTGGCCGGGCTTTCTCAGATCAACGTGTTCTTCTAACCTTAGAACTTCACGCCAAGACCGACGCGGATCGCGTGTTGGTCGACGTCGGAGTTGAGCGTTGCGCCGCCGCCGAGGTCGAAGTCCTTGTCGCCGAAGTCGGTGTAGCGGTATTCGATGCGGCCGAACATCATGTCGGTGAAGGCGTAGTCGACGCCCACGCCAACTGTGTAGCCGTTGAAGGTTTCCTTCTCGCTGAAGCCTGGGACTTCTGCGAAGCCACGGGCATAGGCCCAGCCGGCGGTACCGTAGACCAGTGCGCGGTCGAAGGCGTAGCCGACGCGGCCGCGGACGGAGCCCTGCCAGTCGAGACCGTAGGTCAGGGGCGTGCCGAGAACGTCGGCGGTATCGTCTGCCCAGTTCTTCTCGAAGTCCGCTTCAAGGCCGACGACCCAGTTGTTGCCGAGCTCGTGGTTGTAGCCGACGAAGCCGCCGAGAAGGCCGCCGTCAACGTCAGCAGAGCCGGTAGCGCCGAGGAGCGAAACGTCCTGGTTGGCCCAGTTATAGCCGCCCTGGATACCGATGTTGAAGCCGGTCCAGCTGAAGGCAGGGGCAACGTCGGCGACGGGTGCAGCCGGGGTTTCGTAAACGGCGTCCGCTGCCATTGCAGTCGAGGCTGCGAGAAGGAATGCCAGTGTGGCGATCGTCTTTTTCATGGTCTTTACTCCCTTATATGAGAGAGTACTAAAACGCATTTTGGTTGAAAAATCTGTAGATTTTATGCAACAGTTACCGATCGACAAGCCAAAAAATCCCTTTGAAGTTGCGTTGCGGTTTGCGCGCGCAGAGGAGCTCAAGCTGTTCGTTCTCATCACAGCAGGGAATAGGCGTTGTCAGTACGCCCGGCCTCGCGCCGTGCCCTGTATATTCCAAGATCAAATAGGCCCTAATACTTGCAAGTGCATACAAATCTTGGGAATATTTGGCGCGTCCGGCCTCTTTGCGCGCACAAATTTCGTTGATAGTGTTGTTTTTATGAAATCGACACTTCACCCGGCGCGGATATAAATGTTAGGCTCTCCTTAAGTTCCCCGTACCGGCAATAGCGCCACGGATGTGCGCAAGCGGTCTGCGCCTCCTGAATGATTGACGGGGTGCGATCAGGATTTGGAGTGGGACATGGATTGCCTGTTGGGCAGGGACTCGAGTGAAGTTGGGTATCATACTTGGGACATCATCGAGAACCGATTGTCGCTCGATCGGGTCTGTGCAGCAATGTGTGGCGTGCCAGAGGCGGAAGGGGCAGAGGGGATTCCGATCGAGGCCTTTTTGATGAAGATTGACCTTGCCAATAGGGAGCGGGTGGCGAAGGCCATCCATGACAGTCTTCTCTACGGCAATTTCTACCAGGAAGAATATCCGGTTGAATATGAGCCTGGTCTGTTTCGTCTCGTGCGGGTGGGCGGTCGGTTAATCTACGACCGGGACGGCGTGCCGCTCAGGGGGATCGGCTGGATGGTGGATGTCAGCCCCGAAAAGATACTGGGCGAGGGCGTCACCCGCCAGTAAAGCAATCCAAACGTGAAAACGGGCCGCGTGTTACGCAGCCCGTTTCCGGATGAATTTGCTAGTGTGCGGTTACCAGCCCTGGCGGCCGTACCAGCTGTCGACGTCGCTCTTGACGCGGTCCTTTTCAACGCCGTAGCGCTCCTGGATCTTACCCTCCAGCTGGTCGCGCTTGCCTGCGATCTGGTCCAGATCATCGTCAGTGAGCTTGCCCCACTGCTCCTTGATCTTGCCCTTGACCTGCTTCCAGTTACCTTCGACGCGGTTCCAGTCCATGGTGGTGTCTCCTCTATTAAATCATGGTGATATAACGGGCGCATGAAGCTGTGGTTCCAATAAATGAATGATTGATAATTCGTTAAAATCTGATTCGACATCCGATTCGATCAGGTGTAAAAATTAAGTGTTCATGGAAATTAACATCGTTTGTCAGCATGTTGCGGGAGGATGAGCCTTGTCGTACGCGGCATTTCAACGAGTCGGCGGACAGTTGTCGCCCCAGCAGGTCACGGATCTGCAGACTATCTTTGACGGTGTTTGTTTCGAATGCTTGGAGGATCGCAGCAGTCAGGTGGCGAATGAATGCGCCGCCGTGCTGATCAGAAGCGCCCAGCGCGGCATTCTTGATCACGACATGCTTCGGGACATCGGCCGCGCAGTCTTGCGGCGGCACTAGGCCACGGACTCATTAGTTGAGGCGATCCATATCCTCGTCGCGGCAAGCTTGAGGGCGGCCATGTAATTATCAGCGCGTCGGTCATATCGCGTCGCGAGGCCTCGCATCTGCTTGATACGATTGA
>Ga0308159_1003231_pt1 | contig 16889 bp, 18 predicted proteins | sample PhyCR1_FD_201040 | JGI IMG/M metagenome (GOLD analysis project Ga0308159, IMG submission 201040) | Phyllosphere microbial communities from UC Gill Tract Community Farm, Albany, California, United States - DLSLC.R1 | ecosystem: Host-associated > Plants > Phyllosphere > Unclassified | place: USA... | reverse complement strand
TGCGCATGGTGTCCGCCAGCACATCGCGGGTATAGGCACACCATTGCTCATCGCTGGGATCGACCTGCGGCGGGATGACGCTTTTTGCCATCCGGTCGAAATCGTGTATTCCCTTGATCTCGTTGAACAGGGTCCAGCCCCGCGAGCGGCGGTCAAACGGATTGAGAATCGTGTCGCCAGGAAAGCTGAATTTCGAATAAAAAGTGCCGTTGGGGTCTATCACCGCCATCTTGTCTCGGCGCTTGACGGCGGAGTGGATCATGCATTCCATCGCCACCGATTTGCCCGCCCCAATCGACGCACAGACCAGGGTATTGCGGTTCTCCAGATGCATCGGCATGGGCATCGGGCCGATCATGATGGGTTGCAGATCTGCGCCGTTGCGCAGCGCACGCAGGCGGCGATTTTCACGGCGGTTGGCAGCATGGACCTTGCTTCTGACCCAGTGCCAGTTGGCGATTCTCGAGCCGCGCATCCAGCGGCGATACGCCGCACCGCGAAACCCATCGTCGCCATACTCGTGCACCAGATAGGCCGCGCCCGCAGCCAGGCCGATGCCAGCCGCCACGCCGCTCGCTGTAAAGGGATTGCTGGCCGTGGCCGTGATGGCCGCCGTGAGCGCCTGGGGCAGTGGCAGCAAGGGCACGCCGCCGGCATAGGCACCCGCAATCCAGCCGGCCAATGGGAGGTTGATGCCCAGAAGCCAGACAGCGCTTTCTACTTCATGTTTTTGCATCGCCTTTTTCCTTTCAAGGACGCAGCGGCAGTGGCTGCCGAGATCGAACAAGCGCTTTTCTCCCTAAGCGTCCTGCACGAAACGCCGCATGAGCGCCGCCAGCTGTGGCGACGAGGCAGCAAGTACATCGTCTGGGGTCCGCGCGTTTTCGCAGGCGCGGATCAATGCATCTGTCTCGGCATTCGATGCCTTGCCGCGGAGGAGGAAAAGCAGCATGGCCAGCAGCGCCTGTGCCCGGCTTTGCATGCGCTCGATTTCCGCCAGGCGCCCGGACAGCTCCTGGCGATCTGCCCATGCCTCAATGCTGTCTCGGGCTGACGCGCGTTGGCTCTCGTAGCCCAGTGTCCGGTCGCGGATGTATTTGGACAAGTGCCTGTAGCCGGCCAGCGCAGCCGCTTCCTCGAGCCTGCGCCGGTCTTCTTCCGAATACCAAACAGGTATTGCTTTACCGTGGTTCATGCTGGTACCACCTATAAGAATTCCTATAGCCGTAAACCTAGGAAAAATGCGGGGTCTGGACCATTTCCTATAGAAATTTCTATAGCTGTTGGCGGTCATGCATGGCCTGAAAAGCCATATACCGCCTGGGATTCGCCTCCCGCAGGGAGGTGCGTATTGTGTATTGAGATTTCGGGCCTGTTAAGGACCGGAATCTCTTGGGGTTAAGGGCGTGGAAACCATCGAGCCCGAAGGGCGTATGTGTGAAGAGGACAAAAAGGGGACAGAAAGTGGACAAAGAGGGGACAAAAAGCGGACAAATAGAGGACAAAAAGTGGACAGAAGGCGGACAAAAAGTGGACATAACAACATTCGCAAGATGAGTATCTGCACAAAGATATTGCACGCGGGTACAGTGCGTCAGCTACGGAAAAACTCCGATGAATCAAAGCGTAAAACTTGCAATAAGACAGCTTGAGCCTATGTCCAAGGCTGCACAACTGCGCCAGTGGATGCCGGAGATCGAAGAAAAGCTGGCTTCGGGTGTGAAGTTGGTTGCCATTCATCAAAAACTCATTGCAATAGGTTTTGACCTGCCGTTCGAGACGCTCAAGAAGTATTTGTATCGCTATCGGCAAAAATCCTGCGCAGCTCACGTGTCAGACGCTGCAGTGAAAAAGGCATCTGCTTCAACGGATTTATTTAAGAAAAATCACTCTGCAGAGTTAAATTTTCACCCGTCCGGTGAAAATAATGCGCGTCCGTCATTATCGATACAGGAAATTGGCCGTCTGATGCACCCGGATCCCGTACAGCAAGCGGAAAAGCTGGCGCGTTATGAGAGAGTCGCCCGGCAGCAGCGAAGGAGTAAGACATGAAGGTGGCCGTGATCAATTTCAGCGGAAATCCGGGGAAGACGACCATCGTCGATAACCTTCTGGCTCCGCGCATGTCGGCGCCAAAATTCCGTGTGGAAACGATCAACGCCGGGTCGGTGGACGAAAAGGGCACGGAGCTTCTCAAGGGAAAGGACTTTGGCGATTTGCAGGAAGATTTGATGCTGCTGGAGTCGGCAATAGTCGATGTTGGTGCTTCCAATGTCGAGGAATTCGTCAAGCAGATGGGCCAGTTTGATGGTTCGCATGAGGAATTTGATTGCTTCGTCGTGCCTGTCGTCAGTGAAAAGAAGCAGCAGATCGACACCATCAATACGATAGAGACGCTTGCCGGACTGGGCGTGCCCGCCAGCAAAATACAGGTGGTGTTCAATAAGGTCGAGCTGGAAGATGCAAGCAATGTGTCGCGCATGTTCAGCACGATATTCGGGCTTCATGCTGAAACGAAAAGCTTTACGCTGAGTCCTGATGCAGTGATATTCAGAAATGAAATCTTCGAACGCCTGCATATCCTTAAAAAAAATGTTTCAGAAATCGTCGATGATGAGACAGATTACCGCGCCATGCTGCGTGTTGCAAAAGACGATGATGCCAAGGCGCATGCCATCAGCATGATATCTGCCCAACGACTGGCGAAGTCGGCGCAAAAAAATCTTGACGATGTTTATCGGACGCTGTTCAAATAGGATGATCGATGGGTAGCACAAACGTTTCCACCGCTCGTGAAGCCTTGATGGCCGAACTGCTGCAAGATGCCGACCTCTTGGTGCGGCGTTTCGAACAGGTCGATCAATCCATCGCCGAGAGAATTGAAAAGGCGTCCGGCGATGCTGCCGGAAAAGCATTTTTGGCCTTCAAGCTCAATTTTGAATCGGCAGTCGAAAGAGACGTCGACAAATTATTGCAGGCTGGACGCTACGCGGCAGCGCAAATCGGAAATCAACTCAACACGCAATCGGTGCAGCTGGCTGTCATGCATGAGGCCTTTGAGCGCAGGGCGTATAGGCTCATGGCGCTGCTGATTGGTACGGCGTTTGCGGCGGGTGCGCTGGGGGGCGTCATCGGGGCCAAGCTGGCAGGCGCCTGACGGTCATTGCCGCACCATAGTGGTGTATGTCAGTGCTTGCTAAGGTGGATGGCTTCGTTGAAAGAGCGAAAAATTCGTCGACTTGATTAATCAGCACAGCTTCATGCGCCAATGTCAAACCAAACTGTGGAATATCGTGATGACTTCCTCAATTTCCAGAATATATCAGATCACGCCGGAGCCGGTCGGCGCTCCCAGTTTTGAAAAATTTATTGCTGAATTGAATGAGACTTTGGATTCCGGTATCAAGCTGGTGCAACTTCGCGCGAAGAAGTTGGACCGGCGAGAACACTTGGCTGTCGCTGATTTGGCGCTGGTGGCTTGCCGAAAACATGGCGCACTGCTTATTTTCAATGGCTCGGTTGAAATGGCGCTGGAGGCGCGCTGTGACGGTGTGCATTTGACCAGTGAGGCGCTGATGACATGCCAGCAACGGCCAGCATTGGCAGGCTTCCTGGTTTCAGCGGCTTGTCATGACGAAGAGCAGGTGGCACATGCCGAAAGAATCAGCGCTGACTTCATTGTGGTGTCGCCCGTTCTCACGACAAAGACACACCCGGAAGCTGTGCCGATAGGATGGCAACGCTTTTCCGACTTGGCCGCTGGCACAAAAATTCCTGTCTTCGCTCTGGGTGGAATGAGAACCGAAACACTGGAAGATGCGAATAAGCATGGAGCTTGGGGTATTGCAGCTATATCTTCAACCTGGTGCAGCAAAGCGTCAAAAGAATAAGTTTCTGCTGAAGAATAGTTCCTTTATCAGCATCGATTTTCTACTGCACCCATATTTGATCTTCATATTTTCCACATGACTTTCCACCGTTCGAGGAGAAATGGAAAGAGCGATGCCTACATCTTTGATGGTGGCGCCCGTGATAAGAAGCCGTGCCACGTCCCTTTCGCGCGAGGTCATTCTTTCTGCCAAGGTTTCCTGTTTACTGCGTGACGTTTGGGCACATCGGTTGGTGGTCGGTATCCGATATTTTTCTGCCTCGGAAATAAGATGTTCTGCAGCCTGTAGAAAGTATTCGCAAAAAGCTTCAAGTTCGTCGAGATGATTCAAGTAGAAGTTGATCGCTGCTCTGTCCGCTGTCGATGAGTAGAACAAGAAGTATTCACAGAATTCTTCTTGGCGATTGATGACGGAAAAACAATTTCCATGGTCGAAGTATTTGCGTTGATCGGCAAGTTGATGAACGTATCTATCGCGCAATTCATGGGGATAAGATTCTATCTTATTCTCAAGAAATGAATATCGTTCGTTCTTTTGGAAGTATTGCGGTGTGTACGCGCCAACGATATAGCGTGCCTTGTGGAAAGTGTGCTCGAATGCTGCGGCATCGGTCCATAATTCACACCGGCTACCATCTTTGAAAACGCGAGAGTAGGAGAAAGCATTCAGGCCTGATTTTTTGAAAAAAGGCCGGCATATGTCGAGAGTGTGGAGTGAGAGAGATGCGTTAGCCATCGTCGTCAACCTTTTGCAATCGCCACGGATGGAATCTTTAAAAATCGCGAGTCAGTCTAGCCAAACTTGCGAAGGTCATCAAATATCCACCTTTACATTAGTGGAAATAGTGAACTACTTTCTCGGATGTCACGAATTTTTATCAGACCAACCCATGAGATGGATGATTGAAATTGGGTCGAATTTTCCGGTGGTGACACGGGAAATTACCTGGATTTGATCTGGGGGTGCGTTAATTGGATTGAATCGAGCTTAAATAGAGAGGGGAATTGATCCCCTCCAGCCATTTAAGGTCAAGATTTCAGTTGCTTCATGCCTTCGGCAAGCATCCATAAGGCCCGATTGATCTTTACATTCTGGCTAATGCCTTGTACCGGCCGTGTGTGTTGGGCGCGGCCAGTTGCAGTGCGGCCATGCAGGCCGCCACGAATCAAGTTCTCTTGCACTCGGTTATAGGCACTCCACAGGTCGTTTCGGTCGTCCTCGAGGCGTCTGGCGGCCAATACCTGCGCGGGTGTGATGGGCGCGGGGTGGGTCACATCTTCATACTTGAGAGAAAGCGCAGCCTGGGCAAACACGTTGGCTTCGGCGGAGGTCAAAGTGATGGCGCGCATGGCATCGCGGTGCTCGCACACCCGATTGAAACCACTCAAAACGGTATAGGCGCCTTCGAGAACATGGCCGATCACATCGCCCTTGTGGGGAATGCGAATATCGTCCACGACGTCGCCGCATACGAGGCCGTTGTTGCAGACGAAGCGGAACATCCCCGCAAGCATCTGGTAGCTGCTGGTGCCATCGTGCGAGTTGAGCAGGATGATTTCATTGGCTTCAGCATCATTGACCTGCGCGGCATGGCGCAGCCGCACCATATGCTTGGTGTGTTCACGCTTGCCTTCGTCACGCACGCGGGTCTGGCACACCATGAAGGGGTCAAAACCTTCCTTGCGCAGCTCGGAAAGGATCGCGCCGGTGGCAATGTAGCTATAGCGCTCGGATCGGCTGCTGTGCTTTTCCTGCGCAAAGATGGAGGGCGCTACCTCACGGATTTGCACATCAGACAGCGGAAGGTCACTGCGCAGAGCAGGGGAGTGAGAAGCGAAGCGGGATGCGAGTTGCATTGTCTTTCTCCAAGGTTGGCTGTGGTTCCAAGGCCTACCGGATTCCAAGATTCGGAGCCCGTTGTGGCTTTGGTTGATTCGGCGCAGCGACCTGGGCCGGTCCTGTTGCCGCCGTCTTTCCTGAGTTCATCGCCCGCGGAAACCGAAGCCAGCGGGGACTGGCCGTCAAGGAGGCAAGCGCAGGGTTGGTGCGGCCCGCAGCCGCAGGCGAGGACTCGGCCCTGCGCGCCTTGACGGCCAGGTACCGCTGGCTACGGTCGCGGACAAGGCGATGAACTTGGGAAAGACGGCCAGCGGCCTACAGCCCAGGGCGTTGCGCCGAATCAACGCCGCGCGGCGAGCGCCTTTCGCGTGCGCAGACACGCCTGGCTGGATTGGCTTGGCCGATCAGGCGCAGCCTGGTCGGCGGTGTTGCTGGGGTGCCAAGCAGAGCGCGGCGGGGATGGCCTGCAAGGCGATCCCCTGGAGGCAAGCGCAGCGCGCAGGCCGGCGACGCCGGCCGAAGGCATCAGGGATCAAAGCCGGATGGCCGCGACGCGTAACGCGTCGCGGGGCGCAGCCCGCGAGCCCGCCGGCGGAACGCCGGATGCACAATGGAGCATCAACCGAAGAAGGCCGCAATGAATAACTTTGCAGATCAGGACAGGAAACAGGCTGAGTGGGCAGAACGTGCGTACCGAGCGCAAGCAGCGGCGGCCCAGGCGCTAGAGCGTTTGCTGGACCTGGCCGAGACGCGCGACAGCGGTCAGATCCGCACAGTGGCGCACTTCATTGCAGCCACTTTCGATGGTCAGACGTTCCCGTTCGACCTATTCGACTTGCGCACAGTCGATGTGGAAATCAGCGATGACATGCTGCTGTGCCTGGATGCGCTGCGTTGGGGCAAGGCCGATCTCCACAAGCTGGTGCCGAATGGTGAGCAGCGCATCCTCGCCATCTGCAAGGGCTGGGGCTTCGAGTGGCCAGATCGCTGAAGCGAATAGTGATTGCTAGGTATGCGGCAGGCGTGCAGTCAGCCGTTAGCCCAGGTACCTCACACACGATGATGGCCAGAGGCAAGGCTGCGAGACCCGCAGGCCGCCCATGCACCGCGATCAGCAGCGACATTGCGCGGTGCGCAACACCTGCCAGTGCTTGTCCGAGATATGGCTCGGGCAAGCCAAATGCATTACGTGTTGTTCATCGCAGCGATGAATGCTTCTGCGGACACAGGCCATTTCAGCCCATCGCGCTCAGCTGCCTCGCGCAACGTGGTGCGTCCTGATGCTCCGCAGAGGTTTGCCACCTCCTTGAAGGAGACTGCCGTGTAGATCACCACGGAGCCGCGTTCGACGCGATAGCCGTTGCCACATGCCGAATCCTTGAGTCTGAAGCCACGCAGTGAGGCCGCCACAAACAGACCGACTTCTGCAGGGTGGATATCTCTGTTCATGGAATATTTCTCTAAAAGGTTTGTGGTCGGTATGTCCAAATCGCTTGGACAAGCTTTCACAGCCTGGTGAATCGTTTGGAGTACTGCATTCATCGACAGGGCAGTGGGCACCGCCAAGGGCTGGCTGGAGGCGGCTCAAGCTGGCCCAGCGTCAAAAACTTCGCTGGGCGCAAGCCGAAGCAATGCCGATGCTTCTTTGACCGTGCCGGCCAGCCATTGATCGATATCGGTCATGTCTATGGGGATGACGCTGCGCTTGTCCTGCTGGTCCGCTGGCAGCTTGGGGTCGGGCTTGTGCATGCGGTTCATCAGCGGGTGCGCATCGGCATTGAGGGTCAGCATGGTGTAGCTCTCGTGCACCTCGCCGGTGGCCCGGTCCACCCAGGTGTTCCACAGGCCTGCCAGGCCCCAGGGCAAGCCATCTGCGCGCCGAAACCGCCACCAGACGTTCTTGCCGCTTTCCCAGTTGGGCTCGTCGAAGTCGGCCGCTGGAATGATGCAGCGCTGTCCCCTGGCCCAGGCGTCCTTGTAGCTGGCTTTGCTGGCGACCTCTTCCGAGCGCGCGTTATTGGTGCTGTATTTGAGTTTGGCCTCCTTGGACCAGGGGGGAATCAGCGCCCACTGGCCCACGGCCAATTCACGGCTGTAGCCTGCATCATCAACGGCGCGCCGAATGAAAGGGCCGGAGGTGCGCGGGTGCACCATCCCTGGCCACGTGCGCTCGCGCGTATCTACGCGGAAATGCAGCGACACATCAATCGGGCCTGGAGGTCGGTAAACATTGCACATGGTTCGATCGTAAATAGTTTGGGCACACGTATACTGTACGAATGTACAGCGTTATTGCATTTTCCGGTCAACCCATCCCCTGGATGGCATCTCCCATGGCATTGCCATTTGCAGATTGCTCGGTGCGCGCTGGCTTTCCCTCTCCCGCGGAAGACTTCAGCGGCAGACGCCTGGACCTGTCGGAAATCCTGGTGGAACACCCCCAGGCCACCTATTTCCTGCGCGTGGCTGGCCCCTCGATGACTGAATATGGGATCGACGATGGCGATTTGATCGTGGTGGATCGCGCGCTCACTGCCCGCCATGGCTGCATCGTGGTGGCGATTTTGGACAGTGAGTTCACAGTGAAGCTACTGCACCAGGTCAATGGCATTTTTCGCCTCAAGGCGGGCAACCGTACCTATCCCGACATCGTTCCACGCGAGGGGCAGACACTGGAAATCTGGGGCGTGGTCACGGCCTGCGTGAAACGCTTTTCCCGGTAATCATGTTTGCGCTGATCGACGGCAATAACTTCTATGTGTCGTGCGAGCGCGCGTTTCGCCCTTCACTGCGCGGCCTGCCGGTGGTCGTGCTGTCCAACAACGATGGCTGCGCCATTGCCCGGTCGGACGATTATGTGGAATGTGGTTAGCCGTCAACTAGATGCCGTTTCAGCCTCATCGCGATGTGCTGAGCATATGACCCCACTTCCCTGAGAGTCGCAGAAGCAAAGCTGCGTTGTCATGGCAGCCCTGAAAAATCAGGTCGTGCACCTGCTCTTTTGCATCGGAGTGTGCGCCGCGTCACTGAGATAGCCCCCTGAATCTCAGGACACAGTCACCCACCTAAGATAAGAGGTAGGCATATGACTGTATTTATGACCAACATGAAGTCTGAGAGTGCATCGGCGGTGGTCGGGCCAGAGCGGCGTCGGCGCTGGTCACTGCAAGACAAGCTGCAGATGGTCCGCGAAAGCTACGAGCCAGGTAACTCTGTTTCCATGGTTGCCCGGCGCCACGAAGTGAACCCGAATCAGCTATTCCAGTGGCGCAAGCTGCACCAGGCGGGCGCCCTGTCTACCGTGTCCGCAGGCGAGGCAGTAGTTCCCGCATCCGAGCTTGCGAAGGCGCTCCAGCTGCTGAATCCAGGTTGATCAATGAGCGCCCAGCATAACGGCGCTCCCCAGAACTGCAGGGATGGTGTCAACGGGTCTTAGCAGAACCTGAAGCCGCCTTGCTGTTGCGAGCTAGGAACGCATCTAGCACAGCGATTTCCTTTTTCTGCGCCGAAATGATGTCCTTTGCCATCTTCAGCATTTGCGGATCTTTGCCATCGCGCAATAGGCTCTTGGCCATGTCGATTGCGCCTTGGTGGTGAATGCGCATCATCTGCGCGAAATCCACATCGGCATTGCCCGTCATCGGCACAGCGGCCATTTTCTCGTTGTTCTCCTTCATCATGGACTGCATGTTCATCTTTGCATCTGATGCTGAGTGATCCATCCCGGCTGTCTTGGAACCTGAGGATGGCCCTGACTGGGCATGGAGCGCAAAAGGTGCAGCAACCGCGGCCACAAGAAGTGCTGCAGCGACCGAGTGCTTCTGGATCAGGAATGGTTTTTTCATGGAGTTCTCCTGTTGTTCACGGGACGCTCAATGGGCCGATGTCATGGCGGCGCACTCATCGGCGCATTGGTAGCAAGCTTCGGCGCAGGCCTTGCAATGCTGCGCGTCATGCTTGGCGCATTCATCGCCGCACGCCCTGCAGATCTTGGCGCACAGGGCGCAGATGGCCTGCGCGTGTTCGCTGTTGCGGGCCATCGCGTTGACGGCCAGGCTACACATAGCCGCGCAATCCACATCAAGTGCGATGCAACGCGCCATCATCTTGACGTCAACTTCCCGGAGACATGCGGCAAAGCATTGATTGCAGGCCGTGGCGCAAGCAATGCAGGCTTGAATACAGGTTTGGTTAGGTGTTTCGTTAAGCTCCATATGAAGCTCCTTAGGTAGTTGGAGGGAGTGCTGATAGAACAAAAATCCTGCGCTTTCGCATTGCAAGGAAAGGCCATCTTCCGTGCCTGCACGCGGTATGCACTGTAGGCAAGCACCGACGATTGACCACTCGACGGCGCATATTGCACAGGTAAGGTGTCGAGCATTACGCAGAGATTTCAGAACCGTAATCGCAAGGTCACCTTTAGGTCTGGCATGGCTTCTAGACTTGATTCCTTGGCACAAAACCTAAGGCTGCGATCTGCATGCCCTAGTCGAGCTCGCGTCTGATCACATCCCCCAACTGGCAAAGCTCAAGAAGGCCGACATGCCACACGACCCCAACGGTTGAAAGCTGCCGTGTTCACTTGGTTTAAGCGTTGACGGCATCACTGTGGTTCGCAATGCCTTCGGCGCTGGCCCATTCCAGCACTGGGACGATAGCGCTTCGGGTTGAAAACCCTGCGCCATCACATGACGCCGTGCTGCCTCGAAGGCCCGCCATCGCGCAGAACCAAGCCATATCGGGCTATGGACAAGGAAGTCGTCATCGCCCATGTCAGGCCGAATGATATTGCCCCCGTATTCCCGGCCCCGCCCTATTCGCGATAAACGCCGCTAATCGCTTGCGAAGTGACCTGCTCCATGTCAGTTGTAGAAACGCGGCAAATGCAGTGAGTGCCAAGCCCCAAAGTGCAGCGAGTAATCTCATGGATTTCTTTCCAAGGCTGAGGGAAGTACGTCGCTTGTTGAGGAGTCTTGCGCGGCAGCCGGCTTGAACGGTCCAGGGGGTTTTTCTGCGGGGTGCGGTTTAGGCCACCGGTGCATTAGGTACCACGCGGCAGGCATTACCAGCATGCTGAGCAGGGGCGCGGTCACCATACCGCCCACCATCGGCGCCGCGATGCGCGTCATCACCTCCGAGCCCGTTCCGCTCCCCCACAGAATAGGCAGCAAGCCAGCCATGACGACAGCGACAGTCATCGCCTTCGGCCGCACGCGCAGCACCGCGCCTTCACGGATGGCGGCGAGAAGCGTTTCTTCACTCATGGGCTCGCCAGCCGCAAGGCGCCTTGCAAGAGCGTTTTTCAGATAAACCAGCATCACCACGCCGAATTCCGCCGCGACGCCAGCCAGCGCGATGAAGCCGACCGCCGTGGCCACCGAAACGGAATGCCCCATGGCCCAGACCAGCCAGAAACCGCCAATCAGCGAGAACGGCACGGCCGTCATTACCAGCGCCGCATCGCCGAACGACCGGAGCAACAAGTACAGCAGCACGAAGATGAGTGCCAGGGTGACGGGGATAACCAGCTTGAGCCTCGCTATCGCCCGCTCCAGGTATTCGAACTGCCCTGACCAGGACACGGCGTAGCCTGCGGGCATTGCCACCGTGCTGACCACCGCTGCCTGCATGTCGTTGACCACCGAACGCAGGTCACGCCCGCGCACGTCGACGTAAATCCAGCCCGACAGGCGGGCGTTTTCACTGCGCAGCATGGGTGGGCCGTCGGTAATGGTGATTTTGGCGACATCCTGCAGCAACAGTTGGGCGCCTTTGTCTGTGACGAAGGGCAGTTCTCGCAGGCGCTGCAGCGAGTCGCGAATCTCGCGCGGGTAGCGGACGTTGATGGGGTAACGCTCACGCCCCAGGATGATTTCGCCGACGTTGTCGCCACCGACCGCCGTGGAGACGATGGCTTGCACGTCTGCCACCGACAGGCCGTAGCGCGCAGCGGCTGGCCGGTCTACATCGACATCGATGTAGCGGCCCCCGGTCAGCCGCTCCGCCAGTGCGGACGAGACCCCTGGCACGTTCTTCACAGTGGCTTCTATCTGCGTGCTCAGCCGGTCGAGAGTGGCGAGGTCCACGCCGGCAACCTTGATGCCGACCGGGCTCTTGATTCCGGTAGCCAGCATGTCGATACGGTTGCGGATGGGCGGCACCCAGACATTGGTCAGTCCTGGCACTTGCACCGCGCGGTCCAAGGCTTCGATCAGCTTGTCGGGCGTCATGCCTGCGCGCCATTGTTCACGTGGTTTGAACTGGATGGTGGTCTCGAACATCTCCAGCGGCGCTGGGTCCGTGGCCGTGTCGGCACGCCCGGCCTTGCCGAAAACGCGGGCGACTTCGGGTACGGTCTTGATGAGCCGGTCAGTCTGCTGCAGCAGCATGGAAGCCTTGGAGACGGAAAGGCCTGGCAGAGCCGATGGCATGTACAGCAAGTCACCCTCGTCCAGCGCGGGCATGAACTCTCCGCCCAGGCGCAGCATGGGGATGGCCGTGAGCGCCAGCAGCACGGCGGCCACCACCAGAGTCGCCTTGGGAAACCGCAGCACTGCCTCCAGCAAGGGCCGGTAGGCCGCCATCAGGAAGCGGTTCACCGGGTTGTCGGCTTCGTGCGGGATGCGCCCTCGAATGAGGTAGCCCATCAGCACCGGCACCAGGGTCACCGACAGCCCGGCTGCGGCCGCCATCGCATAGGTCTTGGTGAATGCCAGGGGAGAGAACAGCCGGCCCTCCTGCGCTTCAAGCGAGAACACCGGCACGAACGATAACGCGATGATGAGTAGCGAGAAAAACAGTGCCGGCCCGACCTCGACAGATGCCGTCCCGACCAGTTGCCACCGCTCCTGCGTGGTCGGACGTCTGCCGTGCTGCACCTCGAACGCTTCGAGATGCTTGTGCACGTTCTCCACCATTACGATGGCGCCATCCACCATGGCCCCGATACTGATCGCGACGCCACCGAGCGACATGATGTTGGCATTGACGCCTTGCCAATGCATCACGATGAACGCCGTCAACACCCCAATGGGAAGAGCAACCACGGCCACCAGCGCCGAGCGCAAATGGAACAGGAAAATGGCGCAGACCAGCGCCACGACCAGGAACTCTTCCAGCAGCTTGGTGCGCAGGTTGTCGACGGCGCGGTCGATGAGCAAAGAACGGTCGTAGGTCGTGACGACCTCGACGCCGGCGGGAAGGCTTGGGGTGAGTGTTTCCAACTTCGCCTTGATGGCCGCTATCGTGCTGCGAGCGTTCTTGCCCGAGCGCATCACGACCACACCGCCCACGACTTCCCCTTCGCCATCCAGCTCGGCAATGCCGCGGCGCATCTCCGGGCCTATCTGCACCGTGGCCACGTCACGCAGCAACACCGGAGTCGCGCCGGAAACGGCGAGCGGGATCGTGCGGAAATCGTCCAGCGATTTCAGGAAGCCGCGCGAGCGCACCATGTACTCGGCCTCGGCCAGCTCCACCACCGAGCCGCCCGACGTCTGGTTGGCGTTCTGCAAACCCGCCACGACCATGGCCTGGGTCACGCCGAGCGCACGCATGCGATCCGGATCCAGCACCACCTGGTACTGCCGCACCATGCCACCGATGCTGGCAACTTCGGCCACGTCGGGCACGGTTTTGAGTTCGAACTTCAAAAACCAGTCGTTCAGGGCGCGCAACTGCCCGATGTCGAGCTTGCTGGTACGGTCCACCAGCGCGTACTCGTAGACCCAGCCGACACCGGTCGCGTCAGGCCCGAGCGCGGCATTAGCGCCTGGTGGCAATTTGCTCTGCACCTGGTTGAGGTACTCGACAACGCGCGAGCGTGCCCAGTAAGGGTCGGTCTTGTCGTCGAACAGCACGTAGACGAACGAATCACCGAAGAACGAATAGCCGCGAACCGTCTTGGCGCCGGGCACGCTGAGCATCGTGGTGGTCAGTGGGTAGGTCACCAGGTCTTCCACCACCTGGGGCGCTTTGCCAGGGAACGGTGTGCGGATGATGACCTGCACGTCAGACAGGTCGGGTAGCGCATCCAGGCTGGTCTTGGAAGCCGACCAAAGGCCGGCCACGATCAAGAGAACCGTCGCCATCAACACCAGAAACCGGTTGACTAGCGACCAGCGAATCAGCGCGGCGATCACGGCTTGCTACCCGCCGGCTGCTTTTGCACCGATAGCAGTTCGTAGCCCATAGCACCGCCTTCCTTGAACGCGAACTCGACCGTATCGCCCACCTGAATGTCGGCAAAAGCCTGGGGCACAGTTCGGCTGAACCCCATGGTCATCGGTGGCCATTTCAGCGAGGCGATGGGACCGTGCGAAATCGTGATGCTGTCCGGTGCCAGGTCTTCGACCTTACCTCGGCCCGTATGAACTACGCCGATGGCGGCGGGGGCCGAGGCCACGGAGGCTGGTGGCTGGGCCGGCGCCGATGTGCCCATGCCTCCCAGCACCGAACGCAAACTCGCCTCGGAGTCGATGAGGAACTGGCCGCTGGCCACGACCTGCTCGCCTTCGCTCAGCCCCTGCAGAATTTCAACGTCGTCTTCCGAATCCACGCCCAGCGACACCTCACGCGGCTCGAACGCTCCCGTCTCTCCGCGCACAATAACCACAGCGCGCTTGCCCGTGCGAATCACGGCCTCGGACGGCACCACCAGCCGGCTCGCCATGGGGCCTGCGACCTGCAGCCGCAGCAGCATGCCGGGCACCAGCTGGCCATTGCGGTTGTCGACTTCGAACCGCGCTTTCAACGTCCGCGTGCTGGTGCTGACCTCGGGCAGAATTTCTGCCAGTGCTCCATTGAAGTGTTGTGCCGCATTGGCCTGCAGCACCGCCCTGACCTTTTGTCCGCGCGCCAGACGCAGTGCCTGCGCTTCAGGAACTTCCGCCACCGCCCAGACTTTCTCCAATCCGGCGATGCGGAACAGCGTCATGCCGGGCGTCACCGCAACCCCTTCGCGAACACCCAACTCGGCCACAACGCCGCTCATGGGCGCGCTCAGTGTAAACCGTGCCTGCGCCGTGCCAGCCTCTTCGCTTTGGCGCACCAGCTCAGGAGGAATCGACAGGGCTCGCATGCGGTCGCGGGCTGCGGTGACCAGCTCGGGGGAGACACCCGCCCGCTTGAGGGCCAGCCACTCATTCTGCGGACCAAGCCAGTCGGGCGCGAAAATCGTCGCCAGCGCCTGGCCTTTGCGCACCCGCTCCATTGGCGCGCGCACCGCCAGGTGCTCTACGTAGCCAGCGACCCGCGTTTGCACGGCAGTGCTCAGGCGATCGTCGAACTGCACCGAGCCGACCGCTTCGAACGAGGCCACCACGTCGACGCGACGCACCGTGGCATAGCGGATGCCCAGGTTCTGCTGCACGGCGGCGCTGATGTTGACCCCTGACATGTTGGCGTCGCTGTCGGCATAGACCGGCACCAGCTGCATGTCCATGAAGGGGGATTTTCCCGGCTTGTCGAAGCGCTGGCCCGGGACCATGGGGTCGTGCCAGTAGAGGACCTTTCGGGCGTCCGACGCGGCTGCGGGTTCCGCCGGTCTCTGCGCGGTCTGGCGGCCCGCATAGAAAGAGCCCACTGCGACGGCCGCAGCGGCGATGAGGGCAAGGCTTGCGAAGTGGGTGGATTTCATGGGGCAGCTCCCAGGGCTAGCGGTTTGTAGGTGAGTTGGACTTGGGCCTTGGTCCAGTCACGCTGCAGGGCGAGCAGCTTGCGCTGCGCCTGGACTTCAGCGTGCCGCGCTTCGAACAGCGTCACCAAACTGGCCTGGTTGGAGCGATAGGCCGCTGTGGCCGCCGCAGTGCGTTGGGCGCTCGGCGTGAGCACAGCGTGGCGATAACGCGCGATGCGCTCCTGCAGGCTGCGCGCATCGCTGACCCCTGTGCGGTATTCGGCGGTTACGGTCCGCGTGGCTTCGGCCAGGTCGGCCTCGGCCTTGTCGACAAGCGCCCATTGGGCGGCAGTCTCGCGGTCTTGCCGTTGCGCGGGCGCAAGCTGCAGCGGAATGCTGACGCCGACCGACACCATGTCCGCATAGCCGCTGCGCTGCCCATAGGCGACCTCCCAGGTCCAGTTGGCCTGGCGGTTGGTCGCCACGACCGCCGCCGTTTTTTTTGCGACTTCGACATCGCGCCGCAACGCTTCCACCGTTGGGTGGGCTGCCACGTACGCTGCTTCAGTGGGCAGGTTCAGCGCGGGCATCGGCGTAAGTGTGTCGGCCGGAACACCCACCCAGCGCTGCAAGGTGAGCCGGGCCGCACTTTGCTGCTGCAAGACTTCAGCCGTTTCATCCGCCGCCACGCCGCGTGCCGCAGTCAGGGCTAGTACATCCTGGCTGCTACCGGCAGACGACGACAAGCGGGCACGCGAGGCTTCCCATTCCTCGTGGGCGTGGTGTTCCATCAAGGCCGTCAGTTTGGCTGCTTCGCCGGCGAAAAATGCGTCCAGATAGACCAGCGCCGTCTGCAGCCGCGTGTCCGCCACGGCCGTTTGCAGCGAGACCGCTTCGCGCTCAACGGACGCGTCAGCGGCGGCCTGGCGTGCGGCGCGCTTTTCTGGTGACAGCCATTCCTGGCTGATGCCGATGCGTTTCATCGTCATCGAGTCCCGGGTCGTGTGCAGGCGGTCGGGCCCTGTCACCGGAAGGTTGTCAACGCCGATGCGCAGGGCGGGGTCGGGAAGTTGCCCGGCGGTGCGAGCTGCTTGCGTCACGCTTTGGATGGCGGCATTGGCGGAGCGTGACGCGTCGGAGCGCTGAACGGCCAGGTTCAACGCTTCTTCCAGCGAAAGAGGCACCGCCATGGCGGCACAGGGCGCAAACGCGGTGGCCAGAGCGGCCGCACGCAGAAAAGAGAGGGACATGGGAACTCCGAGGACAAACGCGCAATGGCTGGCGAGCGGACGAGCCGCACCAGCGCCGGTTGGTCGACGGAGAGGTCAGACGCGAAGTCTGAGCGTGGAGAGGAAGACGGGGTCGGGAGGCGGTCTGGTTTCCAGTGCCGTGGCCATGGTCCATGCGGACGCGCTGCTTGCGTCCACTACCGCAGGCACCACAAGCATCTGAATGATGGCCGGCAAGGAGGGTGTGGGCACCTTGGTCCATTCAGCCGACTGAGGTGCGTTGACGCTGTAGTGATGGCACAGCACCGGTTGCTC
>Ga0308159_1003230_pt1 | contig 16893 bp, 16 predicted proteins | sample PhyCR1_FD_201040 | JGI IMG/M metagenome (GOLD analysis project Ga0308159, IMG submission 201040) | Phyllosphere microbial communities from UC Gill Tract Community Farm, Albany, California, United States - DLSLC.R1 | ecosystem: Host-associated > Plants > Phyllosphere > Unclassified | place: USA... | reverse complement strand
GTGCGCGCCGCAGGTCGTCACAGTGCTCGGCATGCAGCAACCCACCATCCGCAAGGGCCAGGCGCCCGGTCACCTCGAGCGTAACGAATTCCGGCTGCGCTTCATGCAGCCCTTCCAGGACCCTGCCTTCGGCACCGAGTCCGATGCCCTGGCGCGGCTCGAGGCCATCGCGTGGGACGCCTATGACGAAGGCCGCAAGTCGCCCGTCACGCGCCAAGCCGGGCCGGGCTATGCCGATCCCGACTACGAGCTGTCGGTCGACTGGCTGGAGGCCAAGGCCCGGCTCGACGCCGCCCAGGATGCGTGGGGCCGGCCCGGGACGCGCTCTCGCGTGCTGCTGGTCAACGGCTCGCCGCGCAACGACGGCACCTGCCCGGGCGAGGTGTCGAAGACCTGGCGCATGGCGCACATGGCGCAGCAGGTCCTGGAGTCGGCGGGCATCGACGTGGACCTGCTCGATCTCAGCCTGGTGACCTCCGAGTACGGCCGCCAGATCCACCCCTGCAAGGGCTGCGTCTCCACCGCGATGCCGCTGTGCCATTGGCCCTGCAGCTGCTACCCCAACCATTCGCTGCGGCAGACCGGCGACTGGATGAACGAGATCTACGAACGCTGGGTCGCGGCCCACGGCGTGATCGTGCTCACGCCCACCCACTGGTACCAGGCCACCAGCCCCCTCAAGCTGATGATCGACCGCCTGGTGTGCGCCGACGGTGGCAACCCCGACCCGACCCGCACCCACGGCAAGAAGGCCGAGGAGGCCAAGGCGCTGGAGCTTGCGGGCTGGGACTTCCCCAAGCACCTCGACGGCCGCGTGTACGGCGTGGTCGTGCACGGCGACGTGGCCGGCATCGAGAGCCTGCGCCGCAACCTCTGCGACTGGCTCGACTGGATGGGCCTCGTCGATGCCGGCCAGCAGGCGCGGCTGGACCGCTACCTGGGCTACTACGAGCCCTACGCGACCAGCCACGACACCCTCGATGCCGACGAGGCGCTGCAGCAGGAGGTGCGCAACGTGGCACAGGCCGTGGCCAACGCCGTGGGCGAGCTGCGCGCCGGCCGCCTGAGCGTGCCCGACCGCAGCCTGAAGCGTCCCCGGCCCAAGTGAGCCGCGCCCGCCGCGCGCATTCACGGCATCTTTACCTTCGATCACGCCGCGTTGACCCGGTCCTCACGGCCGGGACATTCCCGCCTTCCACACTTCGTCTCACCTGCTGCACTCTTCATCGCGGCAGCATTTCCCGAAAGGAAGGACTCGCATGATTTCTCTTCGCCAACGGATGGTCTGGGCCGGTGTGCTGGCCTCTGCCGCTTTCGCAGCGTCCGCACAGACGCCGCCTCCCTCCAACGTGCCGCTGTCGGCCACCCAGGCCCAAACTGCGGCCACCCCCGCGGACGCCAAGCCGCGCGTCGAGCGAAAGAAGGATGTCGCCCAGCGCTTCGAGCGCATGCAGCAGCACCGTGCCCAGCGCCTGGCGGCCTTGAAGGACAAGCTGCAGCTCAGCGCGCAGCAGCAGGGCGCCTGGACCAGCTACACGACGGCGCTGCAGCCGCCGGCCATGCCCAAGCCCGAAGACCGCGCGGCGCGCCGCGCCGAATTCGAGAAGCTGACCACGCCCGAGCGCATCGATCGCATGCAGGCCCGTCAGGCCGAACGCAGTGCGATGTTCGCCAAGCGTGCCGACGCCACCAAGGCCTTCTACGCGCAGCTCACGCCTGCGCAGCAGAAGACCTTCGACGCCGAGAGCATGCGCATGGGCCCGCGTGGCCACGGCCCGCACGGCCATCGCCCGCACGGCGATGCCCAGGCACCGACCAAGGGCTGACCTCGCCGATCGGCCGACGCGCGCGGCCGGTCGTCGACAAAAAGCCCGCTGCGCTTCGTGCGCAGCGGGCTTTTTTCATCTGGATGCGGCCAGCGCGGCCGCATCATGTCACTTGGGCGTGCCGGTCGAGTCGATCGGGTTCGTCGCCACGGCCGGGCGCTCGCCCGTGTAGCCGAAGGGGCGCGGCTGCTGCAGCGTTTCCTGGCGCACTTCGGCGCGCGTGCGCTCACCGACCTGCGGCGTCGCGTTGGGCTGGTTGTTGCGCATGGTGCTCGCTTCGCCGGCCGGCGTGTTCGTGTTGGACTGGTTGTGGTTGTTCCACACCGCGCCCATGCGCACGCCATCGCGCGAATTGGGTTGGCTGTAGTCGGGGCGCTGCGGGGGGTTGGGCACGCCCGACGGCGTCATCGTGCTGGCCTGGCCGGCCACACTGGGTTCGGTGGCGGGCACCGAGGTGGTCTGGGCGCTGGCGGCCGATGCGGCGAGCAGGCCGGCGGCGACGAGGGTGCAAAGGGTGCTGGGCTTCATGCGAGGCTCCTGAGATCCTGTGAGGTGGGACGAAAGTGCCGCCCTTGGCGTGGGCCGCGGCACCGAACAGAACTTCAAGTTAGGAGGCGGTCCCATGCGCGCCTGTCGGGACGCGCTTCGCGCCGCTGTAGGAGTGCCACGCACTCGCCCTGGCGGCACCCGCGAATTTCGGACGGCAAGACGCTGACGCCTTCCTACAGCCGCGCCGAGGTCCGCCCCGTACAAACCTGGGGTGGCACTCCTTTCCGAACCCCATCTGCCCTTGGCCGCGGCCACCGCACCGAAATCGCTCAAGGTGATGACGGTGAACACCCACAAGGGCTTCACGGCGCTCAACCGCAAGTTCATCCTGCCCGAGCTGCGCGATGCGGTGCGCACGGTGGGCGCCGACGTCGTGTTCCTGCAGGAGGTGCTGGGAACGCATTCGCGGCATCAGAAGAAGGTGGACAACTGGCCGGAGGCGCCGCACTACGAATTCCTGGCCGACACCATGTGGCCGCAGTTCGCCTATGGGCGCAACGCGGTGTACCCGCGCGGCCACCACGGCAATGCGGTGCTGTCGAAATTTCCCATCGTGCACCACCGCAACCACGACGTGTCGGTGGCCGGCCCCGAGAAGCGCGGCCTGCTGCATTGCGCGCTGCGGCTGCCGGGCCGCACGGTCGACGTGCACGTGATCTGCGCGCACCTCGGCCTGGCCGAGGCGCACCGCCAGCAGCAGCTCGAACTGCTGTGCCACATCGTGCGCGACGAGGTGCCGGCCGATGCGCCGCTGGTGGTGGCCGGCGACTTCAACGACTGGCGCAGCCGCGCCCACGAGGTGCTCGAACAGGGTGCAGGCCTGCGCGAAGTGTTCAAGCATGCCAACGGCCGCGCCGCGAAGACCTTCCCCTCGCGCTTCCCGATCCTGCCGCTGGACCGCATCTACGTGCGCAATGCCGGGGCCCACGCGCCCGTGGTGCTGCCGCGCCAACCCTGGTCGCACCTTTCGGACCACGCGCCACTGGTGGCGGAGATCGACCTGTGAACAACACGACGGGAGCACGCTCATGAGCGGACGCCGCTGGTACGCCGGCAACCAAGTCAACCTGCTGGAGAACGGCGAAGCCTTCTTCCCGCGCGTCTTCGAGGCCATCCGCGCCGCCGAGCGCGAGGTGATCGTCGAGACCTTCATCCTGTTCGAGGACAAGGTCGGCCAAGGGCTGCACGCGGCGCTGTGCGAGGCCGCGCGCCGCGGCGTCAAGGTCGACCTGATGATCGACGGCTTCGGCTCGCCCGAGCTGTCGGCCGCCTTCCTCGACAGCCTGGGGCAGGCCGGCGTGCGCGTGCGGGTGTTCGACCCAGGCTCGCGCTTCCTGGGCCAGCGGCTCAACGTCTTCCGGCGCATGCACCGCAAGATCGTCGTCATCGATGGGCTGCGCGCCTTCGTCGGCGGCATCAACTACTCGGCCGACCACGTGATGGACTTCGGCCCCAAGGCCAAGCAGGACTATGCGGTGGAGCTCACCGGCCCGGTCGTGAGCGAGATCCATCGCTTCGTGCTGCACGCGATCGCGGTCGGCGGCAAGGGCGCGGGCTGGTTCCGCCGGCGCCTGCGTCGCACGGCCGACGTGGAGAACGTGCCCACCGGCGAGGCCGAGGTGATGTTCGTCACGCGCGACAACCGCCGCCACACGACCGACATCGAACGCCACTACCGCGCCGCCATCCGCACTGCGCGGCACCGCATCGTCATCGCCAACGCGTACTTCTTCCCCGGCTACCGGCTCATCAAGGACCTGCGTCGCGCCGCGCGGCGCGGCGTCGACGTGCGCCTCATCTTGCAGGGCGAGCCCGACATGCCGATCGTGAAGACCGCGGCCAGCATGCTCTACCACCACCTGCTGAACGCCGGCGTGAAGATCCACGAGTACTGCGAGCGCCCGCTGCACGGCAAGGTCGCCGTGGTCGACGACGTGTGGAGCACGGTCGGTTCGAGCAACCTCGATCCGCTGAGCCTGTCGCTCAACCTGGAGGCGAACGTCATCATCCGCGACCGCGATTTCAACCAGGTGCTGACCGAGCGGCTCGACCACCTGATGCGCCACAGCTGCAAGCAGATCGAGGCCGACGCGCTGGGCGAGTGGAGCGGCTGGCGCCTGGTGCGCAGCTTCTTCGTCTTCCACTTCATGCGCTGGTACCCCTCGTGGGCCGGCTGGCTGCCGCGCCATGCGCCGAGGCTCAAGCCCGCCGTGCCCACGGAGCCGCCGCGCGAGCGCGGCCACGACGGTTCCGTCGCCCAGACCGACGCCGCCTGAGGCACCCGACGCGAGCCGCCATGGCGCCCTCATCCACCGCCGCGCCACCCAGCTCCCTGCCCCCGGGCGATGTGCGGACGCCGGTGGCGGGCGCGCATCGCGTGCAGGTCTGGCGCGGGCGGCCGTGGTGGCCCTGGGCCAAGCGGCTGGTGGTGCTGGGCTTCCTCGCCTTCGTGGCGGTGCTGCTGGTGACCCAGGCGCGCGCCATCGAATGGACGCAGGTCTTCGCCACCATGCGCGCCTACCCGCTGCGCACCCTGCTGGTCGCGGCCGGCCTGGCGGCGCTGAGCCACCTCATCTACGCCAGCTTCGACCTCATCGGCCGGCGCTACACGGGGCACCGGCTGCCGGTGCCCACGGTCATGGCGATCACCTTCGTGAGCTACGCCTTCAACCTGAACATGGGCACGATCGTCGGCGCCGTGGGCATGCGGGTGCGCCTGTACTCGCGGCTCGGCCTGGCGCCCGGGCAGATCACGCGCGTGGTGGGCATGAGCATGCTCACCAACTGGCTCGGCTACTTCCTGCTGGCCGGGCTGGCCTTTCTGCTGTGGCCGCTGGCGCTGCCCGACGACTGGCACCTGGGCCGCACCGCCTTGCGCGCTCTCGGTGCAGGCCTGGTGGCCGTCGCCGTGGCCTACCTGCTCGCCTGCGCCTTCGCGCGCCGGCGCGAATGGACGGTGCGCGGCCACGAGATTGCACTGCCCAGCCTGCGCGTGGCCTTCGTGCAGCTGGGGCTGTCGTGCGCCAACTGGGGCGTGATGGGACTCGCGATGTTCGTGCTGCTGCAGGAGCGCGTGCCCTACCCCATGGCGCTGGGCGTGTTGCTGATCGGCGCGGTCGCCGGCCTCATGTCGCGCGTGCCGGCCGGGCTGGGCGTGCTGGAGGCGGTGTTCGTCGCCCTGCTGGCGCCGCCTCTCACCAGCACGGCGCTGATCGCGGCGGTGCTGTGCTACCGCGCCGTCTACTACTGGGCACCGCTCGCCGTCGCGGTGGTGCTCTACCTGGCCATGGAGGCGCAGGCGCGCCGCCTGGCCGCCGCCGACGCTTCCACGTCGCATTGAGCCGGGCTCTCGCGGGCCCTTCCGAACCTTCTCAGGAGACAGACATGCACCCCCTTTCCCGCCTTCTCGCCCTCGGCCTCACCGCGGCAGCCCTCAGCGCGTGTGGCAAGAGCGGCAACAACGATGCCGCGACGCCGGCAGCCAGCCCACCGGCGGCCACGTCCCCCGGCACGTCGAGCAGCGCGCCCCACCCGAGCGAGCCCACGGGCGCGGGGGCGGCGGTGCAGCCCACCACGCCAGCGCCCGCACCCGGTTCGGGGGAAGGCGCTCCCGCCTCCAGCGACCCGGCCGGCCAGTCGAAGAAGGCGCAATAGCGCGCCCGCCAGCCGATGGGCGGTGTGGCGCGCTCGGCGGAATCACTGTAAATTCATCCAGTGATTCTTCAGCGCAAGCTCGCCATCCTCGCCGACGCGGCCAAGTACGACGCCTCGTGCGCCTCCAGCGGCACCGAGAAGCGCCACTCGGTCGGCGGGCGCGGCATCGGCTCGACCGAGGGATCGGGCATCTGCCACAGCTATGCGCCCGACGGGCGCTGCATCTCGCTGCTCAAGATCCTGCTGACCAACTTCTGCCAGTACGACTGCCTGTACTGCGTCAACCGCGTCACGAGCAACGTGCCTCGCGCACGCTTCTCGGTCGACGAGGTGGTGCAGCTCACCCTCGACTTCTACCGCCGCAACTGCATCGAGGGGCTGTTCCTCTCCAGCGGCATCATCCGCAGCCCCGACTACACGATGGAGCAGGTGGTCGAGGTCGCGCGCGTGCTGCGCGAGGAGCACGACTTCCGCGGCTACATCCACCTCAAGACCATCCCTGATGCGGCGCCCGAGCTGCTGCACAAGGCCGGCCGCTATGCCGACCGGCTGAGCATCAACGTCGAGCTGCCCACGGTGCAGGGTTTGGAGAGCCTGGCGCCCGAGAAGGACGGCGCGGCGATCCGCCGCTCGATGGCGCGGCTCACGGTGCACATCGACGAGGCCAAGGCACAGAAGGCGCAGGCCGACGCGGCGCCCACCGTGTCGCTGCCGCGCGCGCGCCCGGGCCGTGCCGCGGCCCCGCGCTTCGCCCCCGCCGGGCAGAGCACGCAGATGATCGTCGGCGCCGACGCCACCGACGATGCGGCCATCCTCGCCAGCAGCGCGCAGCTCTACGGCGCCTATCGGCTGCGGCGCGTCTACTACTCGGCCTTCAGCCCCATTCCCGACGCGTCCTCTTCGCTGCCGCTGGTGGCGCCGCCGCTGGTGCGCGAGCACCGTCTCTACCAGGCCGACTGGCTGCTGCGTTTCTACGGCTTCGAGGCCAGCGAGATCGTCGCGCCCTCGCAAGGCGGCATGCTCGCGCTCGATGTCGACCCCAAGCTGGCGTGGGCGCTGGCCCACCGCGAGCGTTTCCCGGTCGACCTCAACACCGCGCCGCGCGAACTGCTGTGGCGCGTGCCGGGCCTGGGCGTGCGCACGGCGCAGCAACTGCTGGCCACGCGCCGCGTGCGCCGGCTGCGCAGCGACGACCTCAAGCGGCTGCGCGTGCCCCTGCGCAAGGTGATGCCCTTCGTGGTGCTGGCCGACCATCGCCCGGGCCGCGTGCTGGAGGCCGAAGACCTCAAGGCGCATCTCGCGCCGCCGCCCGTGCAGCGCAGCTTGTTCGACGCCTGAGGCGCATCGCGCGCGTGCTGCTGCCGCTGCTGCACGATTTCGCTGCCCGCCCCGCGCGCCGGCCACCTACACACGCGCCCTGTCCCCGACCCTAGCTTGGGACGCATGCGCCACACCGTCACACTCAGCAGCGAAACCGACTGGCCCGGCTTTCGAAGCGAGGCGCGGCGGCTGCTGGCGCAGCTGGTGCCGCCCGAGGACGTGGCCTGGCACACGCCCGCCGGCGCAGCGGAAGACCTCTTTGCGCCCGCTGCAGGGTCGGAACCGAAACGGCCCGCGGCACCGGCGCACGCAGCGTCGGGCTCGATGAATTTCGTCGTGCCGCCGGCCTTCCTCACGCTGTGCGAGAAGGTGGTGCTGCATCAGGACCCGGCGCGCTTCGCGCTGCTGTATCGCCTGCTGTGGCGGCTGGTGCACGAGCGTGCGCTGCGCCACGACCCGCTGGATGCCGACCGCACCCGTGCGCGGCACATGATGCAGGCCGTGCGCCGCGACCTGCACAAGATGAAGGCCTTCGTGCGCTTTCGTCCGCTGGAACGCGAAGGACAGCCGCCGCTGCACGTCGCGTGGTTCGAACCGGACCACCACATCGTCGAGGCCGTCGCGCCTTTCTTCGTGCGCCGCTTCACCGCGATGCACTGGGCCATCCTCACGCCCGAGCGCTCGGTGCAGTGGACGCCGGCGCAGGCCGACCCGGCCGTCGCCGCCACCAGGACGCCGGATGCGGCGCTGCCCCCTGGCGAACTGCGCTTCGGCCCCGGCGCCGCGCGCGCCGATGCACCGCCGGCCGATGCCGGCGAAGCGCTGTGGCTCACCTACTACGCGCACATCTTCAACCCGGCGCGCCTGAAGACGGACATGATGCGCAAGGAGATGCCCGTGAAGTACTGGCACAACCTGCCCGAGGCGGCGCTCATCGCGCCCCTGACCGCGCAGGCGACCGAGCGCTCCGGCCGCATGGTCGAGGCGGCGCCCACCACGCCGGTGCGGCGCATCGCGCAGCCGGTGCTGCCGGCCCGCGCACTCGATCCGTTGCACACCGCGGCGCTGCCCGACGATCCCGAGGCCGCGCTGGCTGCGCTCAAGCGCGCCACCGAGCGCTGCCGCGAATGCCCCATCGGTGCGCATGCGACGCAGTCGGTGATGGGCGAGGGGCCGATCCATGCGGCGCTGATGGTCGTGGGCGAGCAGCCCGGCGAACAGGAAGACCTCGTCGGGCACCCCTTCGTCGGGCCTTCCGGCCAGCTCTTCAACCGCGCGGTGGCCGAACTCGGCTGGTCGCGCGAGCACTTCTTCGTCACCAACGCGGTGAAGCACTTCAAGTTCGAACTGCGCGGCAAGCGCCGCATCCACAAGACGCCCGGGCAGCGCGAGGCCGCGGCCTGCCTGCACTGGCTCGAATCGGAGATCGCGCAGGTGCGCCCGCGCGCCTTCATCGCCCTGGGCGCCACCGCGGCGCGCGCGCTGGTGGGCCGTCCGGTGGCGGTGATGGCCGAGCGTGGCCAGTGGCTCGAAGGGCCCGAGGGCCGGCGCGTGCTGATCACGCTGCATCCCTCGGCCCTGCTGCGCGGCGACCCCGCGGAGCGCGAGGAGGCGTGGCGCGCGTGGCTCGACGACCTCTCGCAGGCCAGCGACATCGCCGGTCTCGAGGCCGCGCGCTGACGCCTTTCAGCTGCCGCTGATCAATGCACGCAGCTCGCATTGCGCGGCGGGGATCGTGTTGATGGGGCCGTCGAATTGCTGAAGCATGACCCGAGTTCGCCTGGGCGTCACCAAGCGGTACGAGGCGTCGGCCGCCATGGCCCGCGCCGCTTGGCTCAGAAGTGATAGGCGTAGCGTAGGCGCACGAAGTTCTCGCCCGGGTTGGGCTTCTTGATGCCGGCGTTGGAGAAGTGCTGCAGCCGCAGCGACAGCTCGTGCCGGCCGTTGGCGCCGAAGCTGTATCCCGCACCGATCGCCTCCGTGAACTGGAAGGTGGTGCTGAAGCCGCGGTCATCGGTGCGGTAGAGCCGGTCCATCACGCTCACGCCGACGCCGCCTTCGACGAACCAGGGCGAAGCGCCGCCATCGAAGCGGTAACGCCACGTCGCAAGCACACCGATCTGCGCGACGCTGCGGTGATCGCCGTCCAGCGGCCCGCGCCACTGGCTGGCGAAGAGGTCCCAGTAGAAGGAGCGGCCGGCGCCCTGCCAGCCCGGGACGGAGCGCCAGGGCAGCATCACCCCGACGCCCGCCATGTCGCTGTTGGCGCTGCCGTGCAGCGTCTGCCCGCCTTCGACGTACACGGCCGGGGACGCGTCCGCGACGGGCTGCGCCGCCGCACCGGCGCACGCCAGCGCCAGCACGGCGGCGGCGGCCATCGTCATCCTGTTGTTGTGCATCTTGAGGAGTCCTGACACCGTGTTTCATTCAGCTACGGTTCAGGCAGTATCTGCACGTGTCGTGCACTGCGCTGTGCGCGCAATCGATTTCCCGGGTAGGACGCCGCCGGGTGGGGCCGATCAGCGCGCCGCCGGATGCGGCAGCGTCAATGTGATAAGGGCGATCTCGGAGGGGGCGCCGAAGCGCTTGGGCGGCCCCCAGTAGCCGGTGCCGCGGCTCACGTAGACCCACATCTGCTGCAGCCGGTGCAAACCGGCCGTAAAGGGCTGCTGCAGCGGCACGAACAGGTTCCAGGGAAAGAACTGGCCGCCATGCGTGTGGCCCGAGAGCTGCAGCTGGAAGCCCGCTTGGGCCGCGGCCGGCGCCGTGCGCGGCTGGTGCGCGAGCAGCACCCGCGTGTGCACCAGCGGCGGCGCGTCGCGCACGGCGCGCTGCGGGTCGCTGGCGTGCGCGGCGTCGAAATGGCCGGCGGTGTAGTCGGTCACGCCGGCCACCACCAGCGCGCTCTCGAGGATCTCCTCGTCGGTCTGCGCACCATGCACGTTGCGCGTCTGCAGCACCACGTGCTCGTTGAGCAGCACGCGCAGGCCCAGGCGGCGCAACTCGTCGATCCAGGCGTGGGCGCCGGCGTAGTACTCGTGGTTGCCGGTGACCACGAAGGTGCCGTGCCGCGCGCGCAGCTGGGCCAGCGGCGCGATGTGCTCGCGCAGTTCGGGCACCGTGCCGTCCACCAGGTCGCCGGTGATCGCCACCATGTCGGCGCCCAGGCCGTTCACCGTGTCGACGATGCGCTGGATGTAGCGCTGGCGGATCGTCGGCCCGACGTGGATGTCGCTCAGCTGCGCGATGGTGAAGCCGCGCAGCTGCGAGGGCAGGCCCTCGATCGGCACCTCGATCCGCCGCACGGCCGCGGTGCGGCGCGCGTTGAAGAAGCCGACCACCGACACCGCCGTGGCCAGCGCCACCACGCCCAGCGCGCTCAAGCCTTGCCAGCGGGGCCAGTCCAGCTTGGCGCCCAGGGCCCCGCTGCCGCCCCACGCGAGCAGCAGCCCGGCGTCGCGGGCCAGCGTCAGCAGCAGCAGCGAGGAGAACCAGCCCATCGACAGCAGCCCCAGCCATTGCAGCGCGGCAGGCCACCCCGGCTTGGGACCGCGGCGGCGCACGAAGGGCAGCGGCATGGTGGCGGCCGACACCACGAGCAGCGCCAGCACGAGCGGCCAGCCCGTCGTCACCCCCGCCAGCGCCGGCACGAGGCGCAGGCCGATGAACACGTGGAGCAACGTGGTCAGCAGGGTGAGGGGGGCGAGCGGCATGGATATGGTGATTGCTGCAGCGCAGCATACGACGATTGTCTTGTGGCTGCATGGCGCGGGAAGGCAAGCCGATGCGGCGGAAGGGGCCGCCGCTGCTATGGAAACGGTAGCAAGTTGCGCAACACTGGCAAGCCCTGCAGGTCGATTCCGCGGCCACGGTCAACCCGTCGGAGGACCGGCGCGCGCTGCACCGAACGCCGGTGCATGAGGGAAATCCCCGATCGGATCGACCGGGCCGGTCCCTTCACTCGATGGCGAAGGCCAGCACCACCGCACCCAGCGCCAACACGCCGAGCCCGAGCAGGAACACGCTTTCGGCCCAACCCTCGTAGCGCTGCGGCCGGCCGGCGCGGCGGCTGCGCATCGACATGAAGGACAGCACGGCGCTGGTGAGGAACATCAGCGCGTCGACGGCCAGCAGCTTGTCCAGCACGACGCGCGAGCGCCCGCCCTGGCGCAGGTGCCCGATCGACAGCACGGTCATGCACACGCCGATCATGGTGGCCGAGGTCGGCAGGATGTGCGCCGACAGCCCGCGCAGCGGTGCTTCGGCCGCGTGGGAGGCGTCGGCATCGAGCGCCACGGCGCGCAGATGGCGTGGCGGCGCCGGCCCGTCCGGGCGTCTCGGCAGCATCGTCGGGCGCTCGGTCGGGCGCGGCGTGGGGGCCGAGGATCAGCGCGCGGCGGGCGCCGCGCCGTTGCTGGCCATGTCGGTGCCGGCCGGGAAGATGAACAGCGCCTTGGCCGGGCCCGTGCCGTTCACGGCGATGTCCTGCTGCAGCGTCTGGCCGGCCAGCGTGGCATCGACCTGGTAGCGGCCCTTGTCGAGTCGCGCCACCATGAGGGGGCCGTGGGCGTCGACGCGGTCGAGCACCACGGCGCCGGTCTCCATATTGCGCACGGTCACGCGCACGTCGGCGGCGAAGTCGGCCTTCTGGTGGTCCTTCACCGCGAACTCGAAGCTCGCGGGCCAGCGCGGCTCGACGGTTTCCATCAACTGGGCCTCGTCGTGGCCGATGCCGCCGCTCATGTACTCGACGCCGGCCTTCGTCATCTGGATCGGCGGGTTGTAGCTTGCGGCCTGGGCCGCGGTGCCGGCACAAAGCGCGCCGAACAGCGCGCCGGCGCACAGCATGAGGGTGCCCAAAGCAGGGCGTGCATGGGAAAGCTTGCGAGCCATGATGGATTTCCTTTCGTTCGGTTCGGGTGGCCGGGGCGATGAACGAACAGGGCGGCGACCACGGAGCCACTGTGGCCCGCGTGCCTTAGGACTTGCTTAAAGGCGCCGCCGCGGCGCCCTGCGGCCTGCCTACTTGCCTTGCGCGAGCGCCTGGCTCGGCATGGTGGCGGCCGCCATGTCGAAGTTCGACGGCCACAGGAACAGCGCGCGGCCCGGCACGCCCAGCGCCACGTTCACCGTCTGCGTGAGCGTGAGGTTGCCCAGCGTGGCCTGCACGTCGTAGGTGCCCGGCTCCAGCCGCGCGAGCATGAAGGGGCCGCTCGCGCTGGCCTGCATCACCTCGACGCCGCTGTACTTGTCGATCACCTTCACCGCGACCGGCTCCGGGAACTGTCCGCGCGGCCCGCGCGAGACGGCGAACTCGAAGGTCGCGGCCCAACGCGGCGCCACCATCTCCATGAAGGCCACCTCGTCCTTGTTCTTGCCGCCGCACATGAACTCCACGCCCTGCGGCGCCATCTGGATCGGCGGGTTCGTCGGCACCGCGTGCGCGGCGGACGACAGGCCCAGGGCGGCGGCACCCAGCACCAGGGCGGCGGCAGGGCAGGACAGGCGGAACGGCTTCATGGCGATGGACATCCTCAGGTCGGAAGGCGGGGCACGAATGCGCCGCCGCCGATTCTGTTTAGCAAGAGTCGGGCGCGCCCTAGCGTTTACGCGAATGCTCTGTTTTTCATAGCTGCCTGCGCCCATGGGCTGGGCCTCGGCGCCTTCTTGTCACAAGAAGTTGACGAATCCGCTGGGGCGCTCCGACGGGGCGCGGTGCGCCCATGCGCAGGCACGCCGGCGGTGCATCGCGGCCAGGGCGCCCGCCGACAGCGCGCGGCGTGCGCTTGCGCGAGCATCGGGGCCATGAAGATCGCGACCTTCAATGTCAACGGCGTGAACGGCCGCCTGCCGAGGGTGCTCGAGTGGCTGGATTCGGCGCAGCCCGACGTCGCCTGCCTGCAGGAACTCAAGTCGCCCGATGCGCGCTTTCCGGCCGCCGCCTTCGCCGAGGCGGGCTATGGCGCCCTCTTCCACGGGCAGCCCAGCTGGAACGGCGTGGCCATCCTCGCGCGCGGCCAGGTGCCGCTGGAGACCGGGCGCGGCCTGCCCGATGCGCTGCCCGGCGACACGCAGGCGCGCTACCTCGAGGCGGTGGTCGACGGCGTGGTCGTCGGCTGTCTCTACCTGCCGAACGGCAACCCCCAGCCGGGGCCGAAGTTCGACTACAAGCTCGCCTGGTTCGAGCGCTTCAACGCGCATGCGAAGCGCTTGCTGGAGAGCGGGCTGCCCACCGTGCTGGCAGGCGACTTCAACGTCGTGCCCACCGACCTGGACATCTACAACCCCGCCTCGTGGCAGGACGATGCGCTGCTGCAGCCCGAGAGCCGCGCCGCCTGGCAGCGCCTGCTGGCTCAGGGCTGGACCGACGCCCTCCGCGCCCTGCACCCCGACGAGCGCATCTACACCTTCTGGGACTACTGGCGCCAGCGCTGGCCGCGCAATGCGGGCCTGCGCATCGACCACCTGCTGCTCAGCCCCGACCTGCTGCCCGCGCTGCGCGCCGCCGGGGTCGACCGTGAAGTGCGCGGCCAGCCCGGCGCCAGCGACCACGCGCCGGCTTGGGTCGAGCTCGCGCTGCCCCGCGCGTGAGGCGGCGCCGGCCGGCGCGGCGGACTACGGCGGCATGCGGCCCGAGGCCTCGCGACGTGCCACCGGCTTGCGGAAGAATCGGTGTATCCGCAGGCAGCGCCGGCCGACCGAGCCGGGGCGCCTCGCGACCTCACGAAGAAGAGATGCCCATGAATCCCTTGCAAGATCCCGTTGAACTGGCCGACCCCAGCGTGCCCGCCGCAGTCCCCCGCAAGCCCTGGCTGCAGGCCTTGAAAGAGGCCGATGCGCAGCGCCCCGACTTTCCCGGCGAACACGCCATCGTGCTGGGCGTCGGCGTCCTGCTGCTCCTGTCCTCGGGTCGCAGCCGCTCCGTCATCGGCAAGCTGGCCAAGGCCGCAGCCGGCGGCGCGCTCGTCGGCCGCGCGGCCAGCGGCACCGGTGGCGTGGCGCGCGTGGCGCAGGCCATTGCCACCTTCACCAACAAGCTGCCGCTGCGCTGAGCGCCAGCCGCGGCGGGCGAAAGGTGCGCGGTCCGAGATCGTCATCCGCGTGACGAGCAGGACGTCGTCGCCGTACCGGCAGGCCGGCGCGGGCTGATCGTGCCTTTCGTTTCCGGGACCGTGTTCCCAAAAAGAAAAAGCCCGTCACCGAGGCGGTGACGGGCTTGGCGCATCGCACCAGCACGGCCAGGCCGTGTCGTGCGGAGCGCTCGATCAGAACAGCTGGGGCGAGCGTGCGGCGGCGCGGGCTTCGGCACGCACTTCGGCGCGATCGCGCTGGCCGGCCAGGGCCAGCACGCCTTGCTGCGCGCCGTCGCCGTAGATGTTGCCCGCGCGGGCGGTGGCGACCGCTTCGTTGCGCAGGTCGGCACGGGCCAGCGCCGAGGTGCGGGCCGGCGTCACACCGGCTTGCGCCACGTCGCCGTACACGTTGCCGGCACGGGCGATCTGCGCGCCTTCGGCGGCCACTTCGGCACGCGAGCGCACCGAGTTCACCGTTTGCACGCCCTGGTAGGTTTCGGCCGAGGCGCTGGCCACGCCGAGCACCGAGAGAACGATCGCGCCGAGGATTTGAGAGGTCTTCATGACAGTTTTCCTTCGAAGTCAGTGGATGAATTTCGAACCGGTATCGGGGGGCGCCGTCCTGGCCGAATCGTCTTCGGCTGGGGCGGCCACCGCAGCGGGCCTGGCTCACCCAGAGCAACCGTCGAACCTGTTGGTTGTTGTCGGCTGCTGCTCTGTTGGAATGAATTGTGCGCCGCAAACTAAGTAAAAACCCGCATGCCTGCGAGCCAGTGCGTTCACGGGATCGAAACAATCATGGCGTCGTGGCTGACATGAACGCCTCTGGCACGGCAGCCTGAAAGCGGGCGTTGACATCTCGAACAGACGTTCACCCAGAAAAAAAAAGCCACCCATCGGGTGGCGTTGTGGCGTCGACCGCGACTGCCGCTGACGCTCACACGTCGATATTTGCCGCCCGCAGCGCATTCGTCTCGATGAACTCCCGCCGCGGCTCGACCTCGTCGCCCATGAGCATGGTGAACACGCGGTCGGCCTCGATGGCGTCGTCGATCTGTACACGCAGAAGCCGGCGCACCTCGGGGTCCATGGTCGTTTCCCAGAGCTGCTCCGGGTTCATCTCGCCCAGGCCCTTGTAGCGCTGGCGGGCGGTGGTGCGCTCGGCTTCGGAGAGCAGCCACAGCATGGCGCTGCGGAAGTCGGCAGCCTTCTCTTCCTTGGCCTTGTCGCCCTCGCCGCGCTTGACGGTGGCGCCCTCGCCCAGCAGGCCGCGGAAGGTGTGGGCCGCCTCGGCCAGGGCCGCATAGTCCGCACCATGGACGAAGTCCTGCGTGATGACGCTGGACTTGATGTTGCCGTGGTGCCGGCGGCTGATGCGCAGGATGGGCTTGTCGGAGCGGGTGTCGAACTCGCTCGCCACCTCGGCCGGGGCGCCGTTGGTCGTCAGCTCGCGCAGCTTGGCCTGCAGGGCCACGGCCGAGGCCTCGGCCGCCGCCGTGGTGTCGAGGTCGAGCGACACACCGTCGGCAATGGCACGCAACGCCTCGGCGTCCATGAACACGCCCAGGCGCGCGATCACGGCCTCGGCCAGCTGGTGCTTGCGCGCCAGCTCGTCGAGCGTTTCGCCGGTGAGCGTCTGCGGGTGGGCACCGCCGGTGCTCACGCTGGCATCCTTGAGCGCGACGCGCAGCAGGAAGGCGTCGAGCGCGGGACCGTCCTTGAGGTACTGCTCCTCCTTGCCGACCTTGACCTTGTACAGCGGCGGCTGCGCGATGTAGATGTGGCCGCGCTCCACCAGCTCGGGCATCTGGCGGTAGAAGAAGGTCAGCAGCAGCGTGCGGATGTGGGCACCGTCCACGTCCGCGTCGGTCATGATGATGATGCGGTGGTAGCGCAGCTTGGCCACGTTGAAGTCGTCGGCCCCGTTGCCGCCGGTGGCGCCGGCATTGCCGATGCCGGTGCCCAGCGCGGTGATCATGGTGACGATCTCGTTGCTGGTCAGCAGCTTCTCGTAGCGCGCCTTCTCCACGTTCAGGATCTTGCCGCGCAGCGGCAGGATGGCCTGGAACTTCCGGTCGCGGCCCTGCTTGGCGCTGCCGCCGGCGGAGTCGCCCTCCACCAGGTAGATCTCGCACAGGGCGGGGTCTTTCTCCTGGCAGTCGGCCAGCTTGCCGGGCAGGCCCATGCCGTCGAGCACGCCTTTGCGGCGGGTCATCTCGCGGGCCTTGCGGGCGGCTTCGCGGGCCTTGGCGGCCTCGACGATCTTGCCGCAGATGATCTTGGCGTCCTGCGGGCGCTCTTCCAGGTATTCGGTCAGGGCGCGGGCCACGATGTCCTCGACCGGCGCGCGCACCTCGCTGGAGACCAGCTTGTCCTTGGTCTGGCTGCTGAACTTGGGCTCGGGCACCTTCACGCTCAGCACGCAGCACAGGCCTTCGCGCATGTCGTCGCCGCTGACCTCGACCTTGGCC
>Ga0308159_1003228_pt1 | contig 16930 bp, 14 predicted proteins | sample PhyCR1_FD_201040 | JGI IMG/M metagenome (GOLD analysis project Ga0308159, IMG submission 201040) | Phyllosphere microbial communities from UC Gill Tract Community Farm, Albany, California, United States - DLSLC.R1 | ecosystem: Host-associated > Plants > Phyllosphere > Unclassified | place: USA... | reverse complement strand
GTCGTGACTCGAACGCGCAGCGTCTCGGCGTCAAGCGCTTCGGCGGTCAGGTCGTGAACGCAGGCGAGATCATCGTCCGCCAGCGCGGCACCCACTTCCACCCCGGCGCCAACGTCGGACGCGGCGGCGACGACACCCTGTTCGCCCTGTCGGCCGGCGCGGTCGAGTTCGGCACCAAGGGCGGCCGCAAGGTCGTCAACATCGTGGCGGCCGCCCAGTAGGGTCGGTTTCTTCGGCCGAGCAGGCACAGGACGCAAGGGGCGGGCTTCGGCTCGCCCCTTGCGCGTTGCAGCGGCACTCGCTCCTCGGCACCCGGCGCACGGTCCCACCGGCGCCTCCACTCCCGATCGGACGGACAGAACAACCATGGTCACCTTCGTCGACAACGTCACGCTGCACCTGCGTGCCGGCCACGGCGGGAACGGCTGCGTCTCCGTCCGCCGCGAGAAGTTCAAGCCGCTCGCCGGCCCCGACGGCGGGAACGGCGGTCACGGCGGCGACATCGTCCTCGTCGCCGACCCGCAGGTCACGACACTCCTCGCCTACCACCGCCACCCGCACCAGTCCTCCGAGAACGGCGGGCCCGGGATGGGCGACCACCGAGCCGGAGGCAACGGCGAGCTCCTCGAGCTGACCGTCCCGGTCGGCACCGTCGTGAAGTCGCCCGACGGCGAGCAGCTCATCGACATGGACGAGCCGGGTCTCCGTTTCGTCATCGCTCCTGGCGGTCAGGGCGGTCTGGGCAACGCGTCGCTCGCCACCACGAAGCGCAAGGCCCCCGGGTTCGCGCTGCTCGGCACCCCAGGCTGGGAGGGCGACGTCGTCCTCGAGCTCAAGACCGTCGCCGACGTCGCACTCGTCGGGTTCCCCTCCGCGGGCAAGTCGAGCCTCGTCGCCGCCATCTCGGCCGCGAAGCCGAAGATCGCCGACTACCCCTTCACCACGCTCGCCCCGAACCTCGGCGTCGTGCAGGCGGGGGAGTCCCGATACACCGTCGCCGACGTCCCCGGACTGATCGAGGGCGCGAGCGAGGGCAAGGGACTCGGCCTCGAGTTCCTCCGTCACGTCGAGCGCTGCACGGCGCTCGTGCACGTCCTGGACTGCGCCACTCTCGAGCCGGGTCGCGACCCGCTGACCGACCTCGACGTCATCCTGGGCGAGCTCGCGGCCTACCCCGTCGGCGACGGCCAGGTCCCGCTACTGGAGCGTCCTCAGCTGATCGCCCTCAACAAGGTCGACGTGCCCGAGGCTCAGGAGCTCGCCGCGTTCGTGCGCAACGACCTCGAAGCGCGCGGCTACCGCGTCTTCGAGATCTCGACCGTCAGCCACAAGGGCCTCCGTCAGCTGACCTTCGCCCTGGCCGAGATCGTCGAGCAGCACCGCGCCGAGCTCGCTGCGGCACCCCAGGTGGAGCGGATCACCATCCGTCCGCGGGCCGTCGACGAGAAGGACTTCGAGATCCGCGTCGAGGGCGGCTCCTACGGCAACATCTACCGGGTGCTGGGCACGAAGCCCGTGCGCTGGGTCGCGCAGACCGACTTCACCAACGACGAGGCCGTCGGCTTCCTCGCCGACCGGCTCGCGAAGCTGGGCGTCGAGAACGGCCTGTTCGCGGCGGGAGCCGTCGCCGGCTCCACCGTCGTCATCGGCCGGGGCGACGGGGTCGTCTTCGACTGGGAGCCGACCCTCACCTCCACGGCGGAGCTGCTCACCGCGCCCCGCGGCACCGACGTGCGGCTCGAGGACAACCGCCGCAAGACGCGCAACGAGCGCCGCGACGAGTACTTCGAGCGGATGGACGCCAAGGCGGAGGCCCGCGCGGAGCTCGAGCGCGAGCGCCTGGGCGGCGTGTGGCGCGTCTCCGACGAGGACGATGCCGTCGACACCGTCGAGGCGGACCGCGAGGACTGACCTCCGGAGCCCGGCGCCCGCGTAGGTGCCGGGCTCCGTCCGTCGTCCGCAACGGAGCACTACACTGTCCGGATGCCGCAGACGACCCTCGACAGCACCGCTCTGACGGAGCGGTTCGCCGCCTCCCGCACCGCCTCCCGATCCCTCCGGAGTGCGACGACCGAGCTGAAGAACCGCGCGCTCCTCGCGATCGCCGACACCGTCCGCTCGGGCGCCGACCGCATCGTGCCGGCGAACTACCTCGATCTCGCGAACGGGCGGGAGAACGGGATGAGCACCGGTCTGCAGGACCGCCTCCGCCTCGACGAGGCGCGACTGGGCTCCCTGGCCGACGCCGTCGTCGCCGTCGCCGGTCTCGTCGACCCGGTGGGGCAGACCGTCCGGGGGTCGAACCTGCCCAACGGCGCCTCGCTCACGCAGGTGCGCGTCCCGTTCGGCGTCGTCGGAGCGATCTACGAGGCGCGCCCGAACGTGACGATCGACATCGCCGCGCTCGCGCTCAAGAGCGGCAACGCGGTGATCCTGCGCGGCGGGTCCGCCGCCGAGAACACGAACCGGGTGCTGGTCGAGCTGCTGCAGGAGGCGATCGCCTCCGTCGGACTGCCGCGCGAGCTGGTGCAGACCGTCGACGACCACGGCCGCGAGGGCGCGAAGGCGCTCATGCGCGCCCGGGGCTACGTCGACGTCCTCGTCCCGCGGGGGAGCGCAGGGCTCATCGAGTCCGTCGTCACCGAGTCCACCGTGCCGGTGATCGAGACCGGGGCGGGAGTGGTGCACGTCTTCCTCGACGCCTCGGCCGACGAGCAGTGGGCGGTCGACATCGTGCACAACGCCAAGACGCAGCGTCCGAGCACCTGCAACGCCCTCGAGACCCTGCTCGTGCACCGCGACGCGGCGGAGCGCCTGCTGCCGCCGGTCCTCGGCCGGCTCGAGCGCGCGGGCGTCACGGTCCACGGCGACGACCGCGTCCGCGCCCTGCACCCCTCCGCGGTCGCGGCGACGGAGGAGGACTGGTCGGCCGAGTACTACTCGCTCGACATCGCCGTTGCGATCGTCGACGACCTCGACGCGGCGATGGACCACATCGCGCGCTACTCCACGCACCACACCGAGTCGATCGTGACCAACGACCTCGCCAACGCCGAGCGGTTCCTCGCCGAGGTCGACTCGGCCGTCGTCATGGTGAACGCGTCGACCCGCTTCACCGACGGAGGCGAGTTCGGCTTCGGGGCCGAGGTCGGCATCTCCACGCAGAAGCTGCACGCGCGCGGGCCGATGGGGCTGCCCGAGCTGACGAGCACCAAATGGCTGCTGCGCGGTGCCGGGCAGGTCCGCGCCTAGTCCCGACAGCGGCCGGGTAGACTCGACAGCGCCCGCGCGGGCACCACGACCTTCAAGGAGCACCGAATGTCCCTGGCCACGACCGTCCTGGCAGAAGCATCGACGCACGTCGAGCTGCCGTTCCCCGCGATCGTGTTCGGCCTCATCGCCGCCGTCGCGTTCGTCGGCCTCGGCTTCGTGACCTGGAGCTACCGCGACGTGTCGAACCGCCACGCGCACAAGACCTCCGGATCGGCCGACCAGCACGGCCACGGCCACTAGGCCGGAGGCTCCGCGATCGTGACGTCCGCCGCGAGCGGCGATCCCCGGCGTCCGCGCATCGGCGTGATGGGCGGAACGTTCGACCCCATCCACCACGGGCACCTCGTCGCGGCGTCCGAGGTCGCGCAGTCGTTCGACCTCGACGAGGTCGTCTTCGTCCCCACCGGGCAGCCCTGGCACAAGAAGACGGTGACCTCCGCCGAGCACCGCTACCTGATGACGGTCATCGCGACCGCCTCGAACCCGAGCTTCACCGTGAGCCGCGTCGACGTCGACCGGATCGGCACCACCTACACGATCGACACCCTGCGCGACATCCACGCCGCGCATCCCGACGCCGAGCTCTTCTTCATCACCGGAGCCGACGCGGTCGCGCAGATCCTGAGCTGGAAGGACTACGACGAGCTCTGGGAGCTCGCGCACTTCGTCGCTGTCAGCAGGCCCGGCCACGTCCTGAACGTTTCGGGATTGCCGGCACAGGACGTATCCTTGTTGGAGATTCCGGCGCTCGCGATTTCCTCGACTGACTGTCGGAGCCGCGTGAACCGGGGTCGTCCGGTCTGGTACCTGGTTCCCGACGGTGTCGTCCAGTACATCTCGAAGCACCATCTGTATCGGAGTACGTCATGACAGTCCAGCCCGAGGAGAAGCCGCTCACCCGGCGAGAGATCCGCGAGCGCGAACGCCGCGAGGCGGGGCTCGCCCCGGCCGCCGCAGCGCCCACGACCTCGCGACGCGCCGCCACCGCCTCGGTGACCGCTGCGGGGGACATGCCCGTGCTCACGCCGGTCCAGACCCTCCGCATCGAGGCGCCCCAGGCGTCTCCCGCCCGGGAGCCGGACCTGCGGACGTCCGCTCTCGAGGTCGTGCTGCCGGAGGGCGTCGAGCGTTCCAGCCTCACGCGCCGCGAGCTCCGCGCGCTGCACGCGCAGCAGCAAGCCGCGAAGCTCGCCGCCTCGCCGACGACCGCTTCCGCGCCCGGAGTGGCGACGACGCAGCCGGACGAGCCGGCCTCGGTCGACGACGCCGTCGGGCGCGCCTCCGAGCTCCCCTCCTCCGAGTCCGACTCGGGCGACTCCGACTCGGGCGACTCCGACGAGCGGGCGCAGCAGGACGACGACGCGACCCGTGACTCCGGGACCGTCGAGCCCAAGCTCAACACCGCTCTCTTCGCGACCGTGGGCACGCTCGACCTCGGCGACGAGAAGGCGACGGAGATCACGGGCAGCTTCCACCCGCCGATCGAGCACCTCGCGATCACGGAGGAGCTCGACAGCAAGTCGAAGGAGGAGGTCGATGCCTCGTTCGACGAGCTCATCGCCCGCGGGGTCTCCTCCACCGGAGCGGTGACGACAACCAACGCCCTGATCCTCCCCACGACCGGTGCCGGCGACGTCGTCGAGGGACGCTCGGACACCGGCGAGGTCCTCGTGACCGGCACCTTCGAGCTTCCGCGGAGCCTCGGGTCGACGGGCCAGCACCCGAACCTGTACGACTCGCCCGACGTCGACCGCTACGTCGACCGGATCGACCGCGAGCAGCCCGCCGCCGACTCCGAGCCGGTCCGTGCGTCCAGCGCCGTCTCGACCCACGCCGCCGGTACCGCGATGATCGCCCCGCAGAAGAAGCGCGGCATCAGCGCTCCTGTCGTCCTCGCGATCACGGCGGCCGTCCTCCTCGTCGCCTCGATCGCGCTGTTCATCGGCGGCTTCGTCCTCAACATCTTCTGATCCGCTCTCCCCGACACTGAAGGCTTCATGACTGCGACCGATTCCGCCCGCGCACTGCTCGACATCGCGGCCACCGCCGCCGACTCCAAAGGCGGGGAGGATCTGGTCGCGCTCGACGTGTCGGGCCCGCTGCCGCTGGTCGACATCTTCCTGCTCGTGACCGGGCGCTCCGAGCGCAACGTGGTCGCCATCGCCAACGAGGTCGAGGACCGCCTGATCGCCTCGGGCAGGAAGCCGCTGCGCCGTGAGGGCCGCTCCGAGGGGCGCTGGATCCTGCTCGACTTCGGCGACCTCGTCGTCCACGTCTTCCACGAGGAGGACCGGATGTACTACTCGCTCGAGCGCCTGTGGAAGGACTGCCCGACCGTGCCCTTCACCGTCGACCAGCCCGTGCCCGCCGACTCCTCGGCTCCCTCGCACTGATGAACACGCCCGGTGGCAGGGCTCGATTTCGTCTGACGCACTTCGTGTTGTAGATTATTCGAGTTGCTTCCGCCGGGCGGAGGGAACGGAACAGGCAAGACGAACGGGTCCGTGGCGCAGCTGGTAGCGCACCTGCATGGCATGCAGGGGGTCAGGGGTTCGAATCCCCTCGGATCCACCGAGACAGAAGAGCCGCCCCTCGGGGCGGCTCTTCTGCGTTGAGGGCGTACATGCTCTCCGGGTGAGCGTCGGCCGTGCGGAATCCGGAAACCCGCCCGACACGTCCGACCGGTACGGTGAGAGGGTCCGCCTCCGCCGAGCCGGATCGACCGGCCGCCGAGGAGCGAGCGGCCTCTGCAGGAAGAGAAGCCATGTCCCCCCACGACGACGCCGCGGGTCGCGCATCCTCCACCTCCTCCTCCCTCCGGCGGCGGACCATCGTCGGCGGGGCGCTCTCCGGTGCTCTCGCGCTGGGAGCCGCGACGCTTCCCGCCACGGCCGCCTCCGCAGCTCCGATCCGCGGTCTGCCCGGCGAGATCAGCCGCAAGATCAACGTGCCGACGCAGAACAAGCGCGTGCTCTACGACAACCTGGTCGTCTCCATCGGCGGTGACTCGGCACGGATCTTCATCCCGCAGAGCGTGAAGCCGAACCAGACGACCCCGGTGCCGGTCATCTGGTTCATCCACTCGGCGCAGGCCGACCACAACTCGCTGAACAGCGTCTTCAAGTACCCCGCCGAGCTGGCGGTCGAGAAGGGCGCGATCGCGATCTGCCAGACCCTCGGCGGCACGCTCTGGACGAACGACACGGCGCAGCGCCACCAGCGCAACGGCTACGCCTACCTGTCCGGCCTGTTCCCGATCCGCGCGAGCTACATGTGGTCGCTGTCGGCCGGCGGAGCGCTCGCCTGCGAGAACTACGGCTCCAAGGTCATCCCCGGCATCAACGGCCTCTACCTCGTCAACGGCGTCTACGACCTCCGCGACATCCACGACCGCTCGCTCCGCGGCCGGATCTCGATCGGCGACGCCTTCGGCAGCACCGCGCAGATCGACGCGCACAACCCCAAGCGCCTGCCCTCCTCCGCGTGGGCCGGGACGAACATCCGCGTGGTCGTCTCCGATGCCGACCACGTCGACACGAGCGTCCCGCCGACGCTGCACGGCCTCGCTCTCGTCGCCAAGGCGAAGTCGACGGCCAAGGAGGCGAGCGTGCGCTACCACACGCTCGGCCACAACCCGCCGTCGTGGGCCAATCAGGACGGCATCGACGCCATCTTCCGCTGGCACGCCGCGCTCGGGACGACCACCCCGCCCACGACGACGCCCGTGGCCGTCCCGGCCCCGGTGGCCCGATGGGACTTCGCGCAGACGTCCGGCCCCTTCACCGCCTCCAACGGCGCGTTCCCGCTCTCGCAGATCGGATCGACCGCGGCGGCGACGATCGCGACCCCCTTCGGCCGCGGGCTCGCCCTCAAGGGCTCCTCGGCCCTCGCGGTGCCGAAGGCCTCGGTCGGCGCGCTCAACCGTGGCGCGGGCTCCGGCAAGGTCACCGTCGCCGCGTGGGTGCGGCAGAACGACCCGAACACCGGCTGCGTCGCCGGCGTGTGGAGCGACTCCGCGGGCGCGGCGGGCCGCTCCTACGGCCTCTTCTACGACGTGAGCAGCTACGGTGGCGCGGATCGCGCCTGCTTCTACGTCTCCCGCTCGGGAGGAGCCACGCCGGGCTACCCGTATCCGCGCGACTACTCCGCGACGAAGACGCTCATGACTCCCGGGGTCTGGCAGCTCCACGTCGGCACCTACGACGGCGCCGTCGCGACCAGCTACCTCAACGGTGTCGCCTCCGCGTACCCGTCGTTCACCGACTCCACCGGGGCGACCTACGCGCGGAACCCCTACGCCTTCAGCTCCGGCCTCAACCCCCTGCCGGCCGACTTCACGGTCGGCGCGAGCCGGACCGGCGGCGTGCTCGGCAACTTCGCGATCGCGGACGTGGCGCGGCTGCGGGTCTGGGACGTCGCCCTGACCGCCGCGCAGGTCAAGGCGATCTACACCCAGGAGTCGGCCCTGCTCTGAGCCGTCCGGCCGACCGGCAGGACCGCTGCAGTGGCGGTCCCGCCGGTCGCCACGAACGGGGGACAGGCGGGTCGACCACCCTCCACCAGACTGACTGCATGCCGACTCCGACCGCTCCGCGCGGCCTCATCACGCAGTTCTCCCTCGTCGACGCCCTGCTCGCCGGTCTCTTCGACGGAGTCGTGACGCGCGCCGAAGTCGACGCCGCCGGCGACTTCGGTCTGGGCTGCGGCGACCGGATGGACGGCGAGCTGGTGATCCTCGACGGCGTCCACCGACTGTTCCGCGGCGACGGCTCGGTCGCGGTGCTCGCACCGGACGACCGCGTGGCCTTCGCCGAGGTCTCCCGCTTCGAGGCCGATGTCGCGGTCCCTCTGCACGACGTGCCGTCGCTGGACGGCCTGCTGGTGGCCGTCCGGAGCCTCGTCGCGAGCCACAACGTCCTCCTCGGCCTCCGCGTCCGGGGGAGCTTCGACCGCCTGACCCTGCGTCAGCCGATCGCGCAGGTGAAGCCGTACCTCCGTCTCGCCGACGCGATGCACGACCAGCGCGAGCTGCACCTCGACCGCGTCGAGGGCACACTGCTCGGCTTCGTCGCGCCGAAGGCGTTCCAGGGCATCAGCGTGGCCGGTCTGCACACCCACTTCGTCGACGTCACCGGCACACTCGGCGGCCACGTCCTCGCCGTCTCGGGTCTCGCCGGAACGCTCGAGGTCGAGCAGTACGGCGGAATCACCGTGCGGCTGCCGGAGTCGGAGGACTACCTCGCCGCGGACCTCGACGAGGACGCGGCGGTCTCGGACGCCGCCATCCGCGCGGTCGAGTCCGATCACGCCCGCTGACCGCCGCGCCTACCCTGGACCCATGCCCTCCCTTCGCGACGTCCACGCCGTCATCGATCGTCTCTGGCCCGAGGCCGCCGCCGAGAGCTGGGACGCACCCGGCCTCGTGACCGGCGACCCCGACTCCTCCGTGGAGCGGATCCTCCTCACGGTCGACGTCGTGTCCGACACCGTGCGCGAGGCGGTCGGCGGCGGCTACCAGCTGCTCGTCGCGCACCACCCGCTCCTCCTGCGCGGCGTGACCTCGATCGCCGAGGACGGCTACAAGGGGAGGCTGCTCGCCGACCTGATCCGCGGCGGCTGCGCGCTGGTCTCGGCGCACACGAACGCCGACATCGTCGCCGACGGGGTGTCGGACGTGATCGCGACCCGCCTCGGCCTGACGGGAGCCACGCCGATCGTGCCCGGCGCCGATCCGTCGGTGGGGCTGGGACGCGTGGGCGATCTGCCCGAGGAGGTGACTCTCGGCCGGCTCGCGGCGGCCGTGGCCGATCTGCTGCCCGCCACCGCCGGGGGAGTGCGCGCCGCCGGAGGGTACGAGACGGCCGTGCGCCGCGTGTCGCTCTGCGGCGGAGCCGGTGACTCCCTCCTGGACGCCCCCGCCGTGCGGACGAGCGACGTCTACATCACGGCCGACCTCCGGCACCACCCGGCGTCGGAGGCGCGCGAGAAGGCCCTCCACGGCACCGGCCCGGCACTCATCGACGTCTCGCACTGGGCGAGCGAGTGGCTCTGGCTCGACGTCGCCGCCGCCGCTCTCCGCGAGGCACTGCCGACCGTCGCGGTCGACGTCAGCGAGACACGCACCGATCCGTGGGATTTCGCGATCGTCCACTGAGCACGGCGCGACACGCGAGAATGGACCCGGCACGACCTCCTGTGCCGGGAACGAGGACCGCGACGTGAAAGCCAGCCCCGCCGACCAGCGCGAGCTACTGACCCTGCAGACTCTCGACACGCGAGGCGCACAGCTGCGCCACGCGCTCGCCACGCTGCCGCAGATCGCGAAGATCCAGGCCCTGCAGGCGCGCGACAACCAGACCCGCCGAACCCTCGCCGAGCGTCTCGGTCGTCTCGAGGACGTCCGCACCGAGCTGGGCCGGATCGAGTCCGACGTCGGCGTGGTCGAGAAGCGGCTCGCCCGCGACCGCGACCGCTTGCAGACCGCCTCGTCGGCGAAGGACATCGCTGCTCTCGAGGGCGAGATCACTTCGCTGGTGAAGCGACGCGGCGACCTCGAGGACATCGAGCTGACCCTGATGGAGCGCATCGAGGGCATCGACGCCGAGGTCGCCGCCGCTCAGGCCGAGCGCGACGAGGTCGTCGCCGCACTCGACACCCTCGCCGAGGAGAAGGACGCCCAGGCCGAGAAGCTGGCGGGCAAGCAGGACGCGCTCGCCCGCGACCGCGCCGCGCTCGTCGAGAAGATCCCCGTCGACCTCGTCGAGCTCTACGAGACGCAGCGCGCCCGTTACGGGGTCGGAGCCGCCCTCCTGCGCGGCAAGGTGTCCGAGGGCAGCGGAGTCGCTCTGACCGAGTCCGATCTGTCGTGGATCCGCGCGAGCGCTCCCGACGACGTCGTGCTCTGCCCGGACAGCGGCTGCATCCTCGTCCGCGGGGACGAGTCGACGCTCGCCTGAGCCCGGCCTACACTGGACGGGCGAACGGGTCGGCAAGACGGCCGCGTCGCCGGAGCGAGAGCGCCGGCGCCGAGGAACGTCCGGGCTCCGCAGAGCAGGGCGGTGGGCAACACCCACCCGGGGCGACCCGCGAGACAGTGCCACAGAGAACAGACCGCCACGGGCTCCGGCCCGCGGTAAGGGTGAAACGGTGGTGTAAGAGACCACCAGGGGCCGGAGTGATCCGGTCCGCTCGGTAAACCTCGCCCGGAGCAAGGTCAGACAGAGGACGATGCGGCTGCTCGTCGGGTCCTCGGGTAGACCGCTGGAGGGTCGCGGCGACGCGACTCCGAGAGAGATGGCCGTCCAGCGCCCGCCGAGAGGCGCGGCGTGAACAGAACCCGGCGTATCAGCCGGCCCCTTCGCACGAAGACCCCGCAGCATCCGGTGCTGCGGGGTCTTCGACGTTCGAGGCGGGACGCTCAGGAGTGGACGCCGCCTCCGGCGAGTGCGGCAGCCCCGAGGATCCCCGCGTTGTTGCGGAGTTCTGCGGGCACGATGGGGGTCCGGAGGTCCAGCAGCGGCAGGAACTCCTTGTAGTGCTTCGAGATGCCGCCGCCGACGATGAAGAGGTCGGGCCAGAGAAGCGCCTCGAGGTGGGAGTAGTAGCGCTGGAGCCGCTTCGCCCAGTGCTTGTAGTCGAGGTCCTCGCGCTCCTTGGCGGCGAAGGACGCCTTCTTCTCGTAGTCGCCGCCGTGGATCTCGAGGTGGCCCAGTTCGGCGTTGGGGATGAGCACGCCGTTGTAGATCTGAGCGGTGCCGATGCCGGTGCCGAGGGTGGTCATCAGCACGAGCCCCGGCTTGTCCTTCGCCGCGCCGAACCGCGCCTCGGCGTAGCCGGCAGCGTCGGCATCGTTCACGAAGAAGATGTCGCGGCCGATCGCGTCCTCGAACAGCTTCTCGGCCTCGAGGCCGATCCACTCGTCCGAGACGTTGGCCGCGGACATCGTCCTGCCGTGCACGACGGCGGCCGGGAAGCAGATGCCCACCGGGGTGTCGGCGGCCACGTCCGGAAGGGCGTCGATGATCTGCGTGACGACGGCGATGATGTCCTTCGGCCGTCCGCCCTCGGGGGTCGCGAGCTTCACGCGCTCGCTGAGGAGGGCGCCTGCATCGAGGTCGACGAACGCGCCCTTGATCCCGGTCCCTCCGATGTCGATGCCGATGGCCGTCGTCGATGAAGTCATACCGGTCATGCTAGCGAAGCGGGCCCGACGGCTCCCCGGCGACCGAGCGTAGGATCGGCGCCATGGCTGACGGCGACGAGACCTCCTGGTGGTACAACTCCAAGACCGGTGCGGTGGAGCAGGGGTACCAGTCCCCGTCCGTCGACCGCGTCGGACCCTTCTCCTCCCGCGAGGAGGCGGCGGCGGCTCCGGAGCGACTCCGCGAGAACAGCCGGAAGTGGGCCGAGGAGGAGGCCGCGGAGGACCGCTGAGCCCGGCTACTCGTAGCTGTGCTCGGGGCCGGGGTACTCCCCGGACTCGACGTCCTCGCGGTAGGCGGTGACGGCCCCGGTGAGCACGCCCCGCAGATCGGCGTACTGCTTGACGAAGCGGGGGACACGGCCGGTGGTGAAGCCGGCGAAGTCCGTCCAGACGAGCAGCTGACCGTCCACGTGCGGCCCCGCACCCACTCCGATCGTCGGGATGCGGAGCTCATCGGTGACCCGGCGGGCCGCCTCGCTCGGCACCATCTCGAGCACGACAGCGAAGGCGCCGGCCTCCTCGACCGCGCGAGCGTCGGCGAGCAGCTGCTCGAGGCCCTCGCCTCGCCCCTGCACGATGTGGCCGCCCAGTCCGTGCTCGCTCTGCGGAGTGAAGCCGATGTGCGCCATCACGGGGATGCCCGCGTCGACGATCCGGCGGATCTGCTCGGACGAGCGCACCCCGCCCTCGAGCTTGACCGCGTGGGCGTGCGTCTCCTTCATGAAGCGGAACGCCGTGTGCAGTGCGTCGTCCGGGCCCGACTCGTAGGAGCCGAACGGCATGTCGGCGACGACGAAGGCCCGCTCCACCGCTCCGGCGACCGCACGCGCGAAGGGGATCAGCTCGTCGACCGTGACCGGGAGGGTCGTGTCGTAGCCGAGCACGTTGTTGCCGGCGGAGTCGCCCACCAGGAGGAAGTCGATGCCCGCCTCGTCGAAGATCCGCGCGGTGAGCTGGTCGTAGCTCGTCAGACCCGTGATCCGGACACCGGAGTCCTTCGCGTTCTGGAAGTGGCGGGTTCGAACGCGTTTCACGGGCTGCGCTGACATGCGCGCCAGTCTACCGGCGGGGCGGCGCACGGCCCGGGCGCCTGCGCACCGCCCCGCGGACGGTGAGCGGAGCCACTAGCCTTAGAGCCGAGCAGGAAGGGCCTCGATGGACAAGCAAAGGGACTTCGTTCTTCGCACCATTGAAGAGCGAGGGATCAAATTCGTTCGCCTCTGGTTCACCGACGTCGTCGGCACTCTGAAGTCGGTCGCGATCGCGCCGGCGGAGGTCGAGGGGGCGTTCGCCGAGGGCCTCGGCTTCGACGGATCGGCCATCGAGGGTCTGACCCGCTCGTTCGAGGCCGACGTGCTCGCGCACCCGGATCCGTCGACCTTCCAGATCCTCCCGTGGCGCGGCGAGATCGATCCGACCGCGCGCATGTTCTGCGACATCACGACTCCCGACGGCCAGCCCGCCGTCGCCGACCCGCGCAACGTGCTGAAGCGGACGCTCGCCAAGGCCGCCGAGCGAGGGTTCACGTTCTACACGCACCCCGAGATCGAGTTCTACCTGTTGAAGTCGTCGACCTTCGGCGCGGAGGGCCCCGAGCCCGTCGACTCCGCCGGCTACTTCGACAACGTCCCCGGTGGCACCGCGCACGACTTCCGCCGCCGGTCGGTGCGGATGCTCGAGGACCTCGGGATCTCGGTCGAGTTCAGCCACCACGAGGCGGGGCCCGGCCAGAACGAGATCGACCTGCGCTACGCGGACGCCCTCACGACCGCCGACAACATCATGACGTTCCGCACGGTCATCAAGGAGGTGGCGATCGAGCAGGGCGTCTACGCGACCTTCATGCCCAAGCCCCTCTCCGGCCACCCCGGATCGGGCATGCACACCCACCTCTCGCTCTTCGAGGGCGACGTCAACGTGTTCTACGAGCAGGGCGCGCAGTACCAGCTGTCGAAGCTGGGGCGTCAGTTCATCGCGGGACTGCTCAAGCACGCCCCCGAGATCACGGCGGTCACCAACCAGTTCGTGAACTCCTACAAGCGACTCTGGGGCGGCGACGAGGCCCCCAGCTACGTCTCGTGGGGCCACAACAACCGCTCCGCTCTCGTGCGCGTGCCGCTGTACAAGCCGAACAAGGGCCAGTCCTCGCGCATCGAGTACCGCGCTCTCGACTCGGCCGCCAACCCCTACCTCGCCTACTCGCTGCTGCTGGCCGCGGGACTCAAGGGCATCGAGGAGGGCTACGAGCTCCCCGCCGAGGCCGAGGACAACGTCTGGTCGCTCACCGACGCCGAGCGCCGCGCCCTCGGCTACAGCCCGCTGCCGGCGAGCCTCGACCGCGCCATCTCGCTGATGGAGGAGTCGGAGCTGGTCGCCGAGACGCTCGGCGAGCAGGTGTTCAACTTCGTGCTGCTCAACAAGCGGAAGGACTGGGCCGAGTACCGCGCCCAGGTCACTCCGTACGAGCTGCGCAGCAACCTCGAGATGCTCTGATCCGCTCGTCGCATGGCTCGCGAACGCACTCTCAGTGACATCGCGCGCCTCGGTTTCGCCGAGCTCGGCGAGACCGGGGCGCGGATCGCGGAGGCGGAGCGGCTCGCCGGGCGGTCCCTGGGCTCCGTCGTTCCGGCGTTCGCGTCGGTCGCGGACGCGGATGCGGCGCTCCAGGCGCTGATCGATCTCCTTCGCAGCCACCGCGATCGGATGGACGCCGTCCTCGCCGATGACGACGCCCTCGTCCGGCTCCTGAAGGTCACGGGGGCGTCCTCGGGCATCGCCGACTTCCTGCAGCGGCGTCCGGACGAGTTGCGGAGCCTCCTCGATCCGGTCCTCACCCTTCCCGGCCGCGCCGAGCTCCGCGACGACCTCCTCGAGTCCGTGGGCGCCGTCGACGGTTTCGCGGCGGTCGGCGAGGAGGCCGGCTGGGTCGCGCTCCGCGTCCGCTACCGGCGACTCCTGACCCGCATCGCCGTGCACGACCTGTCGCAGGCCGATCCGGTCGCCGCGATCGACCGGGTGACCCGGGCCCTCGCCGACCTCGCGGGCGCGGCCCTGGAGGCCTCCCTCGCCGTGGCCCGGGCCGATCTCGTCGCCGGAGTCGGCCCGGGCCGCTTCACGCGCGACGAGGTCGCCGCGACGCGCCTCGCGGTCATCGGGATGGGCAAGGCCGGGGCGCACGAGCTCAACTACGTCAGTGACGTCGACGTCATCTTCGTCGCCGAGGGCGACCCCGAGCACGAGCTGTCGAACGCTCGGGCGATCGACATCGCGACCCGGCTGGCCGTCCTCCTCATGCGCGGCGCTTCTGCGTTGGCGGTCGAGCCCGAGCTCTGGGAGGTCGACCCGAACCTGCGGCCCGAGGGCAAGCAGGGCGCTCTGGTGCGCACGCTCGAGTCGCACATCGCGTACTACGACCGCTGGGCGAAGAGCTGGGAGTTCCAGGCCCTGCTGAAAGCCCGTCCGCTCGCGGGCGACGTCGGGCTCGGTCAGGCCTACGTCGACGCGGTCGCTCCGAAGGTCTGGACGAGCGCCTCGCGCGAGAACTTCGTCGAGTCGGTGCAGCGGATGCGCGAGCGCGTCACCGAGCACATCCCGCAGAACGACGTGCACTACCAGCTCAAGCTCGGCCCCGGTGGGCTGCGCGACATCGAGTTCACCGTCCAGCTCCTGCAGCTCGTGCACGGGCAGACGGACGACGAGATCCACATGCCCGGCACGCTCCTCGCACTCGGTGCACTCGCCGACCGCGGGTACATCGGACGCTCCGCCGCCGACGAGTTCTCGAAGGACTACCGCGCGCTCCGCCTGCTCGAGCACCGCCTGCAGCTCCGCCGGCTCCGCCGCACGCACCTCATGCCCCGCGACGAGCACGAGCTGCGGACCCTGGCGCGCTCGAGCGGTCTCGCGCGGTCCGCCGAGGAGCTCCTCGTCCTCTGGAACGGCATCAAGCACCGCGTCCGGGGCCTGCACGAGCGCCTCTTCTACCGCCCGCTGCTCTCGGCCGTCGCGTCGCTCCCGGACGGCGGGGCCGAGCTCTCGACCGGGCAGGCGGAGGCACGGCTCGCCGCCATCGGCTTCACCGACGCCCGGGGTGCGCTCGGCCACATCGCCGCGATGACCTCCGGAGTCTCGCGCCGCGCGAGCATCCAGCGGCACCTGGTCCCGGTGATGCTGCAGTGGTTCGCCGACGGCGCCGATCCGGACTACGGACTGCTCGCTTTCCGGCGACTGAGCGACACCCTCGGCGGCACGCCCTGGTTCCTGCGCATGCTGCGAGACTCCTCCGGTGCCGCGAAGCGACTCACCACGGTGCTGTCCGGCTCCCGCTACGTCGGCGAGCTGCTCGACCGCATCCCGGAGTCCGCCGCCTGGCTGGAGGACGACGACGACCTCCGTCCGCGCAGCGCCGCCCAGCTGGCCGAGGAGGTCCGCGCGGTCCTGGCCCGTCACGACACTCCGGAGGCCGTCGCGGGCGTCCTGCGCGCCATGCGCCGACGCGAGGTCCTGCGGACGGCCGTCGGCGGCGTCCTCGGCCTGAGCACCATCGAGCAGATCGCGCAGAGCCTCACCGACATCATCTCGGCGCTGCTGACCGGTGTGCTGGCGTCGGTGCGCCGCGCGAGCGCCGACCGCCCGGGCGCCGACCTCGAGTTCGCCGTCATCGGGATGGGCCGCTACGGGGGAGCGGAGCTCGGCTTCGGCTCGGACGCCGACGTCGTGTACGTGCAGCGCCCCGGCACGGGGGAGCCGCGCGACGCCCAGCTCTATGCGCAGTTCCTCGTCTCAGAACTCGTCCGCCTCACCGAGGACTCACGGCTGCCCTTGGACCTCGACGCGGATCTGAGGCCGGAGGGGAAGAACGGCCTGCTCGTGCGCTCGCTCGACTCCTACCGCGCCTACTACGCGCGCTGGTCACTGACATGGGAGGCGCAGGCGCTCCTCCGAGCCCGCGGGGTCGCCGGCGACGAGGCGCTGATCCGCGACTTCGCCGCCCTCGCGGACGGCATCCGCTACCCGTCCGCGATCTCGGACCGCGACATCCGCGAGGTGAAGCGGATCAAGGCGCGCGTCGAGAACGAGCGCCTGCCGCAGGGTGCCGACCCGAAGCGCCACCTCAAGCTGGGCCGCGGCTCGCTGAGCGACGTCGAGTGGCTCGTGCAGCTCCTCCAGCTGCAGCACGCGCACGCGATCCCGGAGCTGCGCACGACGTCGACCCTGACGGCTCTGCGCGTGGCAGAGGAGGCGGAGCTGCTGTCGGCGAGCGACGCCGAGCGGCTCCGCGCCGCCTGGCTGCTCTCCTCCCGGGTGCGCTCGGCGATGACGCTCTGGTCGAACCGGACGAGCGACGTGCTCCCGACCGACAGGATGCAGCTCGAGGGTGTCGCCCGACTCCTCGAGTACCCGGCCGGCTCCGCCACGCAGCTCGAGGACGACTACCTCGGGGTCACCCGGCGC
>Ga0308159_1003227_pt1 | contig 16930 bp, 16 predicted proteins | sample PhyCR1_FD_201040 | JGI IMG/M metagenome (GOLD analysis project Ga0308159, IMG submission 201040) | Phyllosphere microbial communities from UC Gill Tract Community Farm, Albany, California, United States - DLSLC.R1 | ecosystem: Host-associated > Plants > Phyllosphere > Unclassified | place: USA... | reverse complement strand
AGTAGGTCTCGACATGACGGTCGGTGTGGTCGGACGCCACCGTCAGCCACCAATCGCCATCGGCGAAGAACAACATCGGCTCGGCCTCTCCCGAACTCTGCGCACCGAGCGCCTCGACGACGGGCGATTGGGTCAGCAGGCCGGCGCCGACGCGGTAGTACAGCGGCACGCTCGACGGGCGCGGCACGCCGATGGCTTCGAGCTCTTCGATGTGGTGTTCGATGGCGGCGGCGTCGCGGCCGGTCCAGCCGGCGATCACGAGCTGGCGCGGCACGATCGACAGCAGCTGCGTGGCACGGGTGCCGTCGGCCGTCACGGATTCGCAGGCGAAGGAAAGGGTCAGGGACATGAAAGAAGCTCCGCGAAAAGGGTCACATGAGGTAAGCCGGCAGCCACAGCGCGATGGCGGGAAACACCATCAGCACGATGATCGCGAGCATGTAGACGGCCATGAAGGGCATCACACCGGCGAACACATCCGTGATGGGCCCGGGCTGCCGCCGCATGCCCTGCAGCACATAGAGCACCGTGCCGTCGGGCGGGCTGATCATCGCGATCTCCACCAGCATCGTGATGACCACGCCGAACCAGATCGGGTCGTAGCCCAGCGCCGTGACCACCGGGAACAGCAGCGGGATGGTGGTGATCACCATCGACATGCCTTCCATGAAGGTGCCCAGCGCCAGGTAGAAGCCGATGATCACCAACATGATCACCCAGCCCGGGAACGGCAGCCCCGTGAGGAACTTCGCCAGCATCTGCGGGATGCCCAGCGACGACAGGATGTAGTTCAGGAAGTAGGCGCCGAACAGAATCAGCGCGATCATCGAGGTGGTGCGCGCGGTCGCCTTCATCGACTCGGCCAGCATCTTCCACTTGAGCTTGCGGTCCACCGCCGCCAGCACCAGGCTGCCCGCCACGCCGAGCGCGGCCGACTCGGTGGGCGTGGCCCAGCCGGCGTAGATGGTGCCCAGCACCAGGCCGATCAGCAGTGCCGTGGGCACCAGGTCCGACAGGCTGGCGATGCGGTGCTGCCAGGTGATGGCCTTCGACGCCTCGTCCCCATGCAGCTTGAGCTTGTAGCTGTAATACAGGATGACGGCCGTGAACAGCGCCACCACCAGGATGCTCGGGCCGACCGCCGCCAGGTACAGCGCGCCCACCGAGGTCTCGGTGATCAGGCCGTAGATGATGAAGGTGATGCCCGGCGGGATGAGGTTGCCCAGCGCGCCGCCGGCGGCCAGCGAGCCCAGCACCAGCTTGGGTGGGTAGTGACTCTTCTCGAAGTACGGCAGCGCGACCGAGCCCATGGTCGCGGCGGTCGCCACGCTGGAGCCGGCCACGGCCGAGAACACGCCGCACGAGATGATGTTGGTGTGCAGCAACCCGCCGGGCAGGCGCCCCATCCAGATGTTGAGCGCGCGATACAGGCGCTCCGACAGGCCGGCGCGCAGCATGACCTCCCCCATCAGCAGGAAGAGCGGCACCGACACCAGCACGAAGTTCGTCGACGGGCTCCAGATCATCTCGCCGATGAAGTTCCAGAAGGGGCGGTCCGACAGTGCGTAGCCGGCCAGCAGCGACAGCACCGCGAGGGCGGCGCCCACGTAGATGCCGCCAGCGAAGAAGCCGATGAAGGCCGCCAGCACGGAAGCCAATGCCCACCAGGGCACGCCGGACGTGGCGATGGCAGCGGCTTGGTCGTGCATGCCGAACAGCGAGGCGCCGCCGATCAGCAAGCCGATCGCGACGATGAAGACGATGGCGATCATCGGATGGCTCCTGCCGTTGCGGATGCGGGTATGACCGGTTGTTGCATGCCTTGCTGCGCTTCGGCCACGGCCTCGAGCGTCTCGGCGGCTTCGTCGACGTAGGTGCGCGCCATCAGCATGCGGTCCATGCCGTCGGCGTCACCAGCGGCCAGTTGGCGCACGGCGCGGGCCGCGAGGGCGACGACGGCCAGCAGCATCAGCACCAGGCCACCGGCCCACAGGCCCTGCGGAATGGCCAGCGGTGTGTGCAGCGCCGAGAGGTCGGTGGCACCAAAGTCCCACGAGTCCTTGGCCAGCGAGAACGCGCCGAAGGCGAAGAAGCCGGTGGCGATCATCAGTGCCAACAACGACGCCAAGTGCAGCCAGACGCGCACCTTGAGCGGCATCTTCTGCACCAGCACGTCGATGCGGACGTGGCCGCGCTCGAACAGCGTGCCCGCCAGCCCCCAGCTCATGCCGATGGCCATCAGGTAGCCGGTGACTTCGGTCGTCGCCTCGGTCGAGAAACCCAACAGGCGCCGGGCCGCGATGTCGAAGCAGATCAGCAGCGTGATCACCAGATAGCACCAGCCGGCGATGGTCATCGCCTTGGCGCTCACCCATTCGAGCGCACGGAACATCACTTGGCCGTGTACTTGATGCCGGTGATCGGGGCGATCACTTCGGTGTACACCGCAGCGCAGCGCTCACCGCAGCGCTTGATCCAACCGGGAAGCACGTCATCGGCCAGATGCTTCTGCAACGATGCCGACACGCCGGCTTCGGGCTTGGCTTCGACCATCGGTTTCTTCATCAGCGTGTGCAGCTTGCACCCGTCGGCTCGGCCGACATTGCAGGCGATGCCGTCGTTGGTGGCCTCGACGCCAAGCTTCCATTGCGCTTCCTGCACTTCGCTCATCGTCTTCTCGAACTGGCCGCGAAGGGCCGGGTCGAGCTTGTTCCACCATGCGAGGTTCACGAAGTAGCCCGATGTCGACCACGACAGCGGCAGCGTGTACAGGTGCGTCGTGACCTCAGGCCACTTCACGCCGTTGCCCGAGCCGGCACCGGTGATGCCGCAGTCGACCGTGCCGCGCTCCAGCGCGGTGTAGACCTCGCCGAAGGCCAGCGACACCGGCTGGCCGCCGAGCGACTTGATCAGGTCCGACGCCGACGGGCCGTTGGTGCGCACCTTCAGGCCCTTGAGGTCGGCCAGGCTCATCACCGGCTTGCGGCAGAACAGCATCTGGCCCGAGAACGGGTAGGTCGCGACCAGCTTGATGCCCAGGCGTTCCAGTTCCTTGTTGGCGACCGGCACCATCGCGTCGGCCACCTTGCGCGCTTGCGCGATGTCGGCGTTCATGCCGGCGAGGTCGACGCCGTCGAGCATCGGCACGTCGCCCGACACGGTGGTCAGCGGCGCGGCGGCGATGTCGACTTGGCCGGAGCGCACCAGGCGCAGCACTTCGGGGCCGTTCACGTTGCGTTCGGGCCAGGACGACAGCGTGACCTCGACGCGGCCGTTGGTGGCCTTGTTGATGCCGTCGCGCAGCAGCGGCTGGTCGACCTTGGTGTATTGCGGCAGGTTGGGTGCGACCTGCGTGATGGCCTGCACGGCGATCCTGGGGCCGGCCGGCACCTGGGCCGAGGCGGCACCGGCCGTGAGCAGGGCTGCGGCGGCCAGCGCGCGGAGGCGACAGCGGGAAGACAGGGTGGTCAGCGCGTAGGTCATCGGGAAACTCCGGAAATGGATGAGTGAATGGAAAGAACGAGAGCGTAAAAATGACGCAGCTTCAGAAGCTCGCGATACGGTGGTTGAGCAAGTCCGTGACCAGCATCCCGCCAGGCGCATGCGTGATGCAGAGCGGCGGGCGCGCCGCCATCACCACCGCCTGGGGCGTGACGCCGCAGGCCCAGAACACGGGCAACTCGTCGTCCATGACGACGACCGGGTCGCCGAAGTCGGGTGTGGAAATGTCGGCGATGCCGATGAGTGCAGGCTGGCCGATGTGCACCGGTGCGCCGTGCACGTCGGGAAAGCGCGAAGTGATCTGCACCGCACGAATGGCGTCCGCCGCCTTCAGGGGACGCATCGACACGACCATTGGCCCATGGAACGGCCCGGCCGGCGACGTAGCGATGGACGTGAGGTACATGGCCACGTTGTGGCCTTCGGCGACGTGCCGCAAGGGCACGCCGGCTTCGAGCAGCGCCTGTTCGAAGGAAAAGGAACAGCCGATCACGAAGCTGACGAGGTCGTCGCGCCAGAGGCTGCGCACGTCGTTGGCCTCCTCGACCAGCACGCCGTCACGCCAGACGCGATAGCCAGGAAGGTCACTGCGGATGTCGATGTCTTCGCCGAGCGTGGGCAAGGCCGGGTTGCCGGGCTCCGACACCGCCAGCAAGGGACAGGATTTCGGGTTGCGCTGGCAGAAGCGCAGAAAGTCGTCCGCCTGTGCCTTGGGCAGGATCACGAGATTGCCCTGCACATGGCCGGGGGCCATGCCAGCGGTGTGACCGCGATGGGCGCCGCTGCGAATGTGTTGGCGCGCGGCCAGGGAGGGGCTCATGGCAAAGGGTGCGGCGTTCATGCGTAGTACTGGAATTCGAGCATCACGCAGCCGGTGCGCGATACGAAAGGACCGTGGACGGCACCCGGCGGACGGCAGGCGAAGGTCGAAGGCCCGAAGGCTTCTCCGCCCTCGCCTTCGGCGTCGCAGCCCACGCGCAGGTCGCCACTGACGATGAAGACCTCTTCATGGAAGTCGTGCACCACCGGCCGGTCGATCAGTGCGCCGGCCGACCAGCGCGCGAGCCGCGTGCGGGAGCCGGTGGCGGACGCGGGGTCGAGGTTGTCGGCAAGCACGATCTCCTCGATGCAGCCCACCGAAGAAGTCACCTGCGTCCAAACGGTGCCTTCGTCGTCGGGCGCGATGGCGAAGAAGTCGCGATGTGTCTTGTGCATGGCGCGGAGTGTTGTCGCGCGCCTGCGCCGGGTCAAACGGGAAATTCTTGCGATCGGCGATAGCGTTTCGTGATGCACGCATCTGGCGCGCTGCGGTGCCCCAGCACAGGGCGGTGGGCGTCCCGGATCAGGGCGCCAGCACGTCGTCGCGGCTGCGTGCGATGAAATCATCGCAAGCCGATTGCGCCATGTTCACCATCGCCTCGGCCAGCGGCGAAGCGGGCTCCAGGCGGCTGCTGGCTACCAACGGCAGAGGGATCGGCGTCGGGTCGACATCGAGCAGCACCAGCCGACCTTGCGCCAGATCCTGCTGGACGACCGCCACTGGCAACAGCGCCGTGCCGAAGCCCGTGCGCGCCAGATCGACCATGGCGCCGATCGACGAGAAGTAGCTGATGCGCAGGTTGGCGCAGCCGCTCGCGTTCTGTGCGATGTTGCGGTAGACGCTGGAGTCGCGGTGAAAGGAAATGATCGGCTGCTCCGCCAGATCGGCGAACGACAGCATGCTGCGCGAAGGAAACTTGAGCGCCTGGCTCGGGCTGGTGACCCAACGCATCGCGAAGTTGGCAAGGCGCCGGTTGTCGATGAAGCCCTGGGTGATTTCCTCGGACAGGATGGCGCAGTCGATGGTGCCGCGCAGCAGGTCGTCACGCAGACGTGGCGTGATGTCGGACAAAAGTTCCAGCGTGACGTTGGGGTACTTTTCGGCAAAGCGCGACAGCAGCTCGGGCAGCCAGGTGTGCGCTACCGTTTCGATCACGCCGATGCGCAACATGCCCGCGAAGGCCTGCGCCTGGCCCATCGCCGCGAACATGCGCCCCTGCACTTCAAGCATGCGCTCGGCATACGGCATCAGTTCCGTGCCGTGGTAGGTGAGCAAAACGCCGCGGTGCTCGCGGTCGAAGAGCTTGACGCCGAACTGCTGCTCGAGGGTGGCGATGCGGCTGGAGATGCCAGCCTGCGTGGTGTGCATCTTCTCGGCGGCGGCCTTGAAGCTGCCCAGCTTGGCAACCCACACGAAAGCCTCGAGAAAACGCACGTTCATGCGCGGAGTCTAGGGCACGAAAGCCTGCACGCCGCCCGAAGCGCAATGAAGCGCAGCAACCGACCGATCAGCCGCTCAGTCGCGGTCGTCGACCGGCCGCGCGCGCACGTCGGTCACGTCGTCCGTGCCACCCAGGGCGACCGCCGGACTTCGAACCGACTCGCCGCGCGCACGTGCATTGGCGACGTCGGACGCGCTCGGCTCGGCAGGCCGGCCCGCCGCAGTGAAACGATCGAACCCGCTGCGGGGGTTGAACCGCATGACCCAAGGCGTGACGGGTTTGCCCGTCAGCCGCGCCCAACCGGCCCGCAAGGCCCACACGGCGCCCAGCAGCAGCACCGCGCACAGCAGGGCGGCCGCGAACACCAGGCCGATGAGGAACAGGACGACGCGAAGTAGAAAATTGAACATCGTCCGTTAGTCTACGTCCGCGCCCGAATGTTCCCCGGCCTGCGTGAAAGTGAACTGGCCGGGCGAAAGGATCGGGTCTGTCTCTACCCGGATCGTGTCCTTCGGCCCGAACGTGCCGTCCAGCAGCAGGCGCGACAGCGGGTTCTCGATGCGCTGCTGAATGGCGCGCTTGAGCGGCCGCGCACCAAACACCGGGTCGAAGCCCACCTTGGCGATCTCCGCCAATGCCGCAGGCGACACGTCCAGCGCCAGGTCCATCTTCGCCAGCCGCATCTTGAGCACTTCGAGCTGGATGGCCGCGATCGACTCGATGTTCTTCGCATCCAGCGCGTGGAAAACCACCGTCTCGTCGATCCGGTTCAGGAATTCGGGGCGGAAGTGGTTCTTCAGTTCGTCCCACACCGCTTCCTTGATCTCTTCGCCCGGCCGTCCGACCATGGCCTGGATGATCGGCGAGCCGATGTTGCTGGTCATCACGATCACGGTGTTCTTGAAGTTCACGGTGCGGCCCTGGCCGTCGGTCAGGCGACCGTCGTCGAGCACCTGCAGCAGGATGTTGAACACGTCCGGGTGCGCCTTCTCGACCTCGTCGAGCAGCAGCACGCTGTAGGGCTTGCGGCGCACGGCCTCCGTCAGGTAGCCGCCCTCCTCGTAGCCCACGTAGCCAGGCGGCGCGCCGATCAGGCGGGCGACCGAATGCTTCTCCATGAACTCGCTCATGTCGATACGGATGAGATGGTCTTCGCTGTCGAACAGGAAGCCCGCCAGCGCTTTGCACAGCTCGGTCTTGCCCACGCCCGTCGGGCCAAGGAAAAGGAAGGAACCGGTCGGGCGATTCGGGTCGGACAGGCCCGAGCGCGAACGCCGGATCGCGTTGGCGACCGCACCGATGGCCTCGTTCTGCCCCACGACGCGCTCGTGCAGCTTGGCTTCCATCAGCAGCAACTTGTCACGCTCGCCCTGCATCAGCTTGGAGACCGGGATGCCGGTCGCACGCGCCACGACCTCGGCGATTTCCTCGGCACCGACCTGCGTGCGCAGCAGCGTGGGCGCGCTCGACCTGCCCTTCGTGGTCTCGCTCTCCTGGGCTTCCTTCAGGCGTTTTTCCAGCGCGGGCAACTGGCCGTACTGCAGCTCCGCGACCTTGTTGAAATCGCCCTTGCGGGTGTGTTCCTCGATCTGGAACTTGAGCTTGTCGATGTCCTCGCGCACTTGCGCACTGCCTTGCGCCTGAGCTTTCTCGGCTTGCCAGATTTCGTCGTAGTCGGCGATTTCCTTCTGCAGCCGCACAATTTCCTCCTCGATCAGGCCGAAGCGCTTTTGCGACGCCTCGTCCTTTTCGCGGCGCACGGCCTCGCGTTCGATCTGCAGTTGGATCAGGCGGCGGTCGAGCCGGTCCATCACCTCGGGCTTGGAGTCCATCTCGATCTTGATCTTGGCCGCGGCTTCGTCGATCAGGTCGATCGCCTTGTCGGGCAGGAAACGGTCGGTGATGTAGCGGTCGCTCAATTCGGCGGCGGCCACGATGGCCGGATCGGTGATGTCCACGCCATGGTGAACCTCGTACTTTTCCTTCAGGCCGCGCAGGATGGCGACGGTCGCCTCCACGCTCGGCTCGCCCACCAGGATCTTCTGGAAGCGGCGCTCGAGCGCGGCATCCTTCTCGATGTACTTGCGGTATTCGTCCAGCGTGGTCGCGCCGACGCAATGCAGTTCGCCGCGCGCGAGCGCGGGCTTGAGCATGTTGCCCGCGTCCATCGCGCCTTCGGCCTTGCCGGCGCCGACCATGGTGTGCAGTTCGTCGATGAAGACGATGGTCTGGCCCTCATCCTTGGCCAGTTCGTTGAGCACGCTCTTCAGGCGTTCTTCGAACTCGCCGCGAAACTTGGCGCCGGCCAGCAGCGCGGCCATGTCGAGCGACAGCACGCGCTTGCCCTTGAGCGAATCGGGCACCTCGCCCGCGACGATGCGCTGGGCCAGCCCTTCGACGATGGCGGTCTTGCCCACGCCGGGTTCGCCGATGAGTACCGGGTTGTTCTTTGTGCGGCGTTGCAGCACCTGGATGGCGCGGCGGATTTCCTCGTCGCGGCCGATGACCGGGTCGAGCTTGCCCATGCGGGCGCGCTCGGTCAGGTCCATGCAGTACTTCTTGAGCGCTTCGCGCTGGCCTTCGGCATCGGCGCTGTTCACGCCCTGCCCGCCCCGCACGGCATCGATGGCCGCTTCGAGCGACTTGCGCGTCACGCCATGGCTGCGCGCGAGGTTGCCCACGTCGGCCTTCGAGTCGGCCAGCGCCAGCAGGAAGAGTTCACCTGCGATGAACTGGTCGTTGCGCTTGATGGATTCCTTCTCGGTGGCCTGCAGCAGCTTGTTGAGTTCGTTGCCGACCTGCACGGCGTCATTGCCCTGCACCTGGGGCAACTTCTTGATGGCGGCCTCGGCGGCCTGGGTCAGGCCAGGTACGTTCACGCCGGCACGTTCGAGCAGCGCGCGCGGGCCCTCTTCCTGTCGCAGCATCGCCGCCAGCAGATGGACTGGTTCGATGTAGGCGTTGTCATTGCCAAGGGCGAGCGATTGCGCGTCGCCGAGCGCTTCCTGGAACTTGGTGGTGAGTTTGTCTTGTCGCATGGTGGTGTAGCCTCTGGAAGCATGACGCTTCGGTGTTGAAATGGATATTGGGTGTGGCGCGACCTGTTCAAGGGGATCGCGCCGTCAAGCCCCTAAAAACCATGTTCGGTGGCACCGATATTGCTGTTACAGATTTTCTTTTTTCCGGACCGTTACATGCCTGCCTCAACGACCAAGACTTCCTTCAGCAAATTTCGTCGCGCCGGACTGGCGGGCGCTCTCGGCGCCTGTCTTCTGGCCGGCGCCCTGCCCGCGGCCTGGGCCCAGGGCGGCACGCCGGTGCGCCTGCTGGTGGGTTTTCCCGCCGGTGCCGGCACCGACGCCATCGCACGCACGCTGGGCGAAAAACTCAAGGATCAGCTGGGAGTGCCGGTGGTGGTGGAGAACCGCGCAGGCGCCGGTGGTCAGATCGCAGCGCAGGCGCTCAAGGCTTCACCCGCCGATGGTCACACGTTCTTCCTGTCGCACGACCACACGATCTCGATCCTGCCGCAGGTCGTGAAGAACCCGGGCTTCAACCCGGCGGCGGACTTCGTGCCGGTCGCCGGTTTCGCGACGTTCGCCAACGTGCTGGCTGTCTCGGGCGGCACGCCCGCGAAGAATTTCGACGAGTACCTCAAGTGGGTGCGCACCCAGCGCAGCGGCAAGGAGACCATCGGCATTCCGGCACCCGCGTCGATTCCCGAATTCCTGGTCAAGATGATCTCGGACAAGTACAAGCTCGACATCCAGTCCGCGCCCTACCGCGGCAGCGCGCCCATGACGGCCGACATGCTGGGCAACCAGATCAGCGCCGGCATCGCGTCGGTGCCCGACTTCATCGAAAACCACAAGGCGGGCAAGGTGCGCATCGTGGCCACCATCGGCGCCAAGCGCCAGGCGCTGCTTCCGCAAGTGCCGACCTTCACCGAACTGGGCTTCGCCAACCTGGAAGACCTGCCCTACTACGGCATCTTCGCGCCCGTGGGCACGCCGCAGCCAGTGATCGACCGCTTCGGCGATGCCTTGGCGAAGGTGCTGGCCATGCCCGAGGTCAAGGACAAGCTCACCGGCATCGGCCTGACCGTGGGCTACGAACCGCAAGGCCAGTTCGCCGGACGCGTGCGCACGTACACGCAGGGCTGGGAGAAGATCATCCAGGGCAGCGGCTTCAAGCCGCTTTGACCAGCACCAGATTCGCTACCAGCGATACAGCGCACTGCGTCTCGCCTCGTGCCGCCCTTTGCCGGGAGCGCGGCGAGGCCGTTTGCGCGGTTGGCCCTGCGAAGGCAGGGCACCGCTGTCACGCATTGGTCGCGTCAATGCCCCACCGCGCCAAGGCAGCGTCGTCGGCCACACGTGCGTCGACCCAACGGGCGCCTTCGGGCGTGCGTTCTTTCTTCCAGAACGGCGCCTGTGTCTTGAGGTAGTCCATCAGGAACTCGCAAGCCTGGAAGCTCTGGCCGCGGTGCGCCGACACCACCGCCACCATCATGATGCGGTCCGGCGGCTCCAGCCTGCCGATGCGATGCACCACGCGCGCACCGAGGATGTCGAAGCGACGATGCGCATCGTCGATCATGGCCTCGATGGCCTTCTCGGTCATGCCAGGGTAGTGCTCCAACTCCATCGACGACACGTCGCTGCCATGGTTGCGGTCACGCACCGTTCCGACGAAAGTGCAAACCGCCCCTATACGGCCATCGCCCGCATGCAAGGCGGCCACCTCCTGCTGAAGATCGAAATCGCCGGTCTGGATGAAAACGCGCGCACTGCTCATGCCCGAATTGTGGCATCGCGCTACACTTTGCACATGCTCGACCGCACGCTCCCCGCCACGATTTCTTCGCTCGAAGAAGTATGTCGGGCGTGCGCCGGCAGCAAAAGCAAAAAACCCAGGCTCAGCTGACCGGAGCTTCGGGTTCCGTCGTCGGATGAGCGACGGAACCTCCCACCCTCCCCAGGTCAATTGGCTCATGTGCGCGCATCGGACGATGGTTCACCCTCCATCGGTCGCATCCTTTTCAGGAGTTCTCGCGTGCACCACTTTTCAAATCCATCCGGCACTGCGCTTGCCGACCGAACTGTCGACTTTTCGGGTCTCTGGATACCGCTCGTCACCCCGTTTCACGCGGGTGCCGTCGACCATGTCGCGCTCGCCGCGCTGGCGCGCCGGCTCGCGTCCACCAGCATTGCAGGTTTCGTTGTCTGCGGTTCGACCGGCGAAGCCGCGGCGCTCGACGACGACGAGAAGCTGGCGGTGCTCGATACCGTCATCGCCGCGACGCCCGATCTTCCGCGCATGATGGGCCTGGCCGGAGAGAACCTGAGCCACGCCCTGGCCGCCGTGCGCCGCTTGGCCCACTGGCCGCTGACCGCTCTGCTGGTGCCACCGCCCAGCTATATCCGTCCTTCGCAGGAAGGACTGCGCACATGGTTCACCGCCATCGCAGACGCCGCCAGCGTACCGATCGTGATCTATGACATCCCGTACCGCACGGGCAGCACGCTCGCCCTGCAGACGATGCGTGCGCTGGCCGAGCATCCCCGCATCCAGGCGGTGAAGGATTGCGGTGGCGACGCGGACAAGACCCGCACGCTACTGGCCGACGGCCGCCTGCAGATGCTCGCCGGCGAGGATGCGCAGATCTTCAGCCTGCTCTGCGAGGGTGGCACGGGCGCTATCGCCGCCAGCGCACATCTGCATACCGATCGATTCCTGGCAGCGATCCAGGCGGTTCGCGAAGCGCGCATTGCCGACGCACGCGTGCACTGGCAAGCGCTGATGCCGCTCGTCGATGCGATGTTCGCCGAACCGAATCCGGCAGCCGTGAAGGCCTTGCTCGCGCACCAGGGGCATATGGCGGACGAATTGCGCGCACCGATGACGCCTGCGAGTGCGGCATTGCGCGAACGTCTGGTGGCCGCGCATGCGGCCGTGCTCACCCGCCGGTAACGGGCGGGAAAAAGGCGACTTCGCTGCCGTCATGCAGCGGCGCGCTTTCGGCGCTCATCACCTGGTCGAGCGCCATGCGCACCGCCTTGCCCTGCGCCAGCACGGCGGCGTAGGCCCCGCCACGCGCAATGAGTTCGTCGCGCAAAGCTGCCAGCGTCGGTGCGCTGGACTCGATGGTCTCGCCGCTGCCGAGCGCTTCGCGCACCGAGGCGAAATAACGGATGGAGATCTTCATGCGAGCAAGGTGTCGAAGCCGATGAACTGCACCAGATCGCCGGCGCGGAAAGCCTCGCCGGCCGGCGTGTCGATGACACCGTCACCCCATACCGTGGAGGTCAGAACGCCGGAACTCTGGTTGGGGAACAGGTCGAGCCCCCCACTGGCATTGCGGCGCGCGCGCAGAAACTCGCGACGCTTGTCGGCGCGCGGCCAGTCGAAGTCGGCACGCATCGGCACCGGCTGCGGCGCCACGCGCGTCGCGCCCTGCAGCGTAAGAAGGAAAGGCCGCACGAGCAGGAGAAACGTCAGGAAGCTCGACACCGGATTGCCCGGCAGCCCGGTCACGTGCGCGTTGCCGATGCGCCCATAGGCGAAGGGCTTGCCGGGCTTCATCGACAGCGACCACAGCTGCAGTTCGCCGAGCGCCTGCACGGCCGCCTTGATGTGGTCTTCCTCGCCGACCGACACGCCACCTGTGGTGACGATCAGGTCGTTGTGCGCCGCAGCGGCGCGCAACGCGTCGATGGTGGCATCGCGCCTATCGGGCACGATGCCCAGGTCGCTCACCTCGCAGCCCAGCCGCGTCAGCAAGGCGCGCATGAAGAAACGGTTCGAGTTGTAGATGGCTCCCGGCTTCATCGCTTCGGGCGCCACCTCGCCCGGCATCACGAGTTCGTCGCCGGTCGACAGCAGCACCACACGCGGGCGCCGGGCCACGCGCAGGCGGTCCATGCCGACACTGGCGGCCAGGCCAAGCGCGGCCGGCGTGAGCCGCGTACCTCGCGCGAGCACCACGTCGCCCGCGGCCACGTCCTCGCCTGCGCGCCGGATCCACTGGCCCGCCGCGGGCGGCACGTCGATGCGCACGCGCCCCAGCCCACCGTCTTCAGGCAGTGCGGTGGTGTCCTCCTGCATGACGACCGCGTCGGCGCCCTCGGGAATCTGCGCACCCGTGAAGATGCGTGCCACCGTACCGGCCACCAGCGGCGTGCCGACCGTGCCGGCAGGAATGCGCTGCGCCACCACGACTTCGGCCCCGGGCGCGGCGCAATCGGCGACACGCACGGCATAGCCGTCCATCGAACTGTTGTCCCGCGGCGGCACCGTGAGGCCCGACACCACGTCCTGCGCCAGCACGCGGCCGTCGGCATCGAAAGTCGAAACCTCCTCGGTGTCGACACGCGGCAGCGCTTGCGCGAGCAGCCGCGCGAGCGCCTCGTCCAGCGGCATCAGCGGTGGTCGCGAAGAAGGGGCAGGACTATTGGACATGGCTTTTCACCTCGTTCACCTTGTATTCGAAGCGCGCCGAATGCGCGAGCAGCCAGGCGCCGAGCGCGTCGACGTCGTTCACGTCGAAGACTGGCAGCGTCACGTCGGGTGGCAGGCGATCCGGGGCATCCGTGGCGATGCCGATGATGCAGGGATCGTTCGGAAAGCGCAGCGGTCGGGGTTGTTCGCACTCCTGCGGCTCGCGCCAGATTTCGATCTTGGGCAGGTCGCTCTGCTTGAAGCCCTCGACCAGCACCCAGTCCACGCCCGCGTCGAGTTCGGCCAGCAGCGCATGCGCCGACAGCACGGTGGGTTGCTGCTCGAACTCGCGAATGAGCGCCAGCCGCCTATCGGACGCGACCACCACCTCGTAGGCACCGGCCTCGCGATGGCGAAACGTATCCTTGCCCGCATGGTCGATGTCGAACTTGTGGTGCGCATGCTTGACCACCGACACCCGCTGGCCCTGCAGCTTGAGCACCGGAATCAGGCGTTCGACCAGCGTGGTCTTGCCCGCCCCCGAGTACCCCGCAAAACTGACGACTTTCATGCGCGGTGCAAAGGCTTCAGTCGCAGTTCGCGGCGATGTAGGCCTTCACGGCCTCTGCATCGCGCGGCAGCTTGACCACGCGCTTGGGCAGCGCCTCGATGCCTTCGAAGCGGACTGGCCGCGGTGGTTCGTGGCCCAGCGCCTCGACAATGGTCTCGGCAAATTTGATAGGCAGCGCGGTCTCCAGCACGATCATGGCCACGCCCGGCGTGAGGTGCTCGCGCGCGGCCTTCAGGCCATCGGCGGTGTGCGTGTCGACCAGCGTGGCGAACCGCTTATCGGTGTCGCGGATGGTGGCCAGGCGGTCGGCGTGCGTGCTGCGGCTGCTCACGAAGCCAAAGCGCGAGGCCGCCAACGCGAAGGCAGGGTCCGCACTCAGGTCGAAGCGGCCGTTTCGACCGATCTCGCCTTCGAACAGTTCGCGCGTGCGCTCGCCGCTGCGCCCGAGCAGATCGAACACGAAGCGTTCGAAGTTGCTCGCCTTGCTGATGTCCATCGACGGGCTGGAGGTTTCATGGGTGTCGGCGGCGCTGCGCACGCGATAGACGCCCGTGCGGAAGAACTCGTCGAGCACGTCGTTCTCGTTGGTGGCAACCACCAGCGTCCGGATCGGCAGACCCATCATGCGCGCCACGTGGCCTGCGCAGACATTGCCGAAGTTGCCAGACGGCACGGTGAAGCTCACCTGCTTGTCGTTCGACCCCGTCGCCTGGAAATAGCCGGCGAAGTAGTAGACGACCTGCGCGAGCAGGCGCGCCCAGTTGATCGAGTTGACCGTGCCGATCTTGTACTTGCGCTTGAACGCCAGGTCGTTGGACACCGCCTTGACGATGTCCTGGCAGTCATCGAACACACCGTCGACAGCGATGTTGTGGATGTTGGCGTCCTGCAGGCTGAACATCTGCGCCTGCTGGAACGGGCTCATGCGGCCGTCCGGCGAGGTCATGAAGACGCGCACGCCCTTCTTGCCACGCATCGCGTACTCGGCCGCGCTGCCGGTGTCGCCGCTGGTGGCGCCCAGGATGTTGAGTTCCTCGCCGCGGCGGCCCAGTTCGTACTCGAACAGGTTGCCCAGCAGCTGCATCGCCATGTCCTTGAAGGCGAGCGTGGGGCCGTTGGACAGCGCCTCCAGGTACACGCCGTCCTCGAGTTCGCGCAGTGGCACGATCTCGTCGCTGCCGAACACCTCGGGCGTGTACGTTTTCAGGCACAGCGCGTGCAGTTCCTCGGCCGGAATGTCGTCGATGTAGAGCGACAGAATCTCGAACGCGAGATCGGCATAGGACAGCTTGCGCCATTGCGCCAACTGGGTCGCATCGACCTGTGGATAGTGCGTGGGCAGATAGAGCCCGCCATCGGGCGCCAGGCCTTCGAGCAGGATGTCGCAAAACTGGCGCGGCGTCTGGTCGCCGCGGGTGGAAAAGTAACGCATCAGGCGAGTTCCTCCTTGCGGATGCGCACGATCGGCGCGAGCACGGTCGGCAGCGACTGCAGCTGCGCCATGGCGTCATCGAGCGTGCCTTCACGGGTGTCATGGGTCAGGATGATGAGGTCGGTCTGGGTCGAGCCTTCGCCGCCCACTTCGTCGGCCTCGCGCTGCAGCACCGCGTCGATGCTGATGCCCGCCGTGGCCAGCAGGCCGGTCACCTGCGCCAGCACGCCGGCTTCGTCGGCCACGCGCAGGCGCAGGTAGTAGCTGGTCACGACCTCGCTCATCGGCACGACGACCAGGTCGCTCATCGCGTTCGAATGGAAGGCCAGGTACGGCACGCGCTGCGCGGCCTCGGCGCTGTGCAGGCGCGTGATGTCCACCAGGTCGGCAATCACCGAAGAAGCCGTGGGCTCGCTGCCCGCGCCCTTGCCGTAGTAGAGCGTGGTGCCCACGGCGTCGCCGTGCACGACCACGGCGTTCATCGCGCCTTCCACATTGGCCAGCAGCCGCTTGGCAGGCACCAGGCTCGGGTGCACGCGAAGCTCGATGCCGTCCTTGGCGCGGCGCGTGATGCCCAGCAGCTTGATGCGATAGCCCAGCTGCTCGGCGTACTTGATGTCCTGCGCGGCCAGCTTGGTGATGCCCTCGACATGCGCACGGTCGAACTGGACCGGCATGCCGAACGCGATGGCGCTCATGAGCGTGACCTTGTGCGCGGCGTCGACGCCTTCGATGTCGAAGGTCGGATCGGCTTCCGCATACCCCAGCCGCTGCGCCTCCTGGAGCACGGTGGCGAAGTCCAGGCCCTTGTCGCGCATCTCGGACAGGATGAAGTTGGTCGTGCCGTTGATGATGCCGGCGATCCACTGGATGCTGTTGGCCGTGAGGCCTTCGCGCAGCGCCTTGATGATCGGAATGCCCCCGGCCACGGCAGCCTCGAAGGCCACCATCACGCCCTTGTTCTGGGCTGCCGCGAAGATCTCGGTGCCGTGCACCGCCAGCAGCGCCTTGTTGGCGGTCACCACGTGCTTGCCGGCGGCAATGGCTTCGAGCACCAGTTCCTTGGCGATGCCGTAACCGCCGATCAGCTCGACGACGATGTCGATCTCGGGGTTGGCGATCACGGCCCGTGCGTCTGCCACAACCTCGACGTCGACGCCCACGATGGCGCGGGCGCGTTCGAGGTTGCGGGCCGCAACCATGGTGACTTCGATGCCACGGCCGGCGCGGCGCTTGATTTCTTCCTGGTTGCGCTTGAGCACGTTGAAGGTGCCGCTGCCGACGGTGCCGATGCCCAGCAGGCCGACTTGGATGGGTTTCATGGAGGAGATCGCGTTCATGGTTTGGATGGAGTGACGGCAGCAGCAGGCGCCAGGACGACACGGCTGACGTAGCGAGGCAGGTTCCAAGCGCCGCCGGCAAAGCCGCGGCACATGTCATCGCTGTCGGCGCCGGTGCGCACGAAGTCCTTGCCGTCGAAGTGCCATGTCTCGCTCGACCAGCAGTCGCCGACACCGCGGTTCTTGAAAGCTGCGGTGACGCTGGCCTGGTTGCTGTCGTAGTCGCCGGTCGCCTCGAGGGCAATGGGCGCATAGGGTGGCTTGTCGCTGGCGGTCCAGAGCAAGGTCTGGGAGTTGTAGGCGCCCACGCTACAGCCGAGGGACAGCATCACCTTGCTGGCGCTCAGCCGAACAACGTCGAGCGACCGGGCGCCGACGTCTGCGC
>Ga0308159_1003226_pt1 | contig 16932 bp, 14 predicted proteins | sample PhyCR1_FD_201040 | JGI IMG/M metagenome (GOLD analysis project Ga0308159, IMG submission 201040) | Phyllosphere microbial communities from UC Gill Tract Community Farm, Albany, California, United States - DLSLC.R1 | ecosystem: Host-associated > Plants > Phyllosphere > Unclassified | place: USA... | reverse complement strand
GTGATCTGGATGCCGCCGGTGCCCCAGCCGTAGGGCATCGGCATCTCACGTCCGGCGAACGGCACCTGATAGCCGGGGATCGCCACCGCTTTCAGGATGGCGCGGCGGATGGTGCGTTTGGTCTGCTCATCGAGATAGCCGTTGTTATAGCCGGTGAGTTCAGCCATGGTTGCGCTCCTGATAATCGTGCTGCAGCTGTTTCAGCAGTTCCAGTTCCGCCTGGAAATCGACGTAGTGCGGCAGCTTGAGATGCGAGACAAAGCCTGCGGCTTCCACGTTGTCGGCGTGCGACAGCACAAACTCCTCATCCTGCGCCGGGCTGGTAACACGCTCATGCTGTTCGCGGCTTTGCAGCGCCCTGTCCACCAGCGCCATCGCCATCGCTTTACGTTCGGCGCGGCCAAACACCAGCCCATAACCCCGGGTAAAGTGCGGCGCAGTCTCGTCGCTGTGAGCAACGCCGTTGACCATTTCACACTCCGTCAGTAGCAGTTCACCGATCTCCAGCTCAAAACCCAGCTCTTCGGGACAGATACTGACGCTGAGAGTGCCGGTGCGGATCTCGCCGGCAAAAGGATGGGTGCGGCCATAGCCGCGCTGGGTTGAGTAGCCGAGCGCCAGCAGAAAGCCTTCGTCGCCACGCACCAGCTGTTGCAGGCGCGCGGCGCGTGAGGCGGGAAAGCTCATCGGCTCGCGGGTGATATCGACAGGCTCGCTGCCGTCATCCATCTCGGCGGCGGCCAGCCCTTCATCGCTCATCATGCCGAACATGTGCGGGCACTGGTCAGGCACCGAACGATCGTCACGCGGCGCGGCAGGTATTTCGCCATTGGCCAGCAGGGTGAAGTCGAGCAGACGGTGGCTATAGTCGTAAGTTGGCCCCAATACCTGGCCGCCCGGCAGATCTTTATAGACCGCCGAGATGCGGCGTTCGATGCGCATCGCACCGGTCGCCAGCGGCGTGCTCTCCGCCAGGCGTGGCAGCGTGGTGCGATAGGCGCGCAGCAGAAAGATCGCCTCCACCAAATCGCCGCTGGCCTGCTTAATCGCCAGCGCCGCCAGTTCAGGATCGTAAATTCCGCCTTCGGTCATCACCCGATCCACCGCCAGTCCCAGCTGCTGCGCCACCTGATCGCAGCCGAGCTCGGCTACCGCCCGATCGCCGCGCCGCAGATCGGCCTGCAACTGATGGGCGTTCGCAATGGCTTTTTCGCCCCCTTTTACCGCGACATACATCAGCACACCTCCACAACGGTGGTGCGCGGCACGGCCATGATCGCTTCGCCACAGGTGAAGATCAGATCCACGCCCTGTGGAAACGGATGCGGACGGGTGCGCAGATATTCCAGCACGCTTTCGGGCAGCTGTGGCGCGATGGCCCGGGTTTCCCGCAGGCCAGGGCCGGAGAGGCGCAGCGTCAGGCCGCCATTCAGTGACGGCACTTCGATAATCAGCGTGGTGCTTTTTTCCGGTGACATGTTGTCACCGGCCGCGAACTGCGTCGGGTCGGGCTGCGCCGCCGCATGGCTCAGGGCAAAAGGCGCATCCTGCTGCGTGGTGATCGGCGCACCGGTATGGAAGCGCAGATTGTTGCGCAGCTGTTCGTTGTCAATTTCCGCATCCAGCCAGACCGGGCTTTCCTGATCGACCAGCGTCAGCAGCAGCGCCGTGGCCGCCGGTGACAGTGCGCCCCAGCCCTGTTGCAGCGGCAGCGAGACCATCACGCCCGGTTCGCTCATCGCTTTCAGAATGCGGCGAAACGCGCGCTGCGCATCCGCCACCGGATGGTTAAAACTTGCCAGTAAAGTCATCAGTTATCTCCGCGAACCAGCGTAAAGAAATCCACTTTGCTGCTGGCGATTTCGCGCGCGCGCAGCTGTCGCTGCTCATCGCGCCACGCTGCCAGCGGGGTAATAATCTTCTCTTCCAGCAGTTGCCGGGTTTCCGGCTGCTGTAACAGCGCATCCAGCAGAGCGCAGCGCTCGGCATGGGCTTTGTCACGCCCTAACAGGTAGCTGTAACCCAGAGTGCCGTCGCTGAGCTGCACCACCGCGCGCGTCACCGTGGCATCGCCCATCACAAAGCGTTTGCCGGTGGCCCCCATCCGCGCCTGCAACCGCGTCAGCCCGATTTCTGCCGGACGGATCAGGGTAAAGGCGGGCTGGAGGTTAAGCGCCTGCCAGTGCGTCTCAAGCAAGGCGGCGCTGCTGTGCGCCAGCACCGACAGCCAGCGCTGGCGATCCGTTTGCTGTTCCATTAGTGCTCCAGAGTCAGTTCAATCATGTCGCCGCGCGTCAGGCTGACGGAGTATTCCGCCACCGCGCCATCACTGGTTTTGTTCAGGGTCCGCACGCAGAGCAGCGGCGAATGCAACGCGATGTCGAGCTGCCGACACTCTTTGGCCTGCGCCCGGCGGGTGCTGATGCGGGTCTGGGTGCGTACCAGTTGCTTGCCGGTGTGCTCCACTAAGAAGTCGTGTAGCGACCCGCTGTTAAATTGCTGAAGCTGTGGCCACCAACTGAGGTCGGCGAGGAAATGGTTGATCAGGCAGAGCGGCACGCCGTTGGCGCGACGCAGGGTGCGCAGATGAATGACGTTGTCGCCCTCTTTCACGCCCAGCGCATTGGCAACGTCGTTGCTGGCCGGACGCAGCACCGCCAGCAGCCGTTCGCTGGTGGGATGACTGCCCTGCTCAAGCAGGTTCTGGCTGAATCGCGCCTGGGCATGCAGCGGATAGTCATAAGGGCGCATCAAAACCAGGATGCCGACGCCGTGACGGCGCTGCAGCAGCCCTTTGTGCACCAGCTCATCCACCGCCCGACGCAGCGTGTGGCGATTCACCTCATAGTGATCGGCCAGCTGTTGCTCGGAAGGAAGATAGTCGCCGCAGCGGTAGCGCTCTTTCAGCGCCTGCTCCAGTTGTGCGGCAACAGCCTGATAGACAGTGGTCGGATGTCTGGATAACTCCATCACGATGAAATCCTCACGGGTTACAGAGTGGGAACGCAGTGAAAAGACGCTGCGGGATGGTGTTAGCTTGAGGGGATCAGATGACAAAACCGTGACGGGGGGGTGAAGGAGAGGTGAATGTGGGATGAGTTAGTGATTTACAGCAAGCAGGCACGCATTGAGCCTGTGCGTAAAGGACTGACCGCATGGTGTACACTGGAGCGAACTCAATCTGCGCTTAATGGAGAGAATATGTACGGACCGGATCCCGCTAATCCCCATCCGATGGAAGGATTCCCACAGGTTTGTTTTATCAAAAATACGGTGAAAAACCCCAACATCATAATCGGTGATTTTACTTATTATGATGACCCTGAAGACTCAGAAAACTTCGAGCGCAATGTCCTTTATCACTTCCCCTTTATTGGTGACAAACTGATCATTGGTAAATTCTGCGCGATAGCCAGAGGCGTTCAGTTCATCATGAACGGGGCAAACCATAACATGGCGGGTTTCTCCACTTTTCCATTTTATATCTTCGGAAATGGATGGGAAACAGGCCAGCCTCAGTCCGGCGATCTGCCCTATAAAGGCGATACGGTGATTGGTAATGATGTATGGATGGGTTATCAGGCGCTGATTATGCCAGGCGTTAAAATCGGTAACGGTGCCATAATCTCGTCTCGTTCTGTTGTGACGTCGGATGTCCCGGCCTATTCGATTGTGGGTGGCAACCCGGCCAGAGTGATCAGGCAGCGTTTTACCGATGAAACCATATCAACGCTGGAGAAGCTGGCCTGGTGGGACTGGCCGGTAGAAAAAATCACCCAAAACTTACCGGCCATTATCTCCGCAGACCTTGAAGCACTGCCAGACGAATAGCCGGGCAGAAGTGGAATAAACACTGTCCGCTGCTGACATAGAGCGGCTATCATCCGACTAGAGTTCGCATAATTTCGCGCAGACTGATGTATCAATGTGTCTGCTTTACTACCGGAGCGCAGGTTTAAACAGGAGTCGTTATGTTCTACATCTTTAGTGGCCTTCCGGGTTGCGGAAAAAGCACTATCGCTAAAATGTTATCTGAAAAATTAAAAGCGGTATATTTACGCGTCGACACGGTTGAACAGGCTCTGCGTAATAGTTCAGCAGCTTTCAGGGATATTGGTCCTGAAGGCTACTTCATCCTTTATGAGCTTGCGCGGGACAATCTCAGACTGGGATTACCTGTTATCACTGACTCGGTGAATGACCTTAACCTGGTACGTGATAGTTTTCGTGATATCGCACTATCATCAGGTGTTCCCTTTCTGGAAATTGAAATCATCTGTTCGGATCCAGAACAGCATCGTGCGCGTGTAGAGAACAGAATCTCAGATATCCTTGGTTTAAAAGTGCCTGACTGGCAGGCCGTTGTGGATCGTGTTTATGAACCGTGGAGCAGAGAACATCTGAAGCTGGATACGGCTGTATTATCGCCTGCTGAGTGTGTTGATATCATCCTTAAAGCGACCAGTGTGGGCAGATATTCACGACACGACCTCAATAATAATTAAATTATTTTTTAAACCTGACCTGCGGGAAGGTCAGGTTTTTAAATAGTGCAAAGCTTATTTATGCACCCTATATTATCCGGACGTAATTATTAAAAATTATAATCTAGCATCAAATTATATTCAGTGGTAATAGCATCGCCGTTCTTAACCCAGCTTCCGCTCTGTTTTATCAGCGAGCCCGTCACTTCTCCGGACACGGTGAAGCGATGGGTCAATGGATAATTGGCCGACACCTTCATGAAGCGATTTCGGGTATTCTGGAATACCTCGCCATCTTCAGGCTGTGCATTGTTTTTCTTATAATGCCCATACCCGCCGCTGAGCGTTGTGGATAACTTCCCCCAGTTACGCCAGACGCCGACTGACGTGGTCCAGCTTTTTTCGTCGATATCCCCCCATTGTGCCCGGTCTAAAATTGCAGACGCGAATTGCTGGCGGGCCCAGACTCCGGTGGTATTATTAATAATATATTGCACGCCAGGCTCAATCTGAAATGAACGGACGTCACGATCATTTTGTGACCCACCACTGCGGCGGTGATCAATTTGCTGGTACAGGTAGTTAAAGAATGAGAAGTTGTCCGTAAGGCGCAGATCGGTAAATAACTTTACACGTCCTTGCCAGCGGTCCTCGATTGACGCACTTCCGCCCATTACATCCCAGCCATAGCGCAGACGTTTGTAAAAGTATTCATGGCCGATAATCAACTGAGTCCATTGATTCTGACTGAGGTAAGACTGATTTTCCCACGTCCCGTTATAATTAGTTGTTCTGCCTTCAGAGAAAGCCAGATACCAACCGGGTAACGTATCGTGCCGCATCACACCTTGCACAAACGTCAGCGAATCATTCCCGTTGTGGAAATGGCTGTTACGCCAGTTATTATCCTCAATGGCATATTTCATTTTCAGTTGGCCATGAACGCGGCCACCGGTGGGATTGGAGGAGCGAGCTGAGGTCCACATGACATCTTCATCCAGATATGACCACGGATCCACAGCAACAACCTTTCCCGACGAATCTTTTATGATGCTCATGCTCGCATTCGCCAGTACGGGAAAAAGAAGAGCAAAAATAACAGACAGGGCATGATGGTTTTTCATAATAATATCCCGTTAAAGCATTTCTTTTATTTTCAACGTCGCGTGAAAACTGTCGTTTTGAGGCAGGTTAATACTCCATGGCCTCTCCTGCATGGAATACATCCGGGTACTGAATGCCGCTTTATTGTTTATATAAAAAACAGCCATAGAGTCTTGAATCAGAACGCGTAACTCAACTTTGTCCCCGATCGGAACATTCACCCAGGATTCCGCGTTAACCTGGTGAATCGACGCGAGCGGCGCATTGAAAAAATAAACTTTTCCCTTGCTCTTATTGAATACAACGTTAAGCGTCGCATCACTGACTCTGTCGCCAGCCAGGCCAAAGCTCATAACCATGCCGGCAGAGGGAACATCTATGGTTGCGCTTAACTCACCCCGTTTGGGCAGGGGTGGATACAGAGCAGACTGTAAGGGGCCGAACGACGTTGCCGTTTTAAGCGTTTTAGTTCTCGTCAAGTAGGTCACCGGACCAGGGTTGTCACTGATAACCTTCTGAAGTTCGTGGGGGACGATGCTGTTGAGCTGACCCTGGTCATCTGCGGTGAGCTCATGAGCAACCAGATTTCCTGCCCAGTCAATATTACCGTTGTCACTGTTCCCGGCTTTCGTCGGGATCCAGCCGAAAACAAACAGCCGATCGTTTTTGAGTACCAGTTTACCCGCGTAAAAGCCCGAGCCGTCGACCACATAATTGTCCAGTTTCCGCCATGGCCCATCCGGATTATCAGCAACCCGGTATTGTGTCAGGCGTAATGGCCATTGATCGCTAAAGCTGAGATACCAGCGTCCGTTGAAGTAAACCAGTGTCGGACATTCGAGGTTGGCATTGCTGGTGATGGTGTCGTTATCAAAAAATACGCCGCGATCTTCCCAGTGCTTTAAATCCGTTGAACTGTACCGGGCAATAACCCCACGACCTTTACTGCGTGTGGTAATTAACATCCAGTATTCTTTCTTTTCCTCGACCCAAACGACATGCGGATCCCGGAAGTCATTACCCCGATAGTTGCCGCCAGGTAAAATGGTGTCCTGCGGGTGTTTCACCCAGTGAAGGCGATCCTTACTGGTCGCATGCATAATCGACTCAACAGGGAAGACATTTTCATTGTGTGCGGTGTACCAGGCATGCCAGGTATCGCCGACTTTAATAATCGAACCGGTTCCTAATAGCAGTTCAGGATTGTCAACGTCGTTAATGTAGGGGATCACTTCCGAATGGTTCTGATAATCATACAAGTTCGCACTCGACAAGAGATGAATGGCATGTACCCCCAGATCGCTGCCGCCGCGGACATCATTAAGATAATAGATATCAAATTTGCCATCGTTAAAAACGGGCATGGGGTCGCCCACGAATGACCCTTCAACCCGCGGAAAAAAGCCATTAATATGGGTGATACTTTTATTCTGTAATGTCTCTTTCGAAGGCTGCGACCAGGCAGGGTTATTGCCGAGCGAAAGCGCAAGCAGAGCGACAGATGCCGCTAATATTAATTTTTTCATGCCACACCTGAATGTCAGAAGTTATAATTCACGCCAATCACAATAAATGGATTCCATGAGTGACCGGTCGATGTCCAGAGTCCGGTTTCTTTCGTAAATTGTGCTTTAAACTCACCGTATAATCGCACTTCACCAAATACCGGGTAACTCAGCGTGCCGCCGATAAATTTATATCGGCCGTCATAGAAAAGTTCACTGGCATTGCTGGCGTTATCTATTTTGTCCTGTCCAAATCCAACATAGAGGGAGGTTAATAACGGATACCAGTTTCGCCAGAGCCCGGCCGTCACTTTCCATTCTTGTTCAACAATGTCGCCCCAGCTTTGACGCTCCTGGCGGTTATGGTAATAATAGGGCCGTAAATAGAGTCCAAGATCCGGATTCACGCGGTATTGAATGGCTGGCTCAATTTCGAAAATGTACTGCTCAAGATCGCCATTCCCCGGTTCGTTACCCTGAGGCTGATATTCGCCATACGCGTATCCGGCCAGACTCCATTTGTTGGACAGTCGCAGGTCCTGCCAGACTTTGAACCGGTTTTTCCAGCGCTTTGTTGCCGTTTCAGAGCCGACCATAACCTCCGTACCGATATTACCTCTCCAGGTTTCGAAAATATGCCCCACAAAAAGTTCATTGATGGTATTGGTGCCTTTGTAGTCCTGATTACTGAACTGTCCTTGATAACTGTCTTCTCTGGCATTCCAGAAACCGAAATACCAGTTAGGTAACTCATCGTGCCTTAAAAAAGCCTGAATGGTGGCAAGCTTAAATTTTCCGCTGTTTTCCTTATTGTTGCTCCAGCGAACATCGTCAATTTCTATCTGAGACCCGATATTTCCATGCAGGCCACCTACTTCCATATTACGGCCGATACTGTTCCAGTGAACCGGCGGATCCTCCTTTCTTAAACGCAACAGACTGACATCTTCCGGGTTAGCCACATGAACTTTTTTAACATCACCTGGTTTATTCTCCGGTGACGTGGATAAAGGTGCTGGCACTGACGATGTCGAAATTTCAGCTTCTTTATCTTTCTCCACTGAAGATGAAGGTGCCTTAAGGGACAATTGATCACGGCTTTTATTGGCAGGTGATATATGCGTTCCTTGCGATTCAGATTCATCCTCAAAATAGCTTTGATAGTTTCCTGTATAGTTTACGGGCTGTTCTGTAGACTTTTCAGCAATGGCAGGAAATGCCACCAGTGCCACTGTTAACACCAGCATCTGTTTCCCTGGAGCGAATATGCTTTTATCTCTCGTTTTAATGCAGCATTGCGGCGTTAATAAATCATCCATTTTGCAATCTCATTATTCCAGACAAGAACATGCCAGCCAGAGACTGGCACAAATAAAAACTTACAACATTAGAAAAACATCGAAACTGAGAATTATTTATCCAGAGACCAGTACCCGGCATCGTGTAATGAAGCCACACCCTGATTCGCAAACAGTGAAATATCGCGCTGGCCCGGCTGTGGATAAATCCGGCTGCTTAAGCAAGCGTCACCATCGTTAACAAAAACTTCCACTGATGAGCGGTCAATAAAAATTCGCAGTGACAGAACGCTGTCTATTGGCAGCGGAACGCTGCGAGTCCCTTCCAGCGAATATTCCGGATAGCGACGCTCCAATACCAGACGCCTGGCCTGGTCATCGACGTAAATTCTCAGTCCGTCGCCCAGTGCAATACCAAATTGTTCAGCTGTCGATGCGCTCAGATCCCATCTCAGCTGTACTTCGACTGCTTCGGCATCTGCCGCGACAAGGACTTTCTGATTATTCAGACAGCGGACGGGCGTGGGATAATAGCTGCCACGCAGCGCAGTAACTTCGTCAGCAGGTTTCATCCTCACACGCTCATCGTCGGCAAGGCTTAACTCGCGCGGAAGCGAGAGCATTCCGGCCCAGCCATCCTGCTGTTCGGGCATGGGTGATTCCCACATATCCAGCCACCCGATGACGATGCGTCGGCCATCCGGGGTCAAGAAACTTTGCGGTGCATAAAAGTCGTGACCGTGGTCCAGCTCAGTAAATTGTGCGTTGTGGGTGAACGGTTGACCTGGCTGCCAATCCCCAAGTAAATAGCCACTCTGGAACAGGTTGCGGTTATGATACCCTTCCGCCGCCATGCCCTGTGGCGAGAGCATCAGAACACGCTTCCCTCCCAGGGTGAAGAAATCCGGGCATTCCCACATAAAGCCCATCCCTTCATCAGCCTCGGCGAAAATTCCTTCGTCATGCCATTCGCGAAGATCGGTGGAACGGTACAGACGCACCTGGCCGGTATTCTCCACGCGGGAACCGACAACCATGTACCAGAACGCCCCTTCTCGCCACACCTTCGGATCGCGAAAATGATGCAGTCCGGGCGGTGTATCAATCACCATGCCATGCCGTTCAAAATGGATGCCGTCACGACTGGTCGCCAGACACTGCACCTGGTAGAGGTTGTCGTCTGTGTCCGACGGGCCGTGAAATTTATGTCCTGTATAAATGAGCGCCAGCGTATCGCCGTCCACCACGGCGGAGCCGGAGAAACAGCCGTCTTTGTCCGCCGGGCCTTCCGGCGCTAGCGCGACGGGCAGATGTTCCCAATGCACCAGATCTTTGCTTCGGGCGTGCCCCCAGTGCATCGGTCCCCATTTCGGGGAATAGGGATGGTGTTGATAAAAGGCGTGATACCAGCCGTCAAACCATACCAGGCCATTAGGATCATTCATCCAGCCTGCGCGAGGGGCGAGGTGATAGCGCGGATACCAGCGCGGATTAATCCCGGATTGTGCTTTTTCAAGCACCTGTTCAGCCTGTTCTAATAAGGATGTCATCGTCTTTACTCTCAGTACATTACACAGCGTTTTGCTGCAGAAAAGATGGCTCAGATGAGGATTTAGTTGAGCGCAAAAGGAAAATGGAAATAAACGTGGTGCTGAACACCATGATGCCCATGATCAGATAGGACTGGGCGAAGCCAAATCTCTCATAGCTAAAGCCTGCCAGCGGGGACAATACGGTGCCAATGACGGAGCTGGTGCAGGCAAATCCCACCAGATAAATGGTGGAGGAGAGACGTTTGTCGAAATTCAGGCTGTTGTATTTAAATATGGCGACTAACAATATTGGCAGTTCGACCGCGTGAAGCAGTTTGGTAATGGAGATAAGCAAGGGGCCTTCCACCAGCCCGGAAGCAATCATGCGCAGCGCCATCACCATACCTGCGAATATCAGGCCATTTTTAGCGCCAATGCGATTAACCAGCCACGGCGCACAAAACATACCCGCGGCCTCGAGAAAGACCTGGAAAGAATTTAAATAGCCAAACATCTCGTTCCCTTCTCGTAATGTCGGGAACTGTGACGAGAAATAGACCGGGAATTGCTGATCGTATACGCCGTAAATGCAGGTTCCGACCACGAAGAATATCAGCGCCCAGAAGCGCGGCAGATTAAGCAGACGCAGGGCGTCTTCCAGAGAAACTTTTTTAGCGCCAATTTCGAGTTTCTCCATGCTTGCTGGCGCTGCCACCTTTAAGCGGGCCAACAGACAGAAGAAGATTAACCCTGAGCAAGAGGCCACCAGGAAGTTAAGGTCAGGGTTGATATTAAACAGTAACCCGGCAAAAAAAGTGGCGACCGCCCAGCCCAGAGACCCCCACATGCGTGCCCGCCCAAACTCAAAGGTACTCTGACGCGCAACGCGCTCGGTATAGGACTCCAGAACGCCGATACCGCCATTAAACGTCAGCCCGATAAATAAGCCCCCGAATACGCTGCCCAGCAGAATATTAACGCTCAGCAGGTAGCTAAAAAGCAGATAAGCCGGGCCGGATAGGATCAACAACGCGGTGATAAACCATAACAAATGTTTGCGCAGACCGAGTCGGTCCTGGATAAAGCCATAACAGACCTGCGCGAAGAGCGCGGAGACGGATAACACGGAAAAAATAATACCGGTTTCCGATGCCTTTAGCCCCACTTCCTGGTGAAGCCAGATTGAGAGAAGTGAACTTGATGAGGACCAGGTCACAAAGAAAAAGAACAGCAGAGCGCTGAGCAGCATGTAACTTCGAGTAGGCCTTTTTTTCATCAACGTAATCTCGCAAGAAGGATATGCTAAGATGGTAACGTTAACATTTCAGGCGTACACTCCATTTTGATGTGATACTCGATGTTAATCACAAAAGTTAACGTTAACATTAATGTGTTGAGATCGCGCTCAAACTTTTGAGCGTGACTTGCGTAACCCTGGGTGTCGGTGCCTAGAATAGGACATTCGCATTGGCTCACAACACCTTACCGGGTCGAATGCATTCAGATAATGGAAAGCTATGGCGTCTTTAAAAGATGTGGCCAAACTGGCCAATGTATCGCTCATGACGGTTTCCCGGGTGCTCAATGACCCGAAACGCGTAAAACCTGAAACCCTGTCCCGGGTGCAGGAGGCGATCCTGCAGTTAAATTACGTGCCTGACCTCTCAGCCCGGCAGGTTCGTCGTGTCGGCTCCCGGAACAAAACCATCGGCGTACTGGCGCTGGATACCGTCACCACCCCATTTTCGGTAGAAATCACGCTGTCTATCGAAGAAACCGCACGCGCGTACGGCTGGAACAGCTTCGTGGTGAATATGTTTACCGATGATAATCCTGAAGATATTGTCGACCTGCTGCTCGCCCACCGGCCCGGGGGGATCATTTTCACCACCATGGGGCTGCGTGAAGTGAGCATCCCTCCCCGGCTACTGGAGCACCCTTGCGTTCTGGCCAACTGCGAGAACACGGGAGAACCGGTTGCCAGCTATATACCTGACGATGAACAAGGCCAGTATACGGCCGTACAGGCCTTGCTGGCGGCGGGATACAGCCGCCCTCTCTGCCTGCATTTACCTGTCAACCATCTGGCGACGCGTCGCCGCCGTCGAGGGCTTGATCGCGCCTGCCGTGAAGCCGGTATCGATCCTGATACGCTTGAGCACTTCTATATGCAATTCGGCGATGAGCACTACCGGGATATTCCGGAGATGCTGCTGGCGCATATCGTTCAGGGGAAACCGCAATTTGATTCAGTCATCTGTGGTAACGACCGTATTGCCTTCATGGTGTATCAGACGCTATTAACTCAGGGTATCCGAATCCCACAGGATATTGCCGTTCTTGGCTACGATAATCTTGTCGGCATCGGAAATTTGTTTTTACCCCCGTTATCCACGGTCCAGCTGCCGCATTATGAGATTGGGCGCTTAAGTACACTGCACATTATCAATGGCGACAATCACCGGGATAAAGTGCTGGTTGAAAGTCCCTGGCTCATGCGCGAATCCTTTTGAGAAAGTCATTCCGCTATTTTTAACACTATTACTCACCATACTTGCATTTTAATGGGAGCCTAACAGTCTCACTCTGCTTCTTGTTATCACTTAGTTATGTTGACAGGTCCGCTCCTGGCATGCAGTGGACATGTTTGCCAGGCAAGGTCTGCTCTGAGCGAAAAACGGACGTAATTCCTGAACAGTTGATCATGTCCCAAAGGCTTTTTCAAAAACTAAAAAGAGTGGAGGTCGCAGAGAATTGAATCAAAAAGCATCCCGGCTGGCAAAATTCTGATGCCCTTTTGAGGGTATTCCATCACTCCCCCTCAAATTAACATTGTAATTTCCCACTAATTTTTAAGTTATTTTGAATATTCAAAACCTTAAAAAATAAATAAGTCATATGATTCAACATCATAATTTTAAAATGCCATTTTATTTTTACTGAAGTCTGCCTTCTTAAATTTGTGCACGATTTTTCCACTGCCTTTGGTTAATAACGGTGAGTAATCTCTGGCTACTCCAGGCCGATAATCGTAATACATCTTACCTGGAGGCTTTACAGCCATGCTGAAAAATACACGTCTCACCACGATCCTGACGTTATCCGGACTGTTCCTGTTTTTTGTCTTTCTTGCTTCTTCATTGCTGAGTGTGATTTATCTGAATCGCAGCGCAGAGTCTCTCAAAAATCTCAACCATGAAGTCTCTGCCACCCTTGGCGTCGCTGACACGACTAACTGGATACGTGCCGCTCGCACCACACTGCTGGCCGCTGTCCCTTATGCTGACGGCAGCAATCCAGAAGCGTTTAATGCCACGCTGGCCCAGGCCAGATTTTACTATGATGGCGGCTTGCGCTTTATGCAGGCCTATCAGGCTGCACCAAAAATGGCCGGCGAAGCGGAACTGTCACGGGAGCTGGCCGCACGCTACAACGATTACACTGAGCAAGGCGTTGGTGCCCTTTTCACCGCGCTGCAGAAAAGGGATGTACCCGCTTTTCTGATGCTTGCCGGCACAAAAGTCGTGGCACTTGATGAGGCTTACCGCGTTCCGCTGGACAAGGTTATTGCCATACATAAGCAGTCAGCCGTAAACATCACCCAACAGGCCGATACCGATACGCACATTGCTTATGTTGCTGCTGGTGTGTCGGTCATACTCTTTATCCTCGCTTCAGTCATTGTGGCGGTGGTACTGAAAAATGTGCTGATCAAGCCCCTGCGTCGTGCTGGCGAAGTAACGGCAGCCATTGGCGCCGGCGATCTGACATCGGAGTTCCACAATCTCCGCAACGATGAAATGGGCAGGCTTCTGCAGGGGCTTGAAAATATGCAGCTTGGCCTGAAAACGATGGTCAGTGAAATCGTCAATGGCGTAAGCGAAGTGGCTCGCGTTACCACGCAGATAAGCGACGGCAACCACAGTCTTTCCAGCCGCACGGAGCAACAGGCGGCAGCGCTCGAAGAGACCGCGGCGAGCATGGAGGAGCTCTCGTCTACTGTTTCACTCAATGCCGGAAATGCCTCAGTCGCCAGCGACGCGGCATCTGCGGCTTCCGGAACCGCTTCGGAATGCGGCGCGGCGATGCGGGAAGTAGTGCGCACGATGGCAGACATCAAAACCAGCGCAATGGCCATCAGTGAAATTACTTCCGTGATTAACAGCATTGCCTTTCAGACAAACATTCTGGCACTTAACGCAGCGGTGGAAGCAGCTCGTGCAGGCGACCAGGGTCGCGGTTTTGCGGTGGTTGCTAACGAAGTTCGTACACTTGCACAACGCAGCACACAGTCTGCGCGGGAAATTGAAAAGTTAATTGCTGAATCCAATCTGAACGTAGGTCTGGGTGAGCAGAAAGTGGCTCAGGTTTCGCTGACGACAGAAAAAATTATCAGCGATGTGACCGGCGTGACCTCGCTGCTGGGAGAGATTGCAGCGGCGTCTTCTGAACAGAGTAAGGGAATAAATCAGATCGGCACGGCTGTAACCGAAATGGACAGTGTGACTCAACAGAACGCCACGCTGGTTCAGGCTTCTGCTGCTGCTACGGGTGTGCTGGAGGAACAGGTTAAATCGTTAAGTGCGATTACAAGCCGGTTCAGGTTGCAGACTGGTGCGGTCGTGGCAGATTTACGCTCCCCGGCCCTACCGTCTGTTCAGGTGAAAGAAAAAGTTTCAAGCGATCCGTGGGTGAGCTTTTAACTGAATCAGATTGATGTCTGCAGACCCTTCTGCAGACGTCGGACTTATTGGATAAAGCAAAGAAATTATTATCTTCTCTTGTGGCACAGATCGGACTAACTCGTACGCCAATGTCCGCTTTCAGCGAGGAGCGGACAGTTGCACGGGAACGTCCGCTAAAAGCGAGAAGTGAACGTCTGCCACATCTCAAGCCCTTAAAGCGCTATAAAACAGATCTGTCCAAAGCGTGACATCAGTATTGACCCAAAACGAGATAATGGCCGTGCCGATACATCAACGCTCAGCCAGGGTGCCGCACAAATAAGCTGGCTCCGGGGCCTGCCCGCAGGCTTCGGAGCCAGCTTATAAAAAAGGACCTGCGAGCGCTGGCCCGTAAGGCTTACCGCAGCATCAGCAGCGGCTGACGGCTTTCAGCCAGCATCTCCGGGGTATGGCTGCCGATAAGGACCGGCGTAGCCGGGAGTGCCCGTAAGCCCCCATCACCGTCAGGCCAATATCGTTCTCATCCGCATACCTGCGCTGCGCGCCGGTGACAGAGGCGCTCTTCAGCAGCCGGGCCTCCGTGACGATACTGGCCTTATGCAGAATAACCTGTGCCTCCTGCAGCGCCGCCGCCTCGCCGTTAACCATAATCAGATGGCAGTTCAGTCAGTTCAGCAACGGGCTGACTGTCACACGATTCAGATTTTCCCGGCTCGCCTCGCTGCCGTCATAGGCAAACATGACCCGTGATGGTGGTGAAAAGGTTTTCGGCACGTCCAGTTTACCGGCCGCCCAGACCGCATACTCACAGACCGGACGCGTGGACGGCGATAACAGTGTTATTCATGATAAGTCTCCTGTGAATTAATGGCCGCCCATCAGCTTTTCAACTTCTTCGGGTTTGTCATGCACCCCAAAGCGGTCAACGATTGTGCGGGTCGCGTCGTTCATCCCCCTGATTTCAACTTCGGTGCCTTCGCGGCGGAACTTAATCACGATACGATCCAGCGCGCTGATTGACGTAATGTCCCAGAAATGGGCGTGCGTCACGTCGATCTCTACGCGCTCCAGCGCCTCGCGGAAGTCAAAGTGGCTGGTAAACCGGTCAGCCGAGGCAAAGAAGACCTGGCCGGTTACGGTATAGGTGCGTGTATCGCCCTTCAGCTCAGAGGAGACCGCCATAAAGCGGGCCACCTTCGTGGCAAAGTTCAGTGACGCAATCAGCACCCCGGTCAATACGCCAAATGCCAGGTTGTGGGTTGCCACCACTACGGCGACAGTCGCCAGCATCACGACGCTGGTTGAAACCGGATGGGTGCGCAGGTTAGCAATCGAGCGCCATGAGAAGGTGCCGATGGAAACCATAATCATCACCGCCACCAGCGCCGCCATGGGTATCTGCGACACCCAGTCGCGAAGGAATACCACCATTAACAACAGCACCACGCCCGCCGTAAGTGTGGAAAGCCGCCCCCGCCCGCCGGACTTCACGTTAATTACCGACTGGCCAATCATGGCGCAGCCCGCCATCCCGCCAATGAACGAAGTGCAGATATTGGCAATGCCCTGCGCCTTACACTCGCGGTTCTTGTCGCTCGGCGTGTCGGTCATGTCATCCACGATGGTGGCGGTCATCATTGACTCCAGCAGCCCCACTACGGCAAGCCCCGCCGAGTACGGCAGAATAATCAGCAGAGTGTCGAGGTTAAGCGGAATGTCCGGAATGAGGAACACCGGCAGACTGTCCGGCAGCTTGCCCATGTCACCCACAGTGCGCACATCCAGGTGCAGCCACATCGAAATAGCGGTCAGCACGATGATGCAGACCAGGGGAGAGGGAATGGTTTTATTCAGGTACGGGAAGAGATAGATGATCCCGAGACCGGCAGCCGTGAGCGCATAAACGTGCCAGGTAACGTTTGTAAGCTCGGGCAGCTGCGCCATGAATATCAGTATCGCCAGCGCGTTCACGAAGCCGGTAACCACCGAACGGGACACGTAGCGCATCAGGCTCCCGAGCTTCAGGTATCCGGCAATCAGCTGGAATATGCCGGTCAGCACAGAGGCGGCAAGCAGATACTGCAGCCCGTGGTCCTTAACCAGCGTGACCATCAGCAGCGCCATCGCACCGGTTGAGGAGGAAATCATCGCCGGGCGGCCACCAAAGAAGGCCATGACGATGGGGATACAGAACGCAGAATAGAGTCCGACCTGCGGATCTACGCCAGCGATAATGGAAAAGGCGATCGCTTCAGGAATCAGTGCGAGCGCGACAACAATACCGGCAAGGACGTCACCACGGACGTTACCCAGCCAGTCCTTAC
>Ga0308159_1003224_pt1 | contig 16949 bp, 21 predicted proteins | sample PhyCR1_FD_201040 | JGI IMG/M metagenome (GOLD analysis project Ga0308159, IMG submission 201040) | Phyllosphere microbial communities from UC Gill Tract Community Farm, Albany, California, United States - DLSLC.R1 | ecosystem: Host-associated > Plants > Phyllosphere > Unclassified | place: USA... | reverse complement strand
CTTCGTTATTGACCGGTTCCTCATTGGTAGGGACATCGAATACAGGTGGCTTTTCTTTGCGTGGCGGCTCCTGCTCGATACTGATATTTTTGATTTCTTCAGCCTTCTTGCGGATAATTTCCAGTGTTTTTAATGCCTCGTCAGGTGACTCTGCAAGTTGGTAAAGAATCTCGAAAATGGTCTTAATTGCTTCAGTATGGCAGGCGGCGGCAGTGCCGGCTATGTTGAGGTATTTGAAATCAGGGATAACTGTTCCGTCCATGAATTTTCTGTCCCCATTCTTGGTAATAGCCTCAGGGCAGCTCTTTTCTACATCCTGCGCAATAAGTCCAACCTCTCTTACTCCGTCCTTTTTGTCGTATGTTGTTCCTCTCCACGACAGAACAACAGGTAAAGGGTCGCTGACAGTCTTGATTTTCGTCTTATGACGTTCATCTGAGCCATTAACCCATGAGCCAGGAGCAGACGCGTTGCCAGAGCGCTGGAATTCGCAGGAGCCGACATTCGACATCGCCATGAAGTATGACTGAATACTCGTATCACCTGAGCGTCGAATACCCGTTTGAACAAGCTCGTTATACCAGCGATAAACTGTCCAGCCCACAGGCGTACCGGTATTCCCGCCAGAACCCACGTTATTTAATTCTACACGGTTACTTTCTCCTGCCCCTACAGCAAGACCGCCAGTAGCAGGCCCAGTGATTGGCCCTGATGTGGTTAATGATCCGCTTATGGTTCCACCAGACTTACCATCCACTGTGTTGAGTCTTGCGTCATTTCCTTGGGCTACCGTCCCGGCAGAGGTTCCGTAACCAACCCCTATATTGTCTCGGGCCGCCGGAATGTTTGGTAGGTCTGCAAGATTGCTTGATTTGGCTAACTTAGTTCCGATATTTGTAGCGTTATTATCAATTTGCGTGTTCATTTCACGCCAGCTTCTTCCTGAATAACTGGCATCTGAGCCATATGGGGTAATTGTCACGTTCCCAGTCTGAGTTAATAGTGTCATCCAGTTAGCAATGTTTTGGAGTATGCGATCCATCGCAGCGGATACCTTTTTAGACAGAGAGCTGTTGCTCATCTGGAAGCTTGTAACAATGGTAAATGACGAACCTGGAGGCACAGTAACCTCCGATGGAACCGCCAGAGTCAGTGTCGTATCACTGTTAACGCCAGCGACTTCCATAAAAGCCCCTCCCGCCATTAACATATCGCCAAGGTTAACCCCTGCGGCAGAGTCTGTAAAATTAGTGCCATTACCTGTTACTGTTGTAGAGCCCTTGGTTAATTGCACCGTTCCTGTTCTGTACCATGCCATATTTATTTTCTCTAAAGTAATAAGATGCATCAATGCATGGCAATTGACATGCGATTTGCATTGCTCTTGGGTAGGTATAAAGTGGAATATCTGATCCAGTAGTTTTAGCTCTTGAGGTGGTAACGCTACTTCCGCTCATCATCATTCCAGACAGCAACATTTTTCTGTAGCTGTACGTTGTACCTGATCGCGTATAATCACCTCGCTGAGTTCCTAATACACAGAGTGGGATCATAGGAAGAGAAACGCTACCGGTTGGATTTATCCATGCCTGCCTGTCGCCTGTTGAATCTGACGTATCGTAATAACCTCCAAAGTCATAATAGGCATCTGACCACATTACAGGAGGATATTTCCTGGAATAGGTAATCTGCCCGCTAGAATTCCTTATTACCAAGCCATAGCCAGACGCGGGTAATGATGGTGAGAAGCCACTACTCACTATCACAATCTGTACGCCGGTTACTGAACCGCCCTGCTCTGAACCGTTTACTGAACCAAAGGCGGTCTATGTCCGTATAGAGTTTGAATCTTTGTCCAGGAATAAAGGTGTTGACGTATTTGACCAGCGGGCGAAAACGATATAATTACTCCCCAGATTTAAAATGCTGCTCGGTATATCCCACTGACCATTAATATCTACAACACCCCTGAAGGTAACAAACCCAGAAAGAGATGCGTCGGCAATCTCCATGAAGTTTGCTCCATTGGTAATTCTTAGCCCGTAACTGGAAGATGGATTTTCAGCATACTGAATTGAGTAAACATCAATATTACCGATATCTAATGCACTGGATTGATTTGCTTTAATGGTCGCTATGTTTACGTTCAGGCTTCCATTAAAGCTCATCGATGAGATGTAGTGCACTGGGGGACCAGACTGATCTCCTACCCCCACTCTGACAACATTCCTTGGCAGGATTAACGCCTTGCTGTTAGCCGGCTGAGATTTGAAACCACCATATGAGGCTGTTTGTGTTTTCACGGCCGCAGTACCAAGATAGGATGCGTATCGGGTAGAACCATCAAGAATTAACTGCTTGCCGCCATCATCGGGAGTTATTCTTAATCCATATGTAGCCATTAGAAAAGTCTCCCCAATTTTTTCCTCTCAACTCCATTGGTATCATAGCAAGCTATTCCTGTTGAATTAATAACTACCCCACCAGAACTCCCATTATCTCCGTACATTTCAAAGCTTCCATCATTTCTCATGATAGTTCCGCTTGTTCCTGCCACATAGTTTGAAGAATACCAGCTACCGATCTTCGCCAGCGTAATAGATGCATAGTCAAAAATACCTTCAGATAAAAACACCTGACCGTTTTTAATGGCGAAGGCGAGTGTTTCACTGTTGTTGTTTGGGTTATAAACAGCAAAAACATCTGACCTTACGGCAAATATACTTTGAACAGTACCGCCATTCGCTTCAAGACCTAACTGGATTCCGGCTACATATCTGTTTCCTGTGGAGGTGTTTAGCTGAAGTTTGACTCCCCATTGCGCAGAAAGTTGATTATTCAATGTAGCCAATGCACTTGATGTAACCTGAACAGTGGCAGATGTTGAGTTTATAGATGACTGAAGTTGCTCAAACCTTTGTGCATAAGCCTGATCGTTTTTGACAATGAGGTTAGTTATTTCCGTATAACTGGCAGTTATTTTCATTCCCATGTAATCAAGAGATTTATACTTTTGCTGTGCATCTCCATCGTTAGCAAGGGCGTTCTCAATAATGGCCTGATAATTGTCTTCTGCTGACTGGTTTAGATTTTGTATAGCCTCGTTTTTTCTCAATTGCTCATCGATGTAATCAATCAAACCTGCTGAAGAGAAGGTGTAAACGAAACTTATATGAATAAATGCGGAACTACCAAATGCATTAATCGTTCTCACATAGTAGTGATAGGTGTGATCAACCTGAAGATTATTATCTGTGGTGTACTGGTTTCCCATGTACAGCCTTGTGGCATTACCCTCCACGGTATCGGTATTGCTGTTCGGTAGTGGCGTTTCACCCGAAGACCAGAAATCAAACTGGGTTGAGACATTCTGTATTTGAGGTATCCGGGGTGTAAGTGTTGCCTGAAAATACCCCATCGCGACATCTACTGTGCTTGGCGCATCTGGCGCAGCAATATTAAAATCAAGCAAAGCCTCTGGTGATGTCGCACCGCTGTAACCAACGGCAACTACATGGGCCGTATAGAGTCCCCTGACAATGCCGGTAAGTCGAGTAAAGGAGCCGGGAACCTGAACACAAAGAACAAGCTGTCCGTCTTTTTTGATTAACACTTGATTGTATGCAAACTGCCCTACGTTCTGCCAAGACAGTATCCACTGAACAACCTGGCCGATCTTTTCCACTGTGTATTTGAGATTCTGTGGTTGAGCAACACCATCAGTAGGAAGTTGTGTGAAAGGTGGCCGCTCGATAGGCTTACCAATAGCATCACCCCATACCTCAGATGTTTCCTGCTTGAGCGTTAGCTGGACGCCGTTCTGAACGCCAAATTTTCAGTCAGTAACGCGCATTTCGACGTTAATAATTTCCAGCGAAGGGAAGTTAACTTTGACATACATCCCGGGGCGATAGAGATATCCGCTCAGGTTCAGCGTTCGTGATATCCTTGTGCGCTTGAGCTTAATATCTGCAAGCCTCTGCGCCTGAAACTCTGATGTGACAAAGCGCAGTTTGAGGTCCTGAGATATTTCCACCCCGTCCTCAGCCACCCAGTCTGATACTGATACGGCCGGAAAATCTACCTCTGCTAAGCGTTGCTGAGGGTCATTAAACGTCCCTTTGACAGTGTTAACTCGCTCAGCCTGTGACACCTCAGGCATGATCTCGATATCACCAGCCAGTTGACTCTCGCTGATTACCTCTGAGGCTGGACCGTAATAAGCACCAACAAGAATGCCGTGCTTTCCGGCGATATAAGTGGCCTCACCTGAACACGCAGACAGCATAGACTCAAGGATACTGGCTTTGTTTTCGCTCATGTCAAATTCGCCATTGATGGTGTATCGTCTTTCTGTCTGCCCGTCTGCGCCGCTGACAATCTCATCAGAGATATTTGCAGCCTCTTTAAACTGATCCCAGTTGATATCGGCGTCAGGAACTTTCAGGTAACTCCTGTAGTAGTCGAGGATGCAAAGTGCGGCATTGTTGCTGTAGTTAGTCGCACCGTTTCGCGGGTCATATACCTTACGGCCGAGTTTCTCTACCGTGATGTTGGGTATACCAGAAGGAAACTTTTCAGAGTCAAACTTGAGCGTAACCCTGAGCCAGCTTATCCCCTTGCCAATCATGTCTGATTTCTATGACGGAGCGTTCTCAAGCATGTACGGATCAGCCGTCTGGCGGTCAATATGCACTTCATAAGAAGCCTTGTCGCCATATGTGGAAATGTCATCATCTCCAAGGTAGACAGCGCCGATGCTAGTTATGGGATGACCGGCCAGCGTTATAGCTAGGTGAAGAAGCTCTCCGTCTGTCTGATCACCATCCTGCTCTTCAGAAAAGAAAAGCGTGCCTGCAGAAAGTGACCTTCCATAAACCACGGTCTTTGCGCTGGCGGCAGCACGCAGAACCTGCTTGCGCTCCTGAGCATCTCTGTAAGCGTCAAGGCTTGGTTTTTTAGCAAGCGCCTGAGAGGCAACCTGCGCAGCAACGGTAATGACCAGGGCGATAGCATAAGCCTCGTTTGCCACGGCGATACCACCGGCAACAGCGGCCACAACTGGAATAGCAGCAGGCATTATCTCACCCTCCATGCACTTAACAGATTGCCACGCAGACAAACCAGCCCTGACTCTCCCGGCACCCAGACAGACCCGCCGTAAAACACCCCGGCACAACGCCTGCCGGCATTCTCTACAACTGCAACGTCTCCGCGCTGGACCATCGTCGGACTTACCTCATCAAGAAACCGGCCAAGCACACGCTCAAGGGATCCGCCGCCGCGCAACAGTGCTTTCTTTGCTCCTGTCTCATCCGTTTCGAACTCAAACAGCTCGCGCAGCTTGTCGGCCGTCTGCGTTATCAGCAGAGACCCAGAACCGGCAGGCACAAATATTTGAATGACAGCAATGCCCGTGCGCTGAACAACGGGACCAGCGCCGATTTCGTTTGCTGCTGCCATGCCGGGGATATTGGTCAGCCGCGCCCAGATTGATTTACCAGAAGGGTCGTAAGTTGGTCCGTTCGGGTAGCTGACATCTTCTGAGGCAATAGCTGTCTGCGCCGTCATCCGTGAGATGATTGCGTTCCTGATTTCAGTGAGCATCATTTGTAGGCCTGAGTTACACCGTGGAATGAGACGCCATAGACCCCGGCTGGAGCCTGCTGTGAATGCCCATTTTCAAGAGCTTCAGCGTGTGGCAGGTTGTTCTGGATATAGATGACTGAGTAAGGCTTTCCGTTAGCGATAACAGCACTTCCGCGCTGTATTGCTGCCGATCCTGACTTATCGACTCCTTCGAGTTCACTGTAATCAGCAGAGCCAAGGCTTACGATGGTATTGTTGCGAAACCTGCCAGTATCTACAGGAGAGCGCTGCACGATTTCCGTAAGTAACGCCATAGAGATGATTCGCAACTTCTTTCCGACCTCTTCCTCTACCAGTCCTGCGAACAGTAAAGGGTCGTTATCCCATCCCTTTGCCATTACTTCCTCCTTAGTTGCATCCGGTAGGTCGCAGCGGCAGGGTCTGATGATAGCGTGACGATGCGATAGGTTTGCTGCATACCGGTAACCAGGTCGGACGCGGTAATGGTGTGGCTCTCACCAGGCTTATCTGTGACCTCATTAGCCAGCGCAGTAAGGCGCAGGTCGCCATGCAGAATGTTTACGCCATCGATACGGCTCAGTTCATACCGTGAAAGCACGCCTCGTCCGGAATAGCTTCGGGTTATCTCGCCGCCTGTCTCCGTTACCGGATCCCACCCAGCCTGCACTTTATAGCTGCCAGTGAAATCATGCACAGCATCAGCCAGGTCGGTGTCAAAAGCCTCTGCAATTTCAGCCTGTAGCTCTTCTCGAATTCCCATTATCGATACACCCTGAAAGCGAGAGGATTGCTGCGCCACGGCTTGAGGAGCGAGAGAGCCAACTGGACATCTTCAGGCAGCGACGAATTGCCAAGCGACTGTGATGATGCGTAGCTCTTCGTTACCCTGATGCCGTCAGCATCAACCGTTTTGCTCGTCAGCGTGCCCGATTCAGTCTGTTGCCTGTACAACACGCCAGCAGCGGATGCTGAAGCGAGAAAGGCTCCGGCCTGCTTAACATCATCAGGAGTGACATCAGGCAGGCCATGCAGGTTCAGTGCCGTCATATATGCGTTAGCCTGCAACACTGCTCTCGCCTTCTTCTCTGGCGTTGTCCATTCGGCACCCAGCAGCTCATCCACGTCAGCGACGGTAATGTACTTTGTCATGTTCACTCCGTGCTAAATGGGGCCGAAGCCCCGATGATTACTTGGTGGCCGTGGTGGACTTGGTGGCCTTCTTAGCTTCCGAATTTTCACCGCCGCCGTTGTTCACCGCGCCCTCGTCTTTGGGCTCATTGCGGGCATGGTCAACGCCGCCAGTTTCGCCAACTGTCTGCGAGCCGACTTTGATCTCTCCTTCAGAGCCAGAGAATCCCCAACGCGCCTTGTCATTCGGATCTACATAGTTGTCTTTTGCTACGGTCATGATGACCTCCTGATTAGGCCCCGGATGACCGGGGCGTTAATGTTTATGCCGCAACAGTTGAGGTCACGAACGCCAGCGGAACCTGCTTACGGTTGAATTTACGCTCCCAGTTGGTTGCCAGGGCGAGGTCGCTCCAGTTGGCGGAGATTGGCCGAGTAGTGCCCTGCGTACCGGTGATGGTTGCGCTCAGGAATGAGTAGCCCAGCGGATGCAGCACGAAGTTGCGGCGAGTCCACAGGGTTTCAGAGCCGCCACCGTTCCCCCGCGCAGGCTCGCGATCGTATTCCATATCGTCTTCGTCCTGCTCTTCGGCATAACCGATAGCGCCCGGGCCAAAGATGACGGACAGATACTTAGCGTCTGCGCCGGTACCGATTACAGGCATGCTGTCATCAAGAACGACAATCATGTTCTGATAGCGGCCGAATTCAGGCACCTGATCCGCAATCGGCGTAAAGTCGATGAGGTTCAGGATTTGCAGTTCGGTATAGACAGCGGTGTGCATTGCAATGGCGCTCAGCGCTTTAGTACCTGACGGCGTGATGATTTGCGGGGTGTAGTCCCCCATCGTCGCTTTAGCGCGGATAATCGCGGCTGCGCTGATTGGACCGCCTGCATCGACAATCATATCGCCGCCATGGTCGGCAACGTTGTCATTGTACAGGCCAACTACGGTGGCAATCGTGCGGCGTTGAGCGACGCGCTGCCAGTAACTGTTCAGGCGGCCTGCAACAAACTCCAACGGGTCCTGATTGGTGATGTTTTTCACAAGGCTCATCGCGTTCCAGCCTTCGTTCAGGTATGCGGCACGAGCCTGCATGCTGGCGGAGGTTACAGACAGAGGAACGGCGATATCGGTGTAGACGTCGTTCGAGTAGTTACTCTCGATAGACGCATCCAGATCAACCCACCACGGAATGGTGAAGGTGTTAGAAGGCGAAGCCAGCAGAGCTGACATATCGCGATTATTGACCAGAATACCTGACTGGAAAAACGCGGTTTTCTCAGCAGTATTTACCTGCATGTAGTCGCGCAGTTCGTCGCGGAAAACTACGTCAGAAAAAATGGTTGGTATTGCTTAAATCCTTATTTGGATGCCTCATGCGCTGCTTTTAGTCGCGCATGTTCGGCGGGGTTGTTTCGGCGAAGCTCTACGCGCTCCATGCCGGATAATTGCTCCCATGTTTTGGTAACCCGGTCACCACTCTTAGGCGCGGCCCCGCCGCCACCTGCCTGACTTCCGCGCACGAGGGATGCGTAACGCGGAGAGTTTCGAACTCTTTCTGCAGGTCAGCCAGAGAGCTGACCGTAAGATTGCCTGACTCGTCAGTAATGCGTACCTGCCCTTCTGCCACTTTCAGGCGGCGGGCGATGAACTCGGTGAGGATTTCGGCGTTAGAGCCATCGGCAATGGCCGTAGCGACGCGAGTAGCGGCAAGGTTAATATCCCGCTGCTCAATAGACCGGCGAAGCTCTGTGAGGCTGCTGCGTTCGCGCTCAAGCTCAGCCTGTGAGCTTTCAAATAGCTGCTGATAGTTCCCTTCTGCACGGGCGCGTTCGTCGGCTTCACGCTGTGCCTGCTCCTCCGCCGCACGGCGACGCTCCTGCTCGGCCTTCTTCTCTGCCAGAAGCTCGTCACGCTGGCGCTTAAGACCGCTGACGTCTTCCTGCGGTATACCATCAACCTGTAGCTGATAAACCTCATCCTGCTGCACATACAGCGCCTTTTTGGCTTCGTCGAGCTGAGCGAATTCCTCAGCGGTAAGCTGATACTTCAGAGTCATACATTCTCCTGAATGGATGTGTGCTGGCCCGGCCAGCTATAGGTTAGATATAAAAGATGTTAACTTTGTGTTTTCAATGGAGGAATCATGTCTACTAAGTCGAAATCGGTGTTTATTACTTCTATATTCCCTGTTCTATGTGCTTTAGCTGGGGCGGCGGTAACGGCGATATTTGGATGGTTAGGAAATTATCAGCAGGCAAACACTTCATATAAAAATGCCTGCATAATTCGCATAGATCACCAAGAGGAAAACCTAAGGGAAAAATATTCAGAGTTTTTGAAAGCTTGGATTCACTTCTCTTACTCTCCAGATATGCGGCATCGCAATAACGAGATTTTAAGGAATCTAGAACAGCCTTTGGCATCAGCCGCTATAGATATGGCAGCCTATGCGCCGGATGAACTCTCAAATTTATCTATGGACATTGGAGCGGCTTTAAACTCATCCATTAACAGTAATGACGATGTAGAAATACAAGAACAATCTCTTAAAAATGCCATATCACTTACCGGAAAAGCTAACAGCGCCTTCAGAAATGCACTTAAAGAATTGGATATTAAAAGAAGCCACTGTGGTTAACCGACCTGCTCTTCATGCGAAACACCCAATGAGGTAAGGCGACGGATGATTTGCTTCTGCGTCTCACCGAGATATGAGCCGATAGCGATTTCGCTGAGGATGTCCGCCGTCTTCTTGCTGCCGAACTGTGCCAGCACGCCGGTTATGTCGATAACCTGCCTTCCTCGCCCTACAGCAAGCACTAAAGGGTCAGCCAGTACAGCGGCGGCGATCATCTCTGCCGATGGCTCAGCGAGGCGTACAGACGCTTTAACGATTTGACCGAGTAATTTGCTGTTGAATGTGAACTCGTATTGCGCGAATTCTCCCAGGTCGAGCTTCTGCTGCTGTGAAAGTTCTCCGTTTATAGCGTTCAGGTCACTCCTGAGCGCTTCTATTTGCCGGTTGTATCGAGCAGTCGCATACTGGCTAAGCCCTTCGTTAACGGCCTCTTTAGCGCGCCTGATGGCCTTGCGGACGAACTTAGCCGCCTTGCCAGCCAGACCTGAACCAAATCGCTGTACATAAACCTGATGGCGCGTGGCGGCGTCTGTAGTGTAACCGTCTGCGCTCATGGTTATTACTCAGTGACTGGAACGGTCTCAGTAGTAACGGCATCGCCTTCAATTGCAGGCTCTTCAGCACGTTCTGCGTCAATGTCATCATCGTTGCGGTCAGCATCAATAATTGCCGCCTGGCGAAGGTTGGTGCGAAGGTCTGATTTAGCAATGAAGCCCTGCTGCCAGAGCTGGATTTGCGCGAGAATCATCTGCGCATCCATCGTCTCGTCAAAGAACTCCTGATTCAGCCAGAACACGGTATTGGTCATGTCAGCTTTGCCGCTCATGTAGAGCTGTGCGTCCAGGATGGCGCGCTTAAGCGCCTCACTAACATTACCGGCAATAGTACCCAGTACGCTGTTATCGCTGCTGTAGCGAATGCGTGCTACCTCTGCTGTCTCGTTCTGCCCTGACTGCTGCACAATTCTCGCACCAATCATCAGCATCTGATTCTCTTTTTCCTGCATCAGTTTCAGGGCGAGCTGGCTTTCGTTGGCCTGTAGCATTGATGCCTGACCAGTTCGGCCGAGTGAATAGCCGCGGGTAGAGCCAATCTGGATACCGCCAGGATTCCATGCTTCAAACTCAGCCTGCTCGATGTCGGTCGTGAAAAATAGCGTAGGCTGGCTACTGATAAATCCTGACTCTTCCACCGTGGCGCTGTTGCCATAGTGAAGCACGTTCACCTCAGCCAAATCTTCAAGCGGTGCCTTGTCAATGCGAGCGTCGTTGCTCTCAGCGCCAAAGAAGTAGAACGGGATGTGATCGAACCGGTTACCATTGAAGTCAGTCGGGTATACGTCAAGCTGTGGAGATTCATACTGATCATCCTCATGCCACATGCGGTGACGGTACATGCCGCCTTCCAGAGTCAAAGCCCGGAACTGATTTTTGACGTCAAAGGTAAATTCGTCGTTTTCCGCCTTGTTATAACACTCAGCGAAAACAACCAGTGTCAGCTTGCGCACGCCATCAATCACATCTTCACGCCAGTTGATGATGCTCAGGGCTTCATAGAGGTGAATGTGAGCAAAGGGCCCTGCTGTCTGCGCGCGGGTCGGGCGGGTGCCTTCTGGTGCATCACTGGTCGGATAGTCCACGAAGAATCCACCGCGACCGGTATCGAGGTCTTCACCTACCGCCTCTTTTGAAAGCTGCTCAAGGCTGGTTCCGTCGCCGCTGGCGTTTTCGATGAGATATTTCACCGAATCCGGTAAATCAACCTCAGCGGTTTTACGGAACACTGCGCCAACCAGCCCCTGACGCGTGCGTCCGGTGATGTTAAGGAACATGGCGCGCTTAAGCAGTGCTTCGTAGCGTGCATTATTCTCCTCGCTGTCGTTAGTTGGATCAGGCATAGGAAGGTAAAGAATGCCCTTATCCTTCACAACCCTGCTTCCGGCCACACAGTCTTTGACAAGCTGCCATGACTTTGCGGCATCGCTGTATTCTGCTCTTGCGTGTGAAAAGTTAGCCATAGTCGCTTATCGTCTGAAGGTAACAGGAGCCGCTTTAAGGACGCTGCGTTTCTTCTGCGTCACGGCGAAATAACGGAAGCTGTCAGCTCCGTGTGATGTGTGGTCATGTAGAGGCTTGTCTTTCCAGCAGCCGCGTTTGTCGTCCCACTCTTTGCGGTAGCCTTAAAGCGCGATAATGCCGTCAGCACACTTATGCTCATCAAAGGCGCACTTAGGCAGGATTTCACGCACCTGCTCTATACCGTCATCAACGCCGATCTTTGGCACCACCTGAAAGGTGATCGTGTATCTCACCCCATCAATCTCATAGCCCTCGCGGGCCAACTCACGGCGTGATTTCGCATCGGAGCCAAACTCACGGTTGTCGATGTCGTGTGGTCCCCAGTGAGCGGCGTACTCATACCCTTTATCCTTCAGCACCTTCATGTAGTGCCGTAGGCCTTCGCCTGAGTTTTCGTAGTAGTCGATGACGTGATATTCCTCGCCAACGATGCGCACGAACCAGATGGCCGTGGAGTCGCCTACGCCGATATCCCAGAACGTGTGAACCGGAAGATGAGGGTTATCAGGTAGCGCACCAATACGCTTTTGCTCGTATAGCTTGCGGAACTGCTTGGCGTAATAAGCGCCCTCAACCGACTACTGAAATGCCTCTGCCGGTATGGAGGGATACTCGCGCTTCATGTCATCGCCGAGTGTCTTCTCTTTGGCGTAATACCAGGCTCTCTGACGCTCGTTAGTCACCACCGCATGCTTTGCCTCAATATCAGCAAAATAATCGCTCAGGCGCTGCGGTATTGGCTCTATCGGGTCGATCGCGTATAGGGGATTCTTCCACCATGAGAAGAAAAAGAATTTCCAGTCTAACTGTGAGAGTTGCTTGCCCTGAATGAGCGCCTTTTCTGCCGACTGGCAGTAATCGAAGAAGTAACCAGCCCGACCTTCTGCAGTGCTTTCAATCGTAGTGAAACAGTCGCCTGATACTGCTTCAAAAGCACCGATAACAATCTCGCGGGCCTTATCAGGGAATTTAGCGCATATCTTGCCGAACTCGGAAACATGCAGATAACGAAGCGTACCGCCACGGAAAGACGTGCTGATATAGAGTGAACCGCCTTTGCTGAATACCAGCTCGCCCGCTGCATCGTTGCTCGCAGGGTTAGCGGCCTTAATCTCATCAGGGAGGGGGTCATAGGCATATTTAATCTTCTCGCGGAAAAGTCGCTTGGCGTCGTTCAGGGTGTGCGCTATCAGGACGCACTTGGCTGCTTCAAACAAAGCGGCGTCGAGCTGGATGATGCAAACCTCGGTCGTGAAACCTAGCTGGCGCGCCTTCAGGATGATGTTGCGGGTATGCATGCCTTCGAAATATTCGAGCTGCTCCGGTGTCATTTTAAAGCGTACTGGCTTGCCTTCTTTGTCAGTAATCCAGTAGAGGTGATTCAGGCGACAGAGTTTGTCTCGCAGAAGCTTAAGGTGTTCTGGCTTCATGCTCACCCCTTAGCGAGATTGTCCATCAGGTCGGAAAGCGTGCCTACCACATCATGTTCTGTTTTAACTTGCTCGCGGAATGCCTGTACCGTGACATGCTTACCAAGTAATTCAAGATTCTTAACCTTATCCGGCCATTTTATTTTTTTCAGTAGGCCGGCAGCATCACCAGCAATTTCGGTGACATCAATTCCTGACAGGCTAGTCCGCCAGACTTTGGGCCAGTCCATTACCGGCTTTAGCTCTCCATTAGCAAGTAGGATGTCCATAACATCCATTTCATCTATCTCAACTAAGCGACGTAACACATAAGCAGCATCAATATTAACTTGCTCGTTGCGTTGTGATTTCAGATCGGCGATTCTGCTCTGGATGTTAGGTTTTGTGAGGTTTTCATGCCCTGATGCTCGGGCGGTTTTTTCGCTATACCCCGCCCGAATCGCCGCTTGTGTGGCGTTCAAATCGATGAGGTACTCGCGACAGAACATTTCTTGTTTGTCGGTGAGTGCCATTTATAGACCCAAAGGAGAAGTTGAGTTATGGAGTTCTGGGAAAACTATCTTATCGCGCACGTAGATTGTTCTGCTGAAACGGTGATTTTTGATGCCATCAAAGAATGCCAAATAAGTGGCCTTCTTAATGGCTGGGTTCTTGAAAATGAGCCCTATCAGCACATTAATTGGTGGCTATGCAAAGGAGAAGTTAAAGTCGGATTACAGCAAACTAGGGCAAATATTGCTATGACAAGCGTGGTTCTACCTTACACCTCTGAAGAAACGCTTGAACAAGCTAACGATGTTACCCGCGAGCTATTTATGCTTTTTAACAACACAAATCATATTTTAAACAGCACACTTTGAGATAACCTCATCATCGGGCGCACTCTCAAATGCGCCCGATGATGAAAGTCATTGCACTAATTAAACTGACTGCTTACTATTTTTTACTGTTCAAAAAATTGGTTCCCTAACTCCTTTCTGGCGCGCACTCAATCGGCGTTCAGCAATACTTACCACCTGATCATGATCAAACTTTTCATGCAAATAAAGTACGTTTTCAAACTCATAGCCTACAGGCTCAAAATAGCAGTCAACATCTTGCATTTGTACTTGTTTACATAGCCAATCACCATATGTAGTACTGCCATCGAACCAAAAAATCCCATGAGTTAACAACGCATCTATAGCTTGCTGCACCATACCAAAATCCCTCCAAACTCTTTCTATTTTAAAAATTATTAAACTACCTCATATGGTTTTATTAGTGAAATAATAATTAGCTTAAAAAAAATTTGTCACATACTGTCGTAACCCCGCTATATGCTTTCCGGCGACTTCAATTCGATTTTTAAAGTTGAATTTGAATTATTACCATCAAGAGGCGTCAGTAAGCACGCAGGCTCATGATGATTACCTTCTGAGGCTGCTTTTCACTTCGGTGATTATTTGCTGCTGTAGCCTGCATAACTCATTACGGTGTCTGCTCTCCTGACGAGACCAGAACCATATTCCGATCCAGGTCATAATGAGCGCGCCGATACAGACACCTGAAAGGATGTTGTAGATCGAGTACCCACTCATTTCTCTTCCTGCTGGCAGTTAGCTTTCCATGTCTTGTTGTGGGTCAGGATGGCACGCTTAGTGCACTCATCCATCGTCATGATATCGGCCTCTGTCACCTTGATTGGCTTCACCCAATTACATCCAGTATCCACTACCTCAACCCTTGTTGAGCCAGTCTTTGCGCAGCTCGTCATCAACAGCGCTGCCAGTGTAAATAGACCTGTTTTAGTTCCATGCATTTTTTGAGATCCCGGCCAAATAATGGTGTTGTCGATACTCCTCCGGCGTCTTATTGTTCAGTGATTCATGCGGGCGTTCACAGTTATATTCTGACAACCATTTTTCCGTGATTTCCCGCACTTCATTCAGCGTTCTGAACAGATAAAAATCGAGTATTTCCGTACGGTATGTCCGGTTAAAGCGCTCAATGAAAGCGTTCTGCGTCGGCTTACCCGGCTGAATAAACTCCAGTTTTACTGCATTTTTCTCTGCCCATTCAGCCAGTGCCAGTGAGATAAATTCCGGACCATTATCCATGCGTAGCATGACCGGATAGCCACGATTTGCCGCGATCCTCTCGAGTACACGGACCATTCGCAGAGCTGGCAGATTCAGATCGATTTCAATCGACAACGCCTCACGGTTAAAGTCATCAACGACATTGAACGTGCGAAAACGATGGTCACAGACCAGGGCATCATGCATAAAATCGACAGACCAGCTCTGGTTCAGCGCTTCCGGCGTGGCCAGTGGCGAGGGATTACACACCGGCAGCCGTTGTTTGCCCTTACGGCGAAAATTCAGCTTCAGCAGACAGTAAATACGGTGGATCCTTTTGTGATTCCACGGGTATCCCTGCCGCCGCAGAACCTGGAAGAGTTTAGGAGAACCGTATCGTGGGTATCGCTCTGCCACTGCCTGCAACGCGACAATAACGGGTTCGTCACGCGTGGTATCCGGGCGGTAATGGTAAACCGTTCTGCTCAGGTTCAGACTCCGGCAGGCCTGACGGATACTAAGTCCAAATGTCATTATCAGATGAGTGACCAGCTCACGCTTAAAGGCTGGTTTTAAAGTTTTTTTTCGATAACGTCTTTCAGTGCCCGGTTCTCCAGGCTCAGGTCGGCAAACATCTGTTTGAGACGTCGGTTCTCGTCCTCAAGATTCTTGATTTTTTAATATCAGAAGCTTCCATACCGCTGTATCTGGACTTCCAGTTGTATTAGGTGGCTTCAGAGATACCGGCCTCCCGGCAGACATCTTTAACGGTTCGTCCGGCTTCAACCGACTTAATCACAGCGATGATCTGATGCTCAGTAAAACGGGCTTTACGCATAGCGATCTCCTTCGTTGGCAGATTGATTATGCCGGATGATCTCTAAACATGAATGGCACGATTATGCGGGATACTTACATATCAACTTTGGATCCGATGAAGGCTAAAGTTGATAGCACAAGAATTACCTTGGGTCGCACGGAATCGAAACATACCGGGACTGGGCGCTTACAACTCGAGGCGGCCGGCAGTTCGATATGCTGGGGGTTTTGGATGACAAGAACGTCTGCAGCAGCACTTATCTTGGGGTTTGCGATTAATATTAGGAAAAATAATATAGCGCAAAAAAGATAAGCTCATGAGTCTAAGAAAATTTAAAAAAGAAGCGTTATATTAAATAAACCCTGTACCTCAGACACATAAAAAACGCTATGTTATCTAATGTATCCTGTAAGTTTATGATTCGCTTTTATAAGACATTGCTGAGCATGACAACCCAGATGGAGCTAAATAGATTAATAAACTTTATAAAGACCCCACCCTCAAAATTTTGCATTAAGGCATGCAGAACGTTAGTAAATCACTGTAGCCAGCTGGCTACAGTGATTTTAAGATTTATTTTGAGAAAACTAATATTTGCCATTTAACTGAGGCTCTATTAAGACTATCACCCTTGATAGGGTTTATATACTTAACAACAAAACCGCTCTTGACGGCTTTGTCAACGGCCTCATCAAGGCTAATTTCAAAAATATTCCTGTCTGGATCAGCAGCACCCAGCCGTAGTGTCAAAATAAAAACTCCCTGACTTGAAAGGAGTTTGTTGACGGTATGCAAAGCTGTTAACCTATCGTTATTATTAAGGTGCATCCAAACTGCACTCATCAATATTAAGTCAAAACTTTCTTTATTAGAGGTTAATGTGGTTAATATAGGCAAGCTATCTTTTATCCAGCTTATTGGCAGACCTTCATGATACTTTATAGCTAAGCTTCTCATACCATCGCTAGGCTCGACGGCAGTAACCTCATATCCTAATTTAGTTAGAGCAGCAGCGTCACGCCCTGAACCAGCACCAATGTCGAGACATTTTGAACCTTGAATAGGAAGAAAAGCCATTACATCCGAAAATATATTTTCGAAACTTAAATTTATATAGTTATTAAAATAGAATTCAGCATTAGTATCATAGGTTTCCCAGCTATACATTTTCTTCACC
>Ga0308159_1003223_pt1 | contig 16949 bp, 13 predicted proteins | sample PhyCR1_FD_201040 | JGI IMG/M metagenome (GOLD analysis project Ga0308159, IMG submission 201040) | Phyllosphere microbial communities from UC Gill Tract Community Farm, Albany, California, United States - DLSLC.R1 | ecosystem: Host-associated > Plants > Phyllosphere > Unclassified | place: USA... | reverse complement strand
GAGTCCGGCGCGCTCGGCCTCGGCGGCGTCGATCATGCGGCCCGTGAGCACGAGCTCGGCGGCCTTGTAGTACCCGAGCGCGCGGACGAGCCGCTGCGTTCCGCCCATGCCCGGGATCACGCCGAGCTGCACCTCGGGCTGACCGAACCTCGCCCGATCGGATGCCAGGATCACATCGCACATGAGCGCGAGCTCGCACCCGCCGCCCAGGGCGTACCCCGAGACCGCGGCGATCACGGGCGTGCGAACAGCGGCGAAACGGGCCCAGGCGCCGAAGTGGTCGGTGAGCATCATGTCGAGGCCCGACTTCTGCTCCATCTCTTTGATGTCGGCACCGGCCGCGAAGGCCTTCTCGCTGCCGGTCACCACGATCGCGCCGACGCCCTCGTCGGCGTCGAACGTCTCGGCCGCTGCGACGACCTCGGTCATGGTCCGCGTGTTGAGCGCGTTCAGCGCCTCGGGCCGGTCGAGGGTGATCCACCCGACGCGTCCGCGCTGCTCGACGCGGATCGTCTCGTACCCGGCATCCGGCTCGCTCATGGTGACTCCTGTCGTCTCGAATGATGGTCGGCGCGTTTCGTCCCCCCTGGAATGCTCGCACGCGCCACCGACATCGACCGAGGGTCTTGCCGAGGTGGGTCCCCCCTCCGCGACACCGGGGCGTTCGGGGCGAGTTCGGCCGGTCGGGGCGCAGAATTCACGCCCCAGGCCGTCGAATCCGCCCCGAACCGACGAGAACGCACCTCACGCAGCCAGGACGCTGCGACCGACGATGAGCCGCATGATCTCGTTCGTCCCCTCGAGGATCTGGTGCACGCGCAGATCGCGCACGACCTTCTCGATGCCGTAGTCCTGCAAGTAGCCGTAGCCGCCGTGCAGCTGCAGCGCCTCGTTCGCGACGCGGAAGCCGACGTCGGTGGCGAAGCGCTTCGCCATCGCGCAGCGGGTCGCGGCCTCGGGGCTCCGGGCGTCGAGCGTGGTCGCGGCATCGCGCACGAGCAGTCGCGCCGCCTCGAGCTCGGTCGCCATGTCGGCCACGGCGAACACCACGGACTGCTTCTCGCTGAGGGCCTCGCCGAAGGTGAAGCGCTCGTGCACATACGCGACGGCGCGATCGAGCGCCCACCGCGCCCCGCCGAGAGAGCAGGTGGCGATGTTCAGACGCCCACCGTTGAGCGCGGTCATCGCGATCGAGAAACCGCGCCCCTCGCCGCCGAGCAGGTTTTCGACCGGCACCCGCACCTCGTCGAGAACGACGGACCGGGTCGGCTGGGCGTTCCAGCCCATCTTCTTCTCGTTCGGTCCGAACGACAGGCCCTCGGCGTCGGCGGGGACGAGGAAGGCGCTGATCCCGCGGGCCCCGGGCTCGCCGGTGCGTGCCATCACCACGTAGACGTCCGCCTCGCCCGCGCCCGAGATGAACTGCTTCACCCCCGTGAGCACGTAGGTCTCGCCGTGGCGGATCGCCGAGGTCGTGATGGCCGCGGCGTCGGAGCCCGCCCCGGGCTCGGTGAGACAGTAGGCACCGAGATCCTCCATCGCCACCAGCGACGGCAGCCACCGCTCGCGCTGGTCGGCGGTGCCGTAGGTGTCGATCATCCAGGCCACCATGTTGTGGATGGTGATGTAGGCCGTCACGGTCGGGTCGCCGTAGGCGAGCTCCTCGAAGATCGCGACCGCGTCGGCGCGCGACAACCCGGCGCCGCCCACGTCGTCGTTGACGCAGACGCCGCCGAGGCCCAGCTCCCCGGCGCGGCGCAGCACGTCGCGGGGGAAGTGCTTCTCGGCATCCCATTCGAGGGTGTGCGGAGCGAGCTCCATGGCGGCGAACTCCCGCACGGCGTCGAGGATGGCGGCGCGCTCGTCGGCCGACAGGGCGCTGCCGGATACGGCGTCGAGCGTGGGGGCAGGGGTGGTGTCCATGCGGCTCTCCTTCGTGGGGCGACGGCGTCGTCGCGCTCCTCAGAATAACTGGACGTCCTATTAATTCATAGAGGGGCAAAGGATGCCGGGACCCCGGCGTCGTCGTCGATCCCGCCATCGCGTTCTCACGCCGTTCACCGGACCGTCACGAACTCCAGGCAAAATCCACAGGATCGCGCCGCCCGTGCCGATCGCCATCCCCACCCGAACCCGAGGACACAGCCATGCCTTCGACCTTCCTCCGCCGCGCCGCCGCGTTCACCGCGACGACCGCGGCGGTGTGCGCTCTCGCCCTCTCGAGCGCCACCGCGGCCTCCGCCGCGATCGTCCCCCAGCCCGTCTCGAACAGCGCCGCGGGCGCTGCCCTCTCGGTCAGCCCGGTCGGCTCGTACGACACCGGCGTCTACAAGGAGTCGGCCGCCGAGATCGTGCAGGCTTACCGCGACCGTCTGTTCGTCGTCAACGCACAGGCCGGCACCGTGACGGTGCTCGACAACAGCGACCCGACCAAGCCCGTCAAGCTGTTCGACATCGCCTCCACCGGTGTCGCCAACTCGGTCGCCGTCCGCGACGACGGTCTCGGCGTCATCGCCTTCGAGGCCACGACCAAGACCGACGCCGGTCACCTCGTCTTCTTCGACGCCAACAAGACGGATGCCACGAGCGCGAAGCTCGGCGAGGTCACCGTCGGCGCTCTGCCCGACATGGTGACCTTCTCGAAGGACGGCTCCTACGCCGTCGTCGCCAACGAGGGCGAGCCCGCCGCCGACTTCTCGGTCGATCCCGAGGGCTCGGTCAGCGTCATCGCCCTGTCGTCCGCTCTCGCCGCCCCCGCGCAGAGCGCGGTCAAGACCGCCAGCTTCCGCGCCTTCGAGCCGGGCGGCACGAAGACGCTGGACTCCAAGGTCCGTGTCTTCGGTCCTGACGTGGCGGCCCCGGGCCAGGATGCCGCGACCCTGTCGACCAACCGCGTCTCGCGCAACCTCGAGCCCGAGTACGTCACCACCGACGGCACCGTGGCCTACGTCACCCTGCAGGAGAACAACGCGGTCGCGACGGTGGACCTCACGAAGGCCGAGGTCACCGGCATCCTGCCCCTGGGATACAAGGACTGGAGCAAGGTCGAACTCGACCCGAACGACACGGATGGCGTGAAGCTCCGCACGGTGGACGGCCTGAAGGGCCTCTACATGCCCGACGGGATCGCGTCGTACTCGGCGAGCAGCAACGGCAAGGCCACGACGTACCTGGTCACCGCCAACGAGGGCGACGGGCGCAAGTGGGGCTCGTTCGACGACGAGGCGCGCATCAACGCCTTCGGCAAGAACGGCCTGGGCGCCGTCTGTGCCACCTCGCCGCTCGCCGGCCGCTCCGCCGATAACGACCTGGGTCGCCTCAAGGTCGTCACCGACCTCGGCAAGACCGCCGACGGCTGCTACAGCGAGCTGTACGCCTACGGCGGGCGCTCGTTCTCGATCTGGGACACCAAGGGCACTCTCGTCTTCGACTCGGGCGACCAGTTCGAAAAGACGCTGAAGGACGTCGCTCCGCAGCTGTTCAACGTCTCGAACGACAACAACACCGTCGACGACCGCAGCGACGACAAGGGCCCCGAGCCCGAGAACGTCACCATCGGCGTGGTCGACGGCCGCACGTACGCCTTCATCGGTCTCGAGCGTGCGGGCGGCGTGATGGTCTACGACATCACCGACCCCACCAAGGCGACCTACGTCACCTACGTGAACAACCGCAACGCCGCAGCCGACGTCAAGACCGCCGCGGCCGGCGACCTCGGACCCGAGGGCATCACCTTCGTCTCGGCCCTGCGCTCGCCCACCGGCGTGCCGCTGCTGGTCACGGGCAACGAGGTCTCGGGCACCACCACCGTGTTCGAGGTGCGCCCGACGCAGCCCAAGACGCCCGACCTGCAGATCCTCACGATCAACGACTTCCACGGTCGTCTGCTGCAGGAGACCGGGGGTGTCGCGGGAGCCGCGGTGCTCGCCGGAGCCGTCGAGAAGTATCGCCAGCAGAACCCGAACACCCTGTTCGTCTCGGCCGGCGACAACATCGGCGCGAGCGCCTTCGAATCGTTCATCGACCAGGACACCCCGACGATCAAGGCGCTGAAGGCCGCGAGCCTCGACGTCAGCGCGGTGGGCAACCACGAGTTCGACCGCGGTTTCGCCGACCTGACCGACCGTGTCATCCCCGCCTACGGCGGCAACTCGGGCGCATCGAGCGACTTCGCGCTCGGCGCGAACGTCTACCAGAAGGGCACGAAGACCCCCGCCCTCAAGCCCTACACGATCAAGCAGGTCGGCAGCACGAAGGTCGCCTTCGTCGGCACCGTCACCCCGCAGACGGCCGGCATGGTCGACCCCTCGAAGATCAGCACGATCGAGTTCGGCGACGAGACCGAGGCCGTGAACCGCGAGGCCAAGAACGCCCGCGCGGCGGGTGCCGACATCGTCATCGTCCTGGTCCACGACGGCTCCGAGAGCACGGACTGCGCCACGATCGCGACCGAATCCAGCGACTTCGGCGCCGTCGTCCGCGGTGCCTCGGCCGATGTGAACGCGATCGTCTCGGCGCACACGCACCAGAAGTACTCGTGCACCATCGCCGGACGCTCGGTCATCCAGACCGGCTCGTACGGCACGAACCTCGGCACGCTCGACATCGACCTGGACGCCTCCGGAAAGCTCGCCTCGATCACGCCCGGCGTGCGCGCGCTGCTGGACCCGGCGGTCACGCAGTACATCGCGTACCCGCAGGTCGCAACCGCGAAGATCGTGGCGGATGCCAAGGCCACCGCCGACACGAAGGGCAAGGTCGAGGTCGGCACGATCACCGCCGACATCACCCGCGCGAAGAACAGCTCGGGTGCCGAGGACCGCGGTGCCTACTCCACGCTCGGCAACACCGTCGCCGACGTGTACCTCTGGGCGACGAGCGAGAACCCCTCGTTCAACGGGCAGGACGCGCGGATCGCGTTCATGAACCCCGGCGGACTGCGCGCCGATCTGCTGTACGGCTCCGACAACGGCTCGGTCTCGTACCGCGAGGCCGCGAACGTGCAGCCCTTCGGCAACACCCTGGTGACGCTGTCGCTCACGGGGGCCCAGCTGAAGCAGGTGCTCGAGCAGCAGTGGCAGCCGTCGGGCGCCTCGCGTCCGGTGCTCGCCCTGGGCGTGTCGAGGGGCTTCACCTTCGAGTACGACCCGACCGCGGCTGCCGGCTCGCGCATCAAGGCGGTCCAGCTCAACGGGAAGCCGGTCGAGGCGTCCGCCTCGTACCGCGTCGTCACCAACTCGTTCCTCGCGGCCGGCGGCGACAACTTCACCGCCTTCGCGCAGGGGACGAACAAGGCCGACTCGGGTCAGATCGACCTGCAAGCCACGGTCGACTACTTCACCGCGAAGAAGAGCGTCGCGCCCTCGCCGCTCGGTCGGGCGTACCTGACCGGTTCACAGCCCGTCGACGAGGGAACGACCTCGCCGAGCCCCACGCCCACGCCGAGCCCCACGGGTCAGCCCACCGGCAGCCCCACGGCTTCGCCGTCGACCTCGGCGAAGGTCAGCGCGAGCGCGACCCGCGTCGAGCAGGGCGGGTCGTTCACGATCACCGTCTCGGGGCTGAACGCGGGCGAGCAGCTGACGGCCACGCTGAACAGCACGCCCATCGTGATCACCGGCATCCCCGCCGCCGACGCCTCCGGCACCGTGACCTTCCGGGTGAACGTGCCCGCGGCTCTCGAGCCCGGAGCGCACACGGTGGTCATCACGCGCGCCGACGGCACCGTTCTGCCCGCTCTCGCGGTCGAGGTGGTTCGCAAGGGCGCCCTGGCGGCGACGGGCGCGCAAGCGCCGTGGGGCATCGCCCTGGCGGGCGGTTTTCTCGTGGTCGCGGGTGGTCTCGCCTTCGCGCTGCGTCGTCGCCGCACCGCCTGACGCGCACCGCCTCCGGACCGGCCCTCACCCCTCGGGGTGGGGGCCGTTCCTCGTCGCGCGAGCCGCCGGGTTCCTTCGCTTGGAAGCCCCGCTCGAGCGACGCTTCTCGGCGACTCGCGTGGGTACCGCCGGCCGCCTCAGGCGCGGAGCACCTGGACGTGCACTCCGGATGCCGCGGACTCCACGCGCCAGACCTGCCCCGCGCCACGGACGACCGGGGGCGCCTGCGCCGAGATCACCAGGGCCGTGTGCTCGTCGATTGCCACGCCATCGGAGACGAGTCCCGCCTCGACCGCGGCGACGAGACGCGACAGGGTCCCCCACTGGGCGGCGTGCACGTCGACGGCGAAGTCCAGCAGCCCGAGGCCCGCGCGGACCTCGAGCTCGTCGAGCTCCTCGCCGGCGTCCTCCGACACGACCTCGACCCCGCCGAGGCGGTATCCGCCGACCAGCGCCGGACCGGCGGCGATCACGGAGCCGGCGGAGAACCCGGCGTACGGCATCCCCTCGACAATGCGCGCGGGCACGGCATCCCGGATCTCGGCGAAAGCATCCAGGTAGGCCGGGGTGAGGCCGCCGCCGACGAACACCGCGTCGGCGTCGAGCGCCGAGGCATCGAAGACCTCGCCCTCGACGATCGTCTCGACGCGGATCTCGGCGGGCGCCGCCTGCGCCGCGTCCAACATGGCGCGGTGGAGGGCGATCCTGGTGTCGTCCTCGGCCTCGAGCACGAGCAGCAGCGCGATCACCGGCACGCGGTCACCGGCACGCTCGCGCGCCTCGAGGACGAAGGGACGCAGCAGGTCGCCGCAGCGCGCGACATCGCGCCCGCCGCCGAGAAGGAACGCGCTCATACGCCCAGTATCGCGGGCGCGTCCGCGTCGCGATTCCTAGACTCGACGGATGGACATCCGCCTCCGACCGAGCGTGCCCGATGACATCGACTGGCTCGTCGAGCTGCGCGCCGAGGTGCTGCGCACCGATCTCGAGCGCCTCGGCCGCTACGACGAGCACCGTGTGCGCGAGCGCATGCGCGCGGGTTTCCGTCCCGAGTTCACGCGCGTCATCGTCGTCGACGGGGCGGATGCCGGCTCCCTCACCGTCCGTCCGGACGGGGCCTCGCGCTGGATCGAGCACTTCTATCTGGCATCCGCTCTGCAGGGTCGGGGCGTGGGCGGCGAGGTCCTCTCGCGGGTTCTGGCGGAGCCATGGGACGGACCGACGCGACTGAACGTGCTGCAGGGCAGCCCCGCCCGTCGCCTGTACGAACGTGCGGGCTTCGAGCTCGACTCCGAGGACGAGATCGACGTGTACATGGTTCAGCGGTCACCGCGCGCGTGACCGTCCCGCGGATCAGACGCTCCGCCCCACCGAACCGCCCACCGCTTCCGGGAACCGTCGTTCCGCAGCGGGGCTTTCCGACCGTCCCGCGGATCCCACCCCGACACGCCGCCCCGCCACCCCGCCCAACCGACATGTCGCAGACGAACTCCGCAGGACGGCCCGCCGCCGAGGGTGGACCGACCGGATCAGTACCGCCGCAGGAGCGCCGCCAGGGCCTGGCCGCCGCCGATGCACATCGTCACCACCGCGTACTCGAGGTCGCGGCGCTGCAGGTCGAGGGCCGCGCGCACCGTGAGGATCGCACCCGTCGCCCCGACCGGGTGACCGAGGGCGATCGCACCGCCGTAGGGGTTCACCTTCTCGGGGTCGAGGCCCGCGTCGCGGATCACCGCGACCGCTTGCGCGGCGAAGGCCTCGTTCAGCTCGATCACGTCGACATCGGCGGGGGCGAGCCCCGTCTGCTCCCACAGCCGTTGCAGGGCGATGACCGGGGCGTAGCCCATGATCTCGGGGTCGACACCGGCGGTGGTCACGGCTTCCAGGGTCGCAAGGCCCGTGAGGCCGCGCTCGCGAACGTCGTCCTCGCGCATCAGCACGGTCGCGGCGGCGCCGTCGTTGATGCCCGAGGAGTTGCCCGCGGTGACCGAGCCGTCCTTCTCGAACGCGGGCCGCAGCCCCGCCAACGTCTCGAGAGTGGTCCCCGGTCGCGGGTGCTCGTCGACCGCGACCTCGACCGGGCGCTTGCCGCCGGTGGTCACGGGCACGATCTCTTCCGCGAAGGCCGCGCGGGCGGCATCCGTCGCAGCCCTTCGCTGACTCTCGACGGCGAAGGCGTCCTGCTCGGCGCGTGAGACCGCGTAACGGGATGCCACGACCTCGGCCGTCGTGCCCATGTGCCGGCCGCTGAAGGGGTCGGTGAGGATCGCGAGCGTGCCGTCGAGCAGCGTCCGGTCGCCGAGGCGCGCGTTGCCGCGAGCTCCGTAGTCGAGGAACGGGGTGCGCGACATGCTCTCGTCGCCCCCGGCCACGGCGACGTCGATGCCGCCCCAGCGAAGCTCCTGGGCCGCCGACCAGATGGCCTGCAGGCCCGAGCCGCACAGGCGGTTCACGGTGAAGGCGGGAACGCGGGTGGGCAGCCCCGCGGCGAGCGCGACACGGCGGGCGTTGTACGCGTCGGGGCCGTTCTGCGCGATGCAGCCCATGACGACCTCGTCGACCGCGTCCTTCTCGACCCCCGCGCGCCGCAGCGCCTCGGTGACAGCGACCGCGCCGAGCTCGTACGCGTCGACGCCCGAGAGCGAGCCGGCGAACGAGCCGATGGGCGTGCGCGCGCCCGAGACGAGGACGATCTTCTGCGCGGTCATCAGCCGGCCGCTTCCTCGGGGCGTTCCTGGGCCTCGACGTCCGCGGCATCCGGGACGTATCCCTCGACGTGCCGTTCGTCGGGCCCGATGTAGACCGACAGGGGTCGGATGAGCGCGTTCGACGCCTGCTGCTCGCGGATGTGGGCGGTCCAGCCGGTCACGCGCGCCGCGACGAAGAGGGGCGTGAAGGTGAGCGTGTCGAAGCCCATCAGGTCGTACGCCGGACCCGAGGGGTAGTCGAGGTTGGGGTAGATGCCCTTGCGCTCGACGAACTGCGACTCGAGCGCGTCGTAGAGGGCGGCGACGTCGGGGCGGTCGTAGTGCGCGACGAGGGTGTCGAGCGCGGCCTTCATCGTGGGCACGCGCGAGTCTCCGCGCTTGTAGACGCGATGGCCGAAGCCCATGATCTTGCGCTTCTCGGCGAGGGCGGTGTCGAGCCAGGGCCCGACGTTCTCGGCCGAGCCGATCTCGGTGAAGACGTGGAGCACGGCCTCGTTCGCGCCGCCGTGCAAGGGGCCCTTGAGCGCGCCGATCGCGCCGACCACCGCGGAGTACAGGTCGCTGAGTGTCGAGGCGATGATTCGCGCGGTGAAGGTCGAGGCGTTGAAGGAGTGCTCGGCGTAGAGGATCATCGAGCGGGTGAAGGCGTCGACGACGACCGCGTCGGCCTCCTCTCCGAACGTCATCCAGAGGAAGTTCGCCGCGTAGTCCAGGTCGTCACGGGGCTCGACCAGGTCCTCGCCGCGGCGGCGGCGCTGGCCGTAGGCGACGACCGCGGGCAGCTGCGCCCACAGGCGGACAGACCGCTCGAGGTTCTCCTCCGGGGTGCCCACGGCATCCATCACGTTCGAGATCCCCGCGGTCTCGCGCGCGCCGATCACGCTCACGGCCGTGCGCACCTCGTCCATCGGATGGGCGGAGGTCGGCAACAGGTCGATCGCGGCACGGACGTCGTCGGCCAGCGCCCGGTGCTGACGCTCGGTGCGGCGCAGGGCGGCGAGCTGTTCGGCATCCGGAAGCTCTCCGTTCCACAGCAGATACGCCACCGCTTCGAAAGGCTGGGTGGCGGCGAGCTCCTGCACGGGGTAGCCGCGATAGAGCAGGCTGTTGGTCTCGGGGTTGACCTTGCTGACGGCGGTCTCGTCGACCGTGACCCCCGCGAGGCCCTTCTTGATGTCGGTCATCGTCTCTCCCTTGAGTCGTTAGCGATCTTCAAACGGCGGCGCCGGTGGCTCTCCCGACCGTGTCCCACTTTCGGCGGTCTTCCGGTCGATCCCGAACGACCGTGTCCCACTTCGCGCTGCGTGGAAGCCCTCCGGGCAGCGCAAAGTGGAACATGGTCTGCGCGAATCGGGACATGGTCACCCCACCCGCACCAACACGCCTCAGCGCTCCACCGTGAAGTCGAACACGTCGGCGTCGAAACGCGTGTAGCCCTCGTAGTCGATGAGGTCGTAGAGGTCGGCGCGGTGCTGCATCTCGCCGAGCTGGTCGCGCAGGTGGCCCTCGGATGCCAGAGCATCGAGGCCGCGGCCGGCCGCGCCCATCGCGAGCCGCAGCAGCGACACGGGCCAGATGACGAGGTTCACGCCGGCGTCGCGCAGTTGGGCGGTGGAGAACAGCTCGCTCTTGCCGAACTCGGTCATGTTCGCCAGGATCGGCACGTCCAGCGCCGAGCGCATCGCCTCGAACTCGCCCAGGTCGCGCATCGCCTCGGGGAAGATGGCGTCGGCGCCGGCGTCGACCAGGGCCTTCGCGCGGTCGATCGCGGCGTCCAGCCCCTCGACCGCCCGCACGTCGGTGCGCGCCATGATGAGGAAGTCGGGGTCGCGGCGGGCATCGACCGCGGCGCGGATGCGCTTGATCGCGGTGTCGGCATCGACGACGCTCTTGCCGTCGAGGTGGCCGCAGCGCTTCGGGTTGACCTGGTCCTCGATGTGGGTGCCCGCGAGCCCCGCGTCTTCGAGCGTCTGGATCGTGCGCGCGACGTTCATCGGCTCGCCGAACCCGGTGTCGGCGTCGATGATCGCCGGCAGCTCCGTCATGCGCGCGATCTGCTGGCCGCGACCGGCGACCTCGGTGAGGGTCGTCAGCCCGATGTCGGGAAGACCCAGGTCGGCCGAGATCACCGCCCCCGAGATGTAGACGCCGTCGAAGCCCTTGCGCTCGATGAGCCGGGCCGACAGGGGGTTGAAGGCTCCCGGCATCCGGACGAGCTCTCCGGATGCCAGCTTCTCGCGCAGCGCGCGACGCTTCTGCTGCGGGGGGGTCTGGGCGTACAGCATCAGTTCTCCTCCGTCGGGTGTGCGGAACTCCGGAAGAACCGTGTCCCGGCCGAGCGGCGCCCGCGGAATGACGCGGGACCGGAGCCCTCAGCCCGGGAGAGTTCAGGAGTTAAGCACGGCCCGAGCATCAGAACAGCCCCTTCGGGGCGGGCGCCAGGGCCAGCACGCCGGGTTTCGCGACGATCGTCAGCTGCATGACCTCGGCGGGCGTCAGCTCGGGCAGCCGCTGAACGAGCTCGAGGAACCGCTCGATCTCTTCGGGCAGCAGCACCGGCTCGGCGAGCAGGCGGAACTTGCGGATGTAGTCCTCGCGCGCGAAGGGCCGGGCGCCGAGCGGGTGGGCGTCGGCGACGGCGATCTCGTCCTCGACGGTCGAGCCGTCGGTCAGGCTGATGACGACGCGGCCGCCGAAGGCTTTCTCGTTCGGGTCCTCGGAGTGGTAGCGGCGCGTCCACTCGGCATCCTCCGCCGTGGTGACCTTGTGCCACAGTTCCACGGTGTCGGAGCGACCGGCCCGCTCGGGCGTGTACGAGTCGACGTGGTGCCACGCGCCGTCCTGCAGGGCGACGGCGAAGATGTACGGGATCGAGTGGTCGAGCGTCTCGCGCGAGGCGGTGGGGTCGTACTTCTGCGGGTCGTTCGCCCCCGAGCCGATCACGTAGTGCGTGTGGTGGCTGGTGTGCAGGACGATGGATGCCACGTTCGCCGGGTCGCGAAGGTCTGGGCGCTCCGTGCCGAGGCGGCGGGCCAGGTCGATCCAGGCCTGCGCCTGGTACTCGGCGGAGTGCTCCTTCGTGTACGAGTCGAGGATGCCGCGCTTGCTCTCGCCCTCGCCGGGGAGGGGCACGTCGTACGAGGCGTCGGGGCCGTCGAGCATCCAGGCGATCACGCCGTCCTCACCCTCGTAGATGGGTGAGGGGCTCGTCTCGCCGCGCATCGCGCGGTCGACGGCTTCGATCGCCATCTTCCCGGCGAAAGCGGGAGCGTGCGCCTTCCACGTCGAGATCTCGCCCTTGCGCGACTGTCGGGTGGCGGTGGTGGTGTGCAGGGCCTGCCCGATGGCCTGGTAGATCGTCTCCTGGTCGAGGCCGAGCAGGGTGCCGATACCGGCAGCCGCGGCCGGACCGAGGTGGGCGACGTGATCGATCTTGTGCCTGTGCAGCGAGATGGCGCGCACCAGGTCGATCTGGATCTCGTACGCCGTGGCGAGGGCGCGCACGAGCGCCGCCCCGTCGCGGCCGGTGTGCTGGGCGACCGCGAGCACCGGCGGGATGTTGTCGCCGGGGTGCGAGTAATCCGCCGCGAGGAAGGTGTCGTGGTAGTCGAGCTCGCGCACGGCGACGCCGTTCGCCCACGCCGCCCACTCCGGGCTCGTGCGGCGCTCGAGCAGGCAACCGAAGACGGTGGCACCCGGTCCACCGATCGAGACGGCGTGGTCGAGCGCCTGCTGGCGTGCCGCACTCACGGGCTGGCGCGTGATCGAGGCGGCGGCGACGGCCGCGTTGTCGATGAGGCGGTTGACGATCATGTCGGCCACGTCGTCGTCGACGGCCACCGGGTCGGTCGCGACGCGCGCGAGGGCCCAGGCGAGCTGGCCCTCGCGGGCCAGGTTCTCGTCGCTGCGGTGCACGCGCACGTGGTGGGTGATCGTCATGAGGGGTCCTCCGTGAGGGCTTCGAGGATGGTGGTGAGGGCGTTGTGCAGGTGCACGTGGGTGGCGTGGGCGGCGAGTTCGGGGTCGCCGGCGCCGATCGCTCTCGCGATCAACTCATGCTCCCCGGCCGAGGCCGAGAGACGAAGAGGGTTGTCTCGCGCCATGCGTCGCACCCGCACGAGGTGCGTGCGCACGCTGCGCAATGCGGCGGAGAAGTAGGCGTTGGCGACGGCGGCGTCGATCGCGGAGTCGAAACGGGCGATGAGGGCGTAATAGGCGTCGGCCTCGGCGGTGTCGACGGCGGCGAACTCGGTCGCGAGCCGGCGGAACACCCCGTGATCGCCGCGTCGGGCGGCCAAGCGGGCCGCCTCGGTCTCGAGCGCCCGGCGCAGATCGAAGAGAGAGCCGATGTCGTCGGCGTCGATGCCCGCCACCACCGTCACGCGCGCCGATGCCTGGGTGACGAGCCCGTCGGATGCCAGGCGGCGCAACGCCTCGCGAAGGGGGGTGCGACTGACCCCGAGGCGCGTGGACTGCTCGACCTCGGCGAGGACGGTTCCCGGCGAGAGCGCCCCGGTCTGGATCTCGTCGAGGAGCGTGGCGTAGGCGCGATCACCCGCACGCATACTGCCCCCTCGCCGTCATTTCTCCAGTGTATGCACTCTGCGGGTGCGAGCGGGATTTTGCGCACCTCGGCCCCCGGTCAGGTATACACAGAGCAGCTCGATTCACCCCTCGCGGCGCGCTCCTTCACCTGCCACACTGGGCGCATGCTCGTCACGACCATGAACGATGTCCCGGGCCGCCAGATCGTCGAGGTGTACGGCGAGGTGACGGGCCTGACCGTCCGCGCCCGCAACATCGGCGTGCAGTTCGGCGCCGGCCTCAAGTCGATCTTCGGCGGCGAACTGCAGGGCCTCACCAAGCAGCTGCAGGACAGCCGCGACGAAGCCAAGCAGCGTCTCGTCGAAGCCGCCCAAGCCGTCGGGGCCGATGCGGTCATCGCCATGCGCTTCGACACGAGCGAGGTGGCGCAGAACTTCCAAGAGGTCGTCGCCTACGGCACCGCGGTCAAGCTGGCCTGACCCGCCCTCACCGCGAGCGACACACTCCGGCCACTCGCGCGAGCAGGTCAGCCCCACGACTCCAGCGTCGGGGCGATGGATGCCAGGGTCGCCAGCGCCGCGTCACGATCGGCGCGAGCGAGGGTGAGGCCGGCCACCACGAGCGAGGCGCAGACCGCGGCGAGGGCGTCCACGGCATCCGGAGTCAGATCCGGACGCCGGTCGGCGACCGCCGCACGGATCGCGGCGCGCATCTCGGCGGCGTAGTCCGAGACGAGCGTGCGCACCTCGGCGTCATCGCTCGCGAGCGACGACGACCCGGCGTTCAGCAGCAGGCAGCCGAGCCGGGCGCGGGGGGCGTCGGACTCGATCGCCGAGCGCATCTCGTCGACGTACGCCTCGAGGGCGCCGGGGTCTCCCCCGCCGAGCGGGCGCAGGCGCGTGCGGACCACATCGTCGAGGTACGCCGACAGGACCGCGTCGAAGAGCCCGCGCTTGCTGCCGAAGGCGTTGTAGAGGCTCGAGCGGGTGAGACCCGTGGCCTCTTCGAGCTCGACGATCCCCGCTTCGGCGTACCCGCGACGCCAGAAGACGTCGCGCGCGGCGTCGACGACGGCGGAGCGCTCGAAGCTCGGCATCCTGCCCATGGTCTCTCCCTCGCCTCGGCGGCTGAGCCTGTGATCACGCTCAGGGCCCTCTCAGTTGCGTTCCGAGGACCGAGGTCTATATTAGACCGGTCGTTACAAAATAACCACAGGAGGAATCCATGCGCGCAGTCATCCACCACGAGTTCGGCGAGCCGGCCGACGTCCTCGGCGTCGAAGAGGTTGAGAACCCGACCCCCGGCCCCGGTGAGGTGCGCCTGCGCGTGCTCCTGTCGCCCATCCACAACCACGACCTGTGGACCATCCGCGGCACCTACGGCTTCAAGCCCGAGATGCCCGCCCGCGCCGGCACCGAAGCCGTGGGCGTCATCGAAGAACTCGGCGAGGGCGTCGAGGGACTCACCGTCGGCCAGCGCGTCGCCACCGGCGGCACCTTCGGCGTGTGGGCCGAGCAGGTCGTCGCGAAGGCCGCGGGTCTCATCCCCGTCGCGGAAGGACTCAGCGACGAGGTCGCCTCGCAGCTCGTCTCGATGCCCTTCAGCGCGATCAGCCTGCTGCACTCGCTCGACCTCGAGGCCGGCGACTGGATCGTGCAGAACACCGCCAACGGCGCCGTCGGCCGCATGGTCGCGCAGATCGCCAAGGCCCGCGGCGTCAACGTCGTCGGCCTCGTGCGCCGACAGAGCGCCGTGGACGAGCTCGCCGCGCAGGGAATCGACAACGTCGTCTCGACCGACGCCGAGGACTGGCGCGACAAGGCCCTCGCCCTCATCGGCGACGGCACCGTCGTCGCGGGCGTCGACTCGGTCGGCGGACCGGCCGCGGGCCAGGTGCTCTCGCTCCTCAGCGAGAACGGCACGCTCGTGATCTTCGGCTCGATGGGCGCGGGCAAGCTCGAGCTCGGCGCCGGCGACCTCATCTTCCGCCAGGCCACCGTGAAGGGCTTCTGGGGCAGCGTCGTCAGCAAGACGATGGATGCCGAGACCCGCGGCGCCCTCTTCGGCGAGCTGTCGCGCTATCTCGCCGACGGCACCCTGACCCTGCCCGTCGCCGCCACCTACGGTCTCGACGACATCGTCGAGGCCGTGACCGCGAGCGACTCGCCCCGCGTGGGCAAGGTGCTGCTGCGCCCGTGACCGCGTCGCGCCGCGGGGCTCGCGTCCCGCGGCGCGCGGGGCCGAGCCCCTCTTGAGTGTCCAGAACACCCGGACGATTTTTCGGAACGTCCGGGTGTTCTGGACGCTCGTGCGTTCGGGGCGCCACGCGGCACGCACCCAAGACGGATCGGCAATCCGGGGGCCGTCGCCGCGCGCAATTCCTCTCCGTTCGCCGGTCGACGTGGCGCAGGTCCCCGGCTGCGCCGCGACTTCTCAGGAGTTACGCATGACCTCCGCCTCGAGCCGGCAGTGCCTCACTCGCCTCGCGAGTCCTCGAGGGCGGCGGCGAGCGCATCGACCACGGGGCGCTGTCCCTTCACGAGCGCCTCGCGCGCAGCATCCAGGCCCATCCACTCGGCGCGGTCGACCTCGGGGAACGTCGCGGTCCTGCCGGAGCGGGGCGGCCACGCCATCTCGAAGGTGCCGAAGGTGAAGTCGGATGCCGTGAACCCGGTGCCGTCGCCCGCGAACACGACCACCTTCTTGCCGCTCGAGTACGCGAATGTGCCGAGCTCGGCCCACGCCACCTCGGGCGCATCGACGCCGAGCTCCTCACGGAACTCCCGGCGGGCGGCATCCAGGGCCCCCTCCGTGTCGGGGTCGTACTCGCCCTTCGGGATCGACCAGGCGCCGGCGTCCTTCTTCGCCCAGAACGGGCCGCCCATGTGCGCGACGAACACCTGCGGTTCCGGGACGAGCCGGTACAGCAGGAGTCCTGCACTCCACACGACCATCAGGTCACGGTCGCCGGAACGCGGTTCGCCTCGTCGGCGATGATGTCGGCGCGCTTGCGGAAGGTGCGGGCGGACACCCGGTCGAGGGCGATCTGCCCGCGCATCTTCTCGGCCTTCTCGTACAGCGAGGGGCCGCCGAAGCCGGTCAGCACCTTCACGAGCACGGGCAGCAGCTCGATCATGAAGAACAGCGCGGCGATCAGGTAGTGCGCCCAGCGCAGCGTCGGCTCGCGGTCCGACAGGCGCTCGAGCGCGGTGATCTGGCTCAGCAGACCCACCGCCCCCGCGTTGCCGTCGGCGACCGACGAGGCCCTCGCGTTGTAGGCGGTGAGCGCGGATTCGTACTGGGCGCGAGCGGCGGGGAGCTGATCCTCGGCCTGCTGCTTGTTCTGGTCGGCCGACGAGGCGGCGGCCTCGGCTCCGGCGGAGTTCGCCGCGGCCAGCGTCGACTGCGCCTGCGCGAGCTGGGTCGACAGCGAGTCGTACGCCGACTGCGCCTGCGCGAGCTGGGCCTGCGCCGCATCGGAGCTCGCGCCGTTGCCGGCGACGCCGGTGCAGCCGGGAACCGTCCCGGCGCCCTGGCCGGTGAGTTCGCACTGGTACACGGCGCGGGCCTGGTCGATCACGCTCTGCTGGGCGGCGAGCTGCTGCGTGAGCTGGTCGACGCTCTGCTGCGCCGCGGCGGATTCGGCCGAGGTCGACGAGGTTCCGGTCACGATGCCGGTCGCCGCCTGGTTCTCGAGCGCCGACACCTGCGCGCTCGCGGCGTCGAGCGCCTGCTTCTCGGGTCCGTTGGTCACGGCATCCTGATCCGTGAGGGCCTGCGTGACGTTGGTGGAGTTGACCTCGCGCACGATGTCGTTCTG
>Ga0308159_1003219_pt1 | contig 16966 bp, 12 predicted proteins | sample PhyCR1_FD_201040 | JGI IMG/M metagenome (GOLD analysis project Ga0308159, IMG submission 201040) | Phyllosphere microbial communities from UC Gill Tract Community Farm, Albany, California, United States - DLSLC.R1 | ecosystem: Host-associated > Plants > Phyllosphere > Unclassified | place: USA... | reverse complement strand
CTCCGGCACCATGTCCAGCGCCCGCTGCAGGTCCCGCTCCAGCGAGCGGATGCGGCGATACGCATCGGTCACCAGCCGGGTGCGGCTACTGTACTGGATGTCCTTCTGGCGGGACATCACCGCCGGCATGCTGCGCGGGATGGCGCCGCGCGCGCTGAACAGGTCCACCTGGAAGGCCAGGGTGTTGTGCCCCTCCAGATTGTCAAGCAGGTGCTGTAGCGGAGTGTTGGAGACGAGGCCGCCATCCCAGTAGTCATCCGTGCCCACCCGGATCATCGGGAAGGCCGGCGGCAGGGCGCCCGAGGCCAGGACATGGTCCTCCGTGATCTGCATCCGCGCGCTGTCGAAGAAGGCGAAATTGCCGCTGCCGACGTTCACCGCGCCCACCGAGAAGCGGATGCGGCCATCGTTCAGCCGGTCGAAATCCACCAGCCGGCGCAGCGTCTGCCGCAGCGGGGCGGTGTCGTAGAAGGCGGTGGCGGTGGGCGCCCCGGCGGTGGAAAACCACGGGCTGGGCATGTTGGGTTTGAAGAAGCCGGGCTGCCCCAGCGCCATCGTCAACGCCGCCGAGGCCTCGTGCCGCCATTGCCGCGCCAGGTCCCCGCCATGCAGCTCCACGCCCGGCGGCCACAGCCGCTCGTTGGTCACGGTGCTCCAGAATTCCTGCAGGGCCGCCAGCCGCCGCTCCGGCGGGTTGCCGGCCATCAGCGCGCCATTGATCGCACCGATCGAGACGCCGGCGATCCAGTCCAGCCCGATGCCGGCCTCCCCCATCCCCTCGTACACGCCGGCCTGATACGCACCCAGCGCGCCACCGCCCTGCAACACCAGGGCGACGCGGCGGCAGCCCTGCGGCCGCCAGGGTTCATCCCGCTCCGTCGCGCTCGGCTGGTGGCTGTGCTCGTCCATGGGCGCATCCTGACGCGTCGGTTGGGAAACGGGCGGGGCGGCTTCCCGCGGGCGCAAAAGCAAGCGCCCGGCTCAAGATGGTGATGCGGGCAGCGCCGCGCCACCCCGCCGGCCGGAAGCCCCACGCACGGCTTAGCGTGCAACCTTGAGCGGGAGCCGGGATTTGTATGCCCTTATCACGACGTTGTATCATACAGCCGGGCTTTGCCGGCTTTGTGCGCTGCATCGGCGCCCAGGCTTGCCTATCAACGATTCGCCACAACCGGCGCCCAAGCAGGCGCCCTCCACCCTGGCATTGCCTTGGTACGCCCCTGGAAACGAAGGAAAGCCCCGACCCGTATGGCTCATGTGACGGACACCGCGCCCCAAGGCATCCGCTGGCATCTCCGAGACGCCACGCGGGCCCTCCATGAGGAGGTCGATGGCCTGGGCTCCGGCTTCAGCCTGAGCGACGTCGAGGGATACCGCCGCTTCCTGCGGGCCCACGCACGGGCCCTGCCCGGGGTCGAACACGCCCTGGAAGCCGCCGGGATCGCCACCTTCATCCCGGACTGGCCGGCCCGCAGCCGCCGCGCCGCCCTGGCCGCCGACCTCGCGGCACTCGGCGAGGCCACGCCGCCCGCCACCCCGGCCGCGCTGCCGCCGGGCGAGGCCGCCGCACTGGGCGCCGCCTATGTGCTGGAGGGGTCCCGCTTCGGCAACGGCATGCTGTGGCGGCAGGTGCGGGAGGCCGCCGACCCCACCATGGCCGCCGCCACCGCCTATCTGGGCCACAAGGCCGGCTGGCCCGCTTTCCTGGCCTGCCTGGAAGCGCGGCTGGCCGACCCCGCAAGCTGGCCCGAAGCCGCCGAAGGCGCCCGCGCCGCCTTCCGCCATTTCCACGCCGCATTGGCCGCCGAGGCTCCCCCCGAAGCGCCGCGTGACGGCCGCGCCTCCCTCCAGGCTCAGGAAGGCCCGGCTCTGCATGTCTGACAGCCCCATCATCCCCGCTGCCGAATTCGCGCTGAACGAGCAGATCGACCTCTCCAACTGCGAGCGGGAGCCGATCCATCTTCTCGGCGCCATCCAGCCCACCGGCTGCCTGATCGCGACCTCGAACGACTGGCGCATCCGCCGTGTCTCCGCGAATATCGAGGCACATCTAGGCCGCCCGGTGGACGACCTCCTGGGCGAGCAGCTGGGCGACGTGCTGAGCCATAAGGCGATGCACGATATCGGCGGCCGCCTGCACCTGCTGCGCGGCCCCAACGCCATGGAAAGGCTGTTCGGCATACCGCTGCAGGATGGCGGCGTGCCCTACGACCTTGCCGTCCACATGGTGGACGACACCATCGTCATCGAGGCCGAGCCATCGGACCTGGAGGATGGGCTGGAAGCCGGCACCACCGTGCGCGGCATGATCGCCCGCCTGCACCAGGCCGAGGGCTTCGAGGGCCTGTGCCGGGAAGCCGTGCGGCAGATCCGTGGCCTGACCGGCTTCCACCGCGTCATGCTCTACCGCTTCGACCATGACGGCGCGGGCGAGGTGATCGCCGAATCGGCCGCCAGCTTCCTCAGTTCCTTCCTCGGCCTGCGCTTCCCGGCCTCCGACATCCCGAAGCAGGCGCGGCTGCTATACGAGCGCAACTGGCTGCGGCTGATCGGCGACATCAAGGCCGAGCCGGTGCCGCTGGTGCCGCAGCTCGATTCGCGCGGCAAGCCGCTGGACCTCTCCATCAGCGTGCTGCGCAGCGTCTCGCCTATCCATATCGAGTATCTCGGCAACATGGGGGTGCACGCCTCCATGTCGATCTCGGTGATCCGCAAGGGCAAGCTGTGGGGGCTGATCGCCTGCCACCACAACGAGCCGCTGCGCCTGGCGTTCGAGCGCCGCACCGCCGCCGAGCTGTTCGGCCAGATCTTCTCCCTGCTGCTGGAAAGCCGGGAGCGGGATGCCGAGCTGGCGCGCGTGGCCGAGGCCAACAAGGTCCATAACCGCCTGATGGCCTCGCTCGGCGCCATGCGCCCGGGCACCCGCTCCCTCACCGACTTCCTCGACATGCTGGGCGAGGTGCTGCCCTGCGACGGCATCGGCCTGTGGAGCGCCGGCGGCACCGCGCTCCGCGGCCATACGCCGAGCACCGAGGAATTCGCCGGGCTGGTGCGTTTCCTCAACCGCACCGCCTCCGGCAGCATCTATTCCACCTACAACCTCGGCGAGGTGTATGCCCCGGCCCGCGACTATGCGGACCGCGCCGCCGGTATCCTCGCCATCCCGCTCTCCCGCGGGCCGCGCGACTACCTGGTGTTTTTCCGGCGGGAGGTCTCCCGCTCCGTCACCTGGGCCGGCGACCCGAACAAGCCGATGGCCGTCGGGCCCAACGGCGTGCGGCTGACGCCGCGCAAGAGCTTCGCCGCCTGGCGCCAGACGGTGGAGGGCCAGTGCCTGCCCTGGACCGACAGCGACATGCAGATGGCCGAGCGTGTCCGCATCACCCTGCTGGAAGTGGTGCTGCAACTGGCCGACATGGCGGAGCGCGAGCGCCGCGCCTCGCAGGAACGGCAGGAAATCCTCATCGCGGAGCTGAACCACCGCGTCCGCAACATCCTCGGCCTGATCCGTGGCCTAGTGGGGCAGAGCCGCGACCACGCGGCGACGGTGGAGGAGTTCGCGGCGATGATCGGCGGCCGCATCCAGGCCCTGGCCCGCGCGCACGACCAGATCACCGCCGACAAGTGGCAGCCCGCGCCGCTGGCCGACCTGGTGCTGGCCGAGGCCGCCGCCTACCTGGAAGCCAAGGCCGACCGCGTCATCCTGGAAGGCCCGCCGGTGCTGCTGGAGCCGCAGGCACACACCACCCTGGCGCTGGTGATGCACGAGATGATGACCAACGCCGCCAAGTACGGCGCGCTCTGCGACAGCCACGGCACCATCCGCATCCGCTGGACGCCGCAGGAAGACGGCAGCCTGGAGATCCTCTGGGCGGAAGAAGGCGGCCCGCCGGTGAAGCCGCCCAACCGGAAGGGCTTCGGCACCACCATCATCGAGCGCGCCGTGCCGCACGACCTGAAGGGCGAGGCCGAGCTGCGCTACGCCCTGGCCGGCGTCGAGGCCCGCTTCGTGCTGCCCGCCGCCCATGTCCACCTGGCCGAGGCCTCCGCCCACGTGACGCCAAAGCCCGCCATTGTGCCGGAGGCGGAGGAGACACCCATCCCCCGCCGTGTGCTGCTGGTGGAGGACAACCTGCTGATCGCCATGGACGCGGAAGACCAGCTTCGCCGCATGGGGGCCAAGGAGGTCGAAGTGGCCTCGGGCGTGCAATCCGCCCTGCAGATCATCGCGCGGGAACCGCCGGATATCGCGCTGCTGGACATGAACCTGGGCCGGGAAAACAGCTTCCCGGTGGCCGATGCCCTGTCCGCCCGCGGCATCCCCTTCGTCTTCGCCACCGGCTACGGCGAGACCAGCGCCTTCCCCGAACGCTTCCGCAAGTCGGTGGTGATCAAGAAGCCCTACACCCAGGCAGATATTCGCGTGGCCCTGACGCGCCGCCTGGGGTGACGACGGTGGGAAGGAAGGCCGGGGAAAGAATTCCCCGGACCCCATCTTTCCTTTTTCGAGTTTTGCCGGGTGGGTCGTTGAGAGGCCGGGTCTGAGAGACGGCTGGGTGCGCCGGAGGTCTAGGACCTCCGGCGACTAAGGGTTCAGCCCGCGCGCCCCGATTTAGATATCATCAGGCAGCGCCCGCTCTCAGCCCCGCAGCGCCACGCGAAACTCGAAGAAAAAAGATGGGGTCCGGGGAATTCTTTCCCCGGCCTTCCTTCCCAGAACGCTCGCCACCGACCAGCTCGGCCTTAACCAAGCCACCTGTCCCTATCCCTTGCCGGCTCGCAGCAGATTGTCCATCCGGGCCCGACCGTCCCCATATCCCTGACAGGACAAGGGTCTGCGGACCCTTGTAGGGCTGGGAAAACGCCTCGAGCGCACGACATCTTGCGGATGCGGTGCGGGCTGCATTGGCGTTGCGGCCCAACATTACTATATCATGGACAAATCATGGACTACCGGAGACCCATCATGCGACGCCAAGCTCGTTTCCTGACCGCAATCGCGGCCCTGGCCTTCGTGCTGGCGCCTGCCTTGGCCGATGCACGGCCGGGTGGTGGCTTCAGCTCCGGCAGCCGCGGCAGCCGTACCTACAGCGCGCCACCCGCTACCCGCACGGCCCCGACCACGCCGGGCCAGATGGACCGCACCGCGACGCAGCCCACCCGCCCCGCCGCACCGGTTACGCCGGGCCAGGCGGTGCCGCAGGCGCAGGGCAGCCGCTTCGGCGGCGGCTTCATGGCCGGCATGATGGGTGGCCTGATCGGCGTGGGCCTGGGTGGCCTGCTGTTCGGCAACGGCCTGTTCGGTGGCATCAGCGGCTTCGCTGGCCTACTGGGCCTGCTGCTGCAAGTGGCGCTGGTCGTGTTCGCCGTGCGCTTCATCATGAAGCTGGTGCGCCAGCGCAACCAGCCCGCCATGGCTGGCGGCCCCAACCCGCGTGCGGCCATGGGCGGCGCGAGCGGCCCTGCGGGCAACACCTATGCCCGTCAGGCGACCACCCCGGCGGCCGGCGGCTATGGCGGCGGCAGTGCCCCCGTGGCCACCAGCCCCGTGCAGGTCACCGACGCCGACTTCACCGCCTTTGAGCGGACGCTGAAGGAGGTGAACGCCGCCTGGTCTCGCCGTGACGAGGCCGGCCTCGGCCGCCTGGCCACGCCGGAGATGGCTGGCTACTTCGCCAACGACCTGCGCGACCTCGCCAGCCGCAACTGGCACAACGAGACGCGCGACGTGCAGCTGGAGCAGGGCGACCTGTCCGAAGCCTGGCGCGAGGGTTCGACCGAGTACGCCACGGTCGCCATGCGCTTCAGCCTGGTGGACGTGACGCGCGACCTCTCCACCAACGCGGTGGTCGAGGGCGACGCGGAGCGCCGCCAGACGGTGACGGAGCTGTGGACCTTCGCCCGCCAGGGTGGCGGCGCCTGGCGCGTCTCTGCCGTGCAGCAGGCGAGCTGAAGTCCGGAAGGCCTGGGGAGAACCTCCCCAGGCCTTTTTCTTTACCTACGGCGTAGCCGGCGCACTGCGTCGAGCGCCTGCCATCGGAATGAATGCCGGTTGCCATCAGACCGGCGCACCGGCTGCTTCAGCGACCAATTCGCACCATGTGCGCCGAAGCCGCTGAGGTCCCGAAAAGGGCATTCCCTTACACTCCCCTACATCGACCGGATGCCGAAACCGTGAGTAGGAAGCTGCGAGCGATTGCAGGGATGTGCCGCCGGGTCGCATCGTCTATTCAGGGGTCATTCATGCCCCCGTGCCGAGGCCCAGGGGCGCCTGGAAGAGCACGGAGAGACTGCCATGTCCGGCTACTCGGCACACAACGAGTATGATTTCGACGCGGACCGGCGCACCGGCCGCAACTGGGGTGCCATGGCGCTGCGTGGCATCGGCATCGTCTTCTGGGGCTTCGTCAGCTTCGCCCTCACCTTCGTCGAGCTGGTGGCCGAGGTCGTGGCCCCGCTGCTGCTGATGCTGGGCGGGCTGTGGTGGGCGGCGTCGCAGATCATCGGCAAGCTGCCGGTCCCCGCCGAGGTGCAGCCGGTGCTGGAGGCCTTCCCCACGCAACTGGTCGCGGCCGGGCACGTTCTGACGCCCACGGGCCTCATCGTACAGGGCCTCTGGCTCCTGGCGATCGTCGCCGCCTGCCGGACATTGAACGGCATTATCTTCAAGGAAACCTGAGACCCACTTGCAGCCCGAAGCCCCCCGCCGCCTCTTCGTCATCATCAATGAAGGGGGCGGCTCCGTGCTGGGCCGCGACCCGCTGCCGGCCTTGCAGGACGCCTTCGCCCATCATGGGCTGCAGGCCGAGATCCATCTCTGCCCCGGCGCCGCCCTGGTGGAAACCGCCGCCAAGGCCCTGGCCCGCACCGGCCCAGGCAAGGATTACGATGCCATCCTGGCCGGCGGCGGCGATGGCACCATAGGCGCCGTCGCCGGCGTGCTGGCGGAGAGCGGCGTCCCCTTCGGCGTGCTGCCGCTCGGCACCCTGAACCATTTCGCCAAGGATCTCGGCCTGCCGCTGGAGATCGAGGACGCCATCGGCGTCATCGCCGACGGCCAGGTCCGCGCGGTGGATGTGGCGGAGGTGAACGGGCATGTCTTCGTCAACAACTCCTCCCTCGGCCTCTACGCCACCATGGTGGCGGAGCGGGACCGCCAGCGCCGCCGTGCCGGCTGGGGCAAGTGGCCCGCCATGGTCTGGGCCAGCCTGAAGACCGCCCTGCGCTTCCCGGTACGCCGGCTGAGCGTCAGCACCGAAGGCTGGACCCGCCGCTACAAGACGCCGCTGATCTTCATCGGCAACAACGCCTACGATGTTAGCCTGCCCCGCCCCGGCACCCGCGCGGTGCTGGATGACGGCCGCCTCTGCCTGTTCATCGCCCGCCCCCGCCGCATCTGGGGCCTCATCCGCGTCGCCATCCGCGCCATGCTGGGCCGGCTGAAGGAAGAACGGGATTTCGAGAGCTACCTGATCTCGGATGTCGAGATCCGCTCCCTCTCCGCCTGGGTCCGCGTCTCGGTCGATGGCGAAGTCACACCCATGCGCCCGCCCCTGCGCTACCGCATTCGCCCAGGGGCGCTGATGGTCTATGCGCCACCGCGGAATGGGGGCGCTGTTCTGGGGGTGTGAAGGGAAGGCCGGGGAAAGAATTCCCCGGGCCCCTTCTTTTTTTTGCGAGTTTGGCGTGGCGCTGCAGGACTGAGAGCGGACGCTGATTGATGATTTTGAATAGGGGCCGCAAAGGCTGAACCGTCAGGCGCCGGAGGTCTAGGACCTCCGGCGCACCCAGCCGTCTTTCAAGGCTGCGCTCTCAACAGCCCCGCCAGAAAAACTCGAAAAAAGAAAAGAAGGATCAAGCCAATAGGTTTGATGGGGAATTCCTTCCCCAGCCTTCCCTTCACACCCCCGCTCCGTCACGCCACCTGCGATTCCGCCACCCCGTCCGGCCGGGGCCCGCCTGCCATCCAGTCCAGCAGCTCCACCGTATGCACGGCCGGCAGCCCGCCTTCTCCCGACAGTTGAGTCAGGCAGCCGATATTGCCGCCTGCCACCAGTCCTGCCCCGGTCCGGCGCAGGTTCTCCAGCTTGCGGGTGCGGAGCTGCGCGGCGATGTCGGGCTGCATCAGGTTGTAGGTGCCGGCGGAGCCGCAGCAGAGATGCGGCTCGGCGGGTTCGCGCACCTTGAAGCCGGCGCGGGCCAGCAATTGCTTCGGCGCGGCGGTGATCTTCTGGCCGTGCTGCAGGCTGCAGGCGGCGTGGTAGGCCACCTCCAGCCCGTTCGCTGCGCGGGTGGGGGCGTAGTTGAACTGCACCAGCACTTCGGAAATATCCTTGGCCAGGGCGGAGACGGCGGCGGCGCGCGCCGGCTGCTCTCCGGGCTCGGCGCGGAACATGAAGCCGTAATCCTTCACCGTGGTGCCGCAGCCGGAGGCGTTGACAACGATGGCGTCCAGGCCTTCGCCGTCGATCTCCCGTGTCCAGGCGTCGATATTCGCGCGGGCCAGGACCATGGCGGGGTCGTGCTGGCCCATGTGGTGGTTCAGCGCGCCGCAGCAGCCCTGCCCGGCAGTGACCACCACGTCCAGCCCCATGCGGGTCAGCAGCCGGATGGTGGCTTCGTTGATGGAGGGCGCCAGCACCTTCTGCGCACAGCCGGTCAGCAGCGCCACGCGGCCGCGCCGCTCGCCCTGGGCCGGGTGGGTCCGCGGGCCCTGGGTGGCGGTGGCCGGCGGCAGGCGGGTGGGGGCCAGCGCCAGCATCGCCCGCAGCCGCTTCGCCGTCATGGACGCACCGGGCACCAGCCGCCGCAGCGGCCGCGCCAGGCCGGCCGCGCGCATGGCCAGGCGGAAGCGGCCGGGATAGGGCAGCAGCAGCCCCAGCGTCCGCCGCAGCAGCCGTTCCGGCCAGGGGCGGGTGTAGGTGCGCTCAATATAGCTGCGGGCGTGGTCCACCAGGTGCATGTAGTTCACGCCCGAGGGGCAGGTGGTCATGCAGGAGAGGCAGGAGAGGCAGCGATCCACATGCCGTACCACCTGCTCGGTGGCTGGCTTGCCGCCTTCCAGCATGTCCTTGATCAGGTAGATACGGCCGCGCGGGCTATCCAACTCGTCGCCCAGCAGCACAAAGGTCGGGCAGGTGGCGGTGCAGAAGCCGCAATGCACGCAGCTTCGCAGGATGGTGTTGGATTCGCGTGTATCCGGGTCTGCGAGCTGCGCCGGGGTGAAGCTGGTTTGCATGGTGGTTCTGTCCGTCTCCCACCCCCAGCGTGGGCGGGCGCGGCGCCCGACGCAAGCGGTGCCGCCGCTCCTTGAGATCTCGCCCGCCACGTCCCGGGCTGCCGGTGCCATGATGCCGCCGTGATACCGCCCTGCCAGCGCCAGCATGGGCCGCGACACTCCGGATCGCCGCAAGACGACGCGGCAGGCTCACTCCGCCCGCAGCCGGGCCGGCTGGCCCGCCCTTCCCCCAGGGGGTTGGCCGATCCGGTGACGCTCAGGGCGGAGGGACGCCGCCGCCGGCTCGGTCAACCATGTCTTCATCTTTCCCGTGGCACGATCGGCGCCGAGCCAACCGGCCCAAAAGGGGCTTCCTGACGGAAAGACCCTTCTTCATGCGCATCCTCGCCCTTGCCGCCGCCAGCCGCCACAGCCTGTCCAGGACGCCGATGGTGGCGGCCCATTCGCCCCCGGGCCGCCTTGCGCCCGGCCCGCCCGCTGCTGGAGGCGCTAACTGCCTCCCCCATCGTAGGCGGCCCGGCCGAGGCCGAACGTCAGGCCACGCTGCGCGCCATTCCGCGCGGCCAGCCAACACAGCAGCTGCCCGAGTCGCCAGGCGTCTCCTGATACCGGCGCCGCACTGCTGGCCGTGTCGTAAGGTACCCCGGCACAGGCACTGCGCTGCCGGCCGTGTCGCAAGGCGCCTTCTGAAATCCAACAGCGCCAGGCGCCGGCCTGCCGCCTCCGCGCCGGCAGGGCTGGCGCACCAAACACTCAGGCACTGGCCGACGCCGCCTTTGCCTTGGCAAGCGGCACGCACGCAGCACTGCGGGAACCAGCAAGGTCGTCAGCGACTCGCCGCCGCAACGCCCTCAGCCGCCTGCGCGCATCCGTCCAGGGTTCAGCACCCCTGCCGGGTCCATCGCCGCCTTTACCCGGGCACTGATCGCGGCCAGGGCCGCCGGTTCCGCCGGCAGCACCGCCACGCTGGCGCGCAGCGCATCCGGCGCGCGGAACAGCGTGAAGGTGCCGCCCGCCGCCTGGGCGGCGTGTACCACCGCTTCATGTGCCGCCTCGGTGGCCGGGCCGGCCGCCCAGACCAGTCCGCCGCCCCAATCCAGCAACAGCCGCGCCGGGAATGCCGCGCGCAGGGCCGCAGCCACGCCAGGCCCTGCCTTCGGCCGGACGGAAAGCCGCCAGACCGCCTCCTCCGCCCCCGGCGCACCGCCCAGCAGCAGCCGGGCATCCCGCACCGCGCGCCACACCATGCCGGAGGCCTCGCCCTCCAGCAGCGTCACGCTGCCAAAACCCGCCAGCACGCCACGCAGGGCGGCGCTGCGATGAGGCAGGAACTCCGCCACGTCCTCCAGCCGCAGCAGCGCGGTGGGGCCGTGCAGCCCCAGGGCGGGCTCGCCATCCGGCAGCACCGCCGCGCCGCTGACGCCAAACGGGCTGCCCAACCCGGCGGAGAGCGCCGCCACCGCCTGTTCCAGCGTCTCTACCACCACCGCCAGTGTCAGTGCCCCGCCAGGCCTTGGCAGCACCTTCAGCGTGATCTCGGTCAGCACGCCCAGCGTGCCGTGGCTGCCTGCCAGCAGCTTGCGCAGGTCCAGCCCGGTGACATCCTTGTGCACCCGCCCACCGGAGCGGACGAGCTCCGCATGCCCCGTCACCGCCCGCACCCCCAGCACCTGATCCCGCACCGCGCCGCTGGAGGCGATGCGTCGTGGCCCGGTCAGGTTGGTGGCGACGATGCCGCCCAGCGTCGCCGGCAGGCTGGTGCCGAACAGTGCGGAGAAATCCGGCGGCTCGCCAATCAGCATCTGCCCGTGCTCGGCCAGCGCGGCCTCGATCTCCGGGATCGGCGTGCCGGCACGGGCGGCCAGGACCATCTCGGCCGGCTTGTACAGGGTGATGCCGCGCAGCCCGGACGTGGAAAGCCCTCGCGCGGCCTGCACCGGCCGCAACATGCCGCGCTTGGTGCCATTCCCCTCCACCGCCAGCGGTGCCTGGTCGGCCACGGCTTGGCGCACCACCTCCACCACCCCGGCCTCGTCTTCCGGCACCATCACGCCGCTCATGCCACCGCCTGAGGGGCAAAGGCGGGGTTGCCCTCCAGCGGGAACACCTTGGCCGGGTTCAGCAGCCACAGCGGGTCGAAGGCGGATTTGATTCGGCGCTGCTGCGCCAGCTCGTGCGGCAGGAACTGCACCGGCATCAGGTCCCGCTTCTCGACCCCCACGCCGTGTTCGCCGGTCAGGCAACCGCCGACCTCGACGCACAGCCTCAGGATGTCGGCGCCAAAGGCCTCGGCCTTGCCGAAGCTGACCGGGTCGTTCGCGTCGAACATGATCAGCGGGTGCAGATTGCCATCCCCCGCATGGAAGATATTGGCCACCTTCAGCCCATAGGCCTCGGACATCTCGCCCATCCGCCGCAGCACATGCGGGAGCTCCCCGGTCGGGATGGTGCCGTCCATGCACAGGTAATCCGGGCTGATTCGGCCCACAGCGCCGAAGGCCCCTTTGCGGCCCTTCCAGATCGCCAGCGATTCCTCGGCCGTCTCAGCCACCCGCAGCGAGATCGGGTCGAACCGTGCGCAGATCTGCTTCAATTGGCCGAGCAGGAAATCCTGCTCCTCCAGATTGCCCTCCACCTCGATGATCAGCATGGCCTCCGCATCCAGCGGGTAGCCGGCATTGGCAAAAGCCTCGCAGGCGTGGATGGCGGGGCGGTCCATGAACTCCAGCGCCACCGGGATGATGCCGCTGGCGATGATGGCATCCACCACCTGCCCGGCCACTTCATTGCTGCGGAAGGCGCCCAGCATCGCCCGCGCCCCCTCCGCCGCGCGCAGGATGCGCACCGTCACCTCGGTGACGATGCCCAACTGACCCTCGCTGCCGGTGATCAGCCCCAGCCAGTCATAGCCGGCGGCATCCAGATGGCCGCCGCCCAGCCGGATTACCTCCCCCTCGATGGTGACGAAGGTCAGGCCCAGCAGGTTGTTGGCGGTGACGCCGTATTTCAGGCAATGCGCGCCGCCCGAATTCATCATGACGTTGCCGCCGATCATGCAGGCCAGCTGGCTGGACGGGTCCGGCGCATAGAAGAAGCCGTCTGCGGCGACCGCCTGGGTGATGCCGATATTCGTCACCCCCGCCTGCACCACCGCCAGCCTGTCGGCGTAATCGACCTCCAGGATGCGGTTCATCCGCATCATCCCCACCACCACCCCATCCTCCAGCGGCAGGGCACCGCCGGAAAGGCTGGTGCCAGCGCCCCGCGGCACGATGCGGATGCGGTTGGCGTGGCAGTAGCGCAGCACCGCCGCCACCTGCTCCGTCGTCTCCGGCAACACCACAGCCAGCGGCGGTTGGCGGTAGGCGGAGAGCCCGTCCGTCTCATAAGGCTTCAGGCGAATCGGGTCGCCGATCACGCCCTCCCCGCGCGCTCCAGGGGGCACCAGGGTGCGCAGCGCGGCCAGAATCTCCTCGCGCCGCGCCAGCACGCTGCGGTCAGGGGCGGGCAGTTCGATCATGGCGCGGCGTCTCCCCGGAGTTTTCCTTGCGGAAAGGATGGGGCGGGCGATGGGGGCAGGCAAGCGCCGCGCGCTTCCCTGAGTCGGGGCGACGGAAGGTTGGGGGAGTGAACTCCCCCAAGCCCCCTCCTTTTTTCTGGGGCGTATGGGGATGTGCGCGCGGGGGAGGTCGGGCTTCGACTGGAAGGAGAGCGCAGGCTGATCGGTTTAGATGGATGATGAGAAGAGGATCATTCCCACCGCTCAACCGGGCTTCTGGATGAACCGCGCCGATGAGTGATGAAGAGGGAACTCGGACCCTGAACGATCCTTGGCTTTCAAGCGGTTCCACAGCTTCTCGGGACGTATAGGTGCCACGACTCCCGCGCCACGGGAGTCTCAGGGCTCAGGGCTCAGGGCTCAGAGCTTCCGCGCCTACCTCGTCTAAGCGGGACGCCGAAATCGGATGCCAAGATGCAGCCCAGGCCCATGCCGTGACGATCACGCTCCGCACCGAGTCCAACCAAGCCGCCCAAACGCAAAAAGGGCGCCACAGGGCAATCCCGTGGCGCCATTTCTTGCCGAAGATGCCTGGACCGCACGAATGCGGCCAGGCACCCCGCAATCAGCCCTGGCGGGCCTTCATGCGGGGGTTCTTCTTGTTCAGCACGTACAAGCGACCACGGCGGCGGACCAGCACGCAGTTCTTGTCGCGCGTCTTGGCGGACTTCAAGCTGTTACGAATCTTCATGACCAACCTCGTCGCGAGGGGGCGGGCTTTAGGGTGCGGGGAGGCGACTGTCAACCAACAAGCGACTCTTCCCTGGCCAGCCTCCGGCCATCCCGTTACAGCTTGAACCTGGCGAGGACGCACCGCAGCACGGGAGAAGCCAGTTTGCCACGGCGGTCGGCACAAGGGAATCCATCGGTGAGGCGTGGCTGGCTGGCCGCGCTGCTGATGCTTGCCTTGATGGTGCAGTCCGCCCTGGCGGCCACGGCGCCGCTGGACCGCGCGGTGGCGTTCGACCCGCTTTCCGCCCTCTGCTCCTATGAAGGCCATGGCGGCGGCCAGCCGGGCGAGACCCAGCACCAGCCGGATTGCTGCACCTTCGGCTGCGTCACCGCGCTGCGCCTGCCCGCCGCCCCGGCCAGCCCGGGCATCGCCTTGCCGCAGCCGCGCCTGGTGGCGCTCTGGGCACCCCGGCCGGCGCAGACCGGCCCTCCCCCCGCTGCGGCGCGCCTGCGCCCCAGCCTCGGCGCTCGCGCTCCTCCCCTGGCGGTCTGAACGGCCGTTTTGGCGCCTGCCGGCCCACGGCCGGCGGTGCTGCCCTGTCCGCCATGGCGTGGCCCACAAAGGTCACCTTGCCGTGCCGTGCAGGGCCGCCCGCCCCGTGCTCGCATCGCCGCAACGGTTCCGCATAGCCGCCGCACCATGCCCCGATTCGGGGCCAAGTCCGGCTGGCTGCCTCGCCCAGCCCTGACCGCCCCGATTTCGGATTCCGCATCCTATGAGTGCATCCACCCTGCCGCGCGCCGCCACCGCGCGCGCCGCCGCCCTTCCTGGCCTCTATCGCGCCGTCTGGCGCTGGCACTTCTATGCCGGGCTGATCGCCCTGCCCTTCCTGGTATTGCTGGCCGTCACCGGCGGCCTGTTCCTGTTCCGCGCGGAGCTGGACACGCTGATCCACCGGGACCTGATGCGCGTGGAGCAACAGGCCACCCCGTCCCGCCCGCCGGAGGCCCTGGTGGCCGCCGCGTTGGCCGCCCAGCCCGGCACCGCCTTCCGCTTCATCCCGGCCCCCGCCCCGGGCGCCAGCGCCCAGGTCGGCATCCGCACCGCCGGGGGCAAGCGTGTCATCGCCTATCTGGACCCCTACGACGCCCGCGTGCTGGGCACGTTGCCGGACAAGGGCACCGTCATGTGGTTCGTGCGGCAGTTGCACAGCCTCGCCTGGTTCGGCCCCATCGCCAGCGGCATCATCGAGGTCGTCGCCGGCTGGAGCATCCTGCTGGTCGGCACCGGCCTGTATCTGTGGTGGCCACGTGGGCCGAAGCAGGCCCGTGGCAGCGCCCTCGCCGTGCGCGGCTCGCCCCGCCGCCGGCCGTTCTGGAAGAGCCTGCATGGCACGCTGGGGGTGTTCACCGCCGGCTTCATCGTCTTCCTGGCGGTGACCGGCATGCCGTGGTCGGTGTTCTGGGGCAGCTACGCCAACCAGTGGGCCAACGGGCATAATTTCGGCTATCCGGCGGGCGTCCGCGTCTCCGTGCCGATGTCCAGCGTCCCGCTGGCCGAATCGGGCCCGACCTCCTGGTCCCTGCAACAGGCGCGGCTGCCCGAATCGGACCCGCATGCCGGCCATGGCGCGGCGGATGCCGGCGGGCATGACCACGGCCAAGCCATGCCAGCCCCCGCTGCCCCACCGGCCCCCGCCGCCGGCAACGCCATCGGGCTGAATGCCGCCGTGGCCGAGTTCGCCCGGCTAGGCATGGCGCCGGGCTACGCGGTGGCGCTGCCGGGGGGGCCGCGCGGCGTCTATACCGGCTCCGCCTATCCGGATGACCTATCCCAGCAGCGCGTGGTGCATCTGGACCAGTATTCCGGCCGCCCGCTGTTGGACATGGGCTACGCCGATTACGGCCCGCTGGGGCGCGGGCTGGAATGGGGCATCAACGTGCATCTGGGCCAGCAATACGGGCTGGCGAACAAGCTGGTGCTGCTGGCCGCCTGCTTCGGCATCGTCGCCCTGGCGGTGTCCGGCGGCATCATGTGGTGGAAGCGGCGGCCTGCCGGCAGCCTCGGCCTGCCGCCCGCCCCGGCAGAGCGGCGGCTGATGGTGGGCGTCGCCGCCATCCTGGCCATTGGCGGCGTCATCTTCCCGCTGGTCGGGGCTTCGATGCTGGTGATGCTGGTGCTGGACGCGCTGCTTACCCGCCGCCGCCCGCGCCCGGCGTAGCGCCCACCCGGGCCACCGCCGCCGCCACCGCTTCCCCGATCACCGGGGCCAGGCTGCGGAACTCCGGCGCGCGGGGGGATCGGGCGCGCCAGGCCAGGCCCAGCGTGCGCCCCATCACCTGGCCCGGCGGCGTCTCGATCGGCCGCAACACCACCGGCGTGCCGGCCAGCACGCCGCCCGCCACCGCCAGCCGCGGCAGCAGCGTCACGCCCAGCCCGCCCGCCACCATCTGCACCAGCGTGTGCAGGCTGGTGGCGGCGAAGGTCTCGCCACTGCCTGCCCCTGGCAGCCCGCAGGCGGAGAGCGCCTGGTCTCGCAGGCAGTGGCCGTCCTCCAGCAGCAGCAGCCGCTCGCCCCCCAGGGCGGAGAGCGGCAGTTGCGCCTGGTCCAGCAACCGGTGCTCCTGTGGCAAGGCGGCGACGAAGGGGTCCTCGGCGATTCGCAGCGTCTCCACATCCGGCAACGCGGCGGGCAGCGCCAGCAGCAACAGGTCCAGCCGCCCGCCTTGCAGGTCCTCCGCCAGCCGGTCGGTCAGGTCCTCCCGCAGCCAGAGGCGCAGGCGGGGGAAGGCCTTGCGCAGCGCCGGCATCAGCCGCGGCAGCAGAAACGGGCCGATGGTCGGGATGATGCCGAGTCGCAGCGGGCCGGTCAGCGGGTCCCGCGCCGCCGCCGCCGTTTCCGCCACGGCGGAGAGCGCGGCCAGCGCCGCCCGCGCCCGCCCCACCAGCTCCAGCCCCAGCGGGGTGAAGACCGGCCGCTTGGCCGGCCCACGCTCCAAGATCGAGGCATCCAGCTGCCGTTCCAGCGCGATGATGCCGGCAGAGAGCGTGGACTGCGTCACCGCACAGGCGGCCGCAGCCCGGCCGAAATGGCCGAGGTCGGCCAGGGCGACGAGATAGCGCAGCTGTTGCGGGGTCGGCAGCGGGGTCATCGATCAAACCAATCGTTTTGTCGAAAACAATTCATTGGCACAGATGTGCACCGCACACCATAACAAGGGCGCCGGCGGGTTAGCCTTGGGCTGGACCGGCCGCTTAAGCGTAATAAACCGAAGCGACGTTAAGGGGATCGATCTATGCTGACCGTTGGCGACAAGTTTCCCGAGTTCAATCTGACCGCCGTCAAGGGCGGCCCGGACGGCCTGGAAGGCCCTGGCAAGTCCTTCACGCAGATCAGCAACGAGACCGATGCCGGCAAGTGGAAGGTCGTGTTCTTCTGGCCGAAGGACTTCACCTTCATCTGCCCGACCGAGATCGCGGCCTTCGGCAAGCTGAA